>Ga0105090_10002410_pt1 | contig 10435 bp, 11 predicted proteins | sample PPLLak3March2015_FD_79110 | JGI IMG/M metagenome (GOLD analysis project Ga0105090, IMG submission 79110) | Freshwater sediment microbial communities from Prairie Pothole Lake near Jamestown, North Dakota, USA - PPLs Lake P7 Core (1) Depth... | ecosystem: Environmental > Aquatic > Freshwater >... | reverse complement strand
CGATGCCGGCGCAGTTGACCAGCCCCATCAGCTTGCCGAGCTGCGTGGCTGCGGCCACCGCGGCCTGGCCGTCGGCCTCCTGGCTGACGTCGCACTTGACGAAGACGCCGCCGATCTCGGCCGCCACCTTCTGCCCCGCCTGCTCCTGCAGGTCGGCGACGATCACCTTGCCGCCATGGGCGGCCAGCATGCGCGCCGTGCCTTCGCCCAGGCCCGATGCGCCGCCAGTGACGATGAAGACCTTGCCTGCGATGTCCATGTGCCGCCCTTCCTGGAACTTCAGCCCAGCGCCGCGAAGGCGCGCTCGGTGATCTGTTCGACGGTGCCGGCGCCGTCGATGCGCCTGTAGCGCGGGGCCTGCGCGTCGCCGGTGGCGGCCCAGGCCGAGTAGTAGTCGACCAGCGGCCGCGTCTGCGACTGGTACACCTGCAGCCGCTTGCGCACGGTTTCTTCCTTGTCGTCCTCGCGCTGCACCAGGTCCTCGCCGGTGACGTCGTCCTTGCCGGCCACCTTCGGCGGATTGAACTTGAGGTGGTAGGTGCGGCCCGAGGGCAGGTGCGCCCGGCGGCCACTCATGCGCTCGATGATCGCGGCATCGGGCACGTCGATCTCCAGCACCATGTCGAGCTTGACGCCAGCGGCCTTCATGGCCTCGGCCTGCGGAATGGTGCGCGGGAAGCCGTCGAACAGGAAGCCCTTGGCGCAATCGGGTTGCGCGATGCGTTCCTTGACCAGGCCGATGATGATGTCGTCGCTGACCAGCGCGCCAGAGTCCATGACCTTTTTCGCCGCCACGCCCAGCGGCGTGCCGGCCTTGACCGCGGCGCGCAGCATGTCGCCGGTGGAAATCTGCGGGATGCCGTATTTCTGGCAGATCTGCGTGGCCTGTGTGCCTTTGCCGGCGCCAGGGGCGCCCAGAAGAATGAGTCTCATGTGGTGGTTGCCTTCGCCGTTGCCGACGGTTTCTGGAAGGATGGCGGCTGCGCCTGCGGCGGGCCCCGTTCCGGGGCGCGCGGAGGTTAACACGCCCGACTCTGCACGCAGCTTACGTTCAACCTACGTTCAACCGCTCCGGGCTGTCCTCGCGCGCGGCGCTCAGCGGAACAGCGCGCGCACGCGCTGCAGGTCCTGCGGCGTATCCACCCCGGTGCCTGGCGCCTGGGCGCTGACGTGCACGGCGATGCGCTGCCCGTGCCAGAGCACGCGCAGCTGCTCCAGGGCCTCGGTGCCTTCGATGTCGGCCGGCGGCAGCGCCGGAAAGCCACGCAGGAAGGCCGCCCGGTAGGCATACAGGCCCACGTGGCGCAGTGCGGCAGGGCTGCGCGGCAAGGCCGGTTGCGTCGTGCCGCCGCCGTCTCGCCGCCAGGGGATCGGGGCGCGGCTGAAGTACAGCGCCAGGCCCTGCGCATCGAGCACTACCTTGACGATGTTCGGGTCCAGGTAGTCGTCCAACGCGTCGATCGGATGTGCGGCGGTGCTCATCACGCAGTCGCCGCGGCGCTGCAGCAGCCCGGCGCAGTCGCGGATGAGTTGCGGGTCGATCAGCGGCTCGTCGCCCTGCACGTTGACGACCACCTGGTCGCCGTCCAGGCCGAGCAGCTCGCAGGCTTCGGCCAGGCGGTCGCTGCCGCTGGCGTGGTCGCTGCGCGTCAGCAGCGCCTGCACGCCGTGCGCCGTGCAGGCTTGAACGATGCGGGGGTCGTCGCCGGCCACCACGACCTGCGTGGCACCGGACAGCGCCGCGCGCTGCGCCACCCGCACCACCATCGGCAGGCCGCCGATGTCCGCCAGCGGCTTTCCCGGCAGGCGGGTCGATGCCAGCCTGGCCGGGATCAGCACCACGAAACCCATCAGCGCGCGCCGTCAGCCGCCGCGTCGGCGGCATCCAGGTTGCGCGCATCGTGTTCCAGCATCACCGGGATGCCGTCGCGCACCGGGAAACCCAGCCTGTCGGCCGGGCACTGCAGCTCGACCAGGCGGTTCTCGGCGTCGCGCTGCGCTTGCAGCGGCCCCTTGCAGACGGGGCAGACCAGCAGGTCCAGCAGGCGGTGATCGAGGCTCATGGGCGATGGGCGAGCCGCAGGTTGTCGATCACGGCGTCGCTGAAGTCGGTGGGCAGTTGGAAGTCTAGCGTCACCACCCAGATGCGCGTCGCGGTGCCGCCGCCGTCGCGCGGCAGCTTGACGGCGTCCTTTTCCGTCACCAGCACGTCGGGCGCATCCGCCGGCCATGGCATCCTGGCAAAGGCATGGTGGTCGCCGAGCGGCAACGTGTCGATGCGCAGCCCGGTGTCGCGCAGCATCGCGAAGAAGCGCTCCGGCGCGGCCATGCCGGCCGCGGCCAGCAACGGCCGGCCGCGCAGGGCATGCAGGGCCTGCAGCGAAGGCGCGTCGCCGCGCCACCAGTGCTGCAGCAGCGCCGCGCCGGCCAGCCGCCGCTGCGCCAAGGCGCCGGGCCAGGGCGTGCTCGGCCGCGGGGCGTTGTACAGCACATGGCTGTTCACGGGCACATAGCGCGGCATCGGCTGGCGCAACGGGCCGGCAGGCAGCTGCCAGCCGTTGCCGACGCCGCGCTCGTCGAAGACGATGACCTGCAGCGTGCGCTGCAGGCCGAGATGCTGCAGCCCGTCGTCGGCCACCAGCACGTCCACGGCCGGGTGCGCGGCACACAGCGCGCGCGCGGCCTCGATGCGCCGACGCGCCACCCAGACCGGTACGCCGCTGCGCCGCTGGATCAGCAGCGGCTCGTCGCCGACCGAGGTGGCCTGGCTGTGCCCGCCCACCGCCGCGGCGCCCGCGGCTTCCCGACCATGACCGCGCGAAATCACGCCGGGCGTCCAGCCGGCCTGGCGCAGCGCGTCCACCAGCGCGATCACCGTGGGCGTCTTGCCGGCACCGCCCGCCACCAGGTTGCCGACCACGATCACCGGCACCGGCGCGGCATGGCTGCGCAGCAGTCCCGCGGCGTAGGCCGTCCGGCGCAGCGCATTCAACGCGCGGTACAACCAGTTCAGCGGCAGCAGCAGCCAGCACAGCAGCGTCGGCCGAGGCTGGCGCCACTGCCGGGTCAGGGCCGACTCGATGCGCGCGGCCAGGGCCAAGGCGGTCAGGGCGCGGCCTTGGCCTCGCCGCTCTGCGCTGCGAAGCTGAGCCGCGCCAGCCCCGCCCGGCGTGCGGCATCGAGCACGTTGACCACGGACTGGTGCGTGGCCAGCGCGTCCGCCGAAACGATCAGCACCGTGTCGGCGCGGTCGCCGGCCGCGGCACGCAGCGCGGCGGCCAGCGCCTCGACGCTGCGCCCGTCCACCGGCCGCCGGTCGAGCATGACGCGGCCGTCGCTGGCCACCGCGACGACGATCTCGCCCGGCCGCTCGCGCATCGGCTCGGCGCTGGCCGACGGCAGGTTGAGCTGCAGTTCGGTGAAGCGCGAGTAGGTGGTCGACAGCATCAGGAAGATCAGGATCACCAGCAACACGTCGATGAAGGCGATCAGGTTGATCTCCGGCTCCTCATGCCGGTGGTGGCGCCTGAAGTTCATGCCTGGGGCTCGGCGCTGGCCGGCACCGGCGGCGTGCGCACCGCGAAGCGCATCAGGTGCGGCACCAGGCGCTCGGTGGCCAGCTCCATCGTCAGCTGGTACTCGTCGACGCGGCCGCGGAAGTAGCGGTAGAACATCAGCGAAGGAATGGCGATCAGCAGGCCGAAGGCGGTGTTGTAGAGCGCGATCGAGATGCCGTGCGCCAGCTGCTGCGGGTTGCCCGAAACGCCGGCGCCCGGCGCCTGCGAACCGAAGATCTCGATCATGCCGATGACGGTGCCGAACAGGCCCAGCAGCGGCGCCGCGGCGGCGATGGTGCCCAGGGTGTTCAGGTAGCGCTCCAGGCGGTGCATGGCGATGCGCCCGGCGCTCTCGAAGGACTGGCGCAACGCGGCTTCGCTGATGCGCGGTTCGGCGATGACGCTGCGCAGGCCGGTGGCGAACACCCCGCCGAGCAGCGAGTTCGCCGCCAGTTTGTCGACCACGTCGTTGCCGGGCAGGCTGCTGCGCGTGACGGCGAGCACCTCGTCGAGCAGGGCGGCCGGTGCGATGCGCGGCGCGCGCAGACTGACGAGCCGTTCGATGACGATGGTCAAGGCCGCGATCGAGCACAGAATCAAGGGCCAGATGGGCCAGCCGGCGGCTTGGATGATCGACAGCAAGAGGTCCTCGGAGGCAGACGGGTGGCGGACGACGCGCGGGATTATGGGCCCTCGGATCAAGCCGCCGGCCGCCATGCGCGACCGGGCACGGGAGTAATCCACCGTGCCTGTGGATAACAATGTGGGTAAGCGTGTTCGTACCCGCGCAAAGCCGCGCCGTTGCTACGTCCGGCTTCGGATGCTCAACAATTGATCAGAGAATTTCCTTTTCGAATCAAATGCTTGCACGAAGATGACAGCGTCATGACGGTGGTCTTCCCGATTTCCGCCAGCAACGGCGCGGCTGTGGATGTCCGCGCCCGCACGGGGCTTGGTTTTGCCGATGGTTGAGCCTGTGCAGGATCGGCTGGCGCGGCAGCCTTGGGACGTCGGCGCATTGCTACTGGCCATGGGCGACCTGCTGCAGGCCCGCTTCGGCGCGGTCGCGGTACGCGGCGAGCTCTCCGGCCTGACGCGCGCGGCCAGCGGACACTGCTACTTCGCACTCAAGGACACGAGCGGGGCCGGCGCGCTGCTGCGCTGCGCCATGTTCAGGCGCGCCGCCTCGCTGCTCGACTTCGAACCCCGCGACGGGGTGCAGGTCGAGCTGCGCGGCCGGCTTTCGGTCTACGAACCGCGCGGCGAGCTGCAACTGGTCGTCGAGGCGATGCGGCCGCTGGGGCAGGGCGCGCTTTACGAGCAGTTCCTGCGACTGAAGGCGCGGCTTCAGGCCGAGGGTCTTTTCGACGACGCGCGCAAGCGGCCCATCCCGGCTTGGCCGGCGGCGCTGGGCGTGGTCACCTCGACGGCCGGAGCGGCACTGCACGATGTGCTGGCCGCTCTCGCGCGGCGTTCGCCGCAGCTGCGCGTGGTCATCTACCCCAGCGCGGTGCAAGGGGCCGACGCGGCGGCCTCGCTGGTGGCCGCGCTGCAGCGCGCGGGTGCAAGGCGCGAGGTCGACACGCTGTTGCTGGTGCGCGGCGGCGGGTCTCTGGAGGACCTGTGGTCCTTCAACGACGAGGCCTTGGTGCGGGCGGTCGTTGCCTCGCCGATCCCGGTGGTCAGCGGCGTGGGCCACGAGAGCGACGTCACCCTTTGCGACCTGGCGGCCGACCTTCGCGCCGCGACGCCGACGGCCGCCGCGGAACTGGCCGCGCCCGAACGCCAGGCGGCGCTGCGGCAGCTCGATGCGCTCGCCGCGCTGATGCAGCGCCGCATGCGGCATTGGGCAGACACCCAGGCGCAACGGCTGGACGCGGTGGCGCGGCGCCTGGGCGCGCCCGGACATGCGCTGGCGCTGCAGCAGCAGCGTCTGGCCAGCCTGCAGCAGCGGGCACGGATGGCGCTGCTTCGCCCCTTGCAGCAGGCCGCCGAGCAACCGCTGCGGCTTTCGGCCCGCCTGCAGCGGGCCATGCAGGCCCAGCGGATGCAGCAGGCGCTGACCCTGCAGGCGCTCGCACAGCGCCTGGCGGCGCTCGATCCGCGGCGGGTGCTGGCGCGCGGCTATGCGTGGATGGTCGACGACCAGGGCCGGCCGGTCACCTCGGCGCGCGAGGTGCAGGCCGGCGAGCTGCTGGGCGCCGTCTGGGCCGACGGCCGGGCGCAGGTGCAGGTGCTGGACCTGCGGCTGGACCCGAAGGCCCCGGACGCGAACCCGTCGTGACGGCATGGGCTTGACTGCCGCGGGGACAGGCGCGGGTGCCTACAATCCGGCGCTCTTCCACCCCGGCCGCGCCTTCGGCTTCACGCGGCCGCATCCACAGGAACGCATGATGGAACACACCCTGCCCGCATTGCCCTTCTCGCTGGACGCGCTGGCGCCTCACATGAGCCGCGAGACGCTCGAGTACCACCACGGCAAGCATCACAACGCCTACGTGGTCAACCTGAACAACCTGCAGAAGGGCACCGAGTTCGAGTCGATGTCGCTGGAGGACATCGTCCGCAAGTCCAGCGGCGGCATCTACAACAACGCCGCCCAGATCTGGAACCACACCTTCTTCTGGAACTGCCTGAAGGGCGGCGGCGGCGGCGAGCCTGGCGGCGCGCTGGCGGCCGCCATCAACGCCAAGTGGGGCAGCTACGCCGCCTTCAAGGAGGCCTTCACCAAGTCGGCGGTGGGCAACTTCGGCTCGGCTTGGACCTGGCTGGTGAAGAAGCCCGACGGCACGGTGGACATCGTCAACATGGGCGCCGCCGGTACGCCGCTGACCACGGGCGACAAGGCGCTGCTGACCATCGACGTCTGGGAGCACGCCTACTACATCGACTACCGCAACCTGCGGCCGAAGTTCGTCGAGACCTTCCTGAACTCGCTGGTGAACTGGCAGTTCGCCGAGCGCAACTTCGCCTGACCCGGCTGGCGGCCGCCCTCAGTTGCCGAAGGGCGGCCCCTTCAGCCGGAAGCCCGGCTTGATGCCGCGTTTGTCGAACCAGCCCTGGTTCATCTCCAGCGCGAAGCGCACCGGCTGCGCCGAGCAGTGCGATTGCTCGGAGAGCGGCTGCATGTCGGCGATGTTGACGATGCTGCCGTCGTCGGCCAAGAAGGCGATGCTCAGCGGCAGCGGCGTGTTCTTCATCCAGAAGCACTGCCTGGCCGGAAGCTCGAAGACGAAGAGCATGCCTTCGTGCGCGGCCATCTGCTGCCGGTACATCAGGCCCGCCTGGCGCTGCATCGGCGTGCGTGCCAGCTCGGCCTTGATGACGTGCATGCCCGCGTTCAGTGCGACAGTGTCCAGCGGGGGTTGCGCGGCGCCCTGTGCCACCGCGCCGCGGTCCGCGACCAGGCAGAGCACCGCCAGGGCCAGTGATTTCTTGATCGCGTTCCGGTGGCTTCGCATGGGCTTCGGTTAAGGTCGCTGACGTGGACAGCGCATTGTCGAACATCGAACCGCCGGCGCGTGCGCCCGACCTGTCGGTGCTCGACGACCCGCTGGAGCAGCAGCGCTTCACCCGCTGGTCGACCGACCGCGAAGGCCGCCGCGTGGCCGAATCCACGCTGCAGGTGTCGGGCATGTACTGCGCGGCCTGCTCGGGCATCATCGAGGGCGCGCTCGCCGGCGTCGACGGCGTCAGCGCGGCCCGCGTCAGCGCCGCCGGCCAGCGTGCCTCGGTACGCTGGGATCCGCTGCGCACGCGGCCTTCCCAGCTGATCGAGGCCATCCGCCGCGCCGGCTACGACGCCGCCCCCGACGTCGCCGCCCCGGCCCGCGAACTGCGCCGTGCCGAGAGCCGCAAGGCGCTGTGGCGGCTGTTCGTGGCCAGCTTCTGCATGATGCAGGTGATGATGCTGGCCACGCCGTCCTATGTGGCCGGGCCGGGTGATCTCGAGCCGGACATGGCGCGGCTGCTCAACTGGAGCAGCTGGGTGCTGAGCCTGCCGGTGCTGATGTTTTCGTCCGCCCCCTTCTTCAGCGGCTTCTGGCACAGCCTGCGCACGCGGCGCATCGGCATGGACGTGCCGGTGGCCATCGGCATCGTCGTCACCTTCGTGGCCAGCACCGGCGCCACCTTCGACCCCGGCGGCATCTTCGGCAGCGAGGTGTACTTCGATTCGATGACCATGTTCGTCAGCTTCCTGCTCGGCGCACGCTACATGGAACTGCTGGCGCGGCAGCGCTCGGCCCAGGCGCTGGAGGCCGCCGTCGACGGCATGCCGCAGCAGGCGACACGCCTGCTCGACGACGGCCGCAGCGAGGAAGTGAGCGTGCAGCGGCTGGCGCCGGGCGACCGCGTGCGCGTGGCGCTGGGCCAGGCCTTCCCCGCCGACGGCGTGCTGCTCGAGGGCCGCACCAGCGTCGACGAGGCGCTGCTCACCGGTGAATCGACGCCGCTGCCGAAGGATGCTGGCGACGCGCTGGTCGGCGGCAGCCTGAACCTGGGCGCGCCGGTGACGATGCGGGTGCAGCGTGTCGGAGCCGACACACGGCACGAGGCCATCGTCGCGTTGATGCGCGAAGCGATGACCCAGCGTCCACAGATGGCGCGGCTGGCCGACCGCGTCGCCGGGCCGTTCCTGTGGGTCGTGCTGCTGCTGGCCGCTGGCGCGGCGCTGGCCTGGAGCGTGATCGATCCTTCGCGTGCCGTCTGGGTGGCGGTGTCGGTGCTCATCGTCACCTGCCCTTGTGCCCTGGCGCTGGCCGTGCCGGCGTCGCTGGTCGCCGCCGCCGGCGGCCTGGCGCGGCGCGGCGTGCTGGTGCAGCGCCTGGACGCGCTGGAGGGCATGACCCGCGTCCAGCGCCTGTTCATCGACAAGACCGGCACGCTCACCACGCAGGCGCTGCAGCTGCAGCAAGCGCAGCTGCTGCAGCCGAGCCAGGCGCTGCCGACGTCGCAGGCCGCGCTGGTGGTGGCCGCGTCCCTGGCCGGCTGGTCGCAGCACCCGCTGTCGCGCGCCCTGAAGGCCGCGGACGCCGCTCCGGCGCCCTGGGTCTGGACCGATGTCGAGGAGATCGCCGGCCGCGGGCTGAGCGGGCGCGACGCGCGGGGCAGGCGGTGGCGGCTCGGTGCGCGCGACTGGGCCTGCTCCGGTGCCATGGCGGCCGCAGACGCCCCCGCCGCTTCTGCGGTGCAGACCTGGCTGTGCGCCGAGGATGGCGGCTGCGCCGGCTTCGTCTTCGACGAGGTGCTGCGCGAAGGTGCGTTGCCGGCGATGCAGCGGCTGCGCGCGCTGGGCTTGCGGCTCAGCCTGCTGTCGGGGGACGAGCCCGGGCGCGCCGCACATCTGGCGCAGCAGCTGCAGCTTGACGACGCCGTGGGCGGAGCCACGCCGCAGCGCAAGCTGCAGGAGCTGAGCGCCGCGCAGCAGCGCGGGGAGCGCGTGGCGATGGTGGGCGACGGTGTCAACGACGCGCCGGTGCTGGCGCGCGCCGACGTGTCGCTGGCGATGGGGCAGGGGGCGTTGGTCGCACGCAGCCACGCCGACGCGGTGCTGGTGGCCAGCCGGCCGCAGGACATCGTGCAGACGCTGCTCGTCGCCCGGCGCACGATGCGCATCGTTCGTCAGAATCTTGTATGGGCGCTGGTCTATAACGCCGCATGCGTGCCGCTTGCGCTGCTCGGTTACCTGCCGCCTTGGGCTGCAGGGCTGGGCATGGCGGGCAGTTCGACATTGGTCATCCTGAACGCGCTGCGTGCGGCCAGGCCGGCCGGTTGAGTTCCAGCCCATGGAAATCCTGTACCTGCTGATCCCGCTGTCGACGGCCCTGGTGCTGCTGATCCTGGGCGTCTTCGCCTGGGCGCTGCACCGCGGCCAGTTCGAGGATCTGGAGCAGGAAGGCGAGCGCATCCTGCACGACGACGGCCTGCAAATTGATGGCGATCAAGCCGGCAACGGCCGTCGCAAGGAAGAATCCCGTTCGGTTTGAATGCCCATTCTGGAGGCGAGTTATGGCTTTGAGTTCGAGAACCGCACCGAACTATGACGACGACGTGGTGCGCTGGTTTGCGCTGGCCACGGTGCTGTGGGGCGTGGTCGGCATGCTGGTCGGCGTGATCATCGCCGCGCAACTCGCCTGGCCGCAGCTGAACCTGGGCATTCCCTGGCTCAGCTACGGAAGGTTGAGGCCGCTGCACACCAATGCGGTGATCTTCGCCTTCGGCGGCTGCGCGCTCTTCGCCACCGCCTACCACGTGGTGCAGCGCACCGGCCAGACCGGCCTGTTCCTGCCCTGGCTGGCGAAGTTCACGTTCTTCGGCTGGCAGCTGGTCATCCTGCTGGCCGCCGTCACGCTGCCGCTGGGCTTCACCAGCGGCAAGGAATACGCCGAACTCGAGTGGCCGATCGACATCCTGATCGCCGTCGTCTGGGTGGCCTTCGCGGTCGTCTTCTTCGGCACGGTGGGCATCCGCAAGGTGCGGCACATCTACGTGGCCAACTGGTTCTTCGGCGCCTTCATCATCGCCGTGGCGCTGCTGCACATCGTCAACAGCGCAGCGATTCCCGTGAGCCTGACGAAGAGCTACTCGGCCTATGCCGGCGTGCAGGACGCGATGGTGCAGTGGTGGTACGGCCACAACGCGGTGGGCTTCTTCCTCACGGCCGGCTTCCTGGGAATGATGTACTACTACATCCCGAAGCAGGCCGAGCGCCCGGTGTACTCGTATCGCCTGTCGATCGTGCACTTCTGGGCGCTGATCTTCACCTACATGTGGGCCGGCCCGCACCACCTGCACTACACGGCGCTGCCCGACTGGGCGCAGTCCATCGGCATGCTGTTCAGCCTGGTGCTGCTGGCGCCCAGCTGGGGCGGCATGAT
>Ga0105090_10002409_pt1 | contig 10437 bp, 11 predicted proteins | sample PPLLak3March2015_FD_79110 | JGI IMG/M metagenome (GOLD analysis project Ga0105090, IMG submission 79110) | Freshwater sediment microbial communities from Prairie Pothole Lake near Jamestown, North Dakota, USA - PPLs Lake P7 Core (1) Depth... | ecosystem: Environmental > Aquatic > Freshwater >... | reverse complement strand
CCGCGATTTCCTTGTTGCGCAGTCCCCGCGCCAGCAACTCAAGTACAATGATCTCCTTGCCGGTCAGGCCCGCCGCATTCTCTCGAGTTGCGGCGCGCGGGCCGCGCGGCAGGTTGCGAATCCCGGCGGAGTGCAGCGCGTGACGAACGCGCTCGGCCATCGGGGCGGCCCCCAGCGACTCAAGAATAGTCAGCGCCTCACGCTGTGCAGATTCGTCGCCGCCCGCGAGTGCCCGTGCGGATTCATAAGGGCAGCCCAGGTTCCGCCAGGCGTCGGCGGCCTCGCGCCATTGATTCCGTCGTTCGAGCGCGTACGGCAGGGTCGAACCAGGAGCGTCGACGCGCGTGTCGACGGACAGGCCGCCGAGGCTGCCCCACAGCTCGAGCTCCGACAGAAACCAGCCATGGCGCTTGAGCTTTGCGAGCGCGATTGCGGGTACCAACTCGTCAGCCCAGGTTTGCAGTGTTCCGTCGAGAAACGCGACCTCGGCGCGAGCGCACTGCAGCGGTGCCAGTCTCTGCAGCGTGGGCGCGCCTACCGTGAGTGCTTGTGCCTCATCGAGCGCTTCGCGCGCGCCGGGGTCTCCACGTCGGGCCCGCAATCGTCCCAGCGCGATCCACGCCATGATGCGCGAGATGGGTGTGCTGCGAGGGTTGGTGATCACGGCGCGCGCCGTGGTCGCTGCGATGGACCACTGTCCGCGGTACATCTGCACGAGCGCAAGCCAAGACGTCGCATACAGGCACGTCGAATCGACATCAAGTTCGGTGGAGATGCGAATGGCCCGTTCGAGGTACTCGCTCGCAAGCTCGAATCGATGGGCCTCACCCAAACCGGACCCGAGGTTGCTGAGTGCATTCACGACCCACGGATGCAGATGCCGTTGCTCAGCGAGCGCCTGGCTGCGCTCGAGGTGCAGGACGCCTTCTTCGATCCGCTCCGACACGATCAGTGACGAACCGATGATGTTGAGACATTGCACCGTGGCCTCGTCGTCGCCGAGACGCTCGGCAACCTTCATCGCCAGTTCGGCCTCGCTGATCGCGTCGTCGCAATCGCGGTCGAGCATGCGCAGGTAGGCGGACCAGCGACGTGTCGTCATCGCGGCAACGGAATCCGGCGTAGCTTTCACCAGGTCGATCGCTTCTCGCAACCGAGCCTCGGCGACTGCATTGCGGCCAGCCAGCACCAATAACACTGCCGTCCGGGCGAGGGATATGGCCGCGCGATCCGTGTTACCAAGATTTCGCCACAGTGCGGCCGCTTCTTCCCGGGCTCGCAACGCCTCGTCGATATGGCTGCACAGGTGGCACTCGAGCGAGTACTCGTCGAGCAGAGCCGCCCGGTTCGCGGAGTTCGGGGCGACGAACTTTAGCGCACGGGCGTACTGCCGCATGGCCTGGGAGTGGGAGCTGCTGTCCGCCGCCTGCCGCGCCGCCAGCGTGGCATACCTCAGGACGGTGTCTGGCTGCGCCGCGCCTTCCGCGTAATGCGCCAGCCGGGCGAGGTCCGGTGACGGTGCTCCGGGTTTGTCGAGGGCCTGCAGTGCCATCCGGTGCAGGCTCATGATCCGGCTCGGACTTAACGTCTGCAGGACGGCCTGGCGAGCGAGCTCATGTCGGAAGCCGTACGTGCCGCCGGTCGAATTGAGCATGCCGGCTGCAAGGCACTCATCGATCGCGATGCTTTCCGCCGAGACGATGTCTTCCAGCAGCCAAGGTTCGACGCGCGGACCGGCCACGGCCACCGCATCGAGGATCGCGCGCGCCGATGGCCGCAGCCGGTTGGCCCGTGCCAGCACCGCATCGCGAACCGTCGTCGAGATATCGACGCTGCCCGCTTCCAGGGCTTCGGTGACAAAAAATGGATTGCCGCCGGTGACGCGGTGCAGTTCCAACGCATCGAGGCCGCTGCCCGCTGCCAGCTGGGCCACTGCGATGGCCGACAGCGGCTGTGGATTGATGCGTCGCAAACGATTAGTCGCAATATCGCCGAGAGCGAGTCGCAACGGGTGCGCCGGACCGACCTCGTCGCTGCGAAACGTGCCAATGACCAGCGACCGCGTGTTCGAGATGCGCCGCGCGACGTAGCGGACCAAGTCGAGGGTCGCATCGTCGGCCCAGTGCAGGTCCTCGAGCAACACCAGCGCCGGACGCTGCGTGAGCCATTCGACAAATGCTCCGAAGACACGACTCCGGTCGCTCGTGTCCTCGAACGCATCACGCAAATTCGCGTCCGAAGACTGCGTGACGATTTCGAGCAGAGGCCCGAGCGGCCGCGGCGTCTGCAACGCATCGCAGGCGCCCCACCACACCGGTACCGTCGCCGTCACACGCTCGGCCAGCGCTCGAAGCAACGCAGTTTTGCCGATGCCCGCTTCACCTTCGATGCACACGATGCGGCCTGCGCCAGCGAGCGCGAGACGGAGTTGCTCGTGCAACTCCGTCAGTACCTGGTCACGCTCCAGCAGTTGCATCGGGGACGGCATCACTCTGGGATCGAAGCCGTGCATCTTGCCACGATGCAAAGCCGGTCCGGCGGCTCACTACCTTGCGACCCTGCTCTCAATAGAGGAAATACGGGTCGAGCGCCCGCACCTCGTGGATGCGGTCGATCGGGAGGCCATTGGCTTCGCCGGCGATGCGAATGGCCTCGGGCGTGGGGCCGTCGTAGATGCAGAACGTCTTCTTGCGGTCCGGCGTGACGTATGAATGGATCCAGGTGACGCCGTCCTTCGCGTTCGTTGCGACGACAATCGAGCAGACGTTGGCGCCCGCGGCATCGGTCGGGAGGCCCAGGCCTTCCGGGAATGTACGTTCGACGAGATAGCGCGGCATGGGGGCTTCCTTGTTATGACAGGGGGCCCACGTTAAGAACGGCGGGAAGCGCTCGATACGGTGGAATTGCCTATTTTGGCGAGCACGGTCGGCTGTGTTGCATCTACCCACCGCGCTGAGAGTGAGTCATCCCGCCGGTCCCCCTGAGACAAATTAGGCAGTTCAGCCCATTCGGCCCAACTGGATGACGCCTATGTTGACGCTGACGCTGTCTTAACCTGTGAGAGAGTAAACATGTCGCGCTTGCTCGCCTCCTGGCACCCCATTCTTCGAAGGTCGAGCACAATCCAGCTAGGCTTGGCCGTGATCCTTGCGATCGCCATGCCTGAAGCCCAGGCCTCGTGTTGATGACGATGGGTCTTTCTTCGACGGCCACTGCCGGTGCAGATGAGATCCCATTCGCTGGCATCTATTTCGCCGGCGATGTCTTCGGGCAATTCAACTCAATCGCACGGCGCGACGACGCACTCGCGTCCAACCTCGGTTCGATTCCGGACTACCTCGAAACTTCGGCGTGGAAGCACCTGCAGTGCCTCGCGCGGTTGTCGGGGCCAGGCACGCCGTATTTCTTCTTCGCGCGCAGCGGCAACGACCCGGGCTTCTTCTTCGTGAAGAAGCTTGCGCCCGACGTGGCGGAAAGCGTGTTCGTCGTGCGCATGGGCTCGTGCGAGACAATCGGCGAACGACTGAGATCGAATCGTCTGGTGCGAAACTGGCCCTCGCCCATCGTCGAGATCGCGGCGGGCCCAAGGATCTGGATCAAGCCCGCCGACGCGCGCGATCGATTGATTAACTCACTGGAGATCGTCTTCATCGACGTGGCTAACCCCGCACGATCTCGAAGGCGCGCGCATGGCGCTGCTCGGAAGTCTTGCCGCGGCGAGCCAGAGCGGCGCGCTCGACATGATTGCCGTCGGGCAACTGGCGGCGGCGGACGCGTTTCTGGCCAAGGCGATCGATCGGTTGGTGCGCGCCCCGGCGGGCGGCGCCAATGTCGGCGTGCTGCTCGACCTGGTGCGCCAGGTGCGGACCTCGCTGGCACGGTAGAAGAAGCATGAAAAGGTCATGACAGCACCAAAAAACCTTTGAGCCCCTAAAAAACAAAATATGCGAGATTCAATTATGAAAACAAAGATCGTGGGATTGGTGGTCGGCATGCTTGTCATGACGCCGGTATTTGCGGCGAAGGCCCCAAGCACACTCGAGCAGGCCAAAACGTATACCGACTCGAAAGTTGCCGCGGAGGCGGCGGCTCGGCAGTTGGCCGATAGCGCAGAGGCCACGGCGCGCGGCGATGCGGATACGCAGGAAGCAAGCATTCGTAGCCAGTCCGACGGCGCCCTGCAAAGTCAGATCGACGGTCTCGCCGCTGCGACCGCAGCAGGCGGATTGGGCGTCTACGAATATGGCGAACGAATTGGCAGCGTGATGTACCTGAATGGACAGCAGCCCGAGTCTGCCGGCTCCGGCACGACCGCCGTAGTTGCAGGAATCATCACGACTCAAAACTACCTGGTAGAGATTGAGCTGGAACCTGGCAACATGATCAGGACGCTCCCTGGCGGATTCAACGTTTACTACCTTCTTCCGGGGTGCACAGGCGAGGTATACGTCGGCGGCGGCGTCGCGACCAAGTGGAAGGAATTGCAGGGGTACGTTTATGCATTGAGAGCTTCCGAGGATCTGTATTACGTTCCGAGCGGAAGTCGAGTATCACGAGGGGGCACTTATCAATCGACGCGCACCAGCCTAGGTACTTGCTTTACCACCCCAATTTCCAACGTGGGTTTCGCGGTCCGGACATTGCCGAACAATCCAGCAGTTACGGGAGTGTATGGCGGGGCAAACCGGGGGGGAGTGGTGTTCCGGACGCCTTGACCGCCTCCTTCCGCCACAGGACAACAGAAGCGGTTCGTCGGTCTGCGTCAAAAACGGACGGCGAGGTCAGGCTCACAAGGACGTCCCGCTTCGCGGGACGTTCTCGCTTTCGGGTTCGATCAGCGGGGGATCCTCAGGCCTGCGCAAGCATCTCGCTCAGGCGGCTTCGCGGAGTTCTCGGGAGGACGGCTTGGTTAGCACGCAGATCACACGCGCGACCCGGAATCTCAACAATTCTGCAGAAACAGGCTCGGGTCACGTGGGTTCGATTCCCATCACCCGCTCCAATTCTCGCCCTGGTAAAAATGACGAAGGGGAACCCGACGTCCCCCCGCTTTTGAGTGGGGGAGCGGTTTGGGGTCTAACCCCGGCTGGCCATGGAATGGACACCAGTGGCGCTGCGTTGCTCGCCATGCCCACGTCGCGAGCACCGAGCCGACCGGAACTCCATGATCAAGAAACAGACACGACCGTAGCGCGATCGGCGGGTTCGGCGAGACCCGCGACTCCGGGGACCTCCACGCCCGCGACGAGGCCGCCCCCAAGCCGGTTGACCAGTTCCACTCGCCAGCCATTGGCCTGAGCCAGCTGCCGCACGATTGCGAGGCCCAGCCCCGATCCACCCGTTGCCGAACTGCGCGATGACTCGACACGGTGGAACGGGCGAAAGACCAGCTCCAGCTGATCTTCCGGGATGCCGGGGCCCCGATCGAGGACCTCGATGCGAACCGTATCCGCTGAAAAAGTGGCTTCAAGTTGTAGGTCACCCGCTCCCCCATAGCGACGCGCATTCGAGACAAAGTTGTCGAGAATCCGCCGCAGGGCCAGCGGGGCGGCGACCACGGTGCATGATTCAACACGTGTCTTGATCGTGAAGCCTTCTTCGCGCGCGCGCTGCGCGATCTCGTTGACCAGCGCGGCTATGTCGATCGGTACGGCCTCTTCCCGCCCTAGCCCGCGGGCGAGTTCGAGCATCTCGCCGACGAGACGGTTCATCTGTTCGATGTCTGCCTCCAGGCGCGAGATCCACTCGGGTCCTGGCTTCCGCTCCAGCATTTCCAGCGCGAGCCGCATGCGCGAAAGAGGAGTGCGCAAGTCGTGGGACAGTCCCGCCAGGAGGACGGTGCGACCGTCCAGCAAGTCGTCGACTTGCCGCGCCAGCGCGTTGACGGTCCTGGCGAGTTCGGCCAACTCACGCGGGCCAGTTTCCGGCAGCAGATCCGGTTTCTCTCCCCGGCCTAGAGCGGCCGCCGCCCGGTCAAGTTTCTGCAGCGGCGCGATCGTGCGACGGGCGAGCCACCAGGCGGCAAGGATCGCCATCAAGAACCCTGCACCCGCCGTCAGGAAGATCGTAGCTACCGGTTGCGTGCCGACCCGACTGTGCGGAAAGCCGAGCCACAGATGACGTCCGCCTGCCGGCAACCGGGTCCAATGCCATTCCACGCCGCCACGCGTCGTGCTGGCGATGTCCAGCGGTTGCTGGAAATGGTTGGTCAGCGTCTGCTCGAGCTGCCGCAGGTATGGGCCTTGATGCGCGCCGGAAAATTCATCGCCCGGAGGGCTGGCCAGCAGCAGGATGCCGTGCTCTGCGGCAAGGTGCCTCTCGAATGCCGGGCGCGTCGCTGGAGGAAGCTCGCTCCAGGTCTCGGCGGACATTGCCAGCAGTTCGGCAAAGTCACTCGCAGCCCTCCGCGCCATCGGCAATAGCAGCAGGGACATCACGGCGACAGCGGCCACCAGTTCGAATGCGATGAAGATCAGCACGAGGCGCAGCGCATTCTGCTGGGTCAAGCTGAGCGGCCGCTTCATGCCTGGTTCAGCTCGCGTCGCCGAGCGGATTGAACAGATAACCTTCACCTCGGACGGTCCTGATGAACATAGGGTTGCCGGGATCGTCTTCGATTTTCCGGCGCAGTCGTCCCACCCGGATATCGATCGTGCGATCAAACGGATTGCGCTCGTAGCCCTTCATCAGGTCGAGCAGGATGTCCCGGCTCAGCACGCGATTGGGGCGCTCCACGAATGCCTCAAGCAACTCGAATTCCGCATTGGACAGTCCCATGTCCTGCTGGCCGCGCAACAAGCGCCGCGCGTTCACGTCCAGTCGATATGGGCCGAATGCAAGCGTCTCCCTGGTCGTCTCCTGTTGCGGCGCGTGCGCGCGGCGCAGCAGTGCGCGCAGACGGGCCAACAGCTCACGCGGACTGAAGGGCTTCGCCAAGTAGTCGTCTGCGCCCACCTCGAGGCCCACGATGCGGTCGATCTCCGCGCCGCGAGCCGAAAGCATCAGAATCGGAACGTTTGCCGACGTCCGAACTTCGCGAGTGAGCGCCAAACCATCCGCACCCGGGAGCATGAGGTCCATGACGATGACGTCTGGCGTTGCCTGGTGCATGGCGCGGCGCATCTGCTCGCCATCGCCGGCCAGGTCGACGGCAAACCCGACGTCCGTCAGGTACTCGGCCAGCAAGCTGCGTAGCTCTGGGTCGTCATCCACAACGAGCACTCGATCGGTCTTGGCCATGCCGCGAGTGTAAACACTTGATCCCGCGACAGGCCGTACGGATGCACTCTGATGCAACCCGATACAAACCGATACACCAGCGACATCTCGGGAATACAGCGAGATCGCAGGATGGCCTCGAAGATCACCGGGCCCGCTCCAATGAAACCCTTGTTGCCGCTGGTAATGCTGCTCGCGCTCAGCGCAGCCCCAAGCGCTTGGAGCGAAGAGACTCCAGCGCAAGCCCCGGTGTCCACCGGGCCCGCAAATCCCGCGAGCGCCGATGAACTGCCCTATGGCACAGGTTACGAAGCACGCCAACGGCAGGCCGCTGAGCGCCAGCGCAGCCAGAAGGCTGCGGAAACCCAGCGACCTGAGAGGCCACCGCACGACGTTCCAGGGCGCGGGCAAGACGTGAGGCCGGCAAGACCCATGCCGCGTGCAACCGAGAGGCCGAGTGACACCCGGCCCGTCAGACCGGAGAGAACACGATGAGAGTCCTGAAGCTCACGGCAGGTATTGCCGCGCTGGCGGTCCTGGCGTCCGCCACTGCCATCGCCCAGAACGGCCAGCAAGGGCAGCCGGCCGGATCCCCGACTGGTTTGCAGCGGACGCAACAGCAGCAGGTGCAACGCCAGCAGCAACGTCAGGCGGACCGTGCGACGACCAACGACCGGACCATGGATCACGCGCGGATGCAGGCGCGCGAGCGCGATCAATCTCAGCGGCAGGCGCACACGACAGTCCAGGACAAGTCCAGGACGGTGATCGGAGTCTACGGCGGCAACCTCATGACGGCCGATGAGCGTTCCAGGTATCGCGCCCAATGGCAGGCGATGCAAACGGAACAGGAGCGCACGGAGTTCGAAGCGCGCCATCGCGAGGAAATCCAGTCACGAGCCCGAGAACAGGGAATCGAGCCCTTGGTGACTCAAGATTGAGGCCTTGCCCTGGCCCGCAGTGGTCCGACGCGGCGTTGCGCAGATTCCGGACCTGTTCGCTCAAGCAGGAGACCCGCATGTCTCGCCGATACGCAAGTCGATTGCACGTGGCCATGTCAGCGATCCTCGGGTTGGCGCTTCCGGCTGCTGCTTGGCCGGCCGAACCCCGGTTCAGCGTCGCTGTCGGGACGGAATACACGACCGGCGACTACGGCGGCGAACAGTCCGTGGATGAGACCCATGTGCCAGTTACGGCGGTGCTCGACATCGGTCGCGCCTCGTTTCGCCTGACCGTTCCGTACCTGAATGTCCGGGCACCGGAGCTCACGTATATCGACGGACCGGACGGCCAGCCGATCGTTGGCGAGGGCCCGGTCGTCACCAATGACGGCATCGGCGACGTGCAGGCAGTGGTTACCCTCTATGACGTGATCAGCGGCGACGACGGCGGCTCGGCGCTCGACCTGACCGGCAAGATCAAGTTTGGAACAGCCGACGTGGACACGGGCCTGGGGACTGGGGAACAGGATTATTCACTGCAGGCGGACATGTTTCACTTCTTCTCCCGTTTCACGGCCATGGGTACCCTGGGTTACTCGCTGCGCGGCGATCCGGAAGGCTATGACCTCGACGATACGCTCTATGCGTCGTTGGGTGGTTCATACGCGGCGACGAACCGCGTGCAGCTCGGAGGATTCTTTGACTTTCGCGAAGCCTCGATCCAGGGAGTGGACGACATCCAGGAGCTATCTGGTTGGGTGGCAACCCGTGTCGGTGACCGCGGGCGAATTGATTTCTACGTGTTGGCAGGATTTGGCGACAGCTCGCCCGACTGGGGTGCAGGCGTGTCATACGGCGCGTCATTCTGAGCGCGATCCTGGATGCATTGCGAATCGCAGCGATGCAACTCGTTACGCACCGATACAAGCGCGACGCACTGACGCTACGTGGCTAGTCCAACATGACCTCGTGGACCAGGTCATCGCCCGGTCCCTATCAGGAGAGACACATGAACGTTCGTCATAGCATCGCCCACGCCATCATCTTCGGCAGCCTCGTGATTGCACCCACCGCCCTGTTTGCGGCAGACCAGCTGCAGACGCGCGATCGGCTGCACACGTCCGACGCCACGGCAACGCAGGTCCAGACTCAGCAGCGTGATCGCCTGCACGTTCAGGACGCCGTCGCTTCCGGAAGTCAGGTCATGTCGCAGTCGCGTTCCCAGGCGCGCACGTCGCCAGTCTCGGGTACGTCGACCCAGACACGGTCACAGCAGCGCAGCCGCATTCACAAGTAATGGCAATCAATGGCGCCGGCCGAATCGTGGCCGGCGCCAGTTCGTTCGTGGAAAAGTAAGGAGATGCGGATGCGTCCTGCAACCTGGTCCTTTGTAGCGTCACTTGCCATGCTATCGGCGTCCGCCCTGCCAACCACGGCGGCAGGCGAGGACCCGGGTGCCCCAGCGAGTCAACCGAACGGCTGGGTGAGCACCCAGGCGCCGAAGCAAGCCTGCGGTCGGCAGCTCATGAGCGATGCGGAGCGCCGGTCCTACCGGTCCGCAATGCAATCACTCGAGTCGAACGAAGAACGCGAGCGCCTGCGCAATGCAATCCACGAAGCGATGAAAGCGCGGGCGCGGGACCAGGGGCTCCTGCTGCCCGACGAGCCACCCGCGCCGCCGGGAATGCGCCGCGGTAACTGCGCCGGTGCGCAAGGGCTCCAGCACGGCAAGCACCGCCCGCCGACGTGACTCAGTTTCCTCACCCTGCGTATTTGAAGCTGGGCTGGGGTGGAACTGCGTCCATCTCTTACCGCAGGCTGGAGCGGGGCCTTATCGGCCTCGCTCCGAGCCAGTTTCAAGGGCTGGTGATACTATCGAGCACGAAATCCCACGGATCTCTGGGATCTCGTAGTTGTGCACGAACTCGACCGCGCGCGGTCCGTCTGAAGCCGACAATACGAAATCGTTGATAGCGGTCACGTGGGTTCGATTCCCATCACCCGCTCCATTTCTTGCTCGAGCAGCCAGGCGAGGCCGTGTTCCTCCCAATTTTTCGCGGCGCGCCAGGCTACACGACGGCAGCATGCGTCTTGCGGAGGTGTAATCGAGCGATTACACTCCAACCGTGTACGTCATCAAGACCCTGCCCGAGTTCGATGCTTGGCTTAAAGGTCTGAGCGACAAGACGGCACAGCGTCGTCTGGTTGCGCGGCTCCGCAAGGCATCGCTCGGCAACCTGGGTGATGTGAAGCCGGTCGGCAAGGGTGTCGTCGAAAT
>Ga0105090_10002408_pt1 | contig 10438 bp, 6 predicted proteins | sample PPLLak3March2015_FD_79110 | JGI IMG/M metagenome (GOLD analysis project Ga0105090, IMG submission 79110) | Freshwater sediment microbial communities from Prairie Pothole Lake near Jamestown, North Dakota, USA - PPLs Lake P7 Core (1) Depth... | ecosystem: Environmental > Aquatic > Freshwater >... | reverse complement strand
TTAGTTATAACAGACCTGACTCAAATGTAGGCTATCTCAGTTGCAAAACATAAGATTATATTCTTCTTAATTAATTCAATAGTTACCTCTACACGCTATTGAAAATTCCCTGTATTTTTTCCAAGTTAAGTCGATATAAACATCAGGATTTTAAAGAAAAGAAGATTCTTATCATGAATTCTTGGCGTGATCTCAGAAAAATTTACCAAATCATTCCGGCATACCAGTCCCAAAAAACTGCCATGACCCCAATTCGTGCTATTTCTCAACTTTTGTTTCTATTTCTGTTGCTTGCAGATGAAGTCTGAGCCTGAAGAGTGGTTGATTCTGGGTATTACCCCTAATGGTCGGCCATTTCGTCCGAGTGACTGGTCAGAAAGGCTCTGCGGAGCGCTTGCCAGCTATGATAGCCATGGGCGTTGGGTGTACTCGGAGCATGCTCAGCCTGTCATACATGAGGGGCAAGTGGGTGTGAGGGTAAAAACAGTGCTAAAAAATAGCAATCTGGGCGCCTACAAATTTATTATGGATTTTGCCTGCGACAACCAGCTCAAAATTGTATCAAGAAGAAAAGTAATTTACCTGAATGAATCTGCGGCGGTGATAGAAGTAGCATTGCCGGAACGAAAATTGGCGATCGCTCAATGAATGCATTGCTGGGAAATATGAACCGTTCTTCCACTTGGTTCGCTACGATTGCTTAACAGGCCGTTGAAAAACTATCTGCGTTGCCGCTGCGGTGTTAAAAAAAGGCTCAAAATACTCATTTATTAAGCATAAACTGCGCTTTTTCGCCTGTTTTTGCCTTGCATCGGCTGCCTCGAAAACGTTTTTCAACAGCCTGTTAAGTCCGACAGGATCCTTACCACTTATAAAGACTTAAGGTACTCCAGCAAATCCAACCGTTGTTCTTTAGTCAATGCTGGAAGAAATGTTCCGTCCGTTTGTGGTGTGCGGCCGGATGCGTACTCATGACCATTGTTGTTGTTACCCCAAATGCTGGTACGAAACAAGAAGCCATCGTAGCCCGTCGATTTTAAACCAACTTTCTCTGGATCGAATTCCCGCGAGCCGACCATAAACTCATCCGGCCGATACTCACCTTCTACCGGATCATTTGTTTGTCTTTTGGGCAAGAGCAAATCATATAGTGTTGGTACCGAACCATTATGCAAGTAAGGGGCGGTTGCCCAGATTCCATTGAGTGGACGTGCTTTATAGGCCATTACCGAGGCAAAAGGTTTAGCGGTAGTGTCGGGGGTGTAGTTTCCATTCTTAAGGGAAGACTGCACTTCATTATCAAAAATTGTATAAGCGAAATCAAGCGACCGCTCTACCCACCGTCGTATAAACCATTTGTCGCGATCGGGTGTGGTAACCACATTGCGCGTAGCGGATGTTAATAGGGCAACCGCTGGTGCTTGACTTTGCAATAAGATGTTTCCGGTACTGACGCTAACATATTGATTTTTTAGAATGCCACTATAGCCGGTAAATTCTATGCTGTTTGCAGCCATCTTAGAATCTGTTCCTACCGAAGATACTGAAATCATTTTAGCCACGATACGGCGATCAGGATCGGTACGATTAATTTGGCCGTGGCACGATGCGCAATATTGTGCGAATAATTCTGCACCCCTAGTTAGCCGTGCTTTGTCGAGCTTGGGCAGAATATGATCAGGCCAAAGCGGTGAAGTTAGTTTACGCAAGTGCTTTTCCACTCGGCGCAAATTCCGAATATCGATGGAGGATTGAAAGTCGATATGCTTGGAGCCAAAACCTTGCCCACCTAGCACCGAGGATAGTGTGAAACCATCTTTTTCCTGCCAATCCAGTGTGCCGAATACGCCAATGACTTGTCCCGCATTACGCGCCATCGGGCCCATTCCGCTGTTATTAACCCTGCCATTCCATTGAATATAATCATGCTGTGGGATATCCCACAGGAATGGGTAGCTAACCGGAGCATCCGCCGGATTATAGATTTTATTGCGTAATTTGATAATTTGTTTATCAGTCAAATACGCCTGCGTTCGTTCGATAACATGGTCGCGATCACTGCTGCTGAGCACCGATTCCATGTCTGCCATCACTTCAGCTAATTCAACCGGGGAGAGTATTTCAGTCAGTAATTCGCGCAATTGTTGCGCGCTCATAATGTGTTCGAGTACACGATTATAGATACGTCCAAAAGCATCTAATCGCGCATAGCCATAGTGAGTGAGCGGCCGCTTTGTGTCCCGGGGCGTGTTGATGACGGTATATGTCTTGATACGCTGGGCATATTTCTTGAGATCAGCTAATACATCGTTTGCGTTCTCATAGTGTCCTTGTTTCAGTACATTAGTAACAAAGCGATCAAGTTTTTCCGGAGTCTCTAAAGTAGCATACAGAGCCGCAGCCAAATCGATCATGAAAGTTTCCATATCTGAATTTGCAGGACCACCATCAATACGAATTCCGGTGCCGGCATAGTTGATCTGGGTCGTATGGCAGGCCGCACAAGTAAATCCCATGAACGCCTTGCCTTGATATTCATCACGTACCATCCCGACAGGCAGGCCATCCGGGTTACTGATGGTTGGCCGTTGCGGTAGATAGCCATAGCGATCAATGTGTTCATCACTGCGGAACAAAGTGGACGAATCAGACTGTTCCAGTACCAGAAAAAAACTGTAAGGTAACAAATTGGAACCTTGCGTCGTATTGTAGAACCACAGGCTATCGGCTGCAGACCAGCCTTGATCAAGATAGACTGTTTGGGAAAATTGATCGCCGAACTTATCGGTACCGTTTATGCTGGCGCCACGATTAGGATCATTGTCACGAAATTCATACAACTGCCAAGATATTCCAGTAACCAGAAAAATAATCACCAATGCGCTGAGAATCAGCATCAATAGATTTATCTGTTGCAGATAGTGATTTGAGGACTTGGAATGCATGTGGATTTATGTCATCGTTCAGCAAGCATTCAGGATTCCTCTGATTAAATCCTGGGCTTCAGAATGGTTAATCGTTAATTGACTATTCTAATTTTTCTTCAAAACAGTAATAAAAGACCTTATTATCCTTAATATTAATATTGCTGAAACGTAATACTCCTATATCATTAGCAGATAGTTTTTATGTGAAGAATATGTGAATGACATCACATCTTCGTAATAATTGAAAGGGCTCTATGCAGATTTCTCCATTTTTTTATCTATTGCTTAGTTTTAGCTTCACACTCTCATCACCGCTCATATCTGCTCAACAAACAGCCAAACTTACGATTGAAGAAGTGCAACGGACGGGCCTGCAGGCAAATGGCCTCGTTCTTGCTGCTCGTTCGCAGATAGGTATGGCTCAAGCCGGTGTGGTAGCAGCATCAGCGTTTCTCAATCCTGAAGTAACAGTCCACGCTGGACCCGATAGCAATCGACATCCGTTACATATAACCGGACCCACTTCAATGCAACGCGCAGTAACTGTCAACCAACCAATTGAAAACCCTTTCATGCGGAGTGCGCGCATTGATGCATCTGAAGCGGTTGTTGATGCCAGTCGTGCCAGTTATGATCAAGTGCGAGCTGATTTGGCCGCGCAATTACGTGTGCGTTCTTACGAATTATTGCTTCGCCAGGAACAATTTGCAATGGAGCAGAGTATCTACGATTTAGTGGAGGATGTGCGCCGGCGCATTGCAATCAATGTCGAAAGAGGTGAAATAGCGCGCTTTGAGTTAATCCGGGCGGATACCGAAGTGCAAAATGCAGCTAATCGCAAGGAAGCAGCTCGATTGGGCGTACAGCGTGCACGTATAGCGCTTTTGCAGTTTACAGCCGGAGCAATACCCGTTGATTTTGAAATCAACGCTTCATTAAAAGACTCCGTTAATTTGCCCCCGCTGGAGGAGCTACGTAATCAAGTTCCTCAGGTTAACCCTGAGGTGATGCGGCTGCAGGCTGAACAAGAACGCGCCACCCAAAGGATTAGCCAGGAAAAAGCTTCGGTATTGCCGCAAATCAATGTGCTATACACTAATTATCAGGATGCTCAATTTACTTCTAATCTAGCTGGCATGAGTATCAGAATTCCACTTTGGTATCGCCGCCGGGGTGAAATTGATACCGCCATTTATGATTCCGCACGGATACGGGAAACACTTGAATTTCGCCGTTTTGAAGTCGGACAACTGTTTGAGTCGGCATGGCAATCTTTGCAGATTGCGCAACGCAGAGTAGACATGTTTGAAAGCGGATTAATCAAGGAAGCAGAAAATGCCGTGCAGGTTGCTCAATCCGCCTACCGTTTTGGTGAACGCGGCTTGATCGAAGTGCTGGACACACAGCGGATATACCGTGGGATCCTTGGCGATTCCCTGCAGGCACGCTTTGATCTGCAATCGGCTGCTGCCGAAATCGACCGCTTGCGCGCACATTATCCCAAGGAGTTACTTGTAGAATGAACATTAAATTATCCATCGCAGGCTTCATCTTTATTGCACTAATATTAGGCGGGTGCGATAAGAGCGAGCCAACCGATAGCCCTCAAAAAGAACCGAGTGATGAAAGAGACCTCAATAGTATTACGGTTCGGCCGGAACTGGCAGAACGGTTGAAGATTGGACAGCCATCTCTGATTGATCTTGCGGATAAAATACAAATACCTAGCCGGGTTCAAGTGGATGAAGAGAGAACAGCGAAGATTGGTTCTTATGTAACCGGACGTATCATTAATATGTTTGTCGTATTGGGTGATTACGTTAAAGCAGGTGAGCCATTGGCACGCATTACCAGTCCGGATTTGACGCAAGCACAACTGGCCTATTTGCGTGCTGCATCGCGCGTCGTAGTGACTCAGAAATCGGCTGAGCGCGGGCGCCATCTTCTGGCTGCTGATGTGCTACCGCTTGCGGAAGTGGAGCGGCGGCAATCCGAACTGGAAATTGCTCAAGCTGAGCACAGCGCGGCAACAGACCAGTTAAGATTGCTGGGGATGAGTGATGCTGAATTGAAGGAATTGGCTAGAAACGGAAAAATTCTACCTTGGCTTGATATTAAGGCAACTAGAGAAGGTTACGTTATTGCGCGTAACGTTATGGTAGGTCAAGTTGTACAACCAGCTGATCCACTCTTTCAAGTCGCTGATCTATCTAAGGTTTGGGTGGTAGGTGATGTACCTGAGCAAATTGTCGGCGATGTCCGGCATGGACAGCATGTCGAAATTAATATACCCGCAATTGGGAATGCTGATTTTGATGGCGTGATCATATTTGTCTCGGATACTGTCAATCGCTTAACTCGTACAGTAATGATTCGCGTCATGGTAGAGAATCCTGAACGTAAACTTAAGCCGGATATGCTGGCCAATATGCACATTACGGATCAGCATAAAACCTTGGTAGTTCCGGAAGCGGCAGTGGTACGTGAATTAAATCAAGATTATGTCTTTATCGCGATCAGTAGTGACCGTTTTCAACGGATACCTGTTGAATTGGGTTATGAGGTAGCTAATTTTCGTCCTGTACTCAGTGGACTTACGATTGATCAACGTATTGTGATGGAAGGCGCTTTCCATTTAGACAGTGAGCGTAAGCTTGCTGAACTGGAGTAACCCCTCATGATGGCTGCGATAGTTCGTGCAATGATTAACCAGCGTCTGCTGGTTGTGGTGATCGGTTTGGCGCTATGCGTCGCAGGAGGATTTGCCGTAAAGAATCTTTCCGTGGATGCATTTCCTGATGTGACCAATATTCAAGTTCAAGTAGCAACTGTGGCTATTGGTCGCAGCCCCGAAGAGATGGAGCGGTTAGTTACGGTGCCGGTTGAGATCGCCATGACTGGCCTACCCGGATTGGTTGAGATGCGCTCATTAAATAAGAGCGGATTATCATTAATTACATTGGTATTCACTGATAAAACCGATGTGTTTTTTGCGCGCCAGTTGGTGATGGAGCGCATCATTGATGTGACTCCCCGGTTGATACCTGGCATTACACCGGTGCTTGGACCAGTCTCGACGGGCTTGGGTGAAGTTTATCAATATACGATCGAGCATCCGGATGACGGCAAGCGTGCCCTGACAGTAGAAGAACTAATGGAGCGGCGTACCGTACAGGATTGGGTGGTGCGTCCAATATTACGCTCGATACGGGGTGTTGCAGAGATCAATTCCATGGGCGGGCACGTCAAGGAATATCAGGTCTATGTCAACCCGAATAAGTTACGGCACTACGATTTAACCCTGACGCAGGTTGACCGCGCACTGGCCAATAATAATGCCAACGCCAGCGGTAATATACTGGCGTTGCATTATGAGCAGTATTTAATCCGGGGCGTAGGCTTGATTGCTACATTGGAGGATATCCGCAATATCGTGCTGCGAGAAATGGATGGCGTTCCCGTTTATGTGCGCGATGTTGCTGAGGTAACCTTCGGCGGCGAAGTGCGCCAAGGTGCCAGTATCAAGAATGGTGACACTGAATCAGTTGCAGGTATTGTAATGATGCTGCGCGGCGGCAATGCCAAAGAGATTGTAGATCGAATAAAGATAAAAGTTGCCGAAATCAATGAACGTGGATTGCTACCGGATGGACTTCAGATCGTGCCTTTTTATGACCGGACGGATCTGGTTAATGGTGCATTAACGACAGTGCAAACCACGCTGATGGAGTCTCTGATTCTGGTTATCGTAGTTCTGTCCATCTTTCTGGGTAATGTTCGAACCAGTATCGTCGTGTGTTTCACCCTCATCATCACACCCCTGATTACTTTTATGGTGATGAATCACTACGGCATGCCCGCTAATTTAATGTCGCTGGGCGGATTGACGATCGCGCTGGGTATGATGGTAGACCCCACAGTAGTAGTCGTCGAAAATATCTATCAGCGGCTAGGCGAAGCGCAGGGCACGGGAAAATCCAAATACAATATTATTGTTGATGCGGTTGCTGAAGTGGGCACACCGGTAATTTTTGGCGTATTCGTCACTATCCTCGTGTTCTTGCCGCTCATGACACTAGAGGGTATGGAAGGAAAAACGTTTAGTCCGCTTGCTGTCACGATTGCAATCGCCTTATTAGTCGCGCTTTTTGTATCATTATTGTTATCGCCCGTATTAAGCGATTATCTTTTAAAAGGCGGTAGTGAACAAGATACTAAAATAGTGGCTGTTCTCAAGGCTGGCTACCTGCGCGTCTTCGATCTGGCAATGAGAAACCAAAAGAATACGATGATCATTGCAATAAGTTCACTGATGGTTGCCTTTGCGTTATTTCCACTCCTCGGTAAATCATTTATTCCCATCATGAAGGAGGGCGCGACAACTCCCGTCATTATTCGCGCACCTTCCATCTCGCTGGAAGAAGCCATCAAACTGGAAACGGAGGGAATGAAGATAATTGCTGCTGTCCCTGGCGTAAAGTTTGTGGTGTCCAAGCTGGGTCGTGGGGATACGCCTGCAGACCCGGCATCACAAAATGAATCGGATCCGATCGCAGTTTTAGATTTGAAAGGGTCTGGCCGTTCTCAACATGAGATCGAAGAGGATATTCGTAAAGCGCTTAATGTATTACCTGGTGTTAATGTCGTCATGTCTCAACCGATTGCGCAACGTGTGGATGAGATGGTAACCGGGGTGCGTTCGCAAGTGGCCATCAAGATCTTTGGGGATGATCTGGAAGAATTACGTAAACTGTCCGAACAAGTGGCGCGTATCGTCAAATCGACACCCGGTGCGAGAGATATTCGTATTGAACGGCTATCCGGCCAGCAAGAGTTGACTATAAATATCGATCGCCGTGCGATCGCACGTCACGGCCTCAATGTTTCAGATGTCAACGAATTGATTGCTACGGCAATTGGCGGTAAAGCAGTCACAAAGGTTTTTGAAGGCGAGCGGCGCTTTACGTTGCTGCTGAGATTCCCAGAAGGTTTTCGCCATGATGTTGAAGCCATTAAGGAGCTCTTGTTGCGACCTGTCGGCAATGTCACGCCGGGTGGCGTAGCGAGCGGCGGTATGCTCGTACCTCTTAGTGCCATAGCGGATATTCAAGTTGTCGATGGTCCCGCGATCATTTCGCGTGAATTCGCCAGGCGGCGCGTAGTCGTTGGTGCCAACGTGCATGGGCGTGACCTAGGCGGTTTTGTAGAAGAACTTCAGCAACGTACTGCGAAAGAGATCAAGTTGCCGTCTGGTTATTATTTTTCCTGGGGCGGGCAATTTGAGAACATGGAGCGTGCCATGGCGACACTTGCTGTGATTGTACCCATTACCCTTGCCGCCATTTTCTTTCTGTTATTCATGTTATTTAATTCAATCAAGATGGCCGGGCTCATTTATTTGGTATTGCCCTTTGCGTCCGTAGGTGGTGTGGTCGGGCTTTTTGTGACGGGCGAGTACTTATCCGTACCGGCATCGGTGGGTTTCATTGCGGTATGGGGCACCTCGATATTGAATGGTGTCGTGCTTATTTCTTTTGTGCGGGAATTGCGTGAAAAGGGATTGAGTATAGAGGAATCGGTTAGGAAAGCCTGCTCACAACGTTTCCGGCCTGTCATGATGACTGCGGCCACAACTGTGCTGGGTCTAGCACCGTTCCTGGCTGCTACGGGGCTGGGTTCAGAGGTGCAAAAACCGCTCGCTATTGTGGTCATTTGCGGGTTAATAACAGCAACGATGATGACCATGGTTGTCATGCCTATGTTATACCGCTGGTTTGATGATGTGCCTGAGAAAAAGATACCACCGCAACCTGAATCACTACCTCCATTGGCTATTGCTGAAGATCCTACCAAGAATGTCTGATTCTCTTCTCCAGAGATAGATGGAGAACTGCGATTAACAAAAAAGAAAACAGGACTGGAAGTTTACAAATTTTCAGTCCTGTTTCAGATTACAAAGTTTATGATTGGGTCGACTCAAGCTTTTTTATAAGTGATTCCCAATTGCAAGATTAAAGCTTCAGTCTTTGCCCCGTCGATACGTTATAGCACACGAAATGCAATGATGGCCACAATTGTCGGGGGCAATGCCGCGATCAATAAACCCAGTGGATGGATCGATTGTTCATCGAACTTGCCTTTCAGAATAGCGAAACCAGCGGGGTTGGGAGCATTAGCTATCACCGTTAAGCCACCGCCAGCGACTGCACCTGCAACCAACGCTACTTTAAATTCCTGACTCAAGCCTTCGACCAATGAACCCAGATAAGTGAGTGCTGCATTATCTGTAATCGCCGTTAACGCCGCTGCTCCAAAAAATACAGCTGTATCATCCATATCCAGCAGAAGCGGTTGGAGCCACCACTGCTGCTGTCCACCGAGCACTACCAATCCGGCTAAGAAAAATGCTACTAGTAAAGATTCACGTAAGATCAGTGGATTTTGATACTGTTGATAAGCCGTTGTGAACCCTATGAAGAACAGAAATAAGCCCATAAAGGCTGCGGGATGATGTGCAAAGACAACAACCAGCGTCAGAAAAATCAGATGAACTAGTACCATAAGGAAGGGAGTCTTTGATACAGCAGCATTACCCTTCTGACGGACATGTCCCAATTCATTCCGAAACAGCCACGTTACTGCACATGCATTCACAACAACGGCCACCGCAGCTTTCCAGCCAAAGTTCGTCATCATAAACCAGATATCCCAATTCCATTTTGCAGCCACCATCAATACCGGCGGCGCTGCGAAGGGAGTGAGCGTGCCACCAATGGAAACATTGACAAATAGCACGCCGACTGTGGCATATTTTAATTTGGTGGATATTTCTTTGCTGAATAGTGTATCCCGCAACATGAGTGCTGCAAGCGTCATTGCAGCAGGTTCTGTAATAAATGATCCCAGTAGAGGAACGAAAGCCAGTAATAAGAAATACATGGCCGTGCCTTGATTTATTGGCAATAGAAGTGCAACGCGCTGCACAGTAGAGGCGGCGAAATCTAAAATGGGTCGCGTCCCGGCAATGACCATAATCACAAATACAAACATGGGCTCGGTAAAATTACGTGACTCGAGATAAGTGATGGCTTCATGCTTGCCGCTTGCAGCAAAAATAAAAAGTATCAAAACCATCGCCCAAAAACCGAAGACTACTTCCACTTCACCCAATAAATGCCAAATTCCTGCATGGCGCGGCTGAATATGCGCCAGATGTTCGAAATATTTAGTTGAGAATGTGTGGATTACAGCCAATGCGAATAACACGGCAGCGATGAGTTGAACGGATGTCGGATTAATCATGTTGTGAAGTTAAATGAAATGAGTAATGAAGGATCTTGTAATGATAGCATTACTCGTATGTTATGCCGTGTATTTGACTATTTGATGACCAGGACGGCTAGGAGACTGTCCGAGAATAGCGATCGTAGCGAGGGGAAGTTCTTTTGAGACAGATTTTTCGATTATTTGAGGCGAATAGTTGTTCTATTTAACGAAAATAATCGGAAAAT
>Ga0105090_10002407_pt1 | contig 10439 bp, 7 predicted proteins | sample PPLLak3March2015_FD_79110 | JGI IMG/M metagenome (GOLD analysis project Ga0105090, IMG submission 79110) | Freshwater sediment microbial communities from Prairie Pothole Lake near Jamestown, North Dakota, USA - PPLs Lake P7 Core (1) Depth... | ecosystem: Environmental > Aquatic > Freshwater >... | reverse complement strand
CGAGGCTGGTTTCGGAATCCGCCTGGCGTACGCCTCGCCGCGGAGTCGTCGCGAGGCGTTCGAGCGCATCGACGCGCACTACCTGCGCACGCGCCCGTCGCTCGCGCAGCTCTCGAGCGCGGCGACGCGGGCGTACCTCGCGGTTCGGTCCGTCGCCCGCGAGGCGCGCCGCGCATCCGGATACGGCCGGCGATCACTCTAGCCGCAGCCAGTCGACCACCACACCGAGCGCGCGCACATCTCCGCCACCGCCGGCGGCGCCAGGCACGAACGTGTCGCTTGCGATCGTCAGCGTGGCCGCGCCGGCCCTGAGCCGGGCCGCCACGTGCGGGCCGAGGGCGATCTGGTAGATCGAGAACGCCGCACCCGGGCGATCGATCGATCCGGCCGGCATGCCGTCAATCGAGAGCCGGACATTCGGCGCCGCCGCGCCGGGAGGCCGGAGGGTGGCGACCCTGAGCAGGAGCGCAACAGCCGAACCCCCGGCGGGCAGCCGCGGCAGCGCGATCTCGGCCCGTCCCGACGTCCAGCGCGCGCGCGCATCCTGTATCCACTCCGGGCCGTAGAACCCGCGCAGGAGCCAGCGGAAGTCGAGGTCGCCGACCTCGATCGCCAAAGGCAACTCGACCCGGGGCTCCTCGGCAGGCTGCGAAATTCGGTACAGTTCCACGCGCCGGGAGATGTCAGGGACCGGGCGCGGGAATCCGCTGAAGAGCGGCGCCGCCATCGTGTACCTGAGCGGGAACAGCTCCGGATCCCCGATCGCGTAGCCCGCGACGTCGCTTCGCCACAGGCGGCGGCGGATCTCGCCCTCGTAGCCGCCGATCATCACGTAGACCGGGCGGCCGCCCGCCAGGACCCGATCGATGAACGTGCGGATTGACGGGGCGGACGCCGGCCGCTCGACCAGCGGGAGACAGGTGCGGCCGAAGGCGGACTGGAGCGCCAGCGTGAGGTGGCTCGGCACCGACCAGTCCGACAAAACCACGGCATCGGGCGGCAGCCGGCTGGCGATGTACGCGACCCGGCGATGCAGATCCTGCAGCGGCGGCGTCCGCAGCATCGGTTCCGCCTGCCAGAGGTAGAGCGCGGCCAGGCCGGCGGGCAGGGCCCAGGCGACGCGCAGCGCGCGCGATGGCAGCGCCGACGCGTCGGAGACGAGCACGCCGATGAACAGCATCGCCATCGGGAGCATCGACGGCACGAGCCGCCTGAAGTCCTTGGAAAGCCCGGCAGCCTCGGGCCACAAGCCAAGAAGCACCGCGTCGGCAACGAACGGAACGGCCAACAGGAACACACGCGGCCGCGGACCGCGCCACAACACGACAATAAGACCGGTCAGAGCGGCCGCCGCGCCCGGTGGAGACAGGAGGCGGCCGGCCATGGCGATCGCGGGCGACGCGAGCACGGCCAGCATGACCGCAGCGCCGCCAAACAGAGTGATCGATCGCGCGGCCGGCGTCGGCCAGATCGCTGACCGGCGCGCCGCGAGTGCCAGCGCGACCGCGCCAGCCGCCGCCAGAACGAGCACGGGTCCCGCCGCGCCCGAACCCAGGCGGGCCGACAGGCCATCCCAGGCCGCGCCGGCGACGCGCAGCGTGTATGTGCGCGACACCAGCACGGCGTGCACCGCGGCATGCGCCCAGACGATGGCCAGCATCGCCGCAGACCACCGCCAGGCCGGTCCCAGCAGGTCATGGCGCCTCGCGTAGGCGAGGAAGACAGCCGTCAGCGGGGCCAGGAAGATGAGCGAGTCGATGCGCGCGAAGCCGGCCAGGCCGATCGCCGCGCCCGCGCAGCCGCCGGCCAGCCGCGACCGGGTGTCCCAGGCGTGCAGGGTGAAGAAGACCCCGGCGAGCATCAGAAACTGGGCGGGCAGTTCCGAGAAGGCGAGCCGCGCGTAGACGACCTGGCCGTAGCTGACGGCGAGCAGCGCGGCGGCCACGCCGCCCGCGACCGGCGACCACGCGCGACGCCCGACCAGCCAGAGCGCGAAGACGCTGAGGACGCCGAAGACGCCGCCGACGAAGTAGCCGGCGCGCGGCCCGGCCAGCGACGAGGCGGTCGCGATCCATGCCGGCAGGAGGTGGTGGAAGGGGGGTGCCAGGCGGCCGGTCGCGTCCGGGACCTGGATGCCTCCCGGGAAGCGCATCCGATCGTGAGGCCAGAGCGTGTCGCGGGCGAGCAGCGGGTCCAGCGCGTCGCCACCCACGATGCCGCGCAGCGGGTCCGACGAGACGATCCCGCCCGTGCGCTCGATCATCCTGCCGATGGCGACGTACACCGACGCGTCGCGGCCGTCGATGAGACACTCGCCCGGGCGGGAGACGAGAGCAGCCGCGCAGGCGAGCGTCAGCACGAGCGACGTCAACGCCGAGGGCGTGACCGCTCCTCTGGCGGCGAAGGCGGCCCTCAGATCGCGCCAGCCCGCGAAGGCGACCGTCGCGGTGATGGCGCCGGCGCACACCAGAACCCGCAGGCCCGAGAACGCGCCGAACTCGGCGAGCAGCAGCGCGCACCACGAGACGGCGGCCACGAGGACGAACGTCAGCGTGAAGATCGCCTCGATTGGCGTCGCCGTTCGGGCCTGAGCGTCTGGAGGATGCGCCATGCTGGCAGCCGGGCCGCGAGGATCATAGCCGATGCGGCTGACGAGGAGCGACTGCCGATCAGGCGTCAGCTGGCCGAACAGCCCCACCACTGCCGCACGACGTCAGGAGACCCGAACCACCGGCGTGCGAGCACCGGCGCGTGACCGACACCGTCGAGCACAACGGCGTCTGCACCCGCTAGCAGGGCGCACGTGACGGGGACGAGGCCGTCGCCCCATACGGCGCCCTCGCCGCACAGTTGGCGGTAGGCGTGATACGCCAGGCGTTGGCCGACGCCCCCGCGGGCCCGGCCCTCGACGAGCTTCCCGGCGACCGACGTGTAGCTCACATCTGGGGCGAAGCAGGCGCCCGGGTACTGTTGATCCACCCAGCGTCGGATCGGGCCTATCCGCTGGTTGGTGTTCGGGCTGCCCAGCGTGAGTAGCCGGCTGACGCGGTCGCGTCCGGCGAACACGTCGCCCTCGAATGGCTCCGGGCTCAGGTAGAGGCGGCCCAGCACGCCGCCGGAGCTGTGACCGACGAGCACGACGCTCTCGCGCCCGCTCTCGCGAAGGGCGTCGCGGATTGTCCGGTCCAGTTTCCGGAGGATGGCGCGCCACCCGAGGGTCGACACCGTGAGCAGCCAGTCGAGCACGCCTACGTTCACGACCGAAACGCGGACGCCCGCCTCGTCGGCCAACGTCCGCTGCATGGCGCGGTACAGGCCGGGGCGAGAGAGAAACCCGCCGAGAATGACGATGGGCGGCCGAACCGGCTGCGCGCTCATGACGGCCGATCTGGCGGCACCGAGGCTCCGGTTCCCGGCCGGCCGGCGCGCGGCTTGATCAGTCCCAGCTTCCGGCCCAGCTTCACGACCCCGCGCCCCATGGCCGACAGCTCGATCACGGCGGTCGGATCGCTCCAGGCGCCGTCGCGGGCGATCTTCCGCCACGCGCGGATTTCGGGGATCATCGCGATGGTGAACAGCAGATTCAGCGCGAGGGAGTAGACGAGGTACGAGGGGTCGTGCGTGCGGAACCACAGCCACGGCACGACGAACCAGGCCCCGGCGAAGTAGCACACGATGATCGACCGGGCCACCACGAAGCCGAAGAGCATGCCGCCAATGGCCGTCACCAGCATTCCGATCCAGTCGATGACGAGCATGCTCCCGTACAAGGCGGAGAGGCCGCGGCCACCCTTGAACCGGTAGTAGACCGGCCACACGTGCCCGATGAACGCGGCCGTCGAGACTACGAGATGATAGGGCCACTCCGGGTGCCAGTAACGGAACACGGCCACGGGAACGGCCACTTTCACCAGATCGAGGACGTAGGTGAGGAACCCGGCCCTCGACCCGTAGCGGACCGAAACCGACGATGCGCTGACGGTTCGGACTGTCAGCGTCTTGTCGGAGCCCTCGAGACTGAGCACTGTCTCGCCGACCACGCCTGCGCCCGGTGCAATCAGCCGGGTCACCAGGCGCGCGCTCGAAATGGCCCCGATCAGGTACCCTGCGAGCGCACTGATCACCAGCGTCGTCGTGTTCATCGTGTTTCGCTCCCGGGCTCGTGCGCCGGCACGAGGTGCTTCAGGTAGACGACCCCGCGGGTTCCATCGACCGTCAAGGGCTGGCCCTCGCGAATCAGCCGGGTGGCGTGGGTGACCGACATCACGGTCGGAAGCCCGTACTCGCGCGCCACGATCGCCGCATGCGAGAGTTGCCCTCCGCTCTCGGTCACTACCGCGCCCACGCTGGCGAGCAACGGCATCCAACCGACGTCGGCGAACGGTACGACCAGGACGTCGGTGCCGGTGAGCGCCGGCGGCGCGTCGGCGGGCGTCAGCACGACGCGAGCGAATCCGGAGATCAGGCCGGCGCTGGCCGGGATGCCGGTGAGCACGTCGCCGGTCGGCAGGCTGGCCGAGCCGACGGGTGGATAGTCGCCGCAGAAGCTCTCCACCGGGTCGAGCCGGGCGTCCTCGGCCAGCTCGGCGCGTCTCCGGCGGATCACCTCGGAGGCCTGTTCCAGCCGTCCCCCGGCGAGCGCCAGCAGCTGGTCGTAGTAGAGCAGGAAGACGTCGTCGCGGTGTTCGAGATCGCCACGCGAGACGAGCCGGTCGCCGATGGCAAGGAACAGCCGCCTGGACTGGTAGGCGTCCTGCGTCATCGCCTCGCCGAGGCGTTCGCGGCGGTCGATGTACGCGGACGTGCTCGCAAGCAATCGGTCGAACACGCGGCAGGTGAACGGCCCCATGGCTGCCCTCGCGGCCGACCGCGCCCGCTCGCGGACCAGCGACGGCGACTGCCGGTCGTCGCTGCATCCGGGGCGGGTGGCGCCGGGACTCAGGTGTCTCGCAATGGCCTGCCACACGGGCGCCGGGTCTTCGGCCCAGCGCGGCTCGGTGAAATCGGTGCCGTCGGCGGCCAAGTGCCCGAACCGGTGCAGCAGCGCGTCCATCCCCCTGCAAAGCCGCCTGCCAGCCTCGGTCTCCGCCAGCGCCGCGCGGATCGCGGTGTCGTCGCCGCCTGCCAGGAGCTCCCGCAGCCCGGGCGGGAACTCGCCGAACTCCTCCGCCAGGCGGCGGATCTCGAGGTTGGGTTCCAGTGCCCTCAGGCCGGGCAGCCCGCGCGTCAGATCTCCCGACGCCACCTGCGGCGCCGACCGGGCCGCAAGGCGCTGGAGGAGCCGGTGTCTCGCCGTCGTGTTCATGGCTCCGGTGAACACGTGCCACTGGGTGTCGCCGTGCAGTTTGAGCAGCGACTCCACGCGTGGGAGCAGTTCCGGCAGGTCCGCTGCCCCCCAGTCGCCGGCCTGGAACGCCTCGAGCTCGCGGTCGTGGCGCGCGAGGAACGCGTCGATGGCCGCGCCGACCCGCCCGTTCCGCCACACAAAGCGGATCAGGCGGGGCGACCTGAGCACCATCCGGACAGCTTCGCCCCGGTGGCGGCTGGCCTGATCACCCCGTGTCAGCGCTTCGAAGAAGTTGCGCGGCAACCCGACGCGGCCAAGCAGTTCGCCGAACAGCGTCATGTCGGCGTAGATCCGGGAGTGGAACCGCCGGGTGAGCTGCGCGAAATCGACGTCGCTCCGGCCGAGCAGCTCGGTGAAGAGACGTCCGAAGACACGCTGCATCATTCCGCGCGAGTGCGTCGACCAGAGCAGCGGTCTGACCAGCCCGGGCGACATGTCGGCCACGAGGCGGCGCGAGTAGTCGTGGCGGCCGCGCAGGCCGGTGATGGGGCGCGTCTGGAGGATGGCAAGACGAGCGCCGTCCCACGCCCACTCGACGTCCTGCGGGGCCTCGAGCCGACTGGCGATCCTGCGCACGAGTGTCGCGAGTTCGTGCAGCGCGTCGTCGGGCAGGACGTCCGCGCTCACGTCCCGGCGGTCGATCACGGCGAGCCCGTTCCGGCTGTCGTGCACGAAGCGGGCAGGAGCCGCGGCCCCCCGCATCAGCCGGTCGCCGAGACCGACGACGGCTTCGACGACGACCTGGCGTTCGCCGGTCACCGGGTCGGCGCTGAACGCCACGCCTGATGCGCGGGCCGGCACCATCCGTTGGACCACGACGGCCAGGTCGAGGCGGGTCGGCACGAGCGGTGCGACCGCCTTGCGACCGGCGAGGTAGCTGGCGACCGGGGCAGCGAACAGCGACGCATAGACGCGCTTCACAGCCGCCAGACAGGCGTCCTCACCCTCGATAGCGAGCACCGACTCGAGCTGGCCGGCGAACGACCGGCCGGCGCCATCCTCGTCGATCAGCGACGAGCGAACGGCGAAGGTGCCGCCCAGCCGTCGGACCGACGCCGAGATGGCCGCGGCGAGGCGCGGGGGAAAGGGCTGGGCCGTGACGCGCGCGCGCATCCGGGCCAGGGCTTCGGAGGACGCGGCGTGTTGCAGCAGATCCCCGTCCAGGCCGGCAGCCGCGCTGAACTCGCGGAACGCCGCCGTCGTGATCACGAACCCGTCTGGCACCCGGCAGCCGAGAGCCCGGAGCTTCGCCAGCCCCGCTCCTTTGCCGCCCGCCACAGTCCTGCGGCGCGCGGCCCGGCTGCCGATCCAGCACGTTCGTCTCACCTGGCCTCTCCTGGGCGGCGCCTACCGGCGGAGGATCGCCTTCGAGAAGACGTGTTCGGGAATGGTCGCGTCGAACTCGATCGAGATGACCTCGAAACGGGTGCCCCGCCCGGCCTTGAGTACATCCTTGAAGAGAACGTCGTGCGCAATCCAGCGCGACCCGCTTCGCGTCACCTCGAGGACGTCGGTCGTTTTCAGCAGCTTCCCGCTCTTCGCGTAGCGTTCCTCCCTCAGCGCGACGCTCCGCTCCCGGTCGACCCACATCTTCCGGGAGTGATACGCGATCCCGGGCGAACGGGCCGTCAGTTCCAGCACCCAGCAGGGCCGATCGCGATGAGTCTCTTCACCGGCGACCTTCGCCGTGTAGAGCGCCGACAGCCGGGGATCCTCCATCAGGTCCTCGTACGAGAGGTCGGATCCCATGACCGCCTGCCTCAGCATGTGGCCCGAGATCCGGATGGTCCGATCCGTCTCCGGGAAGAACGTCCACAGCTCGTCGCCGAGCTTCAGCATCTTGGTGCCTCGCTCGCGCGCCGGGGCCAGGTATTCGGTGAACGACTCCCGCATGCCGCGGATCCACGATTTCGACTCGATCGTGCGGGTGGCGCCGCGCCCCTCGATGATCATCCGGGCGTGCGACACCTTGTTGTCCGAGCCGATGTTGGCGTCCACCCGCGCCAGAATCGCGTCGCCGGAAGGCGGCTGCGCGAAGACAGGTGCCGCCAGCAACAGCCCGACCAGCCACGCTCCACGCTTCATGCCTCCAACTCCTTCATGAGCTGAGCGGTCTGCCGGCGGTAGACGCCGATGCCGGAGATCGACGTGCCCAGGAACGTCGCGAGCAGACCAGGAACGAAACCGATGACCCAACTGACGGGCGTGACCTCCGCGCGCAGCACGTCGGAGATGAGCATCGACGCGTTCTTGAGAAAGGCCGAGATGTCGAGACCGCGGACCTGGAGGTAGTACGAGATGCCCAGGCCGAGCAGCGTCCCGGCAATCGACCCGACGATGCCGACCATCATCGACTCGGCCACCAGCGTGCCGTAGACGTGGCCCTTGCGCTCGCCGATGGCGAGCCTGACGCCGACCTCGCCGTAGCGGCGCAGCGAGGCCATCAGCCCGGCATTCCAGAGCACGATCGACATCACGACGACGAAGACCGCGATGAGCGTCCGGGTCACGAGGCGCGCGAGATCGAGCGTCGAGGCCAGCCCGGCCTGGTCGCGCAGGGCGCTCATGACGGGCACGGCGTCGCCGTCGACCACGTGCCCGCCGGTCGCTCGTGCGTCGCCCGCCCTGCCCGCCCGTTCGTTGAAGGCAGCCGCGACGACCCGTGCCGGGCCGTCCCGGTAGATCCGGTCGGCGTAGAACCCGAGCACTTCGGTGGCCGCGTCCTCCATGTCGAGCGCCCGCTGAATCGCCCGCAGGTCGGCCACCACCGCGCCGCGATCGATCGCCGACACCCCGAACCGCACCGCTCCAACGACGCGCAGGTTGGCGGTGGTCAGGGAACCGAAGCGAGTGGTTGCGATGAGCGTTGCCGTGTCGCCAGGCCGAATGCCAAGCCGGTCGAAGAGCGCGTCGCTGACCAGGATCTCGTCGGCCTGCTGCGGCAGCCGGCCGCGACGCAGGGCGCGGTCGATGTTCAACAGGCCGCGCTCCGGGCTCGCGGCCGCGACCAGGTCGATCGCCAGACCAGTCACGGGCGCCTGTGCGCGCGTTTCCCCGTTCGCATCCGGCAGGTCCAGAAGTCCGGCGAACCGGATCCGGGGCGTCCAGGTCAACGCCGGGTGCGCGCCCCGCAGTTCTTCCACCAGCGCGGACAGGCCGTCGAGCGCGAGGTCGGACGCGGGCGCGTCCGCTTCGCGCGCCGCACCGCGAGGCACCACGCGCACGTGCCCGGTACTGAACGCCGCGCTGGCCTGAATCAGATCCGTCTCCGTGCCCTTCACCCAGCTGTAGAGCGTGACGGTGAGGGCAACGCCCGCGACGACCGTCAGCACCGGGAACAGACTGCGCGACCTGTCGCGCACCAGCCCTTTCAGGAGGAACAGGATCATGCGAACCTCCCCCTGAGCGCGTCGGTGGGCTCGAGCGACGCGATCCTGCGGGTCGGGGCATAGCTGACGATCGTGGTAAGGGCCAGCAGGAACAGTACCGTGCCGACGATGAGACGGGGGCTGTAGTAGGGGTAGAGCGTGTCGCCGATCGCGAACCCGTAGTCGTCGGCCGCTGCCGACAGCGTCCAGCCGACGCGGCTGAACCACCACAGCAGGGGAACACCGTAGGCGGCGGCGGCGGCCACCGCCAGGACGCCGTGCAGCGCGCCTTCGAGCGTGAAGAGCCGGATGACCCGGCCGCGCGTCATGCCCAGCGCGATCAGCGTGCCAATCTCCTTTCGCCGCCGGAAGAGCGACAGCACCTGCGTGTCGAAGATCGCGAGCATCGCCAGGAACAGCAGCAACAGGTAGACCACACCAGAGCCGACCGCCTTCGAGCGGATCAACGCCCGCACGTCGGCGAGCAGTTCGTCCGGGCTCTGGAACCGCCAGCCCTTGTCCGGCGCGCCAGGCGCTGCGCCCGGCGCGAGCACCGCCAGTGTCGCCTGCCCGGGCATCGTCGCCAAAGAGCGCAGGGTCTCGATCGACATCCACACCTGGTTCACGTCCACGCTCTGCACCGGCGTCCGCATCACCTCGGCCACCCGCGCCTCCCGCGCGTCGATCGTCCCGCTCGCATCCTTCCACTGCAGTGTCACCGTGTCGCCGGGCTTCAGGCCGGCCGCCTTCGCCATCCGCGACCCGACGAGAACCGGGATCTCTTCGCCCGCGTCTGGCGTCGGGCCGGCCAGCACGCCCGTCGGCAGGGCCAACAGGCGCTGCGACGGATCGATGCCCTTGATCACGATGGAGCGCAGACGTCCCGCCGCGTACAGCGTCGCCGGAACCTCCAGGATCGCCGCGGCCGCTCCCGAGCGGACGAGCCCGCTCAGTCGGTCCGGCAGGGGGCCGTGCGCGTCCTGTCGCGTGAGCGGATCGAACGGGTCGAACCCGGGGTGCCAGTACTGGCCGCCCCCGAACTCGGCCTCGATCATGGCGCGAGACGTCTGCCGGTTGAACCCCTCGAGCAGGCCGAGCGTGCCGACAATCGCGAGGAAGCTGAGCGACAAGACAGCCACGTTGAGCGCCGTTCGGAGCCCCGCTCCCGCCAGGTTGCGCCAGGCCAGCTTCAGGAGTGTCACGGCCGTTCCCCGGCCGCCGGGGGCGGCATCGTCTCGTCGGCCGCCACGCGGCCGTCCGCCAGCGAGACGCGCCGCCGCAGGTAGCGGATGACCTTCTCGTCGTGGGTCGAGAAGATGAACGTGGTCCCCGTCTCCCGGTTCAGCCGTTCCATCGTCTGGATGACGTTGTGAGAGTTCGCGGCGTCGAGATTGGCCGTCGGCTCGTCGGCGAGGACGATGCGCGGCTCTTTGACGATCGCCCGCGAGATGGCCACCCGTTGGCTCTCCCCGCCCGACAGCTGTGACGGACGTGAGCGGGCGCGGTCGGCCAGGCGCACGCGTTCGAGCGCCTGCATCACGAGCGTTCGCCGTCGTGCCGAGGGGATGCCGAGCAGCAGCAGCGGGAATTCGACGTTCTCGAACACCGTATAGACGGGCAGCAGGTTGAATGTCTGGAAGATGAAGCCGATCTGCCGGTTGCGCAGATCGGCGGCGCGCTCGTGCGTCAGCACCTCCACCCGCTCACCGAGAACCGTCGCGCTG
>Ga0105090_10002406_pt1 | contig 10440 bp, 10 predicted proteins | sample PPLLak3March2015_FD_79110 | JGI IMG/M metagenome (GOLD analysis project Ga0105090, IMG submission 79110) | Freshwater sediment microbial communities from Prairie Pothole Lake near Jamestown, North Dakota, USA - PPLs Lake P7 Core (1) Depth... | ecosystem: Environmental > Aquatic > Freshwater >... | reverse complement strand
GGTCACGATCCGATCGACGATGCGGGCCGCTGGTCCTTGACGCGTCGCTCGCGTCCTGCGGTCGACGCCGCGGGCGCGCTCGCCGAGCCGCACGTCGATCACATCGCGCGCGTGCTGCTGCGCCGGTACGGCGTGGTATTTCGCAAGCTGCTCGAACGCGAAGAGGGCCTGCCGCCATGGCGCGAGCTGCACTATGTCTATCGCCGGCTCGAAGCCCGCGGCGAAGTGCGCGGGGGGCGCTTCGTCAGCGGCTTCTCGGGTGAGCAGTTTGCGTTGCCGGAAGCGGCAGCGGCGTTGCGCAAGATGACCCGGGACGACGGGCGCGATCGCGTATCCATCTCGGCCGTCGATCCGCTCAACCTCGCGGGCATACTCACGCCGGGCGACAGGATTCCACGGCTGCCGGGCAATCGCCTGCTGTTCGAGCGCGGCGTGCCGATCGCGGTGCAGATCGGCGGCGAGGTGCGGTACCTGGCAACGCTCGACGACGGGGCGCAGTGGGAAGTGAAGAACCTGCTCATCCGCAAGCAGCGGCAGGCGAGTTATGTGGGGCCATCGGCAGTGCCGCAGTGAGGGCCGGTCACGTAGCGTCGAATCCCCTGGGCAAGCATCATCTCCCGCCCGGCCATCCGTGCCGCGGTCTGTTGCAAGCGTCGAATTCACTTTAACTAGAGAAGCTATACGTTTGTCAGATATGCAAAATTGACCCCAAGAAGTTGCCGGGGACCGGGACAGGCTGGAACACATGAACTCAATTCGAGTTGATGCGCGGAGAGGCGATCCCGTGCTGGCGCGCCGGGCCCCGTCACGCGTGCCCCTGGTTGCCACTCAGCCCGCCGCGAAGTACGCCACCAGCCCGGCCAGCGTGTACAGCTTCGGCACGTCCGCCTCGGGGATCGCGTGCCCGGTCTTCTGGTGCAGGCCGACGACGAAGTTCATGAAGTCCATCGAGTCGAGGTCCAGTGCTTCGCGCAGGTCCTCGTTGTCGCCGACGCTGGCCAGGTCGGCTTCGGGGGCGATGCCGGCCAGCACCTCGGCTGCCAGGGCGCGGATCTCGGATGCGTTCATGGCGGGGTCCTACAAGGTCTCGGGTGACTGCAGCGCGCGGTCGATGGCGGCCAGCAACTGGCCGCCGACGTGGCCATCGCTGGCGCGGTGGTCGGCGGCCAGGCTGAGTGCCACCAGCGGCCGCGGCACCACGGTGCCAGCGACGACCCACGGCCGCTGGACGACGCGGCCGAAGCCGACGATCGCCACCTGCGGCGGGTAGATGACGCCGAGCACGCTCTCGGCGCCGCGCTCGCCGAGGCTGGTGACGGTGATGGTGGGGTCCATCAGCTCGGAGCTGCGCAGGCCGCCGGCGCGGGCGCGTTGCACCAGGTCGCGCAGGGCGGCCATCAGTTCGGGCAGCGACTTGCGGTCGGCGTCGTGGATGGCCGGCGCCACCAGCCCGCCGCCGCGCAGCGCGATGGCCCAGCCGACATGGATGCCGGGGCCGGAGCGGTAGGCGCCGTTCTCGTGGAAGCCGTTGAGCTGCGGCACTTCCACCAAAGCCTGGGCCGTGGCCTTGAGCAGCAACGTGGCGGGCAGCAGGCGGTCGGCCGGGTCGCGTTCGCGGTTGTAGGCGTCGAGCCAGGCCTGCGCAGCGGCGAAGGCGATGGTGCTCGTCAGGTAGTAGTGCGGGATCTCGCGCTTGGAGCGCGTCATCGCGGCGGCGATGGCCTGGCGCATCTGCGCCGGGTCGAAGCCGGCGCGCGCGGCGCGCGGGGCGCTTGCGGCTGCCGGCGCCGCTGGCGCCGCCTGCGGGCGGGACTGCGTGGCGGCGAGTTCGACGTCGGCCAGCGTCAACGCGCCGTCGACGCCGGTGCCACGCAAGGCCGCCGTGTCGAGGCCGAGTTCCTGCGCGCGGCGCCGGGCCGCCGGGCTCAGCTTCGGCCCCACGGTCGTGGAGGCCGCGGGCCCGGCGGCCTCGGGCGAGGGCTCGCGCGCCGCGGGGCGGGGCGCGGTTGCGGTCTCGCGCGGCCCTTCGACCGCGGCAGCGGTTGCGGCCGTTGGCGCCGGGGAGGGCGCCGGTGCCGCGGCCGCAGCCTCGCCGGCCGCGTGCACATGCGCAAGCAGCGCCCCCACCGGCAGTTCGACGTCCAGCGGCGCCAGATCCTCGATCACGCCGCCGAGGAAACACTCGATGTCGATCGCGCCCTTGTGCGTCTCCACCACCGCCACGACCGCACCGGGCTGGATGCGGTCGCCGGGCTTGACCAGCCATTCGACCACCTTGCCGGTCTCCATGTCGGCGCCCAGCGACGGCATCAGGAAGTCGGCCATCAGGGTCTCACCAGCCGCCGCGCCGCCGCGACGATGGCGGCGACCTGCGGCAGCGCGGCGTCCTCCATCTGTGCGGCATAGGGCACCGGCACCTCGCGTGAGCAGACGCGTACTACCGGCGCGTCGAGCTCGTAGAGCGCGTCCTCGGCCAGCCGCGCAGCGATCTCGGCGGAGATGGAGCCGCTCTTCCAGCCCTCGTCGACGATCACCACTCGCCGCGTGTGCGACAGCGAGCCGGCGATGGTGGTCATGTCCAGCGGCCGCAGCACGCGCAGGTCGATGACCTCGGCCTCGACACCGTCGGCGGCCAGCGTCTCGGCCGCCGCCAGGCACTTCGGCAGGCTGTTGCCATAGGTCACGAGGCTGACATCGCGGCCCGGCCGCCGCAGCTTGGCGTGCGTGATGTCGACCGCGGTCACCGCCGGGTCCAGTTCGCCCTCGGCGTTGTACAGCACCACGTGCTCGAAGATCAGCACGGGGTTGGGGTCGGCCATCGCAGCGGCGAGCATGAAGCGCGCGTCCTCCACGGTGGCCGGCACCAGCACCTTCAGCCCCGGGATATGCGCGTACCAGCCCTCCAGGCTGTGCGAGTGCTGGGCCGCCAGTTGCCGGCCGCCGCCGGTGGCCATGCGGATCACCAGCGGCACCGCGAACTGCCCGCCCGACATGTGCGGGATCGTCGCCGCATTGTTCATGATCTGGTCCAGCGCCAGCAGGCTGAAGTTGCAGGTCATGATCTCGACGATCGGCCGCAGGCCCGCCAGCGCTGCGCCGACGCCGGCACCGGTGAAGCCGTTCTCGGCCAGCGGCGTGTCGCGGATGCGCTCGGGGCCGAACTCCTCGAGCAGACCCTTGGTCACGGCGTAGCAGCCGCCGTACTTGCCCACGTCCTCGCCCATCACGAAGCAACGCGGGTCGGCGAGCAGCGCGTCGCGGATCGCCTGCTTGCAGGCTTCGCGGTACGTCATCTTCAGTGCTGCGGCGCTCATCGCAAGGCCTCCTGCACGACCTCGTCCATCAGCACGAAACGTTCCAGATCCTCCACCGCTTCCAGCGTGCCGGCCTCGGCAAAGGCCACCGCGTCGTCGATCTCGGCCAAAACCTCGGCGTCGATGGCCGCGGCCTCGTCGTCGTTGAGCTGGTGGTTGGCCTGCATCCAGGCGCGCAACCGCTCGATGGGGTCGCGTTGCTTCCAGTCCTCGATCTCGTCGCGCGTGCGGTAGGCCTGGGTGTCGAACATCGAGTGCGCGCGGAAGCGGTAGGTGCGCGCCTCCAGGAACACCGGCCCCTGGCCGGCGCGGATGCGCGCCACCGCGCGGCGCGCCGCGGCCTCCATCTGCACCGGCTCCATGCCGTCCACCTGCTCGGCGGCCATGCGGTAGGCCTGCGCCTTGCGCCAGATCTGCGTCTCGGCCTCGGAGTCTTCCAGCGGCACGCCCATCGCGTAGAGGTTGTTCTCGCACACGAAGAGCAGCGGCAACTGCCACAGCTGCGCCAGGTTCATGCTCTCGTGGAAGGCGCCTTCACCGACCGCCCCTTCGCCGAAGAAGCAGGCTGTCACCGCGCCGGGGCGCAGTTGCTTGTCGGCCATCGCGATGCCCACTGCCAGCGGCAGGCCGCCGCCGACGATGGCGTTGCCGCCGTAGAAGCGCCGCTCGCGGTCGAAGAGGTGCATCGAGCCGCCGCGGCCCAGGCAGCAGCCTTCGCGCTTGCCCAGCATCTCGGCCATGAGGCTGCGCATCGGCACGCCGCGCGCCAGCGCCTGGCCATGCTCGCGGTAGGTGGCGAGCACCGCGTCGCGCGGCTCGAGCGCGGCCATCACCCCCACGGCGATGGCTTCCTCGCCGTCGTACAGGTGCAGGAAGCCGCGGATCTGCTGCGCCTGGTAGAGCTCCACGCACTTGGCCTCGAAGCGGCGGATGCGCAGCATCTGCCGATACTGCTGGTGCAGGTGTGCGCGGTCGAGGTGGATCTTGTCGCTCATCGCTCGTCGCTCTCCAGCGTGGACAGGTCGCCCTCGGGCAGTCCGAGTTCGCGCGCCTTCAGCAGGCGCCGCATGATCTTGCCGCTGCGCGTCTTCGGCAGGTTGGCGCGGAAGGCGATGCTCTTCGGTGCCACCGCAGCGCCCAGGCGCTTGCGCGCGTGGCCCAGCAACTCGCGGTTAAGTGCCTCGCTGGGCTCGAAGCCGGGCTTGAGCGCGACGAAGGCTTTCACCACCTCGCCGACCGTCGGGTCGGGGATGCCGACGACGCCGGCCTCGGCCACCGCAGGGTGTTCGAGCAGCGCGCTCTCGACCTCGAAGGGCCCGATCAGGTGACCGGCCGACTTGATGACGTCATCGGCGCGACCGACGAACCAGAACCAGCCCTCGGCGTCGCGCCGCGCCAGGTCACCGGTGAGGTACCAACCGTCGGCGAAGCACTTGCGGTAGCGCCCGTCCTCGTGCAGGTAGCCGCGCATCAGCGAGGGCCAGGGCGTCTTCAGCGCCAGCTCGCCGTCCACATCCGGCTCGTCGATCACCTGCACATGGCCGTCGGCCGTCTTGCGCACCACCGCGGCGGTGATGCCGGGCAGCGGCCGCCCCATCGAGCCGGGCTTGATGTCCAGCGCCGGGAAGTTGGCGATCATGATGCCGCCGGTCTCTGTCTGCCACCAGTTGTCGTGGAAGGGCAGCCCGAAGGCCTGCTGGCCCCACAGCACCGCCTCGGGGTTGAGTGGCTCGCCGACGCTGGCCATGAAGCGCAGCGCCGAGAGGTCGCGGCCCTGCACGGCTTGCGCGCCCAGCTTCATCATCATGCGGATGGCGGTGGGCGCGGTGTACCAGACGCTGACCTTCTCGCGCTCGAGCACGTCGTACCAGGTCTCGGCGTCGAATTCGGCCTCCACCACCAAATTCGTGACGCCACTGCACAGCGGCGCGATGATGCCGTAGCTGGTGCCGGTGACCCAGCCGGGGTCGGCGGTGCACCAGAAGACATCGTCGTCGTGCAGGTCGAGCGCGTAGCGCGCGGTGGCCACATGCGCCAGTACGGCGGCGTGCACGTGGATGGCGCCCTTGGGCCGGCCGGTGGTGCCGCTGGTGAAGTGCAGCAGGCTCATCGACTCGGCATCGGTGGCGCCGATGGTGTAGTCGCCGGACGCGGCTTCCACCAGCGCGTCCCAGCGGTGCACGCCGGCCTTGGCATCGTCCACCGCCTCGTCGCCGACCACGATGACATGCTTCAGCCCCGGCAGCCGTTCGCGCAGCCCCTGCACCTTGCGCTTGTAGAGCTCAGGCGTGGTGACGAGCACGCGCGCGTCGCCCATCTCGGCGCGCGTGGCGATGGGCTCGGGACCGAAGGCCGAGAACAGGGGCGTCACCACGCAGCGCGCCTTCAGTGCACCCAGCACCGCCATGTAGAGCTCGGGCAGCCGGCCCATCAGCACGAAGACCCGCTCGCCGGCCTGCACGCCCAGGCCCTGCAACGCGTTGGCGAAGCGGTTGCTGGCCCGGGCCAGCTCGGCGTAGCTGAACTCGCGCCGCTGGCCCGTCTTGCCCAGCCAGCGGATGGCGGTCTTGTCGCCGCGGCCATGCGCGAGGTGGCGGTCCACCGCCTCGTGCGCGATGTTCAGGCCGGCGCCGCCGGGCAGGCCGTCTAGCAGCGCGGCGGCGTCGTCCCAGTGGAACTGCGCGCAGGTGGCGTCGTAGTCCAGCAGGTGCGGTGGCGGATGCAGCCGCGCCGGGGTCTTGACGATGCGTGTCACGCTGCGCGGGCTCGATGCTTCGGAGTGGGGGCTCGTCATCGCAAGGCCTTCGGTCATCGGGTCATCGTCGAACTGGCCGGGGAACGCGGATGCGCACCCGATGCGGCGATGATCGGCCGCCCGCAGCGTCCGGCATTGAGCGTCATCAAGATCGCGGCCGTTGGCGCGTGTCGCGGCGCCGCGCCTGCCGGGTGGGCGCTACCCATCGGGGTAGGAAGCAGTTGGAAACGTCCGCAGAAGATGACGAACTTGTCGCCAGCCCCGCTCGAAGCGCATCGGGCGGCGGGGCCAGCCCATGCGCCAGCACCGCAAGCGCGATGGTCAGCACACCGCGCGCAAGGTCGTCAGCAAGCTCATGCGGCTCGGCCAAACACCTCTTCGCGCGCCACCTGGCAGATCGCGATCACGGCCGGATGGATCAAGCGCCGTTGAGTGGTGATGGCGTAGAGCTGCTCGAGCACCGAGTCGACGGCTCCGAGCATCTGCACGCCGTACTGCTTGCAGACAAAGGCGGCTGTGGCCGAGGGAGCCACGAAGACGCCGGATGCGGCCTGCCCGAAGGCCTTCAGCAAGGCGCTGTCGTCGAACTCGCCGATGACGCGAGGCCGGATCCGCAGCTCGTCGAACCATTGCATGAGCCCGGGCCGGATCGCCACATCCTCCCCGGGCAGCAAGAACGGCGCATTGTCGAGGCATGCGGGAAAATCCCCCGTCAACGTGGCCGCCAGGCTGGCTGCGGCAAACACCGACAAGCTGCTTGCGCCAAGGAAGTGGTTGTAGCCGCGCACGTTCAGTCCGGCTGGCATCGGGCGGTCGGCGATGACCATGTCCAGACGGTTTACCGCCAGTTCGGCCAGCAAGGAGTCCAACCGCCCCTCACGACACACCAATCGGACCGGTTCTTCGATGCGCAGGGCCGGCTCCACCAGCCGATACGCCACCGACTTGGGCACGACGTCGGCAACGCCCACCTTGAACACGAGGGCCTGCTGCGCTGGCGGGTCGCGCAGCATGTCCAACAACTCGTCGCCGAGGGTGAAGATTTCATCGGCGTAGGCGAGGGTGCGACGCCCTGTCTCGGTCAGTTCGAGCTGGCGCCCGGCGCGCTGGAGCAACCTGACGCCCAGCACCTCCTCCAGCGTCGTCAGCTGGCCACTGATCGATTGCGGGCTCAGATGAAGCTGCTCGCTGGCCCGCGCAATGCTGCCGGCCTTGGCCACCATCCAGAAGTAGCGCAGGTGCTTGTAGTTGAGCGTGACCATCGTCGGATCAATACATCCAAGTTTTCGAGCTATAGGAGAACTATATTCGAGTTGTTCGATTCATTGGGGGCCACCACACTCGTGTTGACAGATCACTCCGACAGGAGTGCGGACGATGCCGATCCACGTCCACGCGTTGGGATTCGAACTCGGGCCGGCCGGGCGCGCGCACCGAGCGCCGCCTGCACTTCGTCACGTGGGTGGGCTGCTCCGGCCCGCTGTTCCTGACCGCCAAGCGGTGCAACAGGGGCTGGTGCCGGGTGCGCGTGTTCGCACCAACGATGCCAAGACCTGAAGGGACCTCTGCCATGTCAACTCCAGCAACCACCAGGGCCCCAATGCTCGACGCGGATACGCATTCCGTGCCTACGGGCGAGCGGCGCGACGAGTATGGACGGCGCATCGCGTTGACCTTCGACTCCACCCTCATGCGACCCATCGCACCCCCCGCGGACTGCTGGTGCGTCGCCATCGACGGCTCCCGCCATTCGATGCATGCGCTGACCGAGGCCATGCAGCTGGCGACCGAGAGCGGTGTGTACACGCTCGATCTCGGCACCGTGCATCACTGGCTGAGCCCCGAAGCCGCCGAGACAGAACTTGCGCGCCGCGGCTTGGCCACGAGCGCGGACGCCCGCGCCCTGCTTGATTCGCGCGGGTTCGCATGGCGGCTGCATGTGCTGATGGGCGAACCCGCACCACGCCTCGTCGAGTTGACCGAGGCGCTCGGCTCGCGCGGCATCGTGGTCGGCGCGCGCGGACTCTCGGCCGTCGAAGGCCTGCTGCTTGGCTCCGTAGCGCAGCAGATCATCCACAACGCCCGGGGAGCCGTGCTCATCGCGCGTACACCCGCGGCGCCAGAGGAGAAGGTGGCATGCTGAAAGTGCTCGTTCCCGTCGACGGCTCCAGCAACTCCCTGCATGCCGTACGGCATGTCCTGAGCGAGTTCCGGCGCAACCCGGCAATCGACATCCATCTGCTCAACGTTCAGCCGCCGTTCTCCAGTTACGTCACCAGATGGATCGACCGGAAGACGATCAACGAGGCGCACCTCGAAGCATCGGAGCTGGCGCTGCGGCCGGCCAGGCAGATGCTCGACGAAGTCTGTGTACCCTATTCGGTGCACCTCGCGGTTGGGGGGAAAGCAAGCTCGATCGCAGAATTCGCTCGACAATTTCGATGCGACCACATCGTCATCGGCACCGCGCGCAAGAACTCGCTCATTCGAACCATCGAGGGCTCCGTCACCAACAAGGTGCTCGAGCTGACGACCGTCCCGGTCATCGCAGTCGCTGGCGACCCACCCTCTACATGGGAGCGCTACGGCATTCAATTGGGCGTCGGCGGTGGTCTTGCCTGTCTGGTGGTTGCGGCACTCGAGTGACCCCCCTTGCGAGGCCGCGGCGGTGTTCTCACGCCCGCGCTTGCGCCCGTGCCCCACTGCGGGAGGCTCGGACCATCGACCATCGACCATCAACTGTCGCTGCCCCAGGTGCAAAGACGCGCTGCGCTCAGCCGTCGGTGTGCGCGAATTCGGCTCGGCCATGCTTGACGATCGTCACCGGCACCGCGGCGTTCCGCACGACGTGCTGCGACACGGAGCCGAGCAGCGCGCTGCGCAGGGCCCCCATGCCGCGTGCGCCCATGATGATCGCGTCGCAGCCGTGGCGATGGGCCACATCGATCAGCGCCGGCGCCGGCTCGCCCGAGGCGATCTCGCGTTCGTAGGGCACACCCGAGGCTTTGAGCAAGGCCTCGGCGCCGGCCAATGCTCTGCCCCCCACCGCGCCGGTCACCCGTTCGAGCACTGCCGCGTCAGGGGGCAGCACCAATTCGTACAGATAGACCGGCTCCTGCACGGTCGCCAGCACCAAGCTGGCTTGCAGACCTGATTGCAGCAACTGCAGGGCGTGGCGTACGGCGTCGAGCGCCGGCTCGGAGCCATCGACGGCGATGAGGATCTTCATGCTTTGAGTCCAGGAAAATACGAAGCGGGCCGGGCTGAAGGCCCGGCCTCCGTGTCAACCGGCACGATGAACCTGCTGGCCCAGCATCTCGGGCGTGATGAGCGTGACGCCGCGCTCGGTGGAGTCCCGTCAGCACGACTTCGTTCCCCAACCGAGGAACCTGGAGACGAGATCCGCTCAGGAACTCAGGCTACCGGCGGGCTGCAGCAACGCGTTGCTGGAGATCAATGTCTCAGCCGATCCACGGCCACCCGCCGCAGGCACCGAGAACGCCGATGCGATGCGCCGCTGCCCTTCTGCGCGGCGCGGCTTGTGCTGCGCGATAGTCCTGCCCGACGCGCAGCTGCGGCTCCGCGCAAGGCAACGCTTGAAATGCCAGGGCGGAAGCGCTGCATTGCCGCTGACAGATATCATGTACGTTTCGATAGGACGTGCTGCGGAGTAGCTCCCAAGTGGCTTTCGGGCGTCAATACGGTCTGGAGACGGACCCGCCGGGAGCACGCCGCCCGCCCATGGCGAATGCGGCGACGCAAGACCAACGCGACCTCATGTCATGGCCCGCGCTAAGGCTGGCGGATTGAGGAGCGGAACAGTGGTCAATTCACTCGACAGTGGCTCGCTGGAAGGGGCGAACCGCCCGTGGCACGCCCGGGCCTCTGATGACGTGCTGACTGCCCTGAGCGCGACTCGGGAAGGACTGCGCACCGACGAGGCCCGCAAGCGCCTGCTCCAGCACGGCGCCAACGTGCTGGACAAGAAGGGCGGCACGTCGGTCGTGGCGCTGATCTGGGGCCAGATCAACAACCCATTGATCTGGGTGCTGATCGGGAGCGCGGTGATCGCGATGCTGGTCGACCCGACGGACGGCATCAAGAACGGCCTCGTGATCCTGGCGGTGGTGATCATCAACACGATCATCGGCTTCGCGCAGGAGTACAAGGCGGGCAAGGCGATCGAGAGCCTCAACGCGATGGTGCCGGAGTTCGCCACCGTCCAGCGCGACGGCAAGCGCGTGCAGTTGCCGGTGGCCGAGCTGGTGCCCGGCGACGTGGTGTTCCTGCAAAGCGGCGACAAGGTGCCCGCCGACCTGCGCCTCTTCCACTTGCGCACGCTGCAGATCGAGGAAGCGGCGCTGACCGGCG
>Ga0105090_10002405_pt1 | contig 10442 bp, 9 predicted proteins | sample PPLLak3March2015_FD_79110 | JGI IMG/M metagenome (GOLD analysis project Ga0105090, IMG submission 79110) | Freshwater sediment microbial communities from Prairie Pothole Lake near Jamestown, North Dakota, USA - PPLs Lake P7 Core (1) Depth... | ecosystem: Environmental > Aquatic > Freshwater >... | reverse complement strand
GGCGTGGTGGCCGGCACCACGCTGCTAATTGTCGCGCTGCCCTGGCTGCCACCGCGGCGCGGCGGTGCCCTGCCGCGGCAGGTAACGCTGCACCCGGGACCGGTCCATCTGCAGGCCCGCCCCGGCGAGACGCTGCTCGAAGCCGGCCTGCGAGCGGGTCTCGCCCTGCCCTACGACTGCCGGGCCGGCGGCTGCGGCCTGTGCGTCTGCACAGTGCTGGGCGGACGTGTCGACCTCGGCGCGTACCAGCCGGCGGCGCTGACCGACGCGATGCGGGCGCGGGGCCAGGCGCTGATGTGCTGCGCTGTGGCTCTGGAAGACGTGGAGCTGGAAGTCGCGGACGTGACCTCGCTGTCCGGCACGGCCGGCACCGAGGGGACCGCGATCGCACCTCGGCGCTGGCGCGCCGAGGTGCGCACGATGGAACGACTCGCACCCGACCTGATGCGCCTGTTCCTGCAGCTGCCCGACGGGCAGCACCTGCCCTATACCGCCGGCCAGTACGTCAACATCCTGCTCGAGGATGGCGCCAAGCGCGCATTCTCCTTCGCCAACGCGCCGCCCGAAACGGACCGGTTGCCGTCGTCTGCCGGCGACGTGATCGAGCTTCACGTGCGGCGCATTCCCGGCGGGCGCTTCACCACGCACGTCTTCGACGGCATGAAAGTGGGTGATACGGTCGACTTCGAAGGTCCGATCGGCCGCTTCACGCTGCACGACAGCAACCGCCCGATCCTCTTCGTCGCCGGCGCCACCGGCTTCGCGCCGATCAAGAGCATCCTGGAAGACGCCTTTCGCCGCGGCCTCGGCCGCCCGATGCAGCTGTATTGGGGCGTGCGCACGGCCTCCGACCTCTACCTGCTGGAGATGCTGGAGCGCTGGCAGCGTGAGCACCCGAACTTCACGTTCGTCCCCGTGCTGTCCGACGCCGCCGACGACACGAGCTGGCCCGGTCGTCATGGCCTCGTGCACGAAGCACTGCTGGCCGACCACCCTGATCTCAGCGGGTACGAAGTCTATGCGTGCGGTTCGGTGCGCATGGTGGAAGCAGCCGTCCCCGACTTCCTCACCCATGGCCTGGGCGAGCAGTTCTGCTTCTCGGACGCCTTCACGCCAACCACGCGTCTGAACGCTGCACCGTCCAGCGACTGATCGCTGGCGTGACGTCGGAGTTCCGATGCGACGATCGGTCGATCGTCGATGTGCCTCACTCAACTCGGCGCGTGCCCTTCACGCTCTGGACTTGGCGGAGAGATAGGGATTCGAACCCTAGATACGGTTCCCCGTATACCTGATTTCGAGTCAGGCGCCTTCGACCACTCGGCCATCTCTCCGGAAGCGCGAATTATAGCGTCCCGGGTTCGCGTGCCTCTCACCCGCGAGCACTTGTGCCCCGGAAACGACGAAGGGCGGGTTAACCCGCCCTTCGCATCGCACTTCGCGGACCCGTCCGTCTACTTCTTCGCCGGAGCAGCCGGCGCAGGGGCCACGGCTGCAGACTTGGCAGGCGCCGCAGCAGCCGCAGGTGCGGCCGGCGCAGCGGCCGCCATCTGCGGCGCAGGGATGGGCTTGCCCGCCGCCTTCATCTGCGCCTGGTAACGGGCAACAGCGCGATCTTCCGCACGCGCCTGGGCGGCCTTGGCAGCCTCGGCGGCAGTGGCATCCTTGGCCTTCTTCTCCTCGGCCGCCGTCTTCTGGGCGTCGGTCAGCGGCGGAGGCGGCGGCAGCTTGGCCAGCGCGACGCCGAAAGTTGCGACGACAAGGCCGGCGGCGACGAGTGCGCGCAGGTTCTTCATGGTGGCTTTCCCTCTCCTCTTGTTCGCTGCTGCCCGCCGCTAGGCCGGCCGGTGCTGGACGCCGACCGGCGTCGCGGGCTCGCTGCCCCGCGGGACCTTGCCCGCCACGATGTCGTTGTACCAGTACTCGTGGTGCTCGCGCGCCCACTGCTCGTCGACGTAGCCATAACGCATCGCCTCGTACGCACCCTGCATGCCGACCGTGCCGAGGTAGATGTGGAAGCACGCCATCGCAGTCGCGATCAACCCGGCGATCATGTGGATCAGGTTCATGTTCTGCATCGTGGCGCGCGACTGGTCGAAGTTCGGGAAGTTGAGCACCAGCCCCGTCACGACCAGCGTGATCGACAGCACCACCACCAGAATCCAGAACAGCGCCTTTTCGCCGGCGTTGAACTTGCCCGACGCAACGTGCGTCTTGCCCGAGCGGTCGAGCATGCCGCCGAACTTCGCGAGCCACTGCGCGTCGTGGCCGCGCGGGATGTTGTCCTTGATGAAAAGGACGATGAACACCGCCAGCGCGACGGCGAACACCGGGCCGAGGAAGTTGTGCAGGGTCTTGCCCAGCGTGGCCAGCCAGGAGAAGAGCGTGTAGCCGATCAGCGGCAGCAGCAGCGACTTGCCGAACGTGATGATCAGCCCGGTGACGGCCAGCACGACGAACGAGATCGCCATGGCCCAGTGCGCCATGCGCTTGACCGGCGTGAAGCGCTCGATCTGGCGCCCGGTCGGCGTGCCGTGCAGCCCGATCGGCCCGCGCCACGCGTAGAAGCCCATCAGGGCCAGCATGACGAGCGCCAGCAGCGCGCCGCCGGCCGTGGCGATCGGCACACGCATGGCGCGCCACGTCTGCCCTTCGGACTGGATCAGGACGTTGGTCTCGCGCCCGGGCAGGCTGGTCGTCTGAGGAACGCCGGAGCGCACTTCCTTCCATACAGGCGAGTTGTTGCCCGGCTGCGCCAACTGGCGCTGCTGCTGCTCCTTGGCGAGGTCTACCGGGGGAGCGGGGGACTGCGCGAAGACCGGCAGGCCCACGCAGGCCGCGAGCGCGACGGCGCCGGCGGCCCGGAGGATGGTGCTGCGCATGGAGGTTCCTTCGCGGGTCAGGAGGCGCGCTTGTACTCGTTCTGCGATTGCATGCGCGTGCGGATCGCCTGCTCCCACTGCTCCTTGTTGCCGTTGAACGGCGGGTTCGACCAGGGCTGCGTGTCGGGCTTGCCTTGATACGTGCCCTGCTTGTAGGTGACCACCTGCGGGCGCTCGCCGCAGGCCGCCAGCCCGAGAGCGAATGCGCCGGCCACGAGCGCCGCTAAAAGCCTCGTCATGACTTCTTCCCTCCACTCTGCTGCGCGGGCGCGGCCGGTGCCTGGCCCTTGCCCGGCGCGGGTCCGTACGCTGCCGCCCAGCCCCACACCTCGCCACCCCTGCCACGGATGGTGACGCGCTCGCGGTAGATGTCGGCCAGCACGTCGCCGTCGCCGCCGAGCAGCGCCTTCGTCGCGCACATCTCGGCGCACGCCGGCAGCTTGCCCTCGGCGAGACGGTTGCGGCCGTACTTCTTGAACTCGGCCTCGGAGCGGTCGGCTTCAGGTCCGCCGGCGCAGAAGGTGCACTTGTCCATCTTGCCGCGCTGGCCGAACGCGCCGGCCTGCGGGAACTGCGGCGCGCCGAACGGGCAGGCGTAGAAGCAGTAGCCACAGCCGATGCACAGGTCCTTGTCGTGCAGGACCACGCCGTCCTCGGTCTTGTAGAAGCAGTCGACCGGGCAGACCGCCGCGCACGGCGCATCCGAGCAGTGCATGCACGCGACCGAGATCGAGCGCTCGCCGGGGACGCCGTCGTTGATGGTGACCACCCGGCGGCGGTTCACGCCCCACGGGATCTCGTGCTCCTGCTTGCACGCGGTGACGCAGCCGTTGCACTCGATGCAACGTTCGGCGTCGCACAGGAACTTCATTCTTGCCATGGTGTTCTCCTCCCTGTGCCTAGGCCGTGACCCTGGCGACCTGGCATACGGTCGTCTTGGTCTCCTGCATCATCGTGACGGAGTCGTAACCGTACGTCGTGGCGGTGTTGGCCGCCTCGCCGCGCACGATCGGCGCCGCCCCCGACGGGTAGTACTCGAGCATGTCCTTGCCCTGCCACCAGCCGGAGAAGTGGTAGGGCATGAACGTCGTCCCGCTGCCCACGCGCTCGGTGACCATCGCCTGGACCTTGAGCTGCGCCCCGGTCGGCGAGCGCACCCACACCATCTCGCCGTCGCGGATGCCGCGGTCGTTGGCGTCGCGCGGGTTGATCTCGACGAACATGTTCTGCTGCAGCTCGGCGAGCCACGGGTTGCTGCGCGTCTCCTCGCCGCCGCCCTCGTACTCGACCAGCCGCCCGGAGGTCAGGATCAGCGGGAACTCCTTGACCACGTCCTTGTTCTTGTCCTGCACCGTCTTGAACAGCGTGGGCAGGCGCCAGAACGCCATCCTGTCGGCGTGCGTCGGGTACTTCGCGACCATGTCCGGCCGCGTCGAGTACAGCGGCTCGCGGTGCTGCGGGATCGCATCGGGGAAGTTCCACACGACCGCGCGCGCCTTGGCGTTGCCGAACGGGTGATTGCCGTGGTTCTTCATGAACACGCGGATCATCCCGCCCGAGAGGTCGGTCTTCCAGTTCTTCCCCTCGGCCGCCTTCTTCTCGGCCTCGGTCAGCTCGTCCCACCAGCCCAGCTTCTTCAGCAGCACGTGGTCGAGCTCGGGGTAGCCGCCGGTGAGGTCGCCCCCCGTCGGGTGGCTGCCGTCCTCGGCCAGCAGGTTGGCGCCCTCGCGCTCGACGCCGAAGTTGGCGCGGAAGCAGCCGCCGCCCTGCATGACCGGCACCGAGGTGTCGTAGAGGTTCGGCGAGCCGGGGTGCTTGAGCTCGGGGGTGCCGTAGCACGGCCACGGCAGGCCGAAGTAGTCGCCGTCGGCCGGCCCTCCCTTCGCGCGCAGCGTCTTCACGTCGAAGGTGTTCATGTGCTTCATGTGCAGCTTCAGCCGCTCGGGCGACTGGCCGGTGTAGCCGATCGTCCACACGCCACGGTTGATCTCGCGCAGCACGTCCTCGGGCACCGGCTCGTCGAACTTGTTCGCGTCCGGCTTCTGCGTCTTGACGCTGCCGAGGAACTCCTTTTCGTAGCCGAACTTGCGCGCGAACGCCAGCATGATCCCGTGGTCGGTCTGCGACTCGAACAGCGGGCTGATCACCCGCTCGCGCCACTGGATCGAGCGGTTCGATGCGGTGGCGGAGCCGGAGGTCTCGAACTGCGTGGCCGCCGGCAGCAGGTACATGCCGTCCTTGCGCACCATCGCGCCCATCGCCGCCGTCGCCGACGGGTACGGGTCGATGACCACGAGCAGGTCGAGCTTCTTCATCGCCTCGACCATCTCCTTGCCGCGTGTCTGGCTGTTCGGCGCGTGGCCCCAGTAGACGACCGCGCGCAGGTTGCTGTCCTGGTCGATCAGCTCGTTCTTCTCGAGCACGCCGTCGATCCAGCGCGACAGCGTCATGCCCGGCTTCTCCATCATCGCCTGCGAGGCGAACTGCTTCTTCAGCCACTCGTAGTCCACACCCCAGACCGTGGCGAAGTGGCGCCACGAACCGGTGGCGATGCCGTAGTAGCCGGGCAGCGAGTCCGGGTTGGGGCCGACGTCGGTCGCGCCCTGCACGTTGTCGTGGCCGCGGAAGATGTTCGCGCCGCCGCCGGACTTCCCGATGTTGCCCAGCGCCAGCTGCAGGATGCACGAGGCGCGCACCATCGCGTTGCCGATCGTGTGCTGGGTCTGGCCCATGCACCAGACAATTGTCGAGGGGCGGTTCTTCGCCATCATCTCGGCGACCTTGGCCATCTGCGCCTCGGGCACGCCGCAGGCCTCCTCGACCGCGGCCGGCGTCCACTTCGCGAGGACCTCCTCGCGCACCTTCTCCATGCCGTAGACGCGGTCGTTGATGTACTGCTTGTCCTCCCAGCCGTTCTTGAAGATGTGGTGCAGCACGCCGAACAGGAACGGGATGTCGGTGCCGGAGCGGATGCGCACGAACTCGTCGGCCTTCGCGGCGGTACGCGTGAACCGCGGGTCGACGACGATCATCTTCGCGCCGGTCTCCTTGGCATGCAGCATGTGCAGCATCGACACCGGGTGCGCCTCGGCGGCGTTCGACCCGATGTACAGCGCGCACTTCGCGTTCTGCATGTCGTTGTACGAGTTCGTCATCGCGCCGTAGCCCCAGGTGTTGGCTACGCCGGCGACGGTCGTCGAGTGGCAGATGCGCGCCTGGTGGTCCATGTTGTTCGTGCCGAACATCGACACGAACTTGCGGAACAGGTACGCCTGCTCGTTGTTGTGCTTCGAGCTCCCCAGCCAGAACGTCGCGTCGGGCCCCGACTCCTTGCGGATCGCCAGCAGCTTGTCGCCGACCTCGTTGATTGCCTGCTCCCACGAGATCTTCGTCCACTTGCCGCCGACGAGCTTCATCGGCGACTTCAGACGATGCTCGCCGTGGCCGTGCTCGCGAATCGACGCTCCCTTGGCGCAGTGCGCGCCGAGGTTCAGCGGCGAGTCGAACACCGGCTCCTGACGCACCCACACGCCGTTCTCGACCACTGCGTCGAGGGCGCAACCGACCGAGCAGTGCGTGCACACGGTCCGCGCGACGGTCTGCGCGCCGCCGGAGCTGCCTTCCTTGGCGGCCTCGGCCTTGCCGATCGTGCCGTAGGGCAGTTGCGTGGCTATCGCACCGGCGCCCGCAGCCAAACCGGAGCGCTTGAGGAACGTGCGCCGGTCGATCGCGGAGGGCGTGCCCGCGCGGCGCGCGAGGCGCGGACGCGCGGTGGCAACTGAGGTCGAGACTTCGGCTTTGCGCGTCAGCATGGGGGCTCCGGTCAGATGCGCGTCGAGGCGTAGTAGGTACGGACGTGGTCGGTCGCGCGGTAACCCGGCTTCGCCGCATCCGCCTGGGGCGCGGTTGCGCCCGCCAACGGCGCCGCCACCGCCTGCGTCGCGGCCGCGGCGGTGGCCGCGGAGCCTGCGCCGAGCGCCAACAGGAAACGACGGCGCTTCAGGTCGGCATGCGGGGCGGGAGTGGCCGACGGTGCGGTCGGCAGGTGAACGTCACGCTGCGTCGTTGGGCGCATGCGATCCTCCGAAAGGTTACCGATCGTGACGTTTCGACTACATGGCGAACGAGTCACGTTCGATCGCCACAAATGTATGAGCGAATAGTGCTACTTGCCGGTAGAAGTTGGCAAGTGGACAATTTGTTATTGCAGCGCAGCAATCGCCGATCCAGAACGCGAGATTCCGCTCGAAAAAGCCCCTTTGCACGGCGAGGCTTGCCGGCGGGCCGTGCTCACCGCCCTCGACCAGGAGCCGCATCGTCTCGAAAAGCGCCGCGGCGTGGTCCTCGAGCAGGTTGCTGCGAGGCAGCCGGCCCAGCCCCAGCCCTGCCAGTTCGTCGCGCAGCGCCACCAGCGGCTTTTCCATCATGAAGCCGGTGGCCCAGTGCGAGGCGTGCAGGTTGACCTCGCTCTTCCCGGTGCCGACGAAGAGATCGACGTACTCCTGCCGCGCCGCCTCGGCGTCCATCGCCCGGCAGGCCTCGACGAGCGTGTTCCACGCGTGCGGGAGCGTGCCCGACTCGGCGTCGGGCAGCGGATCGGCCGCGCCGATCATGCGCAGGAGCGAGGCGTCGGGTGCATCGGCGAACAACGCGGCCAGCACGGCGTAGAAGTTGGCGCGCGCCTGGTCCTCGGGCTCCAGGCGGTGGACAACACGGATCGGCGCGGGATCTGCGGGCACGGTCGCCGTCAGAGATCGCGGATGTCGGCCTGCTTGCCCTGCCAGAGGTCCACCACCCGGCAGTCGGCGCACATCTTGAGTCGCTCCAGCGCTCCGGGCTCGGTGAACATCGAGTGGCCCGCCAGCCGGGCCAGCATGGTAGCGACCAGCTTCTCGGTGCCGAGCGGCTTGCCGCACTTCACGCAGGCGAAGATCCTCGCTTCGTTCAGCACCCGCGGCTGCCGCGCCGACGGCGTGAGGTCGAGCCGCGGCTCGAGCGCAATCGCCGCCTCCGGGCAGGTCTTCTCGCAGATGCCGCACTGCACGCACTTCGACTCGACGAAGCGCAGCTGCGGCAGCTCGGCATTGTCCAGAAAAGCCCCTTCCGGGCAGCTCCCCACGCAGGCGAGGCACATGGTGCACTTGGCGGCATCGACGGCGATCGCGCCGAACGGGGCGCCCGCGGGCAGCGGGATACGCTGCTGGGGCACCGGCGCGTGCTGCGCGAGGTGGTCGAGGGCGAGGTAGAGAGTCGTGCGCTTCTCGTCGGTGGCGGCGAACGTCGCGGCGGCGCGCACCCCCAGCGGCGCGTGGCCGCCCCACAGCGCCCGCTCAAGCGCGGCAGGATCGTCGACAGCCGCGGCGCGGAAGTGCGTGCCCTGGTACCCCATCGCATTGGCGATCGTGTCGCCGAGGCGCATCTGGAAGCCGAGCGTTCCATCGTAGCGGGCGAGGTCGTCGCCGGGAACGAGCGCCACGACCTCGACCGCGCCCCAGGCCAGGGCGGCGAGCCACAGATCGAGCCCCACGGCGTCGACGCTGTGGACCTCGACGGGAATCGCACGCGCGGGCAGCCCGCGGCCGCGGCGCGCGTGCCGGGCCAGCGCCTCGCCGCCCTTCGCGTCGTGGAACACGAGGCACGCGTCGCGCCCGCCCGCCTTCGCGTAGGTCCCGAGCAGCGTGCGCAGCCGCGTGCCGAGGTACGCGGGCGTCGGATAGGCGTAGGTCATCGCGCCCGAAGGGCACACAGCGGCGCAGGTGCCGCAGCCCATGCACAGCGACGGCTCGACGCGCACGTGGTCGCCGTCGGCGCGGATCGCCACGGTGTCGCAGGCGTCGATGCACTTGCTGCAGCCCTCCTTCTGCGAGCGGCTGTGCGCGCAGATCGACGCCTTGTAGCGGAAGTAGCGCGGCTTCTCGAACTCGCCGGTCATGCCGGCCAGGTCGGCCACCGCCTTCGCCTGCGCGACCGGATCCGCACCCGGCGCGTGGTAGCCCTGCGGCGGCTTGCGCATGTTGAGGTGCGGCGTGCGGTCAAGGTCGAGCACGAGGTCGAAGCGGTCGCTGCGCACCCGATCGGCGCGCGCGAAGTCGATCGCGGCCACGTCGCCGCACGCGGCGACACAGGCGCGGTGCGAGCGGCAGCGCTCGAGGTCGACCTGGTACGAGTAGTCGATCGCCTGCTCGGGGCACGCCTTGACGCAGGCGTTGCAGCGCGTGCACAGGTCGAGGTCGATGGGGTTGTCCTGCCGCCACTCGACGGCGAACGCGCCCAGCCAGCCTTCGATGCCGGCGAGCGTGCCGCTGTAGACCGGATACGCGCGCTCGACCGGCAGCTCGGCGCCCTGCGTGCGCCCCGTCGCGAGCACCGTCACCGAGAGACGGTCCTTGAGCGCCTCGGCCCAGAACAGTGCGGCCTCCAGGGGACCCGCGATCAGCAGCTGCCCCTCGGAGCGATACGACACGCTCGGCACGGGTTCCGGATCGGGCAGCGCGGCCGCCGCGAGCAGCGCCGCGAGTTTCGGCGTCGCCCCCCGCGCTTCGGGCGACCAGCCGCCGGCCTCGCGCAGGTTCACGAAGCGGATCGCCTGCGTGCGCGCGCCCTCGTCGGCAATCTCGGCGAACAGCCGCGCTTCCTGCGTGCACGCGACCACCACGTCGCCGCGCGCGCCGTCGGCGAACGCCGCCAGCTCTTTCTGGCACAGCATCGTGCGCACGACGGGGGCTGCGGGCAGGCCGAGCACCTCCGCCAACGCCGCGGCGTCGATCGGCGCCGTGCCGTTGCACGAGCAGAGGAACAGCTGGCGGTCGAAGCTCATCGCTCCGCCTCGGGCGCCGCCGGCTCCGGCGACGGCAGGCTGGCGGGCACGCCAACGGCAGGCACGGGCGCCTCGGGCGTCGACGCTGCAACATCGGGCAGCGCGGCCGCATCCGCGGCAGCCGACGCATCGCCCTCCCCTTTCGCTTCCGGCGCGTCGACGACGTCCTCGACGTGGCCCTGCTCGTTCACGCGGGTCTTCGGCGGGTCTAACACGTAGCGCACGTGCCGCAGCTGCTTCAGAATTTCCGGCGTGATCGGTTCGAACTTCGAATAGTCGTCGATGTAGACGTCCAGCCCGTCCATCGTGTTGAAGTGCGGGTCGGCGAACAGCTTGCGCAACGCGGCGCGGCGCGTGCCTTCGTCGACGTCCGCGGCGAGGAAAGGCCTGAAGTCCGACTCGAACGTCAGCGACGCGACGTCGGGCAACGCGGGCTCGGCGGGCGGCTCCTGCGGCGACTGCCCGGTTGCCGCGGGCGTCGCAACCGGCGCGGGCGCAACCGGCAGCACCACGGCAGGCGCAGGCGCTTCGGCTTCACGCGCGGCCGCGAGCTTGCGCTGCGACCAGCGCCGGAGGAAGTCGGTTCCCGGGTTGTCGGGAGCGTCAACCATCGTCAGCGTCCGCGCGGCGGCCGTTCGGCGTCGTTCGCAAACGGGTCGTTGCGCCGCACCTTGCGGCGCGGCTCGGGCTTGTAGTGCTCGGCGACGAACGGTTGCATCCACGCCAGGATCGGCACGGGCAGC
>Ga0105090_10002404_pt1 | contig 10443 bp, 5 predicted proteins | sample PPLLak3March2015_FD_79110 | JGI IMG/M metagenome (GOLD analysis project Ga0105090, IMG submission 79110) | Freshwater sediment microbial communities from Prairie Pothole Lake near Jamestown, North Dakota, USA - PPLs Lake P7 Core (1) Depth... | ecosystem: Environmental > Aquatic > Freshwater >... | reverse complement strand
CGCATTGCCCGCGTCTTCCTGGCCGCCGCCTTCTGGCTGCTCGCAGCGCCGTCCTTCGCGCAGGGTGCCTTTCCGAGCAAGCCGATCCGGCTGATCGTGCCCAGCCCGCCCGGCGACGGCTCCGACCTGATGGCGCGCGCCATCGGAGACAAGCTCACGCAAGCACTGGGACAGCCGATCGTCGTCGACAATCGCCAGGGCGCGGGCGGGCGCGTCGGCACCGAGGCCGCCGCGAGGTCGGCGCCGGACGGGTACACGCTGATCATGGGCAACGCCGGCTCGCACGGCATCAACGCGGCGCTCTACAAGGACCTGCCCTACGACATCGAGCGCGACTTCGCGCCCATCACGCAGGTGATGCGCGCGCCCAACGTGCTGGTGATCAACCCGTCGCTGCCGGCGAAGAGCGTCGCCGAGTTCATCGCCCTGCTGAAGGCCAGCCCGGGCAAGTACTCCTATGGATCCGGCGGCAACGGCAGCTCGGCGCACTTCACTGCGGAGCTGTTCAAGTCGATGGCCGGCGTCGACATTGCCCACATCCCCTACAAGGGGGCCACGCCTGCACTCACCGACGTCATCGGCGGGCAGGTCGCCATGTTCATGGGGAACCTGCCGCCGGCGATGGGCCACATCAAGGCCGGGCGCGTGCGCGCGCTCGCGGTGACCACCGCCCAGCGTTCATCGCTCGTGCCGGACCTGCCGACGGTGGCGGAAGGCGGGTTGCCCGGGTTCGAGACCCTGGCGTGGTTCGGCCTGTTCGCACCGGCCGGCACGCCGCCGGAAGTCGTCTCGCGCATCCGCGACGAGGTGGCGAAGATCGTGCAGCAGCCGGACATCCGCGAGCGCATCGTCACGCTCGGCGGCGAGCCGGTCGGCAATACGCCTGCCGAGTTCGCTGCGATCGTGCGCGGCGACATCGCGAAGTGGAAGGGCGTGGCGAAGGCGGCGAACATCGTCGCCGATTAGCGGTCTGCGTGCCCTCAGCGCGGGGCGCGCCGGCGTCTCGAGGCCTTGCCACCCGGGGGCAGCAGGTGCCGCAACAGCTGCTCGCAGGTCGCCGGCGTCATGTAGCGCGGTACCGGGTAGTTGGTGTCGGCCTCCCAGCAGGCTGCCTTGGCCAGCGCGGGGATGTCCTCCGCGCGCAGCTCCGCGACGTACGACGGGATGCCTATGTCCCGGTTGAGCGCATCGACCGACTCGATGAACTTCTTCGCGAGTGCGGCCGGCCGTTCGGTGGCGGCACCTACCCCGGCACGCACCGCCAGGGTGGCAAGCCTGCGCGTGACTGCAGGCGCCGAGAAGCGCAGCACGTGCGGCAGCACCATCGCGTTGGCGAGCCCGTGCGGCACGTGGTACTTCGCGCCGAGCTGGTGGGCGATTGCGTGGACGTAACCCACGTTGGCGCGCGTGAAGGCGAGGCCGCCGTAGGTCGCAGCGAGCGCCATCTGCTCGCGCGCCTCGAGGTTGCGGCCGTTGCGCACTGCGCGCCGCAGGTGCCCGTAGACCAACCCCACGCACGCGAGCGCCATGCGGTCGGACTGCGACGTAGTCCACTGGCCGAGGAATGCCTCGACCGCGTGGGTCAGTGCGTCCATTCCCGTGGCCGCCGTCACGTGCTTCGGCAGCCCTGTCATCAGCGACGCGTCGAGCGCCGCCATCGTCGGTACGAGGCGCGTGTCGGCGATCACGAGCTTGCGGCCGGCCACCGGGTCCGAAATCACCGCCGCCACCGTCACCTCGGAGCCGGTGCCTGCCGTCGTCGGCACCGCGTAGAGCGGCTCGGGCGCGCGCAGGCCCCTGAAGTAGCCGACCAGCTTGCGCGGGTGCCTGCCGTTCGCGACTGCGTGAGCGATCGCCTTGGCGGCATCCATGGGCGACCCGCCGCCGAACCCGACGACGGCATCGCAGCGCTGCTTTCGGTAGAGTGCGATGCCGTGCTCGATCTCGGCGATCGGCGCATCCGGCGAGATCGCGTCGAACATGACGTGCCGTGTGCCACCGGCGGAGAGCGCGTCGAGCATCGCCTGCGGCAGCCCCAGCGAAGCGACGACCCGGTCGGTAACGACGAGCACCTTGCGGTGGCCGAAGCCGGCGATCGCCTGCCCCAGCCGCGCGCTCGATCCGGGGCCGACCAGCAGCACCGGCTGCGGAATCGGCAGCATTCCGGTCACCACTCCGGCGGCCCGCATCGCCGTCGACAGCCCGACGGACCGCACCACTTGCCCTACCACGCTCGGCATCTCGATCATCGCGCGCCCTCGTCCGGTCCAACATCGGACAGCTTGCCCGAGTTCGGGCCCTTCCGCGCCCGCGCGGACGGGTTTGTCGATCAGGATCAAAGGCATGACGCCCGGTGCGCGGCTTACTTGCGTTACCGGCAGCTCGTGGGTTGCGGGATCGGCATGGGAGCGTCATGAAGACTGTGGTCGGCATCAGCCTGGGCGCAGGCGTTCAGGACTTCGAGTTCGCGGCGCGTTTCATGGGCCGGCCGTTTGCGGTCCGCAGGCTGGGCACGAACGGCAGTACGGCCCGGGCGGTCAAGCTGCTCAAGCACTGGGAGAGGCACGCCGATGCGATCGGGCTGGGCGTGGTGAAGGACAGCTACTCCGTCGGCTCGCGGCAGTTCGTCGAGAAGGACAGCGTACGGCTCAAAAGCACCGTGACGCGCATCCCGGTCACGACGGGCGGCCGCCTCTCCGACATCCTGCAGGAGTGGGCGCTGCGCCACGTGCAGGGCAAGCTCGGCGACTTCTTCAACAATGCCAACGTGCTGTTCTTCTCCGGCCGGATGAACTACAAGCTGGCGCTGGCGATGTCGGAGCACACCCCGAACCTGCAGTTCGCCGACGCCCTGATGCAGCTTGGCGTGCCCAAGCTGATCACGTCGCTGGACATGCTGGAGCTCTACGCCAGCGGCGCGCACTACGTGCTGGACTGGATGCCGGATGCGCTCGCTGGACTACCCTCCGCGCTGGCGCGCTTCGGGGCCGATTCGCCCTCGGGGCGGCCCTTCGGGCTCATGGCCTCCGCGCCGGTCAAGGAGTGGACGCGGTTCGCCCTGCGCAAGGCGATGCAGGATGCGACCGTGATCGTGGCGCCGGTCCACGAGCTCGACCACTTCGCCGCGGAGGATCTCGCCGGCAAGACGATCTTCACCTCCACCGTCAACGATGCCCGGCTGGCCGCCTTCAAGGCCAAGGGCGTGAACATGGTGGTCGACGGTGCGCCGATCCTGTTCGGGCACGTGCTCGGCCCGAGCCTGCTCGACGCGATGATCGTGGCCGCCACGGGGAAGGCGCCCGAGGACATCCTCGAGGACGACTACCTCGAGATCATCACCAGCCTGGCGCTGGAGCCGCGCATCCTGTATCCGAACGGCTTCCGCCGCGTCAACCGGTTCGCGTTCGTCATCCATCCGCTCTCGCAGGAGTACTTCAAGAACGTCAAGCCGATCGAGCTGCTCTCGCAGGTGTCCCCGCCCGTGTTCATGGATGCGGTCGAGAAGGTCATGGCCTACGCGCCCCCGTTCGTCTACTCGAAAGTGACGGGGATCCGCTCGCCGACCGGCGTCGAGGCCGAAGGCTGGCTGATCTCGGTGGGCGGGACACCGGGCGAGATCATGGGCCGCAGCCCCGAATTCACCTATCGCCGGCTGCTCGACGCCGCGCGGATCGCGCGCAAGCTCGGTGCGCAGATCATGGGCCTGGGCGCGTTCACCAAGGTCGTCGGCGACGCGGGCCTCACCGTGGCGCGGCGCGCGCCGCTGCCGATCACGACGGGCAACAGCTACAGCGCCTCGGGCGCGCTGTGGGCGGCGCACGACGCGGTGCTGAAGCTCGGCCTCGTGCCCAAGCCGAAGAGCGGCGAGAAGGTGAAGATGAAGGCGATGGTGGTCGGCGCCACGGGGGCGATCGGCTCGGTGTGCGCACGCCTGCTGGCGATGGTCGCCGACGAGGTCTACATGGTCTCGCCCGAGACCGCGAAGCTGCTGGCGCTCAAGGAGTCGATCCTCGCGGAGACGCCGGACGCGAAGCTGTTCCTGTCCGCCCGCGCGGACAAGGACGTCGCGGGCATGGACATGATCGTCACCGCGACCTCCGGAGCCGGCAAGAAGATCCTGGACATCATGCGGGTCAAGCCCGGCTGTGTGATCACCGACGTCGCGCGCCCGCTCGACTTGCCGCCGGACGAGGTCGCGAAGCGACCCGACGTGCTCGTGATCGAGTCGGGCGAGATCCTGCTCCCCGGCAAGGTGTCGATGAAGAACATCGGGCTGCCGCGCAACGTCGCCTACGCGTGCCTCGCCGAAACCATCGTGCTGGCACTGGAAGGGCGCTTCGAGAACTTCACCGTCGGCCGCAGCATCGAGTGGGAGAAGGTGCGCGAGATCTACCGGCTCGGCCGCAAGCACGGCATGAAGCTCGCCGCCATCTCGGGCGTCAACGGACCCTTCACGGACGCGGACATCCGCCGCGTGCGCCGGCTGGCGCTGGGAACGCGGGCCGCCGCCGGCGCGAAGCCCCGCGCCTCCCCGCGCCGCCGGCCCGCCGCTCGAGCCGCTCGATAACGCGAGCATCCTGCGGTAGGCTTGCGAGCGGCCACGACTCGGCCGCTGACCGGAAGAGGGATCACCATGGGCAAGCCGCTCGCACCCGCGGAACAAGCGCTCAGCGATGCAGCGCTCGACTACCACCGCTCGCCTACGCGCGGCAAGATCTCGGTCACGCCGACCAAGCCCCTGCTCAACCAGCGCGACCTCTCGCTCGCCTACTCTCCCGGCGTGGCCTACGCGTGCCTGGCGATCGAGGCGGATCCGGCGCTTGCCAGCGAATACACCTCGCGCGGCAACCTGGTCGGCGTGGTGACCAACGGTACCGCGGTGCTGGGCCTGGGCAATATCGGCGCGCTCGCGGCCAAGCCGGTCATGGAGGGCAAGGGCTGCCTGTTCAAGAAGTTCGCCGGCATCGACGTGTTCGACATCGAGCTCGCCGAGAAGGATCCGGACAAGCTGATCGAGATCATCGCCGCGCTCGAGCCGACGCTTGGCGGCATCAACCTCGAGGACATCAAGGCGCCGGAGTGCTTCCACATCGAGAAGGCGCTGAAGGAACGCCTGCGCATCCCCGTCTTCCACGACGACCAGCACGGCACGGCGATCATTTCCGGCGCGGCGCTGCTGAATGGCCTCGAGCTGGTCGGCAAGGATCTTGGCCGCATCAAGCTCGTCTGCTCCGGCGCGGGTGCTGCCGCGATCGCCTGCCTCGACCTGATGGTGGGGCTCGGCGTCGCGACCGGCAACATCTACGTGGTCGACTCGCGCGGCGTGGTGCAGGACGAGCGCGAGGACGCGCGCACGGGCAAACTCGACGAGAGCAAGCGCCGCTATTGCCAGAAGACCACCGCCCGCACGCTGGCCGACGTGTGCAAGGACGCCGACGTGTTCCTCGGCTGCTCCGCGGCCGGCGTGCTCACCCCCGAGATGGTGGCGAGCATGGGCTCGCGGCCAATCATCCTCGCGCTGGCGAATCCCGAGCCCGAGATCCGCCCGGAACTTGCGAAGCAGGCGAAGCCGGACTGCATCGTGGCCACGGGCCGCTCCGACTACCCGAATCAGGTCAACAACGTCCTGTGCTTCCCGTACATCTTCCGCGGCGCGCTCGACTGCGGCGCCTCGCGCATCACCGAAGAGATGAAGCTCGCCTGCGTGCGCGAGATCGCCGCGCTCACCAAGGACGAGACGAGCGACGAGGTGGCAGCCGCCTACCCCGGCCAGGAGCTCAAGTTCGGCCCCGACTACATCATCCCCAAGCCGTTCGACTCGCGCCTGATCCTGCGCATCGCGCCGGCCGTGGCGCGCGCCGCCGCGGAGTCCGGGGTGGCCACGCGGCCGATCAAGGATCTCGACGCCTACCGGCAGTCGCTCACCCGCTTCGTCTACCAGACGAGCATGGTCATGCGGCCGGTGTTCGCCGCCGCCAAGGCGCGGCCCATGCGCGTGGTCTACGCCGACGGCGAGGACGATCGCGTGCTGCGCGCCATGCACGTCGTGCTGGAGGAAGGGCTGGCCGTGCCGAATGTCGTCGGCCGGCGCGCGGTCGTCGAGATGCGCGTGGAGCGCGCCGGCCTGCGCCTCAGGCCCGGCGTCGACTTCCAGGTGACCGACCCCGAGGACGACCCGCGCTTTCGCGCCTACTGGGAGGACTACCACCAGCGCATGGGCCGCGAGGGAGTGACCGCGGAGATGGCGAAGGCCGCGCTGCGCCGCTCGAACACGCTGATCGCGGCGATGATGGTTCGCCGCGGCGACGCCGACGCTATGCTCACCGGCCTGGTCGGCCGCTTCGACGCCCACCTCGAGCACGTGCGCGACGTCATCGGCCTCAGACCCGGCGCCAAGGCGTTCGCCACGATGAACGCCGTACTGCTGGACAACCGCACGGTGTTCATCGCCGACACGTTCGTCAACGACGAACCGGACGCCGCGGCACTCGCGGAGATCGCGCTGATGGCCGCGGAGGAAGTGCGTCGCTTCGGCTTGGCGCCGAAGGTCGCCTTCGTCTCCCACTCGATGTTCGGCTCGTCGAAGCGCGCCTCGGCGCGCCGCATGCGCGAGGCGACGCACCTGTTCAAGCAGCTAGCGCCCGACGTCGAGTGCGATGGCGAGCTGCACGGCGACGCCGCGTTGTCGCAGGAGATCCGCGACCGCTTCCTCCCGACCAACTCGCTGCGCGGCGAAGCGAACGTCCTGATCCTGCCGAACCTCGACGCCGCGAACATCCTGTTCAACGTGCTGAAGGTCGTTGGCGGCCACGGTGTCACCGTGGGGCCGGTGCTGCTCGGCGCGGCGAAGCCTGCGCACATCCTGACGCCGTCGTCGACGATGCGGCGCGTGGTGAACATGACCGCGCTGGTCGCCGCGGAGGCGGCTGCCGCGCGCGCTGCCGTGTAGCGCTAAACCTTGATGCGAGTCATCGCCGGATCGTAGAGCGGCCGCAAGGAGGCGATCGCCGGGTAGTCCCGCCCGGCGATGTCAACCGTCCACGCGCCGCGGTCGAGCCAAGCCTGGTCGATCGCGCCGTCGGCCTCGATCATGGCCAGTCCGACCGCGCCGCCCAGCGTGTGACCGTAGGACGCCGCGCGGATGTAGCCGACGGCGCGGCCGTCGCGCTTGACGATCTCGGCATGGTGCATCAACGGCTCGGGGTCGCGCACCAGCACCTGAACGAGCCGCTTGCGGAGCGGGCCGGCGGCCTTCTGCGCGAGGACGGCATCGCGGCCGACGAAGCCGCCCGGCTTGTCCAGCGCCACCGCGAATCCCAATCCCGCCTCGAGCACCGAGTCAGTGTTGTCGATGTCGTGCCCGTAGTCGCGATAGCCCTTCTCCATGCGCAGGCTGGCGAGCGCCTTCAGGCCCGCGTGCCGCAGCCCGAGGGGCTCGCCGGCGGCGACGATGCGCTCGTAGACGTGCACGGCCTGCTCGGCCGGCACGTACAGCTCGTAGCCAAGCTCGCCGAGATAGGTGATGCGCACGCAGAGCGCGCGCGCGAGGCCGATGTCGATTTCGCGCGCCGCACGGAAGGGAAACGCCGCGTTGGCCATGTCGGCCGCGGTGAGCGCCTGCAGCAGTTCGCGCGAACGCGGCCCCTGGACGTTGATCTGCGCGTATCCCGAAGTGACGTCGGTCACGAAAGCATGGGCGTTGTCGGGCGTGTGCCGCTTGAGCCAGGTCTCGACGTGGCGGTGCGCCGTGTCGGTGGCCACGACCCAGAAGCGCTCGTCGTCGAGCTTGGTCACCGTGAGGTCCGCCTGCAGCTTCCCGGCCTCGTCGAGCCATTGCGTGTAGGTGATCGTGCCACTGCCGCCATCGACGGCGTTCGCCGAAACGCGCTCGAGCACCCTGCCCGCGTCGCGCCCCTGCACGAGGAACTTGGACATGAACGACATGTCCATGACGATCACGCCCTCGCGAGCCGCACGGTGCTCGGCTTCCCACCAGGGAAACCAGCGCTGCCGGCCCCACGACAGAAACTCGACCCTGGGCTCGTGTCCGGGCGGCGCGTACCAGTCCGCGCCCTCCCAGCCGCTCACGTCCTTGAAGTACGCACCGCGTGCGGCCAGCCGGTCGTGCAGCGGCGAGCGGCGGGCGTCGCGCGCCGTTTGCATCGAGCGCGTGGGGTAGTGACACTGGTAGACCATCCCCAGCGACTCCATCGTCCGCGTGCGGCGGTACTCCGGGTTCGACTGGTAGCGATGCAGGCGGTCGATGTTGAACCCGGTGACGTCGACGTCCGGGCGTCCGTGCACGATCCAGTGCGCCAGCACGCGACCCAGGCCCCCGCCGGTGAGGATGCCGATCGAGTTCATGCCCGCAGCGACGAAGTAGTTGCGCAACTCCGGCGCCTCGCCGACGACGGGTGCCAAATCGGGCGTGAAGCTCTCCGGCCCGCAGAAGAACTTGCGCACGCCCGTTTCCAGCGCGACAGGCACGCGCTTCATCGCCGCCTCGACGTAAGGCCCCATGCGCTCCCAGTCGGGGGGCAGCTCGCCGAACGAGAAGTCCTCGGGCACGCCTTCGACGCGCCACGGCGCGCACACCGTCTCGAAGAGGCCGATCATCAGGCCGCCGACCTCCTCGCGGAAGTAGCCGTACGACGCGGGGTCCTCGATGATGGGCAGCGTGGCCGGCAGGCCGGGGATCTTCTCGGTGATGAGGTAGTAGTGCTCGGCAGCCTGCAGCGGCACGGCCACGCCTGCCTGCTCACCGAGCTGGCGCGCCCACATGCCCGCGCAGTTGACGACGTACTCCGACTCGATGTCGCCTGCGGTCGTGCGCACGCCGGTCACGGCGCCGCGACGCTTCGTCACGCCGGTGACGCGCACGCCCTCGACGATCGTGGCGCCCTGCTGCCGCGCGCCCTTCGCCAGCGCCATCGTCACGTCGACGGGATCGGCGCGGCCGTCCTCCTTCACGTAGAAGCCGGCCAGCACGTCGTCGGTGCGCGCGAGCGGGAACAGCGCCTGCACTTCCGCGCCCGAGATCTCGTGCACGTCCACGCCGCAGTGACGATTGAACGCCGCGACGCGCCGGTACTCCTCCAGCCGGTCGCGGTCGGCGGCCAGTTCGATGAAGCCGACCGGCTTGAAACCCGTTGCCTGCCCCGTCTCCGCCGGCAGCCGCGCGTACAGGTCGCGCGTGTACTTGCGCATCTCGGTCGAGGTCTCGGACAGCGAGCCGAACGTGACGATCAATCCGGCCGCGTGCCACGTGGTGCCGGAGGTCAGACGGTCGCGCTCGAGCAGAAGCACGTCCCTCCAGCCCATGTGCGCGAGGTGATAGGCGACCGAGCAGCCGATGATGCCCCCGCCGATTACCACGACACGGGCGCGGGAAGGGAGCGCGTGAGGTGTCATGAGCACGATGATACCGACTGCCAGCACACCGCCCTTCCAGGCGCGGATACGCCGGCGCATCCCGCCGATGCGCGACTTGCGGGAATCTGCGCCGGGCTACGTCGGCTCGCCCTCCCCGCCATCCCGCCATCATCGTTGACGGCCGTCAAGGGTGCGCCCGAGGCAGGGGGTAGATTGAGTTCGTTGTCTCCACGATGCGCTTGGTGGAGCCCGCGACACTGATCGCCTCGTGGCGTGTGTGCGGGGTTGCGCGCGGGCCTCAGACCGGTCGCTCCGACCGGCCCGAACGATGACGGGAGGTCCCCGATGTACAAGCGCGTTCTCATTGCCACCGACGGTTCCGAGCGGTCGCCCAAGGCGATCGCGGAAGGTATCGCTGTCGCGAAGGCATCCGGTGCGGTGGTGGTCGGCTTCCACGCACGCGCCCCCGCCCCGCCGCTGTACTACGGCGAGGCGGCGGTGATGGTGCCGCGCGACGTCGCGCTCGCGTTCGAGAAGGAAAGCATCGCGATCGCCGAAGGTTTCCTCGCGCAGATCGCCGGCGCGGCGCAGCGGGCTGGCGTGTCCTTCACCGGCGTGCAGTATCCGAGCGCGTCGCCCGCCGACGCCATCCTCGAGACGGCCGAGAAGGAAGGTTGCGACCTGATCGTCATGGCGTCGCACGGACGCAAGGGTTTCGCGAGGGTGGTGCTCGGCAGCGAGACGGTCAAGGTTCTCACGCACGCGAAGACGTCGGTGCTTGTGACGCATTGACAGCGCACGATCGCAGGACTCCGCCGTACGAGTGACGGGGCGTGCCGAGCTCGCCGGGAAACTGCGTGGTCCGGCAGTGTCCGCGCAGCCAAGCTTCGGCGCAAGGGCAGCGCCCCCTCACCCCAGCCCTCTCCCCCGTTGCCGGGGGAGAGGGAGGCTTGCCGTCGGCTTCGCCGCCCATCGCGAACTGACGCTGGCGAAAGTCTGGCGGGCCTTCGCGCACGCCTCGTCGGACATCGGTCTCATCATGCTCATCATCCTGATGAGCGGCATGGTGGG
>Ga0105090_10002403_pt1 | contig 10444 bp, 10 predicted proteins | sample PPLLak3March2015_FD_79110 | JGI IMG/M metagenome (GOLD analysis project Ga0105090, IMG submission 79110) | Freshwater sediment microbial communities from Prairie Pothole Lake near Jamestown, North Dakota, USA - PPLs Lake P7 Core (1) Depth... | ecosystem: Environmental > Aquatic > Freshwater >... | reverse complement strand
TTGCCGTGGCCTTCACTGATGGTTTCGGCGAGTAATTTGCGGCCGGCGTTCTGCTCGTGGCAATGTGTGCAGGCCAGGTTCATCTGGCCCTGGCGGCGGTAATAAATGTCGCGCCCGCGCTCGAGATGCGGGCGATTGCCCGCACCCTCCACCACTGCGAGTGGCATGCCGCGCGACTGGTGCGCCACATAGGCAGTCAGCGCCAGCAGCTCTTCCGACTCATACTGCAATGGATCAGCGTTCTGGTTGCGCTCGCGACAGCTGTTGATTCGTCCTTCGATATTGATCAGCTTGCTGGTCGCGGCATCAATACGCGGATAACCCGCCGCGACACCCTTCATGCTGGCCGATGCGTCCTGATGACAGGATGCGCAGGACTTGTTGCTGCGACCCGTCGGCTCTTTCCACAATTTTTCACCGCGTGTCACCCACAACATACCGGGGTTGGCGAAATCATCAGCCTGCATGGCACGGATGTCTGCACTGGCAAATTCAATTCCGGACCTGGATTTTTTTGCCGGCACTGTCTGCTGTGCACAGGCAGGCAAAACAAACACCATGCTGCCAATGATGCATACGTTGCACCACGACGACAGTAAAAAGCGCAACGATATCAGCAGCTTAACAACCCCCAGCAGGCAGCGTGTTGCCCCTGCCCAACAGTACTGACAACGATGAAGTTGAATATCCAATTGATTTTATTGAATTAAATGGCCTGGCACGGAATCCGCTGCTATCCACAGGCAGGCAACATCGTCTGTATTTTTACAAACCAAAAGGATTACCACCATGACCATGCAACAACAGTTCCGCAAGCTTGCCATTCCCGTCGCCGCAGCTGCCGTACTCGCTGTGAGCAGCGCGGCTTTTGCCGGCACCGGCACCTCGCCTGAGCAGACGCCGGAGAAACCGGTCGACTGCAAAAAAACCCCGAATGATCCAAAATGCATTAAAAAGTAACACTGAACGTCGGGCCGGGGCGAGCCCCGGCCATTATTGGCCGCATCCTTGCAGCCTGTGTTGTTTTACCCGGGTTGCACTTCAAGCATTGCACGCTCCGTTCCACGCTGACCGGAATCATCGACCCACTCGAACACGAACTCGCCGCTGGCTTCTGCCACGGCATGAAATTGCAACAAGGGATTCGCCGCCATGCCGGAACCCATTTCGGCACGGAATATTTCGACGCCGTTATAACGACACACCAGGTTGTTGATGACGTTCTTCGGAATGCGCCGGCCAAAATTGTCGGGGCGGTAGCCGGTTTCCATCGGATGCCGAATGGCAATACGTAGCAGGATGATGTCACCGCGCCGCGCCTGCCGCGGCACTTCGATCCGGGCCAGCATGCTCAACCGCCCTCCAGGCAGGCAAGTTCAGTGACCACCACCCGGGCGCCCCCCATCCAGTACGAACCATCGGACATTTGTACCAGTGCGAGCACCTCTTGGTTATCGGCCAGCCGGATGCGGGTAACGACCTGTGCCCGGCCCGAATATGCGCCTAGAGTGAATTTAGCGACGATCGGCCGGGGATTACGCTCGGCTATCACGGTGATGCTGCGCACATGGTCTGCTACGGTCATCGGGCTGTCGACAGCGATGCGCACAGGCACTGCATGCCCGTTGTCCGCCAGTTCCGGTGTATCGAAGGTCACTCGTCCGGACCGCACCGCGGCGCCACCGGTGATCTGACGCAACAAGGTTTCCCGTTCAGCCGAAGCCTGCGCACGCGCACCACCCGCCAGCGTAATGCCGGCAAGCGCGCTTAATGTAACGAGGAAACGGCGACGGGTGGCCATGCGTTGTTGGGGACTCCCTATTGCAACGTCTGCAGAAAAGCGACGACATCTTCTATCTGTCCTGCCGTCAGCACCGGTTTGTACTGATACGCCGGGGCCACGCGGGTCAGGCCTTCAACCCGGTAGTACGAGGGCATCACCGTATCACGGTTGAGGCGTGATTGATCGACAATGCGCAGGCGCAATTGGCCCGCCGATAACCGTGCGCCGATGCCGGACAACGGCGGTCCGATATTGCCCATAAAACGCACCCCTGTTTCGGGAATTGCATGGCACAGCAGACAGTTGGATTCGCGCCCCATCACCACCGTTTTGCCACGGGCGGGATCACCGGCAACAGATGACAACGCTGCGGGAATGGCGTCACCTTCGACACTATAAGACGCCAGCTCCCCGGGCACCGCGACGGCACAACCAGCCATCGCGGCAAACAGCAAACCCCAGCCCGGAAAACGCACGCTGCCTGTCAGACCAGCGTCAGACCCTGCTTGGACAACGGCAGGCTGCGCACCGGTTTACCGGTTGCGGCATGTATCGCGTTCAATATTGCAGGCACCACGACGCAAATCGTCGGCTCACCGACGCCGCCCCAGAAATCATGGGTCAGCGGCAGTACAACCTCCACTTTCGGCATCTCTGCGATTTTCATCACGCGGAAATTGTGGAAGTTGGTTTCAACGACCCGGCCGTTTGCTACGGAAATCTCGCTATGCAGCGTGGTCATACCATAGGCCACCGAGCCCTCGATCTGGGATGCGGTCTGATCCGGATTGACGACGTTGCCGCAATCCAGAGCAAACACACAGCGGTGCACCTTCACTTCGCCTTTCGGGCTGACCGAAACCTCGGCGACTGCGGCGGAGTAGCTGGCATAACCCATAAACTGGGCGATGCCGCGATAGACACCCTTCGGCAGCGGCTTGCCCCAGCCCGCCTTCTCGGCCGCGGCGTTAAGTACAGCCAGGTGTTTCGGACGCTCGCTCATCAGCGAACGGCGGAATTCCAGTGGATCGCGGTTTGCAAGCTTCGCCACCTCGTCCATGAAACACTCGAGGAAAATGCCGTTCTGATTGGTGTTGACACCGCGCCAGGGACCAACCGGCAGATGCGTGTTGCGCATCGCGTACTCGGTGCGCAAATTGGCATGGGTGTATCCGATCTGCGCATCATGCGGCTCGGCCCACAGCCCCTGCAGCTGCCGCTTGTCCTTGCCGTCCTTGATCGCTGCGGGATTGGCAAATGCGTTAATGGATTGCCCAGAGACCCGCAGATGCAGACCGGCCAGATTGCCTTTTTCATCGACGCCTGCAGACAGACGGCATTGCGCAATGGGCCGGTAGAAATCATGGGCCTGGTCTTCTTCACGAGTCCATACCAATTTCACCGGCACGCCGGGGAACGCTTTGGCAATGGCCACGCCTTGCCGCACCACGTCCTGATTGCCGATACGGCGGCCGAAACCGCCGCCGAGGTCCATCACGTGCACCTCACATTTTTCGAGCGGATGGCCGGAAGACGACGACAGCGCCGCCAGCGATGCCTCGGCGTTCTGCGTCGGGATCCAGATGTCCGCTCTGTCCGGTAACAGCTTCACCGTGCAGTTCATCGGCTCCATCGGCGTATGCGAAGTGAACGGCACGCTGTAAACCGCCTCGATTTTTTTCGCGGCCGCGGCAATCGCTTTTGGTGCATCTCCAGTGTCAATGTCGGCGAAAGCATCATTCGACGTCAGCCCCGATTTCAGATGCTCTGCGATCGATGCGCTGTTGACCTTGGCATGGGGGCCTTCATCCCAGATGATGGGTAGCGCGTCCATCGCTTTTTTCGCCCGCCACCAGGTGTCGGCCACCACCGCCACCGTAGTGTCATTGATTTTCATTACACCCTTTACGCCGGGCATCCCCTTCACTTTCGAATCATCGAAGCTGGTGAGTTTGCCGCCGAACACCGGACAATTCTTCACAGTGGCATGCAACATGCCCGGCATCTTCAGGTCGATGGCATAAATTTTCTGGCCATTGAGTTTGTTTGCAGTATCGAGGCGGCGCAGCGGCTTGCCGGCGATTTTCCAGTTCTTGGTATCTTTGAGCTTGATCCCCTTCGGGTCAGGCGGCGTCAGTTTGGCCGCTGCAGCAGCAACCTTGCCGTAGGTGGTTGAACGACCGGATCCGGCATGGGAGATCACGCTATTGGCCACCTGCAGATCAGTCACCGGCACATTCCAATCATTAGCGGCCGCCTGCATCAGCATCATGCGCGCCGCCGCACCGCCGCGACGCACGTAATCGTGGGACATACGGATCCCGCGACTGCCCGCAGTGGACATGTCACCCCAGGCCCGTTTGCGCGACAGATTCTGACCGGCGGTAATCTGCTCGGTCGCAACTTTTTTCCAATCACATTCCAGTTCCTCGGCCACCAGTTGCGCAAGGCCGGTCAGCGTGCCCTGACCCATCTCGGCACGCGCAATACGAATCAGGCAGGTGTCGTCAGGTTTGACCACCACCCAGATATTCACTTCAGCAGCCTCAGCGGCACTTTGCGCGGCAGCGGTACCGATGCCAAAGGGAAGATTGAAGCCCAAGGCCATGCCACCACCGGCTGCAGCGCTGACAACCAGGAATTTGCGACGCGAAATTTTCGCCATTTCGCCGGAGATCGTTTTTTTCATGTTCATTCTCCGGGCTTAGACGTTTTGTTGATCGGAAGTCAAAGCATCTGCACTGCCCACCTTGGCGTTGCCGGCGGCAATGTGCACCGCGGCGCGGATCCGATGATAAGTGCCGCAACGGCAGATATTGGACATCGCTTCATCGATGTCCTTGTCGGTGGGTTTGGGTTTTTTGGCAAGCAATGCAGCGGCAGCCATGATCTGGCCCGACTGGCAGTAGCCGCACTGTGGCACGTCGATCGCCCCCCAAGCCCTCTGCACTGGGTGGGAACTGTCTTTGGACAAACCTTCAATGGTCGTAATTCTATCGCTCGCCTTGATGGCGCTGACCGGAAGTGAACAGGAGCGGACAACATCGCCGTTCAGGTGTACCGAGCAGGAGCCACACTGGGCCACGCCGCAACCGTATTTGGTACCGGTAAGGCCCACTTGTTCGCGGATCACCCATAACAGGGGGGTATCGGGTTCGACATCGACATCATGCGAACGGCCGTTGATATTCAGTTGGGGCATGGTTTCTCCTCTGCGTTAATTTTAGGCGCGCAAATACCGTGCTCTCACAGACGCACGGCAACTGAAATTCCCCGGAATCGTTGGAACGCCGCAGTCGAACGCCGCGGTGATACGTGTTTGCACACACTATTGCGCAGATTATGCCTGCGCTCCGGAATGGTCAACCGGGATCGAGTCACACTGGCGCAACGCAACAATCAACAGGGCGTGTCCATGACTGGTCAGGGCAGCTGAGTCCCGTTCATCCGGGCCAATATGGTTTGCGTGCGCCGTTGCAGGTAGCTGGTATTGCTTCTCGGACCGTAACGGCGCGGGCTGGGCACGATAGCCGCCAGTCGCGCCGCCTGTTCTGCGCTCAAAGCAGCGGCGCTAATGCCGTAATGATGGCGGGCGGCGGCTTCCGCACCGAACACGCCGTCATCCCACTCAATAACGTTGAGGTAAATCTCCAGGATGCGGCGTTTGCTCATGATGGTTTCAAGCATTACCGCAATGACCGCTTCCTGAGCCTTGCGCCACCATGCCCGTTCTCCAGAAAAAAACAGGTTTTTTGCCAGTTGCTGAGTAATGGTCGAACCGCCAGCGACGATTTCGCCTTCGCGCAGGTTTTTTTCGTAGGCCTTCTGGATGCCCTCCCAGTCAAAACCGTTATGGGTCGCGAATTTTGCATCCTCGGCGGCAACCACTGCGCGTTTCAGATGAACGGAAATGCGCTGATACGGCACCCAGTGCTGGCGCAGCCGGGCTTTCGGGTTGTCTTCGCGCAGGATTTCGAGGCGCGCACGCATGAACGCTGTCGACTCTGGATTGTGACTGGCCCAATACCAGATATGCACCAGAAACCAGAACTGTATCGCTGCCAGCACGATCAGCACCAGCAGCAGGGTGCGCCAGCTCCAGCGGAAGATGGATTTCAGCATGGTGTTACGAGAATTTTGAAGCGTGTACTCTGGAACGTGAGATTTTAAATTTGCGGACAGCCGACTGCAGGCCCCGATATTACGCAGATTCAAGCCACCTGTTCCTCAGCCGCGGAGTTTTTCAATTACCGCTGCGGTCTGCGGCCGCACACCGCGCCAGATGAAAAAAGATTCCGCCGCCTGCTCGACCAGCATGCCGAGGCCGTCAACGGCGCGCGCACCCTCATTGCGGGCAAATATCATGAACGGCGTTTCTCGACCATAAACCATGTCGTAAGCCAGTGCTCCCGGGGCAAAGTTGCCCTCGGGCAGCGGCGGCATCTCGCCGCTTAGACCCGCGGATGTGGCATTGATGACGATATCGAACTTTGCGTTCAGAAGGCCTGTATAAGGCACTGCATCAAGACTGGTCTTGGTTGCCCCTGCGCTTTTTTCAATACTCTGCACAAGACTTTGCGCTTTTTCCAGTGTGCGATTGGCAACTACCAACGCTTTCGCATTTTCTCGCAGGAGCGGAAACATCACGCCATAAGTGGCACCACCAGCACCCATCAACAATACGCGCTTGCTGGTGATTTCGAGTCCGAGATTTTTCTTGATATCGGCAATCAGACCGATGCCGTCCGTGTTGTAACCAACAAGTTTGCCGTTTTCGGACTTGATGGTATTAACCGCTTGTGCGTCCAGTGCGTCGCCGTGGTGTAAATCCACTAAATCCCATGCTTCATGTTTGAACGGCACCGTGACATTAAGTCCTTTGCCACCTTCGCTGAAAAATCGCTTGGCCGTGGCTTCAAACGCATCCAGCGGCGCCAGCAGGCGCTCGTAAACCATATCCTGCCCGGTCTGCAGCGCAAATTCCGCATGGATCTGCGGCGATTTGCTGTGTTCGACGGGATTGCCGATGACAGCGTATTTATCGCTCACTGCGGATCGCTCACTGGCTGACGAACCGGTCCGCCCGGGTGAAGGTCCAGGTGCGGCTGATATGCAGGACATCGGTGTCGCGCGCAATGTCCGGCGGCAAGGCTGCAAAGGGCGCGGCCATTTTGACGATCTGCACCGTAGCCGCGTCCAGCAACTTGTTGCCGGAGGATTGATTGATCACGACCCGCTCCAGGCTGCCGTCGGCCTTGATCGACACCGTTGCCACCAAGCTGCCGTAAATCCCTTGGTCACGCGCAGCCTGCGGATAGTTCAGTTCGCCAATACGTTCGACTTTCTGCCGCCAGTCTTCGATGTAACGCGCGAAGCGGTATTCCTGGGTGCGGGCACCGATGAATTTGCGCCGCGGCCGTTCCTGGTACGCGTTCCAGTCCTTGCTGATCTGGGCCTCGAGACGGGCAATCGCCAGACTGCGCTGTACCAGCTCCGTGCTGTCTACTGCCGGTGCTTTCTCTGGCGCCGGCTGCGGCGCCGCCTTGGTCGGATTACTGTCGACCTGACTCGCCCCGACCCGCGCGAGCAACTGGAACGCTTCCCGTTCGAGTTCAGCGACGCGTTTTTTCGCCTGCTGGAGTTCGGTGGTTTGTGTATCCCGGGTTACTGCCGGCAGCGGACTTTTTGCGCGCTGTTTGGTGTCGGTGTTGCCACCACCGTCGAGATTGTGCTGGGCCAGGGCATCCGCCTTGGACGGTTTGGCCAGTGATTTAGTGTTGACCAGCACCACATCCAGTGGCGGCGCCATGTTCTGCAATTCCCGCAGGTCAGGCACGGTAAAAGTCAGCCCGAAAATCACGAAAACATGTAACAGCAGTGAAATACCGCCGGCGGCGCCAAAGCGGGTGCGAATGGTCATTTGCGCATAACGCCGGTCAAAATCGGCGATGCGCCGCTCCATCTCGGCGACCCGCACATCGAGCCGATCCACGGCAACGGCCCACGAACCGCGGCGCGGATGTTTCGCGCGACGCGGCAACGGCACCACATTCCTGACAGGCTGGGCACTCATGTCGGATATTCTAGACAAGCCCCCATAAATAGCAATAAAAACATTAAAATCAGTTAATTAAGCGTTTTGCTTAAAGCTGATTCCAGGACCGTGCCTTTTGTGTTGGTAACCACTGACATCATGACGGATCCAGGGTCGTTTTGAAGTCGAGATGCACCCCGAGGTCAAGGAGATCCACCGTTCCGACCGCGAGTTCGACACGGGCGCCGGGCATCACCGTGGCCGCCAGCGACGGAACGCGCTGGGTAATCGGCAGCGCGTCCAGCCGCACCAGGTTTTCCCGCAACACCACGCCGGTAACCGCAGCAGTCTGTTCCTGCACCAGCCAGCGCAGGCTCCAGTATCGCTCCATCGTGCGCTGGTATTCGCCATAAGTCTCGTACGCCGCCTCGAAGTCCCGCATCGCTGCCAGCAGTGCCGTGTCTTTGGCGCTGTAAGCCGGGGCCTCGCCGCGCACGCGGGCGATCAGCTGTCGCTGATTCACCAGATCCGCGTAACGCCGCAGCGGCGAACTCGCCCACATGTACTGCGCAACCCCCAGCCCGTCGTGCGGCCCCGCTGCTGTGCTGCTGCGCACCTTGCCGCCGCTTTGTACGCGATACAGGGCAGGCTGGCCGGCGGCATGCAATTCCCCGGCCCAGGTGCTATTGGCGAGAATCATCAACTCGGCCACGGCCTGGTCGATCGGTGTGCCGCGCTGACGCCGGGAAATGTCCACCCTGCCGTCACTGACCTGGAATACGTATTCAGGACGATCCTCGGGTTGTGGCAGATCGCCTTTGCGCGCGACCAGCCGGCTGCCCGAAAACTGCCACAACCAGGCCAGCGCTTCGCCCTGCGCATGTTCAACGCTGCCTGCCGCAAGCGATGCCGCGTTGAACACCGGCTCCAGTGTGTCATGGCGCAGGTTGTCGGCAATCAGCACACGTTCGAGCCGGGTTTCGTGGCCGGTAATCGAAAAATCGGCGGCGACATCAAAATAAATCGACAGCGCCGGGCACTCGCGCCCTGCAGCCAGCGTGTAGGCCTCCACCGCGGCATCGGGCAACATGGTGATCTTGCCGCCGGGAAAATACACCGTCGACATGCGTTCACGCGCGATCACATCCAGCGGCGAATCCGGGGTAATGCCCAGCGCCGGCGCGGCGATATGGATGCCGAGGCGGCGCGCGCCACCGGGCAGCGTCTGCAGTGAAAAGGCGTCGTCGATTTCAGTGGTTGCCGCATCGTCGATGCTGTACGCCTGCGTTTCCGCCAGCGGCAAATCAGCGGGCACCACCACCGCGGGCGTCTCTGCGAATCCCGCACCGCGCGGAAAATGTTCATGCAGAAAGCGGTTCAGGTGGTATGCGTGGGTATCGGTCAGCGCACCACAACGCTCCAGCAGACGCACCGGAGTCAACTTCGCAGCACTGCTGGCTTCTTCCAGCGCCTTCCATTCAATGCCGTTTTTGTCCGGCTTGTAGAGCAAGGCATCGAGCTGTGGCCGGAACGCTTCCGGCAGGCGGCCAGCGTTCAACTCGTCAATATACGCAGCCTTGGCCACGGCCTGGAGTTTTTTGCGTTCGACGCTGGCCAGGGCGGCTTTCAGCGACTCCTCAGGCGCCGCCTTGTAACGGCCGCGGCCCTTTTTGTAGAAGTACATCGGCGCGCCATGCAGGCGCATCAACACCCCCGCGGATTCGAATGCCCCCGGTGCATGTCCGTAGTACTCCCGCGCCAGTACATCGTAGGCAAATTCGTCAGGTCCACAGCATTGCCAGAGGAAATCGATGTCGATGGCGTCGGCCTGGGCCTGCGCTTCCGCCATGAAAGCGGTGTGTGCAGGAATCTCGAAACGCAGCAGCACGGCGGACGCCTTGACCTTCGAGCGTTTGCCATGCGGCGCCTCGACCTGCAGCGATGTGTCGTTGTCGGCGAGAACAGCGCCGACCTTGAACTCGCCGTCTTCTTCGTAAAAAACGTTCATGCGCTTTTATCCCCCTCTCCCCGCTTGCGGGGAGAGGGCTGGGGTGAGGGGCTGCGAATTATACGCGCCCGCGTTGCCAGAATGTGATAACGGTGTCGAGATAATCGGCGAACCCGCGAAAGCCGTGGTCGCCGCCGTTGACGATGATTTGTTCGCATCCGGCGTAACGTGCAACCCCTTCGCGATAATCCAGAACTTCGTCGCCGGTGGCGGTGATCAGCAGATAACGTTCCGCGGTGATGTGATCAACTTCCAGCGCGCGCAATTCGGCGACATGTCCGGCAGTGAATTGGTATTCCTCGCCGGTATAGAGATTTTTCTGCGGACCGAGCAACGGCGCCAGCAATTCGTAGGGACGTACAGCGGGATTCACCAGCACCACGCGTACCCCGAAGTTTTCGGCCAGATGGGTCGCGTAATAACCACCCAGCGAGGAACCGACCAGGGTCACCGTGCTTGCATCATGTGGCGCGATCAAGGCCTGCAACTGCGCCATCGCCTGCGCCGGCCGGTGCGACAGTTCCGGACAAGCGTAATGTTGCGCCAGACCCAGTTTGGTCATGTGGTCGCGCAACAGCCCGGCCTTGTACGACAGCGCCGAGCTGTTGAAGCCGTGAAC
>Ga0105090_10002402_pt1 | contig 10447 bp, 10 predicted proteins | sample PPLLak3March2015_FD_79110 | JGI IMG/M metagenome (GOLD analysis project Ga0105090, IMG submission 79110) | Freshwater sediment microbial communities from Prairie Pothole Lake near Jamestown, North Dakota, USA - PPLs Lake P7 Core (1) Depth... | ecosystem: Environmental > Aquatic > Freshwater >... | reverse complement strand
AACGCCGACCTGCATTCGCACTCGATCGTCTCCGACGGCACGATGTCGCCGAGCGAACTGGTGCAGCGCGCTGCGGCCAACGGCGTCGATCTCTTCGCGCTGACCGACCACGACGAGACCGGCGGCCTGGCGGCGGCCGCCGCCTGCGCCCGCGAACTCGGCCTGCCGTTCGTTCCCGGCATCGAGATCTCGGTCACCTGGGCCGGGCGCACGGTGCACGTGGTCGGCCTCGGCATCGACCCCGACGACCAGACGCTGATCGGAGGCATCGCCGGGCTGCGGTCCGGCCGCCTGGCGCGGGCGCAGCAGATGGCCGAGGGACTGGCGAGCGCCGGCATCGACGGCGCCTACGACGGCGCGCTGAAGTACGTCAGCAATCCGGATCTGATCTCGCGTACGCACTTCGCCCGCCACCTGGTCGAACGGGGCGTCTGCCGCGACACGCGCGAGGTCTTCGCCCGCTTCCTGGTCGAAGGCAAGCCGGGTTTTGTGCCGCACGACTGGGCGCGGCTGGCGCAGGCGGTGCAATGGATCGGCGGCGCCGGCGGCGTTGCGGTGCTGGCGCATCCGGGCCGCTACAAGGTGAGCGACACCGAGATGTGGGCGCTGCTGTCGGAGTTCCGCGAGCTCGGCGGCGAGGCGATCGAAGTGGTGACCGGCAGCCACGGCGCCGCCGACGTGCAGCGCTTCACCGAACTGGCCCTGCAGTTCGGCTTTGCCGCCTCGCGCGGCAGCGACTTTCACGGACCGGGCGAATCGGTCGCCGACCTCGGGCGCACCGCCGCGCTGCCGGCCAGGCTGACGCCGATCTGGACCCGCTTCACATAATTTCGAGCGATGGCCCAGCTCTTCGCCGTCCATCCGACGCACCCGCAACTGCGGCTGCTGCGCCAGGCCGCGCAGTTGATCGAGCACGGCGGCGTGGCCGCCATCCCGACCGACTCCTGCTACGCGCTGGTGTGCCGGCTCGACGACAAGGCCGCCGTCGACCGCGTGCGCCGGATCCGCGCCGTCGACGAGCGCCACCACCTGACGCTGCTGTGCCGCGACCTGTCGGAGATCGCCAACTACGCCAAGGTCGACAACGTCCAGTACCGGCTGATCCGCAACGTCACGCCTGGCCCCTATACCTTCATCCTCGAAGCGACGCGCGAAGTACCGCGGCGGCTGTCGCACCCGTCGCGCAAGACCATCGGCATCCGCGTGCCCGACCATCCGGTGGCGCTCGGCCTGCTCGACGTGCTCGGCCAGCCGCTGATCTCGACCACGCTGCTGCTGCCGGGCGACGAACTGCCGCGCACCGATGCGCTGGAGATCCGCGAGCGGCTCGAGCACGAGGTCGACCTGGTGATCGATGCCGGCGACGCCGGCATCGAACCGACCACCGTTGTCGATCTCACCGGCCGCGAGCCGGTGCTGATCCGCCGCGGCCGCGGGCCGGCCGAAGCGCTCGGCTTGTAAACAGTCGCGACGGACCCGGCTGATAGACTGCGCGCCGATGGAAAGTCTCGTCCAGACCATCACGGTCTATGCCATTCCCGTCCTGCTAGCGATCACCCTGCACGAAGCCGCGCACGGCTATGTCGCGCGCCTGTTCGGCGACGACACGGCCCACATCGCGGGACGGATCACGCTCAACCCGCTCAAGCACATCGATCCGATCGGCACCATCGCGGTGCCGCTGGTGATCCTGCTGGTCACCAAGGGGATGCTCTTCGGCTGGGCCAAGCCGGTTCCGGTCAGCGTCGGCCGGCTGCGGCGGCCGAAGCAGGACATGGTGTGGGTAGCTGCCGCCGGCCCGGGGTCGAACCTGCTGATGGCAATCCTGTGGGCGCTCTTCTTCAGCGCCCAGCGCGCGCTCGGCATCGACGAGCAGTTCTTCCAGGCGATGTCGCTGGCCGGCATCCAGGTCAACCTGGTGCTGATGGCGCTGAACCTGCTGCCGGTGCCGCCGCTCGACGGCGGCCGGATCATGGTCGGGCTGCTGCCGCACCGGATCTCGCACCAGTTCGCGCGCATCGAGCCCTTCGGCTTCATCATCGTCATCCTGCTGCTGGCGACCGGCACGCTCGGCGTGTTCCTGTCGCCGTTCCTGCAGCTGGGCCGGGCCATCGTCGGAGCGTTCATCTGATGTACGGCGACCGCGTCCTGTCGGGCATGCGCCCCACCGGCGCCTGCCATATCGGCCACTTCCACGGCGCGCTGAAGAACTGGGTGAAGCTGCAGCACGAGCACCCCTGCTTCTTCTTCGTCGCCGACTGGCATGCGCTGACCACGCACTACGAGACGCCGGAGCACATCGCCGCGTCGGCCTGGGAGATGCTGATCGACTGGTTCGCCGCCGGCATCGATCCGGCCCGGGCGACGGTGTTCATCCAGTCGCGAGTGCCCGAGCACGCGGAACTCTTCCTGCTGCTCGGCATGGCCACACCTCTTGGCTGGCTCGAACGCGTGCCGACCTACAAGGACCAGATCGAGAAGTTGAAGGAGCGCGATCTGTCCACCTACGGCTTCCTCGGCTATCCGCTGATGCAGGCGGCCGACATCCTGATCTACCGCGCCAACATGGTGCCGGTGGGCGAGGACCAGGTGCCGCACATCGAGATGACGCGCGAGATCGCACGCCGCTTCAACCACCTGTTCGGCGCCGAGCGCGATTTCGAGGCGAACGCGCAGGCGGCGGTGAAGAAGCTCGGCGGCAAGCGCGGCGCCGCGTACCTCGAACTGCGCAGCCGCTGGCAGGAAAGGGGCGAGCCGCAGGCGCTGGCCGAAGGCCGGGCGCTGCTTGAGGCGACGGTGAGCCTGTCGACGCTCGATCGCGAGCGGCTGTTCGGTTATCTGGAAGGCACGCGCCGCGTTATCCTCGCCGAGCCGGAGGCGAAGCTGACCGAGACGCCGAAGCTGCCCGGCCTCGACGGCCAGAAGATGTCGAAGAGCCTCGGCAACGCGCTGCTGATGCGCGAGGAGCCTCGGCTACTTGCCGACAAGGTCCGCCGCATGACCACAGATCCGGCCCGCGTGCGCCGCACCGACCCGGGCGACCCGGACCGCTGCCCGGTGTGGCAGTTGCACCAGATCTACAGCACCGAAGAGATCCGCGGCTGGGCCGCCAAAGGCTGTCGCACGGCCGGCATCGGCTGCCTGGAATGCAAGCAGCCGGTGATCGAGTCGCTGCTGCGGGAGCAGCAAGGCTGGCGCGAGCGGGCGCAGCCGTATCTCGACGACCCGCCGCTCTTGCGTTCGATCGTCGACGACGGCTGCGACCGCGCGCGCAAGGCGGCGCAGGAGACGATGCGTGACGTGCGCGAGGCGATGGGAATCGCGTACTCCTGATGTGGCTGCGCCGCCGCGCCAAGCCGCAGCCTGCGCCGGTCGAGGCGCCCGCAGAACCCGCCGCCGCGGGCCATGGCAAGGAAGCGGCGTCGGCCTGGGTGCTGCGCTTTGCCGCCTGTGTGCCGCCGGGCGCCACGGTGCTCGACGTCGCCTGCGGCCGCGGCCGGCACGCGCGCCTGTTCGCCGGCCAAGGCTGCGCTGTCGATGCGGTCGACCTCGACGCCGAGGCCGGGGCGGCGCTGAAGGACGTGGCCGGCATTCGCTTCCTGCGTGCGGATCTCGAAGGCGGCGACTGGCCGTACGCGGGGCGCAGCTTCGACGCCGTCGTCGTCACCAACTACCTGCACCGGCCGCTGCTGCCGCGGCTGGCGGCGGCGCTGGCTCCCGGCGGCCTCCTGATCTACGAAACCTTCATGGCCGGCAACGAACGCTACGGCAAGCCGAGCAACCCGGAGTTCCTGCTGCGGCCGCGCGAACTGCTCGATGCCTATGGCAGCTCGCTCGCCGTGCTCGCCTTCGAAGAGGGCGTCGTCAGCCTGCCGCGGCCGGCGCGCGTTTCGCGGCTGTGTGCGGTCCGTGCGCGTGGCGACGCCCACTTACGACTGGATGCAGATCGGTAAGAGCGGCCTCTGCCGCCGCCGTTAGAATCGCGGCCCTGTCCTGCGGCGAGGCTCATCGCATGATCAAAGGTTCCCTGGTGGCAATCGTGTCGCCGATGCGCGACGACGGCGCGCTCGATTTCGACGCCTATCGGCGGCTGATCGACTGGCACATCGCCGAAGGCACTAACGGCATCGTCGCCGTCGGCACCACCGGCGAGTCGCCGACCGTCGATCACGACGAGCATTGCGAACTGATCCGGGTCGTCGTGGAGGCGGTGCGCGGGCGCGTGCCGGTGATCGCCGGCACCGGCGGCAATTCGACTTCCGAGGCGGTCGAGCTGACGGCCTACGCCAGGAAGGTCGGCGCCGATGCGACGCTGCAGGTCGTTCCCTACTACAACAAGCCGACGCAGGAAGGGCTGTACCAGCACTTCCGCAAGGTGGCGGAGACAGTCGACCTGCCGGTGATCCTCTACAACGTGCCCGGTCGCACGGTCGCCGACATGGCCACCGAAACGACGCTGCGGCTGGCGCAGGTGCCGGGCATCGTCGGCATCAAGGACGCCACCGGCGACCTCGCACGCGGCTCCGACCTGCTGAAGCGGGCGCCGAAGTCCTTCGGCGTCTACAGCGGCAACGACGACACCGCGCTCGCCCTGATGCTGCTCGGCGGCCATGGCGTGATCTCGGTGACTGCCAATATCGCACCGCGGCTGATGAGCGAGTTGTGCAAGGCGGCGCTGGCCGGCGATCTGTCGGCCGCGCGGGGCCTGAACAACCGGCTGCTGCCGCTGCACCTGAAGCTGTTCGTCGAACCGAACCCGATCCCGGTCAAGTGGGCGATGGCGAAGATGGGCCTGATCGGCGGCGGCATCCGGCTGCCGATGGTGCCGCTGTCGGAGGCTGCGCGGCCGGTGGTCGAGGCGGCGCTGCACGACCTCGGCCTGCTGAAGTGAGCGGGGAGCGGGCGATGAGCGCGCACGGCCGTCCCGAAGCGCTTGGCCCAACAGCGCGCAGCGCGGAGGGTAGTGCAACGATCCGCGATGTCGCCACGCTGCGCGCGGCCCTGGTGCTGCCGGTCCTGCTGCTGGCGGCTGCCTGCAGCACCAAGGACCTGCGCAGCGACAAGATCCAGTACGAGAGCGCGGCGCCGCCGCGGACGCTGGAGATTCCTCCCGACCTGTCGCAACTGCCGCGCGACGATCGCTTCGGCGTTCCCGAGAACCGCGGACCGGTGACCGCAAGCGCCACGGCGGCGCGGGCGCAGACGCGGACGACCGGCAGCGCCGATGCCGGCGTGGCGCCGACCTTTGCCAACGCACGGATCGAACGCGACGGCAACCAGCGCTGGCTGATCGTCGACAACACACCCGAGCAGGCCTTCACTGTCGTGCTGGAGTTCCTGCCGTCGATCGGGCTGGCGATCGAGCGCCAGGAGCCGAAGCTCGGCATCATCGAGACCGCCTGGGCCGAGAACCGCGCCAAGCTGCCCCAGGACATCATCCGGCGCACGCTCGGCCGCCTGCTCGACCAGGTCTTCTCGACCGGCGAGCAGGACAGGTTCCGCATCCGCATCGAGCGCACCGCGAAGAACACCGCCGAGATCTTCGTCAGCCATCGCGGCATGGTCGAGGTGTTCACGTCGCAGGCCCAGGACTCGACCAAGTGGCAGCCGCGGCCTTCCGATCCGGAACTGGAGGCCGAGATACTGCAGCTGCTGGCGCAGCGCTTTGCCGCGGCGGGGCGGACGCAGACCGCTGCGGCGGACGCCGCGCCCATTGTCGTGCCGACGCAGACGCTGCCGGAACTGTCGCGCCTGGTGGCGGCCGACGGCGGCAATCCGGCGCGGGTGGTGATCGACGAACCGTTCGACCGCGCCTGGCGCCGTGTCGGCCTGGCGCTCGACCGCGGCGGCTTCACGGTCGAGGATCGCGACCGCGGCAAGGGCGTCTACTTCGTCCGCTACCTCGATCCGGTGTTGGAACAGAAGCAGCGCGACAGCCAGGGCTGGCTGTCGAAGCTGTTCGGCCGTGACGCCAAGATCGAAGCGCAGCAGTTCCGCGTGCTGGTGGTGGCCGAAGGCACGCGCACCGTGGTCACGGTGCAGGATCGCGAAGGCAAGACCGACGGCGGTCCGACCTCCGGCAAGATCCTGGCGCAGGTCAACGACCAGCTTCGCTGACGCGGGCGGCCGCGGTGCTGCGCTTCTGCAGCCTCGGCTCCGGCAGCGAGGGCAATGCGCTGGTCGTCGAGGCGGGAGATGGCGCAAGCCGCACCCGCGTCCTGCTCGATAACGGATTCAACGGCCGCCAGCTCGGGCTTCGGCTGGCGCGCGCCGGGTTGGCGCTCGACGACCTCGACGCAATCGTGCTGACGCACGAGCACAGCGATCACGTCGGCGGTGTCGCCACGCTGATGAATCGCCGGCGGCTGCCGGTCTACTGCTCCGCAGGCACGGCGCAGGCCGCGGCGCTCGACGACGGCGTCGTGGCGCTGCAGGCCGGAGCAGCGGTGGCGATCGGAGCCTTGCGGCTCGAGCCCTATGCCGTTGCCCACGACGCTGCCGAACCGCTGCAGTACGTCTTCGGCGACGGCGCACGCCGCCTCGGCGTGCTGACCGACGTCGGCGCACCGGATTGCGGCGTGATCGCGGCGCTGGGCGGCGTCGACGCCCTCCTGCTCGAGTGCAACCACGACGTGACGATGCTGCACGCCGGCCACTACCCCCATTTCCTGAAGCAGCGCATCCTGGGCAGCCGCGGCCACCTGTCCAACAACCAGGCCGCCGACCTGCTGGCAGCGCTCGACCGTTCGCGCTTGCAGTTCATCGCTTGCGCGCACCTGAGCCGACGCCACAACACGAAGGTTCTGGCGCGGGCTGCCCTGGCCGCCGTGCTCGGCTGCGGCGAGGGCGAGGTGCGGGTCGCCGACCAGGACGAAGGCCTCGCCTGGCAGTGCTGCTGAACCGCCTTTGTGCGGCGTCGCCGGGCCGGTTCTAGAGGCCGAGCGGCTTGGTGGCCTGATCGTGCGTGGCGCGTTCCCAGCGCCGTTCGAAAGCGGAAAGCAGCGCCTGCAGGGCGGGGCCGTCATTGCTCCAAGTTTCGCCGAGCGTGCCCAGCGTCGATTGCAGCCGCAAACCGTCGCGACGGTCGCCGAGGACGTACATGTCTTCGCCGACGCGGTCGTGGAAGTCGGCGCGACGGATCAGCAGCGCGTGCGGGTAGTCGCGCTGCAGCGCGCGCAGCCGCGGCGCCCGGGTATCGAGCCAGCGCATGTCGTCGACCATCAGGTGGACGCGGGCGAGCCGGCTGGACTTCAGCAGCCGGCGCAGCGACGAGACAACCTCGATGCCGGAGAATTCGAACACCGACAGGTCGGAGGCGGCCGCCCGAACCTCCTTCTGCGCCCGGCCGAGCAGCAGTTGCAGGCCGGCCTTCAGTTCGGCGCGGGTCGTGATCTGCCGCTGCTGGCGCGCATGCAGGCCCGGCTCCGCCGCCGGATCGGCAGCAGGGTCTGCGGGCGCCGTGGTCGGCGCGTCACCCGGCGGATCGGTCGGCAGGTTGTTTGGCAGGTCGTTTGGCAGGTCGTTCATGCGGACACCTTCGAAGGCGGCGCGCGGCGCAGCCAGCCGGCTGCCAGCCAATCGTGCAGCACGGCGAGCAGCCGCGGCGGCGCGGCGCGCAGCGAGTCTGCCGCCAGCGCCTGCCGATCGGCAAGCTCGGCGAGCCGCGGATCGAAGTCGCACGTCGGCAGCAACTCGCCGTTGATCGCGAAGCGGCGGCCCGAGTACAGGCAGCGGCTGCGCGCATCGAGCTTCAGCTCCAGCCGGCCGGCGGCAGCGGCGCGGGCAAACGACTGCGGCGACGGCACGCGGCGCGGCCGATCGAACACCACCTGTGGTTTCGGCTCCGTCAGTTGCGCCAGCAGCACCAGGACAGCATCGCTGCGCCGCGGCCGCAGCGGCGCCAGGCGCTTCCAGGTCTGTTCGACCATCGCGGCCGGCAGGCGGCCCGGCTTCAGCGTCGGCGCCGCGCCGGCATCGCCATAGCGGCCGGCGAGCCGCGCACGCTCCGCCTGTCGCAGGAACCAGGGCTCGGCTAGCTCCTGCCACGACGGCGAGCGAAAGCCGACTGACAGCGTGATGCACTCGCCTTCGGCCACGCCCTCGTGCGCTACGCCGGGCGGCAGGTAGAGCAGGTCGCCGGGTTCGAGCAACCACTCGGCACTGGGGCGGAAGTCGGCGAGGATCGCCAGTGGCAACCCGGGCACGAGCCGCCGGTCGCTCTGCCGGCTGATGCGCCAGCGCCGCCGGCCCTGCGCCTGGATCAGGAACACGTCGTAGGAATCGACGTGCGGGCCGACGCCGCCGCCGTCGCTGGCGTAGCTCGCCATCAGGTCGTCGAGCCGGGCGTCGGCGACGAAGCGGAAGCGCGACAGCAGCGCCCGCGCCGCGGCAAGGTGCAGGTCGATTCCCTGCACCAGCAGGGTCCAGCGGCGGCGCGACAACGGCGGCAGCGCGCGGCGCTCGAAGGGTCCGTGCGCCAGCGCCCAGCGGCCATTGAACGAGGTGACGCAGCGCGACTCGACGTCGTCGCTTTCGGCCAGCGAGAACAATTCCTCGCGCGTTGCAGGCTGGCGCAATTGCGGCAGCGCCTGCCGGATCAGCAGCGGCCGTCGCTGCCAGAACTCGCGCATGAAGCGCGCGACGCTGTAGGGTCCGAGTCGGGTCAGCACGTCCATAATCGCCGCCGAGCATATCGGCAAAGGAAGTGCAGGCGATGAAGATCGAAGCAGGCTGCCTGGTCAGCCTCGACGTGGCGATGTACGACGCGCAGGGCGATCTGCTGGAGAAGACCGAGGGGCTCATCTACCTGCACGGCGCCGGCGACATCTTCCCGAAGATCGAAGCGGCGCTCGAAGGCAGGGAGCCGGGTTACCGGACCGCGGTCCAGCTCGAACCCGAGGACGCCTTCGGCGATGCCGACGTGTCGCTGGTCCATCTTGTCGAGAGCCGGAAACTTGGGCCGAAGGTCGAGTTCGGCATGCGCTATGAAGGGCTGCCAGACAACCAGGACGGCCGCGTCTACACGGTGACCGACGTCGCCGAAGGCATGGCGGTGCTCGACGGCAATCATCCGCTTGCCGGCTGGGCGCTGCGCTTCGAGCTCGCGGTGCGCAGTGTGGAACGCGCAAGCGACGATGAGCTCGATGCTGCCGCCCGGCCGCAGCCGCCGGAGTTCCTGCGTGTGGTGGCGGCACAGGACCTGCACCGCCCCGACGACGGGCACCGGCACTGAGCGCGGTTCCGTCTCTCAGCGCCCGGCAAGAGCCTTCAGCTCGTAGAGCAGCGCCAGCGCTTCGCGCGGGCTCAGCGCGTCGACTTCGATCGACACCAGCTTCTCGCGCAGCTCGTCGGCGGCGGGTTCGATCGCCACTTCGGCCTGCGGCGCCGACTCGCCGGTCGCCGCGAAGAGATCCAGCTGCGGCTGCGTCGCGGCGGCGCGCGCTTCGAGCTGCGCCAGCAGCGTGCGGGCGCGCCGCACCACCTCCGGCGGCACGCCCGCCAGCTGCGCCACGGCCAGCCCGTAGCTCTGGCTCGCCGGGCCCTCGCGGACCTCGTGCAGGAACACCACCTTGCCTCGGGCCTGCGCCGCGGCAACGTGCACGTTGGCCACCTCGGGCAGCGACTGCGCCAGTTGCGTCAGCTCGAAGTAGTGGGTCGCGAACAGCGTGAAGCAGCGGTTGGTCTCGGCCAGTGCACGCGCGATCGCGGCAGCGAGCGCCATGCCATCGAAGGTCGAGGTGCCGCGGCCGATCTCGTCCATCAGCACCAGGCTCGACTCCGTGGCACGGTTCAGGATCGCCGCCGCCTCGGTCATCTCGACCATGAAGGTCGAGGCGCCGCGGGCGAGATCGTCGGCGGCACCGATGCGGGTCAGGATGCGGTCGATCGGCCCCAGTTTCGCGCTGTCGGCCGGCACGAAGCTGCCGGCATAGGCGAGCAGTGCGATCAGCGCGATCGAGCGCATGTAGGTCGATTTTCCGCCCATGTTCGGGCCGGTGATCACCAGCAGCCGCCGCCCCGGCCGCATCGAGCAGTCGTTGGCGACGAACTGCTCGAGCTGCTGCTCGACGACCGGATGCCGCGCGCCGCGGATCTCGAGGCCCGGCGTGGCGGTGAACTCCGGCGCCACCCAGCGCGCCCGCTGCGCGTGGCCGGCCAGCGCCGCCAGCGCATCGATGCCGGCGACCGCATCGGCGGTGGCCAGCAGCGCCGCCACCTGCGGCTGCAGCCGCTCGATCAGCGTCTCGTAGAGCTCGCGTTCGCGGCCGCGCGAACGCTCCTGGGCCGACAGCGCCTTGTCCTCGAAGCTCTTCAGCTCCGGCGTGATGTAGCGCTCGGCGTTCTTCAGCGTCTGCCGGCGGCGGTAATCGTCGGGCACCCTGGCCGCCTGGCCGTGCGTGACCTCGATGTAGAAGCCGTGCACGCGGTTGTATTCGACGCGCAGGTT
>Ga0105090_10002401_pt1 | contig 10448 bp, 11 predicted proteins | sample PPLLak3March2015_FD_79110 | JGI IMG/M metagenome (GOLD analysis project Ga0105090, IMG submission 79110) | Freshwater sediment microbial communities from Prairie Pothole Lake near Jamestown, North Dakota, USA - PPLs Lake P7 Core (1) Depth... | ecosystem: Environmental > Aquatic > Freshwater >... | reverse complement strand
TTCCCGCTTTCGCGGGAACGACATTTGAGAGACTGGCGTGTTATCCACTGATGTAATTCTCAATAAGAAAAACCAAAGAATAAGCCGCGCCAGCGCGGCTTTTTCAACTTGCTACGGTGGCATGTTTAACGGAAGTTATAACGCGCCGACACGTACAACATGCGTTCTGGCGCCGGTAGCGCCGAATAGGTCGGGAAGCCGGTAAACACGCCGTACGAATAGTAATCCTCGTTAAACAGGTTCTGTATGCCGGCAGTCAAACGCCAGTCGGCCTGGTCGTAGGCCAGCTTCAGGTCAACGACGGCATAGGCCGGCATTTTCTGGTTGAAGGTGTTCAGTTCGTCACCGTCATAACGCTGTTCACCGATGTAACGCAAGGCTGCATCAATACGTGCCTTCGGCATGAATTTCCAGCCCGCGCCAAGGCTGGCAGCATGGCGTGGCACCAGAGGCACCTCATAGCCGGCAATCGGCGTGCCGCCAAATGTGCCGGAGCGGAACTCGGCTTCGGCATAGGTATAACCCGCGGACAGATCGACGCCAGACACCAGTTGCCAGCGCGCCTCGGCCTCAATACCGCGACGCTGGGTCGGCGGCAGATTGCGATTGGTAAAGGTCACGGGATCGAGCAGGATTTCGTTTTCCAGATCAATGTCATACAAGGCCAGCCGGTAACGTGCCGTGGAGCTGACGGACTCCAGCCCGATTTCGCGATCGCGCGCGGTCTGCGGCTCGAGCAGATTCACGGTCGCGGTAAACAGGCTGTAGTTGTCGTTGACATTGGGAACGCGGAAGCTGCTGCCGATTTTGCCGTACGCCGCCCAGCCGCCGCCCAGCGGCTGGCGCAGCGCCAGCTCGTAGGCATCGAGATTGCGTTTGCGCTCGGTGCGGGCCGCGGCATTGGCCGGATCCGCCACGCCGTAGGTCACGCGCTGGCCGCGCGCACCGATGGCCAACGAGGTGCCGCCGGCAAACACCGTCGTGTTCTGGACATACAGCGCATCGCTGCGCTGCGTTGCCTGCGGACTGCCAACAATGGACGGTCCGGCATTGCCCTGAAAATCCCAGTCCTCGACATCGGCCCCCATGACCAGCGTGTTCACCGTACCGCCGAGCTGATACGGCAGCCTGGCGCGCGGCGTGAACAACCATTGGGTGGATTCCGTCTGCACGTTGTTACGGAACGGCGTCGCGACAAAAAACGATGAGTCGGAATTCTTTTTGCGATAGGAGAGATTAGCCGCCATTTCTCCATCACCCATTTTTATGCTGCCGCCAAGATTCAGATAACCACCGTCGCTCTGGTTGAAATCCCCCGGCGTCGCCGCCTGTCTGCGGTTCACCGCAATCTGCGCTTCGCTGATCGACCCCGGCAATTCGGAGCGCTGATCATCCGCCCCGGCTTTCAGCGTCAGCGCGCCTTGATCGCCGGTGTAGCGCCAGTCGAGCTGGGCGCTGTCGATGCGCAATCCATTGTTGTCGCGATAACCGTCGCTTTCACGGTGCGCCATGGTCAACCTGAGACCGGTACGTTCGCCGGCGATGTTGGCGCCGATACGCACATCACGCGTGCCATAACTTCCGACACCACCCTCGAAGAAACCGCCGCGGGTATTCGCTGTCGTCGCCTTGGTAATGATGTTGATGGTGCCGCCGGTTGCGCCCGCACCGTAGAGCACTGCGCCGCTGCCGCGCATGACTTCGATGCGTTCGATGGAGTCGAGCGGAATCGCCGACCAGTTCACCGTGAGTTGTTCGTTTTCGCTGATGCGCTGGCCATCGAGCAGCACCAGCGTGTTCTGGTCGCCGAAAATGCCGAAACCGCGCAGATCCACCTGGAAATTGGGGGTGCCGGACAAGTCACGGGTCTGCACACCCGGCAGCATGCGCAATAACTCCGGCACGGTACTCGCCGTGCTGTTGCGGATATCCGCTTCGGTAATAACCGTGACGCCAATAGGGAACTGGCGCTGGATATCGGGGAAACGGGTGGACGTAACCACTATCGGAGACAGCTCACTGAGCGGAACCGGGGCATCTGCGGCATAAACGGGGATGGCTGCCGCGCACAACAGCGCAACAATGAGGGAACAACTTTTCATGCTCATTTCCTTGATTGCGCGTGCCCGCCGCACGCTGGGTGCAACACAAAGGAATCGCCGTGAGAGCTGACCGGGAAGGAAGAATGCACGACATGCACTATCCGCATGACTGCTTGATCCGGTAGGCCGCCCTGCGCGACTGTTCCTGACTGACGTCACAGGCCGGTCTCCGGGCTCACAACCTTTGGCGCACCGCCTTCCCATCCCCGAGGGGGACAGTGGCTATTGATGCGTCATGGCGCTTGTTGCTCTAAGCGTCGGTTGCTTACCGTTGCGGGGGCAGCACAGGCTTTGGGGCAGGATTGAGGAGTGAGGATTGAGGGGGTGTGAGTGAAAACTGCCACTCAGGCACTCAATCCTCAATCCTGAAAACTCAATCCTGACTACGCACCTGTTTCCCGTTTAACCAGCCTCCCTTGAGGGAAGGCCGGCACCTGAAACGCGTCCCGAACCTGCCGCTTGCGGTCACGGCCCGTCCTGGACAGAGCGGATTGTAGCGCAGAAACGTTTCCGGGAGAATCTAAATTATTATTTAAAATCAATTACTTATAAAAACAATGGGCGGCGCGGATTTGGATAGGGAGTCAGTGTTCACTCCATCAGCAGCAAACCAGTGACGTGCGTGTCAAGTTACTTTCAAAAGCGTCCGTTACCTGTTGACCCGCCAAGATTTTCCCCACTATAGTGCGCGCATGGAAGCCGAACTCAAGGCCTTGGAGGACAAACTCGCGCAATTTGTCGAGATCAACCAGCGGCTACGCGACGATACGCAGCGACTGCGCCAGGAACTGGCTTCGAGCCTCCATCGCAACAAGCAACTTGAAGAAAAAATCACTGCCGCAAGCGATCGTCTGGAGCAGATCGTCCGGCAAATCCCCGCCGAGGAAACATGAGCGCTGACCCAAAGGGTTTGCAGATCAACATCATGGGGCGCGAATTTCGCGTCGCTTGTGCGGAACATGAGCAAAAAGGTTTGCTTGAAGCCGTCGAATACCTGAACAGCAAAATGCAGGAAATCCGTGACCGCGGCAAAGTCATCGGCCTCGAGCGCGTTGCCATCATGGCCGCGCTGAACATCACGCATGAATTCCTGTCGATGAAGGTCGGCGGCTTTGACATCGTAGAAACCAAGCGTAGAATTCAACGCATGGAAACGGCCATCGATCAGGCGATGGCAGAGCAAGCCAAGCTGTTCTAGACGCTGTTCTGCTGGGCTTTCCGCAGCTCTTCCCTGATGATGTTCCGTTCAACAGTTTCCCCTGCGGTGTTCGTTCAGGCCATATACTCTTTGAGCCAATAACATCGCTCTGGTCGCCGACCAAAGTGGTTTCGGTGTGCGCGTCCCACGTCGGACGTGCCTGAAGAAATCCGGAAGGTGGCCGCCTTGAACCTTAGGTTCAGGATGCTGGTCTGCGACGGCACATGCGGGGGACCCCAATGCGACGTAGTCGCATTTTTTTTGGCTGCATTCATGTGCCTGCAACAGAAAACAAATCATATTGACGCCGATAAACGCCGATGAACGCAGATAAAATCCAGAAATCGGAGCGGTCTGATCGGCGTTAATCGGCGTTAAAAGTTTTTGATGTTATGGTTTTCTTCCTTTGATACAAAACTGAATTCTCCTCATGCGCTACTGGCTGATCAAATCCGAACCCGATGCCTACAGCATCGACGACCTCGCCCGCGACAAAATCTCGCCGTGGACGGGCATCCGCAATTACCAGGCGCGCAATTTCATGCGCGACCAGATGAAAGTCGGCGACCAGGCATTGTTTTACCACTCCAGCTGCGAAGTCCCGGCCATCGTCGGCATCGCCGAAGTCAGCAAGACCGCCTATCCCGATGCCACGCAGTTCGACCGCAAGAGCAAATACTTCGATGAAAAAGCCACGCCCGACAAACCGCGCTGGCTGCATGTCGATTTCCGATTCGTCAAAAAAACCAAACCGCTCCCGCTGACCGTCCTGCGCGAGCACAAGGCGCTGGCCAAAATGCAATTGCTCGCCCGCGGCAACCGGCTGTCGATCACGCCGGTGGATCCCGATGCGTGGAAGTACATCCTCGGCCTGATGAAGTAATGCGGGTCTGAACCGATGTTCGAATGGTGGTGGGCCTATCTCGCGCTCGGCGCCTTTGTCGGTTTTTTTGCCGGCCTGCTCGGCATCGGCGGGGGGGCGGCGACGGTTCCGGTGCTGGCACTCATTTTTTCCGCCAAAGGTTTTGCTCCCGATCATGTGGTGCACCTCGCGCTGGGCACGGCGCTCGCCACGATGCTCTTCACCTCGGTGTCCAGCGTGCTCGCGCATCACCGCCATGGCGCGGTGAACTGGAGCATCTTCCGCCGCATGGTCGCCGGCATCGTCGCCGGCACATTCGCCGGGGCACTGCTCGCCGGCGTGCTCAACCTGCGGCTGCTTACCATGGTGTTCACCGCGCTGATCTACTTTCTCTCGGCGCAGATGCTGTTCGGGCGCAAGCCACAACCCGGCGCCACCCTGTCGACCACCGCCGGCATGAACGCCGCTGCTGCCGGCATCGGCATGATTTCCAGTCTCACCGCCACCGGCGGCGCAGCGCTGGTCGTCAGCTACCTGGTCAAGCGCGGCACGCGGGTGCAGGACGCCATCGGTACCGCTGCCGCTGTCGGCTGGCCGCTGGCCGTCGCTGGAACAGCGGGTTACGCGCTGATCGGGGTCGGCCAGCAGGGTCTGCCGGATTACAGCCTGGGCTATGTCTACCTGCCGGCGCTGGCCGGCATGGTCGTCGCCAGCGTGCTTCTGGCACCGGTGGGTGCCCGGCTCGCCCACCGCACGCCCGGCGCAATACTGAAAAAAATCTTTGCGGTGGTATTGTTTGTGCTGGCAACAAAAATGCTGGTCAGCTTCTTCTAGCAACCCGGTCGTGACTGGTAATTGGTAACTGGAAAAACCACGTTTACGCACGGATCCAATTGCCAGTTACCAGCTGTCTAAACGGCGCCAGCCGCCTTCAGCGCAGCAATCTCTGCTTCAGTTTTTCCAAGCACGGCTCGCAGGATTTCATCCGTGTGCTGCCCCACCACGGGCGGCGGAATGTCGTGCGTCAGCGGTGTGCCTGAAAACTTCATCGGGCTCGCGACCAGCGACACCTTGCCAGCCGCCGCATGCGGCAATTCGAATTTCATGCCGCGCGCGATTACCTGCGGCTCTTCAAAAACTTCCTTGATGGTATTGATCGGCCCGTTGGCCACACCTGCGTCGTCGAGCAGCTGAACCCACTCCCTGGTCGAACGTTTTTCGAACACCTCGTTGAGCAGCCGGGTAATCTCGACACGGTTTTTCACACGCTCGGCATTGGTGGAAAACCTCGGATCCTTGGGCAGGTCGGCACAGCCGGCGGCCTCGCAAAACTTGTTGAACAGGTTGTCGTTGCCGCAGGCGAGGATGATGGCGCCGTCTTTGGTCTTGAACGTCTGATAGGGGACGATGTTCGGATGCGCGTTGCCGATACGCGACGGCGACTCGCCGGTGGCAAAGTAGTTCATCGCCTGATTGGCGAGAAAAGCGACACAGCTGTCGAGAAGCGCGACGTCAATCCACTGTCCCTTGCCAGTGACCGCGCGATTAGCCAGCGCCGCGCAGATCGCGATGCTGGCGTACATGCCGGTGGTCATGTCGATGATCGGGATGCCGACACGCTGCGGACCGCCGCCAGGCATACCGTCGGCTTCACCTGTGATGCTCATCAGGCCGCCCATGCCCTGCGCCATGAAGTCGTAACCGGGCCTGTCCTTGTACGGACCGGTCTGGCCGAATCCGGTGACCGAGCAGTAAATCAGGCCGGGGTTGAGTTTGGCGAGGTCGTCATAACCCAGACCGTAGCGCGCCAGATCACCCACCTTGTAGTTTTCCACCAGCACGTCGACGCCTTTCGCCAGCTCGCGCACCAGCTGCTGCCCCTCGGGCTTGCTCAGGTTCACCGTGATCGATTTTTTGCCGCGATTGGCAGCGCAGAAATAGGCGCCCTCTTTGGTTTCCTTGCCTTGTTCATCTTTCAGGAAAGGCGGGGCGTAGGCGCGCGAATCATCACCCTTGCCGGGCCGTTCCACCTTGATCACCTCGGCGCCGAGATCGGCGAGGTTTTGTGCGGTCCACGGTCCTGCGAGCACGCGGGACAGGTCCAGTACTTTGATATGCGATAACGGTCCGGCCATGATGATTCCTGAAAATTAATTAAAAGGGCAGATCAAACCCGAAGATCATTTAACGCCGATGAACGCCGATAAGGTCTACAACAAAACAGTAATTGGTTTATCGGCGTTCATCGACGGTTACAAAAAATCAACGCCCTGTAAATCGCGGTTTTTTCTTGTTGATAAAGGCATCGTAACCGATGCGGTAATCGTTGGTGTCGAAGTAATCGAAGTTGGCGTCGATTTCGGCGTCGCTTAGCGGCGCCGGTTGCGGCGCCAGGCGACGGATGAACTGTTTGTGCCAGCGCGCCACCAGCGGCGCACCATCAGAGATGCGCTGCACCGTCGCCTGGGTTTCCGCCGCGAGTTCCGCATCCGGCACCAGCCGCGTCAGCAAACCCTTGGCCTCCGCTTCCTCCGCGCCCCACATGCGGCCTTCGACCAGGATTTCCAGCGCCACCGCGCGCCCGACCAGCGGCAGCAGCGCGGCCAGTTCGTCATACGCGATGGCAAATCCCACACGGTTGATCGGCACACCGAAACGCGCGCTGTGTCCGGCGATGCGCAGGTCACACTGGCAGGCCAGTTCGAGGCCGCCGCCGGCACAGGCGCCGTGGATCATCGCCACCGTCGGGTGCCGGCATTCCCCGACCGCGCGCAAGGCGCCGTACACCAGTTCGCGATGATAGGCCTTGCCCTGTGCCGCGGTATTACGCACCGTTGCAAATTCAGCCATGTCGGCGCCGGCCGCAAACGCGTCCATCCCGGCACCGCGCAACACCACGCAGCGCAGATCATCGTCGGCCGACAATTGCTGCATCACCGCGGTGAGGTCGCGCCACATCGCGACGGTCAGCGCATTGCGTTTGGGGGGATTGGACAAGGTGACGGTGGCCACTTTGCTTTCGTCAACCTTCAGCAGAATTTCACCACTCATCGTGTAATTTTAAACGATGACACTGCGGACATAACCCGCGGCCATGAAAAAGCCGACGCCACAGACCAGACCGACAAACATGTTGCGGCGGGCCAGACGGTAGGCGATGAAAGCCACGGCACAGGCCAGCAGGCGATCCATCAGCGCGGTCTGTGCCAGCAGGCCCGAGGGCGCGACGATGATGCGCGCGATCAATCCGGCGACCAGCGCATAGGCTACGCAGGACACCCACTCGAACATCGCACTTTGCGGATTGAGCCGCCCCGACAGCAATACGCCGAGCCCGCGCCACAGCCAGGTGGCGAGCCCGCAGGCGAGTATCATCAGGCCAATGTCAGCCGCGGCGGGCATGCGATCTTTGCAGCAGGAACGCGGCCGTGCCACCGATGAATCCCGCACCGAGCAGGCTCCAGCCGGGTGCTGCGGCATGCAGCAGCAACGCGACGGCAGCACCGCAAACCAATGCCATGATCGACGCCTTCGAGCGCGCCTCGCCGACCAAGGTCACAAAAAAATACAAAGGGGTCAGCAGCGCCAGGCCGAAGCGCGCCAGCGGCGGCAACGCGCCGATCAACAGTTGGCCGATCACCGCACACACGGCGGCCGCGCCGATGCACACCATTGAAAATCCGATGAAGTACTGCCAGCGCGCTTCCAGGTCTTCAAGGTCACGGTCTTCGAAGCGACGGATCGCCACCGCCCAGGTCGTCATCGATACGAGCTGCGCCACCAGCAGGAACTGCCACAGCCCGCGCGTGGTGCTGCCGCGGCGCATCAGTGGCATCAGGGTCAGCGTCATCGGAAAAAACCGCGCGGCGCTCAGCGACACTGCCAGCAGCGTCGCCACCACTGCAGCGCCGCCGGCCTGCATTTCCATCAGCACCAGTTGACCGGGCAGCGCCCAAATGGCGAATGTTGCCGCCAGTGTCAGCCATACCGGGTAGCCGGCATCGGCAGCCAGCGAACCATAACCGAGGAATCCGGCGCCCAGCACTGCCGCGGGGACACCCAGTGCTTCGCGTGCGCCGGTGGCGAACGCGCGGCGGTGCTGCGCAATCAACGCCGCGGATCTCGTGGCTTGGGCTGGGTGCGCGGCGCCGGCTTGTTCACGCCGGAATCCAGATATTCGGTGAGTTTGGCCAGCTGCGCCGATGACTGTTTGCGCGCGGCCTCGACATCACAACCCGCCCAGTCATAAAAGCCCTTGCCTGCCGCGGCGCCAGTCTCACCGTTTTTGACCATGGACTGCAACATCGGATTCGGAATGTGGTTGTGGAACAGCTCGGGCACGATGGAAGCCTGCGCGCCGGCATGGATGCTGAGACCGCTGATGTCCTTCTGCTCGATCAGGCCGGTGATACACATGCGCGGCGCCAGCATGCGGCGCGCGGCATGGTCGATGTCGGCGGCGCTGGCGACGCCCGCTTCGATCAAATAGTAGGCTTCGTGCAGGATCGCGTGCTGCAGGCGGTTCACCAGGAAACCGACGATGGGTTTGTACAAGACCACTGGTTCCTTGCCCGTACGCCGCAGCGCTTCGGCCGCAACATCCACCAGCGCCGGGGGCGTCTGCGGCCCCGCCATCACTTCGACCACCAGCGCCTGGTCGGCGGGCATGAAGTAATGCAGGCCGAGAAAACGCTGCGGATGTTTCAGCGGCTTCGCCAGTTCAACCAGGTCGAGCCCCGAAGTGCCGGTGGCAATCATGTAATCGGCGCCGGGCCAGGCTGCCTCAAGTTCCTTGTACACCGCCTGCTTGGTGGCGACCTCCTCCGGCACCAGCTCCAGCACCAGATCCGGCGGCATCGCCGGCAATTTGTCGACGGCGCGTACACCGGCCGGCAGGTCCTTCAATGACGCGGCGCGGCTGCTGCGCACCGTCGTTTCAAAACCATGTTTGGCAAACGTGCTGGCCACACCGCGGCCCATGACGCCATAGCCGTAGATCAGGATCGAATTGATTTTTTTGGTCATTGCCAGAGAAGCCCCGAAATGTGTCTTGAAATTGGAGGGATGGTTACTGAAGCCGTATTGGATTACTGAGCGCCACATAGGCTGATGCGCGCATGGTGCGGCTAGGCTAACCAAGTTGCATCGTGTTGCCAACTGCCGGGGTATCAGCGCCGGCGCCTGCCTTATTTTGAGTTGACACTATGTGGATATGGGTTTAACGTTTTTCCGGGTTCAAAGCATAAAAAAACACCAAGCGGGAACGCGTCCGGCGTATCCCGCAAAACATCCGGAGGAGTTTCTGATGAAACGATTGCTGATCGCCGTCGCCTGTGCCGCAGCCCCGTTCGCCGCGCACGCGCAAGGTTTCCCGAACAAGGCCATGACCGTTGTCGTGCCGAACCCGCCGGGAGGGATGAACCAGATCCATGCCATGCCGCTGTCGGCGGTGGTCGAGCGCCTGACCAAACAGCCGGCACCGGTGGTCAATCGCCCGGGGGGCACTGCCGCCGTGGGTACTGCCTTTGTCGCAAATCAGCCTCCCGACGGGCACACGCTGCTGATCACCACGCCGAATCTTTACCTGGTGATCGAAAAAGACAAACTCTACGGCATCAAGTCACCGTACACGCTGGCGCAGATCCAGCCGGTGGCGCTGATGAGCGCGGATCCGCTGATCATGGTCGTGCACCCGTCGGTGCCGGCAAAAAACGTCAAGGAGTTCATCGCGCTGGCCAAGGGGCAGAAAGGCACCAGCACGTTTTCCTCCTCCGGTCCCTATGGCATCACCCATGTGCCGATGGCCATGTTCCTCGATGCCGCAGGCCTGAAAATGCGCCATGTGCCGACCACCGGCGGCGGCCCGGCCATCACCCAGTTGCTGGGCGGCCATGTCGATGCCACCGGCGGCGGCGTCGCGGCAGTGTATCCGCACGTTGTCTCCGGCAAGATGAAGCCCCTCGCCAGCTTCGGCGCAAAACGGCATCCGGCGCTGCCGGACGTGGTGACCTTCAGGGAACAGGGCGTCGAAGCGGAAGCCTATCTGTGGGTGGGCGTGTTCACCGCGGCAGGCAGCCCCGACGCCACACTCGCGCAGTTGCGCGACCTGGTGCGCAAGGCCGCAGCCGATCCGGCCTTCAAGGACGCACTGGACAAAGTGAAAGTCGTGCCAAACTATCTGGATACCGAGGACTTCAAGGCATTTTTCGCTGCCGACTACAAACGCATGGCCAAGGCTGTGCAGAGTATCGGCAAGCTCTGAGCACCGCACTACAGGTAACTCTAC
>Ga0105090_10002400_pt1 | contig 10452 bp, 8 predicted proteins | sample PPLLak3March2015_FD_79110 | JGI IMG/M metagenome (GOLD analysis project Ga0105090, IMG submission 79110) | Freshwater sediment microbial communities from Prairie Pothole Lake near Jamestown, North Dakota, USA - PPLs Lake P7 Core (1) Depth... | ecosystem: Environmental > Aquatic > Freshwater >... | reverse complement strand
CGGGATCTGCAACGCCGAGAACGTGCACGTGCTGCGCGAGTTCCGGTCCAACTGCAAGATCCTGGTCGCGATCGGCGCGTGCGCCGTCACGGGCGGGCTGCCCGCGCAGCGCAACCACCTCGACCTCGGCCAGTGCCTGCAGGAGGTCTACCTGACGGAGCCGAGCGTGGGGCAGGGCATGATCCCGAACGACCCCGAGCTGCCGCTGCCGCTCGACAAGGTCCACCCGTTGCACGAAGTCGTGAAGGTGGACTACTTCATCCCCGGTTGCCCGCCCTCGGGCGACGCGATCTGGAAGTTCCTCACCGACCTGATCGAGGGCCGCACGCCGAAGCTCGGCCACGGCCTGATCCACTACGACTGAAGCAGGAGCGAGATGAGCACGTTCCCCCTCGAGACCGCCGCCCACCCCGAACGGCTGCGCCGGGTCGTCATCGAGCCCGTGTCGCGGGTCGAGGGGCACGGCAAGGTGACGCTGCTGATGGACGAGGACGACCACGTCCAGCAGGCGCGGCTCCACATCGTCGAATTCCGCGCGTTCGAGAAATTCATCCAGGGCCGCCCGTACTGGGAGGTCCCCGTGATGGTGCAGCGGCTCTGCGGCATCTGCCCGGTGAGCCACCACCTCGCCGCCTGCAAGGCGCTCGACCAGGTCGTGGGCGCCACGCAGCTCACGCCGACCGCGGAGAAGATCCGCCGGCTCATGCACTACGGCCAGATACTGCAGTCGCACGCGCTGCACTTCTTCCATCTCTCGTCGCCCGACCTGCTGTTCGGGTTCGACTCCGACGTCGCGAAGCGCAACATCGTGGGCGTCGCGGCCGAGCACCCCGAGATCGCACGGCAGGGCGTGCTGCTGCGCAAGTACGGCCAGGAAGTGATCCGCCACACGGCGGGCAAGCGCATCCACGGCACGGGCTCCGTGCCGGGCGGCGTCAACAAGAGCCTTACCGCCGCGGAGCGCGACGAGCTGCGCAAGGACGTCTACCAGATGATCGCGTGGAGCCGCGAGGCGGTGCACCTCGTGAAGCGGCTCTTCGAGCAGGACCTCGACACCTACCGCTCGTTCGGCACCTTCGAGGCGCGCACGCTGAGCCTGGTGCGGGCCGACGGAGCGATGGACCTCTACCACGGCGGGCTGCGCGCGCTGCACGCGGACGGACGCACGATCTTCGACCACGTCGACTACGGCCACTACTGGGAGCAGATCTCCGAGGAGGTCAAGGCCTGGTCGTACATGAAATTCCCGTACCTCACCGCGCTCGGCCACGAGGACGGCTGGTACCGCGTCGGCCCGCTCACCCGGGTGACCCGCTCCGACTTCATCCCGACGCCGCTCGCCGACCGCGAGCGCCGCGAGTTCGTCGCCTTCGACGAGGGCCGCGCCGCGAGATCGACGCTCGGCTTCCACTGGGCGCGCATGATCGAGATGCTGCACTCGGCCGAGGCGATCAAGGACCTGCTGCACGACGACGACCTGCTCGGCACGGACCTCATGGCGAGCGGGCCGCGGCAGGCGCGCGGAGTGGGCGTCATCGAGGCGCCGCGCGGCACGCTGATCCACCACTACCGCGTCGACGAGAACGATCAGGTCGCGCGCGCGAACCTCATCGTCTCGACGACCCACAACAACCACGCCATGAACATCGCCATCCGCGAAGTGGCCCGCAAGTACCTCGACGGGCGCAAGCTCACCGAGGGCCTGCTGAACCACATCGAGGTTGCGGTTCGCGCCTTCGACCCGTGCCTCTCCTGCGCGACGCACGCGATCGGCAAGATGCCGCTCGAGGTGCAGCTCGTGGATGCCGAGGGCGGCGTGGTCGATACGCTGGTGCGCGACTCGCGGTGAGCCCGTCGCCCGGGGGAAACGTGCCGGTGCTCGTGCTCGCGGTCGGCAACCCGAGCCGGGGCGACGACGCGATCGGCCCCGAACTCGCCGCGCGGCTCGATGCCGCGAGGCTTCCAGGCGTCGAGGTGATCGTCGAGTTCCAGCTGCAGGTCGAGAACGCGCTCGATCTCGTCGGCCGCGAGCGCGTCGTGTTCCTCGATGCCGGCCTCGATACGCCGGCGCCGTTCGAACTCAGGCAGGTCACGGCCCGCGACGACTTCCTGCACACCTCCCACGCGATCTCCCCGGAAGCGGTGCTCGCGACCTTCCGTCGCGTGCAGGGCGCGGAGCCGCCGGAGTGCTGGGTGCTGTGCGTGAGAGGCGAGACGTTCGAGCTCGGCGCGCCGCTCGGCCGTGCCGCCGCCGACAACGTCGCCGCGGCCTGGCCGCACCTGCTCGAACTCTGCGGACGGTCACGCCGGGTGACGGCGCCCGTCTAGGTCCCGGTCGACGCGCCGAGGCGGGCCTCGGCGTCGGCCATGCGCGCTGGACCTTGTATTTGTGCTGCGGCCGAAGATACCTGCGGCTGCGGTAGCTTGACCCGGTTCGCCCGGATCCCTGCAGCCGGACCGCCTCCCGTGGCCACCGTTGCGCAGGCTGTGCAAGAGTGCGGGTCTTGCGCTCCGGCCAGCGAGGCTTGCGTCATGTCCCTGCCACCCACCGTGCCGTTGGCTCCGCCAGCCGCGCTCGCGGACGCCGAACTGCTGCGTCGCGCCATGGACTTCCGTGCGTTCGCGGACCGCCGCCGCAGCGTGCGCGATTTCGACCCGAGGCCCGTGCCGCGGGAGGTGATCGAGGCCTGCATCGCGGCAGCCGGCACGGCCCCGAGCGGCGCCAACCAGCAGCCGTGGCACTTCGTCGCGGTGGCGGACCCGGCCGTGAAGCGTCGCATCCGCGAGGCTGCCGAAGCCGAGGAGCGCGAGTTCTATGAGCGCCGCGCGCCGGCCGAGTGGCTCGAGGCGCTCGCACCCATCGGCACCGACTGGCGCAAGCCCTTCCTCGAGACCGCCCCGTGGCTGATCGCCATCTTCGTGCGCCGCTGGGGACGTGCGCCCGGCGGCGGCAAGGTGAAGCACTACTACCCGACGGAGTCCGTGGGGATCGCCACCGGCATCCTCATCACGGCGCTGCACACGGCGGGTCTCGCCTCGCTGACCCACACGCCGAGCCCGATGGGCTTCCTGAACGACATCCTCGGGCGGCCGGCCGAGGACGAGCGACCGTTCCTGCTGCTCGTGGCCGGACACGCGGCGGAGGGCGCCCGGGTGCCCGCGATCGGTCGCCGCACGCTGGAGGAGATCGCCACCTGGGTTTGAGCGCGCTCCGCCCGGAAAGTGAACCAATAGTCACTCCGGGCAGTCCATGGGAAGTGTCCGAGCGCCGACGGTTCCGGACCGGTAGACTAACGGGCACTATTGCCTCAGCCATACGACGGTCCAAGGCCATGTCCAACGCCGCTCCCGCGACGGTCGAGCACGCGCCCATCAACTGGGTGACGACGACCGTGTTCACCCTCCTGCCGCTCACGGCGCTCGTCGCCGTGCCGTGGTACGGCATCGCGCACGGCTACAGCCTCGCTGCGTGGCTGAGCCTCGTGTTTTTCCTCTGGGCTTGCGGCATCTCGATCACGGCGGGCTACCACCGTCTCTGGTCGCACCGCGCCTATCAGGCGCACTGGTCGGTGCGGCTCTTCTTCATGGTCTTCGGCGCGATGGCGCTGCAGAACAGCATCCTGGTCTGGGGTTCGCAGCACCGCACGCACCATCGGTTCGTCGACGACGTCGACAAGGATCCCTACAGCGCGAAGCGCGGCTTCTGGTTCTCGCACATGGGCTGGATCCTCCGGAACTACCCGAGCGGACGCAACGACTTCACGAACGCGAAGGACCTCGAGCGCGACCCGATCGTGATGTTCCAGCACCGCTGGTACTTCCCGCTCGCGATCGGTACGAACGTTGGCCTGCCGCTCGCGCTCGGCTGGGCCGTGGGCGACGTCTGGGGCGTGTTCCTGCTCGGCGGCCTGCTGCGCCTCGTGCTGAACCACCACTTCACCTGGTTCATCAACTCGCTTGCCCACATGTGGGGCTCGCAGCCCTACACCGACGAGAACACGGCCCGCGACAATCCGGCGCTCGCGTTCCTCACGTACGGCGAGGGCTATCACAACTTCCACCACATCTTCCAGAACGACTACCGCAATGGCGTGAAGTGGTGGCACTTCGACCCGACGAAGTGGCTGATCGCGCTGCTCGCCTGGCTCGGCCTCGCGAACAACCTGAAGCGCGTGCCCGACCTCTGGATCCAGCGTGCGCAGCTCGGGATGCAGTTCAAGCGCATGGAACTCGCGCTCGAGCGGCGGCGGGCCACGGCCGGCGATCGCGACCTCGAGCGCGTCAAGGCCCGGGTCGCCGAGGAGTACGCGGCGTTCCGCGCCTCGCTCGAGGAGTGGTCGAAGATCCGCGACCAGTGGGTCGTCGACCGCAAGCAGCGCCTGCTGCAGAAGTGGGAGGAGGCGAGCTTTCGGCTGCGCCTCCGCCAGATCGAGCAGGGCCTGCGCATGCAGCGCCGGCGGCTGCGCGCGATGTCACGCGCGTACGCCTAGGGCCGTCCCCGCCTAGAACCGGAACGACAGCCCGGCCTGCACCAGCCGCGGCATGCCCGGCGTGAGCCCGCGGCTCATGTCGGCCACGTACAGCTTGTCGCCGAGGTTCTTGCCCGTGAGGAACACGGTGCAGTCGCACACCGGCAGCACGTAGTTCGCGGTCGCGTTCCACACCGTGTAGCCGCCGATCCGTCCGCGCTGGCCCGAGGCCACGATCTCGACGGTGTTGAGATCGTCGGTGTAGGCCTCGCTCGTGTACACGCCCTCGAGCTGCACGTCGAGGCCACGGCCGACGCGGATCCCGACCGTGCCGGCGAGCAGGTGTTCGGGGGCGTAGGGCAGGCGGTTGCCGGTGACCCGCACGGTGGTGAACCCGGGTACGTTGCTGAAGCGCGTGCCGACGTACTCGGCATCCCCGAGCCACGTGTAGGACAGTCGGGCGTACGGCTCGACCGGCCAGTCGACGAACGCCTCGCCTTCGAGCTGCCCGGCGAACTCGAGGCCCTGCTGCAGGGTCTCACCCGCGCTCGTGAGCGTGGCGCCCACGCCGCCCGCCACACTGGCCGGGACGATCTGGTTCTCGAAATCCATGCGGAACAGCGTCGCCTCGAGCGACAGGCCGTCGAGCGGCACGCTGCGCACCCCGAGCTCGTAGTTCCAGGACAGTTCCGGGTCGAGGTCCACGCTGCCGCCCGTGGCCGTGACGATGTCCGCGACGCCCGGAGGCGCGAATCCACGGTGCACGCCGGCGAACACCACCGTGCCCGGGGCGGCTTCGAACGTTGCGCCGATCCCGGGGATCCACTCGCTGATCGAGGTCTCGCCCCGTGTTCCGAGCAGGTTGTCGATGCGGGTGTAGTCGATGTCCTCGAAGCGCACGCCCGGCGTCACGCTCCAGCGGTCGAAGCCGAACCGGTTCTGCACGAATGCCGAGGCGGCCGTGACCTCGCGGTCGCTGTCCTCGCGCACGCCGGCGTTGCGGCCCGTGCCGGGCTGGCGCGAACGCGGGTCGTCGCCGTTCGCCTGCACGCGGTACTGGTCCTCGTGGTGGTAGCGCATCCCGGCCTCGGTGACGTTGTCGGCGCCGAACAGGCCGTGCTCGACGGTGACGCGGGGCTCGAGACCGGTGGTCCAGTACTGGCGCAGCCGGCCTTCGTTGCCGCAGGTGGTGTTCAGGTTGCCCATGCCGCCGCAGGCCGGGTCGCTGCTGTCGTTCGGGCGCTGGCCCGAATTGCTCGACTGCCGCCACCAGTCCCGGTTGAAGTAGGTGTAGTAGGCGTTGGTGATGAACGTGGTCGAGGGGTTCAGGTCGAACTGGTGGGTCGCCGACGTGCCCCAGCGGTACGCGTACATGTGGTCGTTCTTGAACGGGTTCTGCCGCGGGTCGGCGCGCCATTCGTCGAGCGTGAGGCCGGTATAGGTGACCTGCGAGTCTTCGTCGTAGTAGCTGCCGCGCACGGTGACCGCCTGCCGCTCGGTTAGCTGCTGCACGACCTTGAGGTTCAGGTCGGCGACGCGGAAGTTCATGTTGTCGCGCGCGCCGTCCGACTCGCGATAGGTGCCGTGGGCGATGAAGCCCGTGTTGCCGATCGTGTCGCCGTACTGGCCGAGCACCTCGCCGAAGCCCTCGTTGCCAAGCGACGCGGTCAGCTGCCCGGCAGAGTCCGCCGGTATGCTCGGCGTGATGTAGTTGATCACGCCGCCGACGGTGTGCGGCCCGAAGAGGATCTGCGACGAGCCCTTCAGCACCTCGATCCGCTCGAAGCGCGTCACCGGCGGGTGGTAGTAGCTCGCGTTGTCGCCGTAGGGGGCGTAGGAAAGCGGGATGCCGTCCTCGAGCAGCAGCACCTTGGTCGAGCGGGTCGGGTTCAAGCCGCGGATGCCGATGTTGGGCCTCAGGCCGAAGCCTTCCTCGTCGCGCGCGAACACGCCCGGCACCTGGCGCAGTGCCTCGTTCACCGTGAAGACGCGCGACTGCTCGAGCACGCTCTGGTCGAGCATGAAGGCCGACCCGGGAATCGTATCGAGGCGGATGCGGTCGCCGATCACGACGACGACCGGTTCGAGCGTCGTCTCGAGCGGGGGCGGGGGAGGTTGCTGGGCCGAGGCGGCGGCTGCGGCAAGGACCGAGGAGACGGCGGCGGCGATGGCCGCGGCGCGGCCCGGGACGGTGTTGCGAAGCATCGAGATCTGCCTTTCTGTCGCGGACGATGACCGGACGCAAGGCTAGAGACGGAGCGGGGGCTAGTCAATGCAAATCATTATCATTCGTATCCGTATTTCCCGAAGCGGCTGTAGGACGGTGCCGTAGTCCGTCAGTCGCGGAAATTCGTGAACTGGAAGGGCAGGTCCAGCTCGGCCTTGCGCACGAGCGCGATCGTCGACTGCAGGTCGTCCTTGTTCTTTCCGGTCACCCGCACCTGCTTGTCCTGGATCGCCGCCTGCACCTTGAGCTTGGAGTCCTTCACGAGACGCTGGATCTTCTTGCCGAGCTCGGCGTCGATTCCCTGCCGCAGCGTGACGACCTGGCGCGCCGTCTGGCCAGTGACGACCGGTTCGTCGACCTTCATGCACGCGACGTCGACGCCGCGCTTCGACAGCTTGAGTCGCAGGATCTCGAGCATCTGTTTAAGTTGAAAATCGGCCGGTGCGGAAAGCGTAACGACCGTTTCTTTCAACTCGTACTTGGCATTCGTGCCTTTGAAGTCGAACCGCTGCCCGACCTCGCGGCTCGCCTGGTCGACGGCATTCGAGACCTCGTGCAGGTCGACTTCGGACACGATGTCGAAGGATGGCATGGCGACAGTTTACGGCGTCGGAGCGGGAGACGGGACGGTCGCCTGCGGTACCGAGGCCGGCGCAGGGTCGGCCGCGATTTCGTCGGGTGTGGCACCGGCGTTCCGGCGTGCCTCGAACGACTCGCGGCCGCGGGCCGCCGACCAGCACCACCCGGCGAGCCCGCCGTCGTCCTGCAGCCGGGCGTGGCACAGTTCGGCCGTGATGCCGTCGTAGCGCGACAGGTAGACGTCGTCGTGCCGGACCTCGCCCGCGAGGAGTCCGCCGGGCGAGTCCGTCGTGCCGATCGTGGCCGTGACCTGCTCGAAAGACTGCTGGAGCCGGGCGTCGGCGCGCCGGACCGGCGCGCCATCGGCGGTCAGCGTGACGTCCCAGCGGCCCGAGACGTCGGCGTTGTCGTTGACTGGTTCCTCGAAGAACCGCCACTTCTGTCCGGCATGGGCCGCGAACGGATACTCGACCTGCCCGCCGCCTGCCCCGGGGAGCGTGACTCGGCCCGACAGCCGGTCGCCCCGGATCTTCGCTGTCACGGTGGCGGCGTCCGGCTCGAACCGCGCCGTCAGCTGCCCCTCGGCGACCTCGACCTGCGAGACGCGGACCCGTTCCCCGCCGTTCACGAGGTGCAGCGCCAGCCCCGTCTCGTCGCGCGCGACGTGGAGCCCGAACGGCAACTCACCCTCGGGCGTTGTGATCACGCCCCGGTAATCACCGGGCCGCAGCTCGCGGTCGCCGAGACCGCACGCGGCCGTGGCACAGCACGCGACGACGACACCGAGCCAGGCGGCCGTGCGGGGCCGCCCCCTGGCTCCGGGACCCGGCGGGTACTGGGCGATCATTGCCGACGTGGCTCCGGGTCAGAGCTTGAGCGCGACCTTCATCTGCTCGACAAGATTCTCGCCGCCGTGCTTCCTCACGTAGTCGATCACGACCGGTCCGAATTTCTTGGCGGTGTCGATGTCGATACCGAGCTCCGTGAACGACGCCGCGAGTCCGGCCCAGCGCCCGGCCGCGCTTCGGCCGCCGAACAGCGAGCCCAGGCCACCCGCGAGCGAGCTCAGCGTGCTCGGCGGAGGCGCACTCTTCAGCAGCTTGTCCGCGCCCGGGATGTCCTCCACGAACTGCTCGAAGTCCTTCCGGGCCATGTTCTGCTGGCCGGCCCGCAGCAGCGCAACGACCCCGCCACGGGCCTGCGTCTTCGTGACTCCGAGCTCCTTCGTGAGGCGCTTGATCAGGTCGTCCATCGCGTTTCCTCCGGGCGGTCGATTCTACTCACGGCGCCCAGATGAGTGCGACGTCGTCGACCGCGAGATCGCTGCGGCGCGGCTTGACCGGCTTCTCCTCGATCCGCACCGCTCCCGGATCGTACTGGACCTCGAGCGCCGCCACCTCGTCCGCGAGCTGCGACTCCAGCGCCTCGATCTGCCGCCGCAGCGCGTGGACGTCCGCCTCGGCGTGCTCGACGTCGGCCCGCTCCTTGCCGGCGCGGCCCATGTTGCGCGCCGCGGTCTCCGCCTGGCGCAGCGTGCTGCGGCGTCGTCCGCCGCCGAAGATCGCCCCGAGCAGGCCGCCGCCCACGGCGAGGGCCGTCGACAGCGTCTGGTTCGACGCCTGCGTCTTCTCCCGCTCGACGCGCTGCTCGGCGCGACGCGTGCGGTCCTCGAGCGTCGCGATCTTCGACGCGTACTTGCTCCTCAGCGCCTCGACGGCAGCGTCGCGCTTCTCCCGCAGCGCGAGCGCGACCTGCGCACGGAACTCGCCCTCCGACGCGCCGGGTGTCGCCGTGAGCTTGAGCGGCGGGCAGGTCCAGAGCGACATCGACCCGGAGCGTGCGACGCTGTCTTCGAGCGCGGCGGCCCAGCGCTTGTACTCTCGCGGGCTCAGCGCCGCGCCCGGGACGTCGTCGTAGCTCGCGCCCGCGGCGGGACCGACCGCGAACCGCGGGCCCGGGTCGGCGTGCGCCTCGGCCGTATCCCAGTCCGGGCCGTCCGCCCCGACCGCGGCGAGCCAGTACGTCGTCTGCCACGCATCGAGCCCGGCCTTCGCGTCCACATAGTGGGCGCGCACCCGCGCGCCGATGAATGGACGGTAATGCGGCGCGCCCGGTGCGCTTGTCTCGAGGAACCGCTCCGTCACCCCGTGCTCGACGATCGGGCGCGAACCGCCCGAGCCGCTCGCGACCGACTTGCGCGAGCCACCCGGAGCAGTCGAGCCGACCGCGGCAGCGGGTGCCGTCGACGAGACCGGTGTCGCCGCGCGGGGCGTCAGTCGTCCGATCTCGGCGAGCGTCAACGGGCCGCGCAGGTAGGACATCGCCCACCGCGTCCGCAGCAGCACCGGCGCGTCATCGTGGACGTTCCGGACGAGGAACGTCCGCTGCCCGAGGTTCGCGAGCAGCTGCTCGAGCCCGCCCTTGTCGAGCCCGCCGCCGCCCTCGCTGCCGAGCAGCCCGTCGACGACCCGGGCCCGGTCGCGTTCGGTCTGCAGCCGGCCGATGAACCAGGTGCCCGCGTTGCCGAGGCCCTTGTAGTCGAGGTCGACCGGGTTCTGCGTCGCGAGCACGACGCCGATGCCGAACGCGCGCGCCTGCTTGAGCAGCGTGAGCATCGGCAGCTTCGACGGCGGCATCGCCGACGGCGGGAAGTAGCCGAAGATCTCGTCCATGTAGAAGAGCGCGCGCAGGCTCGACGTGCCGGACTGGCGGCGCATCCATGCGACGAGCTCGTTCGCGACCAGCGTGACGACGAACATCCGCTCGGCGTCGTTCAGGTGCGCGATCGAGATGATCGCCACCCGCGGTCTGCCGTCCTGCGTGTAGAGCAGCCTCTGCACGTCGAGCGGCTCGCCGTGCAGCCACGCCTCGAATCCCGGCGCGGCCAGCAGCCCGTTGATGCGCAGCGCGAGTTCCGTGCGGTCCTTCGCCGGGAAGAAGGTCTCGAGGTCGAACACGCCGATCTTGTCGAACGGCGGCCTCTGCACGCCCTGGATCAGCGCGGCGAGGTCGGGGCTCGCGCCCGCGCGCCACGCGGCGTCGAGCAGTGCGGAGAGCAGGATGTGCTCGCGGCTGCGGATCGGGTCGGCCTCGATGCCGAGGAGCGCCAGCAGGCCCGACACGGCGGAGCCGATGCGCTCCTTGAGCGCCGTCGCATCGGAGAGCGTCGCGGCGTCG
>Ga0105090_10002398_pt1 | contig 10453 bp, 8 predicted proteins | sample PPLLak3March2015_FD_79110 | JGI IMG/M metagenome (GOLD analysis project Ga0105090, IMG submission 79110) | Freshwater sediment microbial communities from Prairie Pothole Lake near Jamestown, North Dakota, USA - PPLs Lake P7 Core (1) Depth... | ecosystem: Environmental > Aquatic > Freshwater >... | reverse complement strand
GTGGTCGCCCTCGGCAACGGCCTGCCGGCCGAAATCCGTCCGCGCGCCACCTGCGCCGTCTGCATCGTGCAGGGCGCGAGCGCGTACTGGGCGCACGTCGGCGACAGCCGCATCTACCTGCTGCGAGGCGGGCGCGTGGTCGAGCGGACGCGCGATCACAGCCACGTCGAGTTGCTGCTGCGCGCCGGGCGCATCACGGAACGCCAGGCGCAGGACCACCCGATGCGCAACTACGTCGAGTGCTGCATCGGCGGCGACCCGGCGCTGCCCGAGATGTCGCTCGGCGGCCGGCGCACGCTGCAGGGCGGGGACGTGCTGCTGCTGTGCTCGGACGGCCTGTGGTCCGGTCTCAAGGACGACCAGCTGGCCACCCTCGGCCAGGCCGGCAAGCGGACGCTGCGCGAAAGTCTCGGCGACCTGGGCGCGCGTGCCGTTTACAACACGGCCCCGTTTGCCGACAACACGACCGCGGCCGCCTTGCGCTGGCTCGGCGCCTGACCGACCCGACCAGGAGACACCGACGTGAGACCGAGCGGCCGCGCAGCCGATGAGATGCGCCCTATTCGCATCACCCGCGGGTTCACCCGACACGCTGAAGGATCCGTGCTCGTCGAGTTCGGCGACACGCGCGTGCTCGTCACCGCCACCGTCGAGGACGGCGTGCCGTCGTTCCTGCGCGGCAAGGGCGAGGGCTGGGTCACGGCGGAGTACGGCATGCTGCCACGCTCGACGCACACTCGCTCGGCGCGCGAGGCGGCGCGTGGCAAGCAGAGCGGCCGCACGCTCGAGATCCAGCGGCTGATCGGTCGCTCGCTGCGCGCGGTGGTCGACATGCGCGCCCTCGGCGAGCGGACCGTGACGCTCGACTGCGACGTGCTGCAGGCGGATGGCGGCACGCGCACGGCGTCCATCACGGGTGCCTATGTGGCGCTCGCCGACGCCATGGACGCCCTCGTACGCCGGCGTGCGATCGCCTCGAGTCCGCTGCACGGCCAGGTCGCCGCCGTCTCGGTCGGCATCGTGGGCGGCGTGCCGGTCGTGGACCTCGATTACGTCGAGGATTCCTCCGCCGAGACCGACATGAACGTCGTCATGAACAACGGCGGCGGGTTCATCGAGGTCCAGGGCACGGCCGAGGGGCACGCCTTTCGGCGCCATGAGCTCGACGAGCTGCTGAACCTCGCGGCGGGCGCCTGCGAGCAGTTGTTCGCCGCGCAGGCCGAGGCGCTTGCCGGCGAGCTGCCCGACCGGCGGGGACGGCCCGGCCGATGAGCCTGCGCGACCGCGCGCTGCCGGCGCGCCTGGTGCTCGCGACCGGCAATGCGGGCAAGCTGCGGGAGATGCGCGCGATCCTTGCCCCGTGGCACGTGGACGTGCGGCCGCAATCGGAATTCACGATGGAATCGGCGGACGAGACGGGCCTGAGCTTCGTCGAAAACGCGATCCTCAAGGCGCGCTTCGCCGCCACGGCCTCCGGCCTGCCGGCCATCGCGGACGACTCCGGCCTCGAGGTGGACGCCCTGCACGGCGCCCCGGGCATCCGTTCGGCTCGCTACGCCGGCCCCGGTGCCGACGACGCCGCGAACAATGCCCGGCTGCTGGCGGAACTCGACGCGGTTCCCGACGGCGAGCGCAGCGCGCGCTACCGCTGCGCGATGGTGTTCGTGCGCTGGCCGCTCGATCCGGCACCGATCGTGTGCCAGGCGAGCTGGGAAGGCCGCATCTCCCGCCTGCCGCGCGGCGCAGGCGGCTTCGGCTACGACCCGCTGTTCCTGGTCGGCGACGGCGAGACGATGGCCGCGGAACTCGACCCGGTCCGCAAGAACCAGCTCAGTCATCGTGGCAAGGCGCTGCGCGCCCTGGTCGCGACGCTGACGGAGCCGGGTGGCGGATCGTGAGCCTCGCGGTGCCGCCGCTCTCGCTGTACGTGCACCTGCCATGGTGCGTGCGCAAGTGTCCGTACTGCGACTTCAACTCGCACGCAGTGCCGCTGCGCGGCATTCCGGAGGACGCCTACCTCGCGGCGCTGCTCGACGACCTCGAGTTTGCGGCGCGCGGCTGCGAGGACCGTCCGCTGGTGTCGCTGTTCTTCGGCGGTGGCACGCCGAGCCTGTTCTCGGCCGGTTCCATCGCGCGCGTCGTCGAGTACGCGACGCGGCTGCTGGGTACGGCTGCTGGATTCGAGGTGACGCTGGAGGCGAATCCGGGCACGGTGGAGCGCGGGCGCTTCGCTGCCTATCGCGATGCCGGCGTGACGCGTGTTTCGCTCGGCGCGCAGAGCTTCGACGACCGGCACCTCGCTGCACTGGGCCGCATCCACGCGCGGGTGGAAACGCTGGCCGCCGTCGACGAACTGCGTGCCGCGGGCCTCGATGACTTCAACCTCGACCTCATGTACGCGCTGCCTGGGCAGACGGTGGACCAGGCGTTGGCGGACCTCGAGCAGGCGCTGGCCGTCGGACCCGCGCACGTCTCCCACTACCAGCTCACCCTGGAGCCGGGCACGGCGTTCGAGCGTCGCCCGCCCGTGCTGCCCGACGACGAGGTGGCCTGGGAAATGCAGCTGGCCTGCCAGTCGCGACTGGCCGATGCCGGGTATCGGCACTACGAGGTGTCGGCCTATGCGCTCCCCGGCCGCGAATGCCGCCACAACCTGAACTACTGGCGGTTCGGCGACTATCTCGGCATCGGCGCCGGCGCGCACGGCAAGCTGACCGATGCAGCGACGGCCACCGTGACGCGAACAACGCGAGTCCGACAGCCGGCGCGCTACCTCGCGGCCGAACGCTCCGCCGACCGACTGGCCGAGGACCGCACCGTGCCCGCCGCGGACCTTGCCTTCGAGTTCTGCCTGAACGTGCTGCGCCTGCAGGAAGGATTCGACGCGGCGTCGTTCGAGTCACGCACCGGCCAGCCCTGGACCGCCGTTGCAGGCGCCATCGCGGCTGCGCAGTCGCGAGGCCTGCTTGCGCCGGGTGCCGGCGGTCGCTGGGTACCAACCGAGCTCGGGCAGCGCTTTCTGAACGACCTGCAGGCAATGTTCCTGCCTGACACCGGCAGTCGTGCCTCGGGATCGGGCCCCGCGGGGCTTGCATCCGCTGCGACGATGGGCTAAGGGGCTCGAAGCAGTTATGCACACGACTGGAGCGGCGACCAAGATTCGGCACGTTACGGGCTGTAGTCGAAGTGACATGTTAGGCAGCAGACGTAAGTAATTGAAAAATAAGGCCAAAAATACCTGGTCAAAATTTGACCAAAGCGAGAATCACGCACTCTCGCTCGCGTTCGAGCCGACGTCGTGCTGCAGAGTCCACAGAGTTATCCACAGCTTTTGTGGATAACCGGCACCGCCGGCGCAGGCCATCGGACAGCACGCCTTGTCACGATCGCGCTGCCCTCCTATACTTCGCGCCCTTTTTCCGATGCTCCCGAAGGACCGCGGCCATGAAGAGCGGAATCCACCCCGAATACAAGGCGATCACCGTTACCTGCAGCTGCGGTAACACCTTCGAGACCCGCTCGACCCTCGGGCAGGACCTCCAGATCGAGGTGTGCTCGAACTGCCACCCGTTCTACACGGGCAAGCAGAAAATCGTGGATACGGGCGGTCGCGTCGATCGCTTCCGCAAGAAGTACGCGCGCGGCTGACCTGTCGCCTGCTGCTGCCGATCACGACGGGGCGCCCAAGGCGCCCCGTCGCATTTCTAGCCTCCCGTTCTCGCGCGCAGACCTGCGGCGTGCCACGCAGGTCCACCAGCGGAACTTTCGGCGCGCGGGACCGGCCTCTAGACTGAGGCACTGACGCGGAGGTCTCACCGATGCCGACTCGACTCCTGCTGTTCGCCGGCGCCGTGGCCGCGATCCTCGCGGCCAGCGGCTGTGCCACCAATCCCGTCACTGGCAGGGCTGACGTCGTCACGATGTCCGCGGCGCAGGAGATCGAGATCGGGCGCAAGATGCACCCGCAGATCCTGCGCGAGTACGGCCGCTACGCCGACGAGGAACTGCAGGTCTACGTCACCGACCTCGGCCAGCGCATCGGCGCCGCCAGCCACCGGCCCGACCTGCAGTACACGTTCACGGTGCTCGACAGCGAGGAGGTGAACGCCTTCGCACTGCCGGGCGGGTACGTCTACATCACGCGCGGCATCATGGCCTACCTCAATTCCGAGGCGGAACTCGCCGCGGTCCTGGGCCATGAAGTCGGGCACGTCACGGCGCGCCACGCTGTTCGCCAGCAGGCAGGTGCTACCGCGGCCGGCGTGGGTGCCACGCTCATCGGCATCCTGACGGGCAGCGGTGACCTCGCCAGCCTCGCCAACATGGCCGGCAGCGCGCTGGTGAAGGGCTACGGTCGCGACATGGAGTTGGAGGCCGACCAGATCGGCGCCGAGTACCTCGTCCGCATCGGCTATTCGCCCGAGGCCATGATCGACGTGGTCCGCCTGCTCAAGAACCAGGAAATGCTCGAGCTACAGCTCGCGCGGCAGGAAGGTCGCGAGCCGCGCGTGTACCACGGGCTGTTCTCCACCCACCCGGACAATGACACGCGCTTGAAGGAAGTGGTCGCGGCGGCACGCAAGGCGGGCGGCAGCAGCGAGCAGCGCCCCGACGGCCGCGATGCCTACCTGCAGCACATCACCGGCCTGCCGCTCGGCCCGAGCCGGGAGCAGGGCGTGGTGCGCGGCAGCCGCTTCTATCACGGGACCATGGGCTTTACCGTCGCCTTCCCGACGGGATGGACCGTCCAGAACATGGCGAGCAAGGTCGTCGCTTCGAGTCCGCAGAAGGACGCGTTCCTGCAACTGACCGCGGCCGCGCCGCCGCCCGGGCTCCAGCCGCGTGAACTGGTCGGCCGCACCCTGCAGGGAATCCCGGTCGCCTCGAGTGGGCCCCTCGAGGTGAACGGGTTGCCGGGGTACGCGGCGGTCGCCCGCGATGCGGGCCTGCCATGGGGAAACCGGGGCCCGGCCCGGGTCGCGGTCGTCTACTTCAACCAGCTGGCCTACACGTTCAGCGGCGCGAGCCGGCTCGCGTCCGACTTCAACGCCACGGACCCGTTGCTCATGTCGAGCATCCGCACTTTCCGGCGCTTGCGGGACAACGAGTTACGCCTCGCCGAGCCGAACCAGATCCGGCTGCTGAAGGCCGGTCCCGGGACGCGGATCGAGATCCTGGCCCGGTCCTCGCCCATCGAAAAGTACCCCGTCGAGCGACTGCGGCTGCTCAACGACCTGTATCCGGACAAGGAACCCACCGCCGGTCAATGGATCAAGGTAGTGGAATAGTCCTAACTTGATTGGACCCCGCGGCCGTGCAAGGCTCGCCTGACACCTCGGGCGGCAGTCGCCGCTTGGGTTAGAACAGGTATAGAACGATGAGCGGAACGAAATACGAACTGGTCAACCTGGCAACGGGCAAGAAGTCGACGCTCGAGGCGCGCAGCGGCACGGTCGGGCCGGAATGCCTGAACATCACGGGCATCACCAAGGACCACGGGGCGTTCACGTTCGACCCGGGCTTCATGGCGACGGCCTCCTGCGAGAGCAAGATCACCTACATCGACGGCGACGCCGGCATCCTGCTGTACCGCGGCTATCCCATCGAGCAGCTCGCCACCAAGTCGAGCTTCATCGAGGTCGCCTACCTGCTGCTGCACGGTGAGCTGCCCAGCGCGGCGCAGCTCGAGCAGTTCGATCACCAGATCCGCTACCACACGATGATCAACGAGTCGTTGCTGCGGTTCTTCAACGGCTTCCACTACGACGCGCACCCCATGGCGATGGTGTCCGCGGTCGTCTCGTCCATGGCGGCCTTCTACCACGACTCCATGGACAACAATAACCCGCGGCACCGCGAGATCTTCGCGCACCGCATCCTGGCCAAGGTGCCGACGATTTCCGCAGCGGCCTACAAGCACATGCTCGGCCAGCCGTTCGTCTACCCGCGCAACGACATGGACTACTGCGCGAACATGCTGCGCATGTTCTTCGCCGTGCCGGCGGCGGACTACGAGGTGGACCCGGTCACGGCGCAGGCGCTCGACCTGCTGCTCATCCTGCACGCGGACCACGAGCAGAACGCCAGCACCTCGACCGTGCGCCTCGCCGGCAGCACCGGCACCAATCCCTACGCAGCGATCTCGGCCGGTGTGTCGGCCCTGTGGGGCCCGGCCCACGGCGGCGCCAACGAGGCCGTACTGGCCATGCTCGAGGACATCGGCACGGTCGACAACATCCCGAAATTCCTCGAACGGGTGAAGGGCAAGGACGGCCACGCACGCCTGATGGGCTTCGGCCACCGCGTCTACAAGAACTTCGACCCGCGCGCGAAGATCATCCGCGAAATGTGCCACAAGGTGCTCGGCCGTCTCGGCCAGACCGACAACCCGCTGTTCGACCTCGCGCTGCGTCTCGAGGAGATTGCGCTCAAGGACGAGTACTTCATCTCGCGCAAGCTCTACCCGAACGTCGACTTCTACTCTGGCGTCATCTACAGCGCGCTCGGCATCCCGCGCTCGATGTTCACCGTGATGTTCGCGATCGCGCGCACCGCCGGCTGGGTGGCGCACTGGCAGGAGATGATCGGGGATCCGTCGATGAAGATCGGCCGCCCGCGCCAGCTCTACACGGGCCCCACGCAGCGCGAGTACGTCGACATCGAGAAACGCGCGTAAGCGCGTTTCGCCCCTCGCTCCGGAGCGCGCTGCGGCGGTCCCGCCCACAGACCCCGAATCCACCGCATCGCCCGGCGTCACGCTTGCGCGTGACGCAGCTGCGCTCTAGAGCAGCGCTTCGACCTCGGCGGCGCTGGCGCGACGCATCGGCTTGCCGTCCACGGGGCTGCAGGGCGCCTGGCGGATGCCGTCGAGCGGGAACACCACCGCGTCCACCGTCTGCCGCCCCGCCACGAAGCGCAGTGCCGGATAGCTCACCGCGCGGTCGCGCTCGTAGCGCAGCCGCCGCTCGAGCACCTCGTGAGGCACGCCGCGCTCCTCGAGGCGGATCGACACGGCTTCCGGGCTGTCGCTGAACAGGTGCAGGTTGATCTCCGAGTGGGCGGATGCCGTCCCGGTCAGCACCGGTCCCACCAGCCGCGGCTGGAAGTCGGCCATCAGCCGCATGGCCTCCAGCGCCGAGCGCCGCATCGCGGCGAGGTCGGCCTCGTGGCGATCGGCTGCGAACAGCCGCTGGTGCGCGACCAGTGCCGCCTCGATTTCGGTGTTGCGCGGCAGGATCGAGGCGTCGGTCACGCCGAGGCGGTCCGCGGCCTTGCGCTTGGCCTGCAGGAAATCGTCCACGCCCTGCTCGCGCATGATGCGTGCCGCCTCTTCGGCCACGGCCAGCCGCATCAGGTCGGCGCGAGGGTTCGGTCGTCGGCCCATCCGTCGTCTCGCTCAGAACAGGGAATCGTCGGCGTCCGGCTCGACGCTCTCGGCGCCGACCTCGTCGGTCGCGGGCAGTGCGTCCGCCTGCGGCACGTGCGTTTCGAGGAACGCCTCGAACACGGCGCCAGCGGCGCCGGACGAGGTCGGGCGGCCGGTGCTGCGATCCACCCACATGCGTACCACCCCCGGCGGCTCGGGCAGCCGGTGCTCGGGCCGATCGCGCAGCGCCTCCTCCATGAAGTAGACCCACATCGGCAGCGCCGTGCGTCCGCCTTCCTCGCTGTCGCCGAGCGAGCGCTCCTGGTCGAAGCCGATCCACGCGGCGGCTGCGACGTCCGCGTTGTACCCGACGAACCAGGCGTCGCGCCGGTCGTTGGTCGTGCCGGTCTTGCCGGCGAGGTCGCTGCGCCCGAGTGACTTGGCGGCCGTCGCCGTGCCGCGCTGGATGACGTCGGTCATCACGTCGGTCATGACGAACGCGTTGGCCGGCGAGAGCGCCTGCGGCGCCGGAGGCTCGTCGGGGCAGTCCGCGCAGGCGACCGCCGGCTCGGCCGTGAAGACCGTGGTGCCCTTGCCGTCGGCCACGCTCGCGATCACGTAGGGCGTGACCAGGAATCCGCCGTTGGCGAACACTGCGTAGCCGCGCGCCATCTCGAGCGGCGTCACCTGCCCGGTGCCGAGGGCCAGGGTCAGGTTCGCCGGCAGCGCCTCCGCACCGAAGCCGAACGCGCCGATGTGGCGCATGGCAGGTCCGATGCCCGTGGCTCGCAGCAGGCGGATCGACACCAGGTTGCGCGATCGCACCAGGGCTTCCCGCAGCGGCGTCGGTCCGTAGAAGCGCTTGGTGATGTTCTGCGGGCGCCACTCTTCCGTGCCTGCGCCGCCGGGCAGCACGATGGGCGCGTCGTTGATCAGGCTGGCCGGCGTGAAGCCCCGCTCGAGCGCTGCCGAATAGACGAACGGCTTGAACGCCGAACCCGGCTGGCGGCGTGCCTGCGTCGCACGGTTGTACTTGCTCGCCGCGTAGTCGAAGCCGCCCGCCAGCGCGAGGATGGCGCCGTCGCGCGGCTGCAGCGCGACGAGCGCGCCGGCGACGGCCGGCAGTTGCGCGAGACGGTGCCGGCCGTCGGCGAGCCGCTCCAGGTAGACGACCTGCCCGCGGGCGAGCACCTCGACGGCGGACTTGAGCGGCGGGCCGCGCTGGTCGTCCGGCAGGGCCGCGCGTGCCCACGCGAAATCGTCCCAGCCCAGTTCGACGGCGACGCCTTCGCGCAGCCGCACGACGGCGCTGCGCTCCTGCACCGACTCGACGACTCCGCTCACGAGGTCGCCGCGATCCGGGTACGGGCGCAGGACCTCGCCGATGGCCGCCGCGTCGGTGGGCACGGACGGTTCGAGCTGCGCCACCGGTCCCCGGTAGCCGTGCCGGCGCTCGTAGTCGAGCATCGCGCGGCGGGCAGCCGCATCGGCCGCGGCCTGCAGACGGCTGTCCACCGTCGTCGTGACCCGAAAGCCTTCGGTGAGCGCGGCGTCGCCGTACATGCGCACCATCTCGAGGCGCGCCATCTCGGCCACGTAAGGCGCGTCGAGTTCGACCACCGGCCCGTGAATGCGTGCAACGATCGGCACGGCGGCTGCTGCATCGCGCTCTGCCGCGGTGATCTTGCCGGTCTCCGCCATGCGCCGCAGCACGTAGGACCGGCGGGCGGTGGCGCGCGCGATGCTCGCCACCGGGTTGTCGAGCGAAGGCGAGCGCGGCAGCCCGGCGATCAGGGCCGCTTCCGCCAGCGTCAGTTCGGCCGGGCGCTTGTCGAAATACACCTGCGCGGCCGCGCCGACCCCGTACGCGCGCTGGCCGAGGAAGATCCGGTTCAGGTACAGGGTCAGGATCTCCTGCTTGCTGAACTCCCGCTCGAGCCGCAGGGCGAGGAAGGCCTCCTTGAGCTTGCGCCGCAGCGTGCGCTCGTTGCTGAGCACGGTGTTGCGCGCGAGCTGCATGGTGATCGTGCCGCCGCCCTCGCGCACGCCACCCGCGGACAAGTTGCTCACCGCGGCGCGCACGACGCCCTGCCAGTCCACGCCCGGGTGCTCGAAGAAGCGGTCGTCCTCGGCCGCGAGGAACGCGTCCACCAGCAGCGGCGGGATCTCGTCCCATTGCACCGGGATGCGCCGCTGCTCGCCGATGTGCGCCATGAGCTTGCCGTCGCGCGAGTACACGGCGAGCGGCATCTGCGTGCGCACGTCGCGCAGCTCGGCCGCGTCGGGGATCTCCGGCTCGAGGAACTGGTGCGCGCCGGCGAAGCCGAGTGCCACGAGTCCGGCGACCGCCAGCACAACCGTGAGCGCGGTCACGAGCATTCTCGCCGCGATATTGCGTGTGCTCAAAACTGAGACCCAGTCCTTGCCGCTACTGCGACCCTTGTGCATAGTAGCTCGCGAATCAAGGGCAGACTCATCGAAAGGTGAGGACGCAAAGCCGCAGGTCCCTCGGCGTGATCGCCGGGGTCGTCGAGCGAAGCGCGCGTCGACGGACCACCGGTAGCCGCGCAGCCCTTGCGACAGCGTCGAGATTCCTGCATGGCCTTGGGGGGCGCATGAGGCGAAAGGCTCAAATTGCTAGACCACTCACAATTCTAATTGCCGGAACCCTGATATATAGTGCGCCGGGGACATGGAATCCACTCCGCGATCGCTGCGCAACCTCTTGAACTAGAAGGACTCACTCGTGTTGTTCCAGCGCAGGTCACGACCCATCATCGGGCTCGACATCACGACGTCCTCGATCAAGCTGATCGAGTTGTCGCGGAGCGGGGACGGCTATCGCGTGGAGTCCTACGCGGCCGAACCCGCGCCGCCGAACGCGATCAACGAGAAGGCGATCGTGGACGCGCAGGCCGTCGGCGAGGCCGTGCGCCGCGCCGTCAAGCGCGCCGGCGCGCGCAGCCGTGAGGTTGCCGTCGCCATCAGCGGCGACGCCGCCATCACCAAGGTCATCCAGATGCCGCGCAACCTGCGCGAGGCCGAGCTCGAGTCGCAGGTCGAGATGCAGGCCGACCAGTACATCCC
>Ga0105090_10002397_pt1 | contig 10454 bp, 11 predicted proteins | sample PPLLak3March2015_FD_79110 | JGI IMG/M metagenome (GOLD analysis project Ga0105090, IMG submission 79110) | Freshwater sediment microbial communities from Prairie Pothole Lake near Jamestown, North Dakota, USA - PPLs Lake P7 Core (1) Depth... | ecosystem: Environmental > Aquatic > Freshwater >... | reverse complement strand
CCTTCACAACCGGCCGCGCCGCTGTCTTCCCCCCCGGGCTCGACTCGTACCGGCGTGTCCGGAGCGCCTCTCCGCCAAGGAGCGTTTACCCTGCGGCGTCGCGAGGACCTGGGGCCGTCAGCGGGTGCTCGACACCTTGGGCCGGATCAGGGTCACGGTGATCGTGTCGTCCACGATCTCGACGGTGGCGGCGACACTGCCGAAGCTCATGGTGAACTTCTCCCCGGCCGGTGCCTGGGACGGATCGGCTCCTTGGGAGCTTGCCGCCGCTTCGCCGAGCTTGCGCACCTTGATCGGCTGGCCGGAGCCGTTCGACGCCACATCGAAGGTCCGGTCCGCGTCCGCGAAGCGCACGAAGTAGGTGCCGTTCTTGAGGCCTTTGAATCTCGCCACGCCGTCGGCATCGGTCGCGCTGTGGGCGACGATGATGCCCTTGCCGGGGGGCTTCTTGCCGAGCTTGACGTCGCGCCCTGAGATCGGCTCGCCCTCGATCGCGAAGACCGCGCCGCCCGCGAGCAGCAGCGCGCAGGCCACCAGGATGATGTTTCTCATGCTCCCTCCCCCTCAATCTTCATTTACCCTCGCCACCGGGGGGCGCCACCACCGCGGTGGCGACGGCGAAGTGGATCGGACACGGCCGCTCGCTGCCGACGACCCGCAGCTCGACCGTCCGCCGCTCGAATTCCACCTGCCGACCGCCATGAGCCTCGAACCCGCCCGCGGGCCTCCGGGAAAATGGGTCCAGCCGCCAGCGACACGAGCACCTTCTCGATCTCGGCCTCTCCGTTCGTTCCATCGCAGCGTCGATCCACGACGACCGAACCGGCGGGCGCCGGCCCCCTCGTCTCCAAGCCATTTCAGAAGCTCTGTTTGAGAGTGAGTATGGGCGGTCCCGGCCAAGCAGTCAAGAGCTCTCTGCGACCGGGAGCCGTGCCCCGTCGTCAGCGTCCACTCTCCGTCGGGGTGAAGCTTCCCACCCACACCCTCCTCGGCCTCGATGCATGGCGGTCTGAGCGCCGGCGGCAGGCCGACGCCAGGCGCGAATCCCGACGCGGTGGAGGCGCGCTGCCCGCAGGGAATCGACAGCTGCCGGTTCCGGTTGAAAAAGAGAATCGATCTCTGGCCGAGAACCGAGGGGCCTGTCCGACGAGGCACGGGCCCACAGGAGGTGAGCCGTGAGCGATCGTAAGATCATCGCAGTCGTGGGTGCGACGGGTGCGCAGGGCGGCGGCCTGGTGCGCGCCATTCTCGATGACCCGGGCGCGGACTTCGCGGCGCGGGCGCTGACTCGCAAGCTCGTCTCGCCAGCGGCGCGGGCGCTGGCGTCGCAGGGCGCCAAGCTGGTGGCGGCCGACATCGACGACGCCGACAGCCTGGACAGAGCATTCGACGGGGCCTGGGGCGCCTTCTGCGTCACCCCGTTCTGGGAGCACTTCTCGCCCGAGCGGGAACTGCAGCAGGCGCGCAACATGGCCGCGGCCGCCAAAGCTGCGGGCCTGGAGCACGTCGTCTGGTCGACCCTCGAGGACACGCGGCGCTGGGTGCCGCTCGAGGACGGACGAATGCCGACCCTGATGGGCTCGTACAAGGTCCCGCACTTCGACGCCAAGGGCGAGGCCGACGGAATCTTTGCCGAGCTCGGCGTGCCCACCACCAACCTGCTGACCTCCTTCTACTGGGAGAACCTGATCCATTTCGGCATGGGGCCCAAGGAGGACGGCAACGGCAAACTGGTCTTCTCATTGCCAATGGGCAAGGCGAAGCTGCCGGGCATCGGCGTCGAGGACATCGGCCGCTGCGCCCTCGGCATCTTCAAGCGCGGGCAGGAGCTGGCCGGCCAGACTGTCGGCATCGCCGGCGAGCACCTCAGCGGCAGCGAGATGGCGGCCGCGCTGACGAAGGCGCTGGGGCGCAAGGTCCGCTACCAGACGATCGAGCCCGCGGCCTACCGCGCGCTCGGCTTCCCCGGCGCCGAGGACCTCGGCAACATGTTCCAGTTCAAGCGCGACTTCGAGGAGGTCTTCCGCAGCCACCGCGACCCGACGGTCGCGCGCTCGCTCAACCCGAAGCTGCAGGGCTTCGAGTCGTGGCTCGCGGTCAACGGCAGCCGGATCCCGATCGCCCAAGGAGCCGCCTGAGCGGGATACCATAGCGCCATGCGCTACCGGGGTACGGTCTACCGGCCGCCCTCCGAGGCGGGGTCACTGATCATCCAGGCGACCTACGGCTGCCCCCACAACCGCTGCGCCTTCTGCGGCATGTACCGCGGTACCAGCTTCGCCAGGCGCCCGCTCGCGGAGATCGTCGAGGACCTCGACTCCGCGCTCGCGGCCTTCGGCCCGGGCGTGCGCACGATCTTCCTGGCCGACGGCAACACGGCCGCCCTGCCGACCGCCACCCTGGTCGCCATCGGAGACGCCGCTCGCCAGCGCTTTCCCCAGCTCGAGCGGATCACCGTGTATGGCTCGGCGAGGTTCCTGGCCGCGAAGGGTCTCGACGAGTGGCGGCGGATCGGCGCGGCCGGGATCACCCGCGTCCACTCAGGCCTCGAGTCGGGCGACCCTGTGACCCTCGCAGAGATCGGCAAGGGCGTCGACCCCGAGGGCGCGGCCCGCGCCTTCGGCCACCTGCTGGCGGCGGGCATCGAGCTCTCGGTTTACCTGATGGTCGGTGTCGCCGGGCGCGCGCGCAGCCGCGAGCACGCCGAGGGCAGCGCCCGCGTCCTCAACCTCGCGAGCCCGAACTTCGTCCGCCTGCGAACCTTCGTCCCCATCCCCGGCACGCCGTGGTGCGAGCGCTGGCAGAGCGGCGGGCTCGAGTTGCTCGACGCCTACCAGGCGCTCGCGGAGGTCCGCCGCCTCGTCGAGCTGATCGCGGGGCCGACGCTGCTGCTCTCCGACCACCTCAGCAACTTCCTCGACGTCCGCGGGCGCCTACCCGAGGACCGCGCGGCCATGCTCGCGGCGATCGACGAGGCCTTGACTTGGCCTCGCGAGCGCTTTCGCCCGCCGACCGAAGAGCTGGTCGGTCTCGCGCTCTGACGTGCGGGACGGGGAAGGCCAGGATGCGCAATCGCGTCGGTGCCGCCCGGCGTATGCGCGCGCCGCGCGGTGCAAACTCTGCGGTCGGCAATGCGTAGCTCTCGTCACGCCACGGCGGAGGCCACGATGACGCGCACTTCGCTCACCCTCGCAGCAACGACCCTCCTGCTCGCAGCCTTTGCGGCTCCCCCTGTCCGAGCCGGCGACGATCCGGCGGCGGAGCTCGCCGCCGTCGAGGAGGCCTTCGCGAGGACCATGGCCGAGCGCGACCACGAGGCCTTCGCGTCGTTCCTAGCCGACGAAGCGGTGTTTTTCGGCCGCCGCGGCGAGATCCGCGGCCGCGAGGCCGTGGCGACTGCCTGGAAGCCGCTCTTCGAGGGGCCGGAGCCGCCCTTCGCGTGGCACCCGGAGTCCGCGACGGTCCTCGACTCGGGAGCGCTCGGCCTCACCTCGGGCCCGGTCCTCGCGCCCGACGGCCGCCGCATCGGCACCTTCAACACCGTGTGGCGGCGGGATGGCGACGGCAGCTGGAAGGTCGTCTTCGACCGCGGCTGCCCGGACTGCGAGTGCCCGCCGGCCGCAGCGCCGCTCGAGGACGGTGCGGCCGAGCCTCAGCGGGACTGAGCTACCACCGCCCCGACCCGCCTCGCGGGCTGGCGCGGGGAGGGCAGGCCCTCGGACACGGCAAAGCCCACGAAGCGCGCGCCTGCCGAAAGAAGCCCGAGGTCGGCGCCCTCCGGGTCCTCAGCAATCACGCGCCGGTCCCCAGTCGCCGGCGCGACGGCGATGACCGCCCGCTGCGTGAAATCGTGCACGAAGATCGAGCCGTCGGGCGCGACCACGAGATCTCCGATGGCGAGGAGCTCGGGCCCGGCCCCCCGGCTCGGGCCTGACAGCTCGGACTCGACGCGTAGCGAGCGGTCGAAGACGGAGATCAGGCGCCCGTCGCCGGCCCCGAAGGCGTGCAGCACCCGGCCGTCCGGGAGGCGCTCGATCCGGTGCGGCCCCTCGATCAGGTCCGGGAACACGAACCCGGTTTCCCGGTTGCCGCTCGCCGGGTCGATGCGCACCAGGCCGGCAAACCGGTCGGCGACCAGGATCGATCCGCTTCGTTCGACGACGAGGTCCAGGGGCTCGCTGAGATCAGCGCCCTCGCCCACCGGCGGGTCTTTCGACTGGGAGATCACCCGCCGGTCCCCGGTCGCGATGTCCACGGCCATCGGGCCCGCGTCCCGGCGCAGGCCGTAGAGGTACCCCCAGGGCCCGATCACGAGGGCGCTCAGGCCGGGCTGGAAGTCTGGGCCCGAGCCCCTGGGAGATGCGCTCGCACCATCGACGAAGCCGCTGATGCCGGCGACCTGCCCGCTCGCCGGGTCGAAGCGGATGACGGTGCTCAGCTGGGCGGCGTTGACCGCCTCGAGGTAGAGCGGACCTTCGGCTGACCTCACCCCGGCACGAACCCCGAGGACATTGGGGTAGTCATCGAGATCGATCAGGGTGCGCACGCCGCTCGCGACGTCGATCCGCAGCACCGAGGCACCGAGACGGGCGCTGTCGGTGATCCAGAGATCGGACAGCGGCGTGGCGGCCGAGGCGGCGGCCGCAGCGAAGGCCGCGAAACCGAGGACCATGGCGCGCCAGTTGTGGCCGGGCAGCAGGTAAGGACACTTCACGCCGCAGCCAACGCGCAACCCCGCCCCGCCTATTCCGGCGGGCGCAGGGGCCTGGCTCCGAGCCCGGACCTCCAAGCCCTCGGGGACCCGCCCAGTCCGCGCGAAACCGGCTGTGATCTGGCGGTGAAGCGCACCCGTGCGCTTCGGCAGAGGACTTGCCGCAACGCTGCGGATGGAGGCGTTCGGTGCCCGCTACCCGCCTGCTGCGGCTCGATGCAGGCCGTCGTAGAGATCGGCCAGGTCGTGGAGGGCCCGACGGACGTCGCCGTTGAACGATGAGCCGTGCATGACCGCGAGCGTCGTCGGAGCGAACTCCGCCAGCTTGCGGATGACGGCACCCGTCGTCGGGGTGAGACAGCTCGCGTGGAAGATCTCCTCGGCCGCTTTGGCCGGTCCGACGATGTCTCCCGAGGTGACGGCCGGGCCCTTCCCGGTGTGGGTGAACAGATCGCCGCAGAACAGGGTCCGGGTCGTTTCCTCGAAAAGGAGCCGCGACTCCCAGCCGTGCGGGACGTGCGCGGTGTCGATGTGGCGAACGCGGCGACCTCCCAGGTCGAGACTTTCACCGTCCTGGAGGGCCCGCGGGGGCCGATCGGCAAGGTCGTTGAGCGAGACCATGACGCCGACGACGCCGTGCGCCACCTGGGCGCGGGGCGCAGCGGCCAGCCATTCGTTCATGGATCCGCACTCGTCCGCCTCGACGTGACCGAAGGTGATCCAGCGGATGGTGTCCAGGGGGACGACCCGCGACACCGCCTCGGCCACCAGCGGGAACATCGCACGCGGGCCGGTGTGGAAGAGGAGCGGCTCCTCGGCCCGCACCAGGAACTGGTTGAAGCTGAAGCCGTCGGGCGTGACGTCCGGAACCAGAGTCGAGAAACGAAAGACACCGTCAGCGATCTCGTCGGTCGTCGTCTTCATGAGGTCCTCCAGGCCCGTGTTCGGTCGCGAGTGGAGCGGAGCAGTGCGGCGGATCGTGCTCCACAGCCGATCGGCGCAGGGGTCGCTCGCCGTTCGAGTGCTTGGGAAACTCTCCCCACCCGGGCGGCGCTGCATCGTCGATGCCGCCGGCTGCAGCCTGTGGCGGCCGCATCGAAAGAGATCCGGTCACTCGAAGACCACCTGGTCTTTGAGTGACACGAGGATGCAGACAACCTCATCGATCTCGTTCTGGCCATAGCCCTTGGTCTGCATGGCTGTGACGATGTCATTGCCCGCCGACAGGAAGTCGGCGTCCGTCAGGTGGAGGTTCTCGTGGCTCGACGGCAGGTCGCGTCCGGAGTAGGTCTGCGGGCCGCCGGTGCCGCTCGCCACGAAGTCTGCCACTTTCCGCGCCAGGCCCTCCGCGTCCACGTGCACGAACATGTGCTTGATGGCGTCATTCTGGTTATGAAGCCGGACGACCTCGCGCGTGAGCTCGTGAATCCGCTCGTAGCCGCCGAGCCGGACGCACAACGCTTCGGCGGCGTGCCGCTCTGCGCGCTCGACTTCCGTGTCGGAGCACATCTGCTGCAACGCGGCCATCTGCTCCGCCACGGTCGCCGCGTCGCCGGCGTGGGCCACGGCGACCGCAAGCACCGCGGCCGCCAATGCTGCGGACACTCTTCCAATGGGAATCTCCCTGCTCATGACGACTCCTTTCGCCTGTGGCGCTGTGTGCGAGCGATCCTAACTCAACTGAGATGCATTTTCAAGACGACCGTGAAACTTCTTCCTGATCCGTACGGATAAACATCGAGCCGATCAGAGCCCGGTCCTCTCACCGGTCCGAGGAAGGCGCACGCGAAAACTCCATGTCGAGTGGCGAGTCAGTGACAACCGGGGACACTCAAGGGGGGCAATCGATGAAACAGATCATGACGGCATCGCTGTGTCTGCTGACGCTGATCGGCTGCGGGTCGACGACGCCGACGGGCGGCAATGCACAGTCCGCGCTCGGCAGCGGCATCGAGCTCGCGAACATGGACACCTCGGTGCGCCCGCAGGACGACTTCTTTCGCTACGTCAACGGGACCTGGCTGGCCACTGCCGAGATCCCGGCCGACCGCACCAACACGGGCGTCTTCATGGACCTCCGCGACGCGGCGCGCGAGGACGTGCGGGTGATCATCGAGGAGCTGGCCGGCCGCACCGACCTCGTTCCCGGCTCCGACGAGCAGAAGGTGGCGGATCTCTACAACTCCTTCATGGACGTGGAACGTCTCGACCGGCTCGGCCTTGCCCCGCTCACGGCCGAGCTGGCGCGCATCGACGCCATCACCGGCAAGGACGAGCTTCCGGCTCTCTTCGCGCAGTACGCCATTGCGGGCGCCGGCGCGCCCTTCGGGCTGTACATCTGGGTGGACGCCAAGGACTCCACCAGGTACGTGAGCTACCTGAACCAGTCCGGCCTCGGACTGCCGGACCGTGACTACTACTTCAAGGACGACGCGCGATCGGTCGAGCTGCGGGAGAAGTACCGGGCCCACATCGAGGCGATGTTCGAGCTCGCGGGCTTCGCCGACCCGGCCGGCTCGGCCGCCATGCTCCTGCGGCTCGAGACCGGGCTCGCCGGCGACCACTGGACCACGGTCCAGAACCGCGACGCCGAAGCGACCTACAACAGGTACGAGCTTCGCGAGCTCGAGCGGCTTGGCGAGGGCTTCGGCTGGGCGCGGTACCTCGAGGCGGCAGGGCTCGCGGGCCAGCCCGACCTCATCGTCCGCCAGCCGAGCTACATCGAGGGTTTCGACGAGACCTTCGCGGCGACCTCTCTCGAGGAGTGGAAGACCTACCTCCGGTGGCGGCTGCTGGACAACTTCGCAAGCTACCTCAGCAGCGCGCTGGACGCGGAGAACTTCGACTTCTACGGCCGGGTCCTCGAGGGCCAGCAGGAGCAGCGTCCGCGCTGGCAGCGCGGCGTCGACCTGGTCAACGGCAGCCTCGGCGAGGTCGTCGGCAAGGTTTACGTCGCCCGCCACTTCCCACCGGAGGCCAAGGAGCGCATGGTCGCGCTCGTGAGCAACATCCAGAAAGCCTACGGCGAGGCGATCGCGGGCCTCGACTGGATGAGCCCCGAGACCAGGCAGGCCGCGCTCGTGAAGCTCGCGAAGTTCACGGCGAAGATCGGCTACCCGGACCGCTGGGAGGATTACTCCGCGCTCGAGATCAAGGCCGACGATCTGCTCGGCAACGTCATGCGCGCCAACCGCTTCGGATTCGAGCTCTTCCGCGGGCGGCTCGGGGGCCCGATCCAGAAGTGGCTCTGGGTGATGACGCCGCAGACGGTCAACGCGGGCTACATCCCGACTCAAAACGAGATCCTCTTCCCGGCCGCCATCCTGCAGCCGCCGTTCTTCAATCTGGCCGCCGACGACGCGGTCAACTACGGCGCCATCGGCGTGGTCATCGGCCACGAGATGGGACACGGCTTCGACGACCAGGGCTCCAAGTTCGACGGCGACGGCAACCTCCGCAACTGGTGGACCGAGCAGGACCTCGGGGAGTTCCGGAAGCGGACCGGGGCGCTGGTCGAACAGTTCGCCCGCTTCGAGGTCTTCCCCGACCTCAAGGTCAACGGCGAGCTCACCCTGGGCGAGAACATCGGCGACCTGGCGGGCCTGACGATCGCCTACCGGGCCTACCAGCTCGCCCTCGACGGCCGGCAGTCGCCGATCCTCGACGGCTTCACCGGCGACCAGCGCTTCTTCCTCGGCATCGGTCAGGTCTGGCGGTACAAAGCGACCGAGGAGAGCCTGCGCAACATGGTTCAGACTGACCCGCACACACCGCCCGAGTTCCGGGTCAACGGTCCGCTCCCCAACATGCCCGAGTTCGCAGCCGCCTTCGGCGTCCAGGACGGCGACGGGATGTGGCTCCCGCCCGAGCAGAGGGTCAAGATCTGGTAGGTTGGAGGTCCATCAGACCGGCACGGCGGGTCGTCAGGTTCGAGCTGCGCCGCGACGGGAAGCACATCTTCACCGACTTCCTGTCGCTCTACCGAACCGCCGGTGGCTGGAAGATCATCGCCAAGATCTCCCAGCGCCATCCCTGACCGCTCGGTGGACGAGCCCGATGTCAACCGGGCGCCGGTGCCGCATCGCCCGGACACCGGTGTACAGTAGAGCTGACATCCGGCGCGCCCCGGCCCCGGTGGCCGCCGCCGAGACTGGAGGGGACGTCATGGCCAAGGGTCAGGTCAAGAAGGAAAAGACGAACAAGCCCAAGCTCTCCCCCAAGGAGAAAAAGGCCGCCAAGGCGAAGAAGAAGGCCGCCAAAGCCGGGATGTAGGCCGTCGCCCGCGCGCGTTCGACGGCGCGTCGGGGTACCGGACGGCGTGCGGTTGGGCCTCCATGAGTCCTCGCATGAAGGGACCTCGCGCATCGCAGGAGCATCCCGGGGGGCGAATATTTGCTAGTCTTCGCCGAAAGGAGGAGCTCTCATGTCAGCACGCTCTTGCGCGCACACAGCTGTCTTGCTCGGCCTAGCCTTCGCCGCCGTAGCGGTTCCGCTTCACGCGCAGCCCGCCGCGGTCCTCGACCAGAGCCAGCCCAGCGGCCCCGTTTACATGGCGGGATTCTCGCAGACTGATCTCGCGCAGTCATTCGTCCCGGAAGTCGGGCAGTGTGTGGGCGCCGGCATCCTCCTGCAGGCCGGTCAGGGAACGACAGACACAGTCACAATCGAGCTGTGGACGGCGCTGCCCAATGTGATCGGCGCGACCCGGCTCGCCCAGGAGAGTGACCTGGGCACCCAGGGAGAATGGGTGGACGTCTTCTGGCCTGCGGTGGCCGTCACTCCCGGCCAGACCTACTACCTCGTCTTTGTCGGCAACACCTCGCTTGGCATCGCCGGCGACACCGCGAACCCCTACCCTAACGGCCAGGTCTTCGCCAACGCGGGCTTCGGATCATTCCCGAACTTCGACTATGCCTTCCGGACCTGGGCCCCGCAGGAGAACGCCATCCCGGACCTCGGCCCGGCAGGGATTCTCGCTCTCGGGCTCCTGCTCGCCACGGCAGGCTGCCTCCTCGCACGACGCCTGAGTGCGTGACGCCCTAGAGCGGACCGGCAGCTCCCGCCGACCGAGCGGCCATTTGAAAACCGCGAGGTCGTGAAACTGGCACCGGCAGTCCGCCCCACCGCCGATGCCCGTTCAGGAGCGGCGGCCGAAGAGGACGCGGTCCAGGGAGAGCCGGCCGGGGCCGAAAGCCGCGAGCACGACGGCGACGCAGAAGAAGACCGCCGCGAGCTCGTAGGACGCGCCGCCGCCGACCGCCACGAAGGGGTCGCCCCGCATGATGGCGTGAAGGTAGACGGCAACCGCCATGGTGGCCGCGATCCCCGCCGAGGCGAGCGGCGTCAGCAGGCCGAGGATCCACGCCAGCCCGCCGCCGAACTCGGAGAGCGCAGCCAAGGCCTGGAGAAAGCCCGGGGCGAAGGCGTCGGGGCCCATCCAGTCGAAGGGGCTCTGGATCTTCTTCCAGCCGTGGAACATGAAGGCGACGCCGGCGACGACTCGGAGCAGGAACAGACTGAGATCTGCAGGCACCGCATGCTTGCTGACTGCAAACAGCTTCGAAGCTTTCATATCGCCTCCCTCATGCATACCTCTTTGACGGCGGGCGGCACTCCATTCTGATCTGCGGGGTTCAGGGATCGCTCAGGTGCCGTAGAGGCGGTCGCCGAAGTCGCCGAGCCCGGGCAGGATGTACTTGCGGCCGTTGAGGCCGCGGTCGAGGGCGGCGCTGAAGATCTCGGT
>Ga0105090_10002395_pt1 | contig 10455 bp, 10 predicted proteins | sample PPLLak3March2015_FD_79110 | JGI IMG/M metagenome (GOLD analysis project Ga0105090, IMG submission 79110) | Freshwater sediment microbial communities from Prairie Pothole Lake near Jamestown, North Dakota, USA - PPLs Lake P7 Core (1) Depth... | ecosystem: Environmental > Aquatic > Freshwater >... | reverse complement strand
TGTTCGTGCCCGGCCCCGTCAGTGGCGACGGGTTCGGCGCTACGATGCGCCATACGGCGGCACCGATCTGCTGAACCGCGCCGGTCATGGGCGGGGTTTGGGGATTGAAGCTTGTCATCGGTGATCCAGGCTCATCGCCTGCAAGAACTGGCGCGGCCGGAGCGCGCTAGCTGCGCGCGCATCGCGCCGCGGGCCGCGTCGCTCCGCTGCTGTGCGCGCTCACGAATGACCAGCGATAGTCAGCTGTGGTCAGGCGTGGTGGTAGTGCTGGTGTGAGTGGCGCACTCCGCACTTCACTATAGAGAATAGACCACATGACAAAGCTTAACGCCTCACTCGTTGCGCAAATCAAGCCCGGAGAGCGTATCAAGGACACGACCCCCGGGCTAGTGCTCGTAGGCTCCGCTGCAGGCGGACGCTGGGAGTTGCGCTACAAGCACCGCGGCCGCATCCGAGTCTGCGGCTTGGGCTCCACGCGCTACGTGTCGCTCGCCGACGCGCGACTTGAGGCGCAGGAGCTGATGCGCATGCTGAAGCTGCACGGCATCGACCCGATCGAGGCCAAGCGTGCAGCACGCACACCAGCTCTGCCTGAGCCGCTGCCGCCCGCGACGACCGTGCCGACGTTCGCTGTGCTGGCGGATCAGGTCATACGCGACCGCAGCGCTGCCGGTGTCTCGCTGCGCACCTCGATCAACTGGCGCTGGACCGTCAGCGAGCGCTGCCGCCCGATCGCCAACAAACCCGTGGACACGATAGCAGTAGCCGACGTGGCTGCGTGTTTGCGTCCTCTGCTGGGCAAGCCTGAGCAGTTCAACGTGACGCGCACTCGCATCGCGGCCGTGCTGTCGGCTGCTGAGGCTCACGGCTGGTGCGCGGGCAACGCGGCCAGCGTGGCGCGCGTGCGAGCCGTGCTGCCTCCCGTGCCGCCGCGCCGGGCACGCGTCGAGCACCACGCAGCCCCGCACTGGTCGGAGTTGCCGGCGCTGTACGCACTCGTGCGCGAACGCTCCGGGATGGCTGCGCGCTGCCTCGAGTTCGTGCTGCTGACTGGTTGCCGCTCCGGTGAGGCGCGGCAGTTGCGCTGGCAGGACGTACACGGCACCGAGTGGCGCAAGCCGCGCGGCACGACGAAGACCCGCCACGCGCAAGTGCTGCCGCTCAGTTCCGCGGCGCTCGACGTGCTGGCGCGCACGCCTGCCGGCGAGCCCGACTCGCTCGTGTTCCCCGGACACGTACCCGGCGCGCGACTGGCCTCGGACTCGCTGGTCCTCGTGTTGGAGCGCATTAACGGCAACACCTCGCCGCCGCGATTCCGCGACCCTGTGACGGGCCGCCCCGCGACCGTTCACGGCACCGCGAGGAGCGGCCTGCGCACGTGGACAGCCGACAACCATCCGACGTACGCCGCTGCTGCGGAGGCGATACTCGGCCACGTCGGCGGCTCAATGGTCGCCGCTGCGTACCTGCGACCGACGCCGCAAGCGCTAGAGGCTCAGCGTTGGCTGCTCGACTCGTGGAGCGCGTTCCTCACGCAGCTATATCGGCTGAGCTAACTTATGCACTGAACAGTCGCGTGGTCCAATCCTCGTCGTAACCCACCTGACGAGGAGTGTCAGCATGACCGCATCCACGCACCCGAAGTTGGTGCAGAAAGAGTTCGCCTCTTACGCGTACCACCTGCTCCGTGCTGGTGGCAACGTCAACCACGCCGCCGAACTCGCCGAAAACACGAACGACCAGTACCCGCGCGCGCACCGAGTGCTCAAGGCAGCAGTGACTGCCGGCACTACGACCGACGTGTCGTGGGCGTCGAGCCTCACCGACTACAGCGGCATGGCGCAAGGCTTCGTCGAAGCGCTGCGCAGCGTCTCTGCGTTCGACACGATCCTGCCGTTTGCGCGGCGCATGCCGCTGCACTCCCAGTTCGGTGTGTTCACTGCGGCCATCGGCTCTGCCGTGGCGCAGGGTGCTGCGCTGCCAGTGCGCAAGCTCAGCATCGCAGCCGACGTCGTGGACCCTGTCAGGCTTGGCGCACTAGTCGTCACCACCGACGAGCTGTTTCGCTTTGCCTTCGCTGAAGGCGTCGCAATGCTGCAGGCCGAGATGGTCGGCGCAGTGGCCGACGTCACAGACCAAGAGTTCGGTGCGTTCCTCGCCTCTGGTGCGCCCTCGAGCGCATCGAGCGGCAACGTGCGCTCCGACCTGCAGACGGCGCTCGCCTCGATCGCACCGCGCGGTCGTTCCAAGATGTTCGCGATCGTCGGCCCCGCGACTGCAAGCGACCTCGCGACCGCACAGACTGCGGACGGGCTGGCACTCTATCCGGGATTCACGCCGACAGGTGGCGTGATTGCCGGCGTGCAGTTCGTGGCGTCGGACACCGCGGTGGAAGGCAGCCCCGACGACATGATCGTCGTGGACGCTCACTCGCTCGCACTCGCAGCCGATCTGCCGATGCTGCGTGCGTCCAAGTACGCCACGATCGAGATGGATGACGCACCGAGCAACAGCGCAGTCACCGGCACTGCAGCCAACATGGTCAGCATGTTCCAGTCCAACAGCGTGGCGCTGCTCGCTGAGCGCTACACCGGCTGGACCAAGATCCGCAGCAACGCGGCCTACGTCGTCACGAGCCCGGTTTACGCGGGCACCGTGCCGTGACCGCTGAACTCCCTGCAGAGCGCTACCAGCGACAGGCGCGCACTGCGCTCGACGCGCTGAAAACCCTCGAGCGGTACGACACCGAGAAGGCCCTGCTCGTGTCGATGGCCCGCTGCCTCGAGTTGATGGAACAGCTCAAGTCGGCCAAGCGCTCGAGCAGCGGCCGCAGAGGAATCAAGCTGCCGGACGGCACGACGATCAACGCGTTCCACGATGCAGGAGGACACCTCGTGATCACTAAGGTGGCGCGCGATGGCCACACGCACCAGCTGCTGCGTTACGGGTGACGCATGGCTGACCTGCCTGCTCCTCTGCCCGCCTACGTGCGCTCTGCGCGTCGCGCTGTAGAGAAGCTAACAGCGCAACCCGGCTTCAATGCGACGGAGGCACTCGTGACGACCGTGGCTCTAGTGGAGCAGCTCTCGTCGCAGATCGAGACTTACGCCCGCTGGGGGCGCACTACTCCTGCGGCCGGCCCGCGCACTAAGCGTGGCAAGAGTGTCTAGCATGACTGACTCACTCACATCAGAGATCCGCGCCTTGTTGACTCGTGCGGCTGAGCTTGAGTCACGTCGGCAGCTCCTCGCGGGCCGAGGCGACGTCGTCGGCACGCAAGCAATCGAGGCCGAGCTGCGAGAGCTGTGGGCTGTGTTCGTAAAGCTTGAACAGGGCGAGCAGTAGCTCGCACACCGAGCAGTCTGCCCGGGGAGCGCCCTCCAGCTCCGGGTAGGCGAGAGGGAACCCGGCCCGGCGTCGCGGAAACGCCGGGCCGGAGTTCTTTGCGGAAGCTCACGCAGGGGGGAAATTGTGGCCGGTATATCGCCCGTGTTTTCCTTTTTTCGTCGCCGATAGACCAACACCGAGCGACGAACCGATAGACCAACACTGGAGATAGACCATGACGACCAAGACCCATAAGACCACCAGCAAGCCTTCCACCAAGAACACGAAGACGGTAGCGCGCAAGCAGCTCCCTGTCGAGCAGCAGCCCGTCGTGCAGTCCGTGATTGCGCCGGTCGCGACTGACACGACGAAGGCCGACATGGAAGCCACCAAGCTGGTCGAGCGTGCCAAGCGCGACGCGCAGCGGATGCGCGACGCCGACGAGCGCCGCAAGGCTCGCGAGGCCGAGAAGCTGGCCAAGGCGAGCGCACGCGACGCCGAGAAGCTGAAGCGCGACTCGGCCTCCTACGAGGCGCACACGGCGCGCGAAGCGGCCAAGGCTGAGAAGGCCAAGACGAAGGCTGAGCGCGACGCGCTGCGCGAGAAGGCGAAGCAGGCCAAGGCGCTGATCCGCGCCGAGCGCGACAACGAGCGCATGGTGAAGCGTGCGGAGCGCGAGGCCAAGCAGCGCCAGCAGGAGCAGCAGCGCGCGGAAGCACTCCAGGAACTCGAGCGAGTGCAGGAGCAGGCCGCGGCCATGGTGGCAGCAGCGCGGGCCAAAGTGCGCGCGGCCGGCGGCCGCGTGGGCATGGTGGACGCGGCGCGAAAGGCCGCCTACACCGTGACCAAGATCGAGGGCCGGCGCGTGATCGACAACGACGACCCAGTGAGCCGGGCTGTGCGTGGCAAGGCGCTCGTGGACCTCTACAGCATCGCGGCCAAGATCCTGCGTGAGTCCGTGGAGGAGCTGCGCGCCGCCTACGGGAAGCTGAACCCGGGCCAGCAGTCGATGAGCCTCCGCAACCGCATCCGCGCTGCGTACAGGGACGACAACAGCGTCCTCGCGTGGGAAGTGCAGTAGCAGCCCCCGGGCGGCCGCCTCAATGGCGGCGTGGTGCTCAGAGAACAACGAAATTCATCGTCCATGGCGCGACGGTGCCGCCCGGCGCCGTCGCGCGTCACCGCGGATAATTGCTGCGCTGGTGCAGATTCTCGCGCGCCGCTCGATCAGAGCAGTTTCTGCTGCTCTTGCGCCTTGCCCTCGCGCTTGGCCTTCTTGAAGGTGATACCGCCCTTGCCCAAGTCCGGGTAGTCGGGCGCGGCGCGGCCATCCAGTAGTTCCTCCACGGTGAGTATCTGGATCTTGCGGAACGCCTTGCCCGTCGGCGGTCAAACGTCGCAGCCCGGAAGCGCCGGTCCCCTCAATGATCGAGGGCAACCGGCGCCTGCGAGAGACAATCGACAATGGCGCTCAGCTGCGACGCTGGCGCAAGCTCCCGCCCACACTCAGCAGTCCAATCAACATCAGGACCAGCGTACCCGGCTCAGGCACACCGATCGGCGGGGGAGGCGAATCTTCTTCTGTCAAACCAGCGTAGCGCACGCCTGCCTGGGAGTAGTTATAGAAACCAAAGCGACCATCCGGGAACGTACCACTCACGTCGAATATGGTCGTCCCGGACCCGAAAGCCCCACCTGCGATGTCGACACGGAATCGGTTCGCCTGATAGAGAATCTCAAAATCGTAAGTGACCCCACGTACCCAACCGAGCGTCGTGTCGAAATCGCTTGCGAGCACGTCGAACGGTATCCCGTCCGCGTCGGTGTGACCCCAGAAGTACCGCTCGTAATCCGCAGGGGCGATCGTCCCGTTTGCGCGCGACAGTGCAAAGCCTTCGCGTGCGGTAAAGCCACCGAACGCCTGGTTGGCCGCCTTCCAGTCGAAAAGAACGAAATCCTGTTCGTCTTCTCCGGAGGCCGCATTTCCAGCGGGTGCCGAAAACCCGAGTACGAAGCCGATGTAGTCGTCGTCGCCGCCACCCTCGACCGTGATCTGACCCCGCACGGTCGTGTTCAGGTAGTTTCCGGGACTGACGAAGAATGTCGGGTTGCCGTTGATGGACTGAAACACCGATGATCCGTCCGTTGCCACCGTCCACGTGCCATTGCCGGCGTTTCCCCGCTCCGACCAAGTATTCAGGTCGATCGGCATTGGGACCGCCGACGTGACGTAAGGTGTAAGTCCGATCAACAAACCAATAACGAGCCGCGTCGTGTTCATTCGATGTTCTCCCGAAGAGCCGCCGGTTATGTCGCTTTCACTTAAGACCCTGCAAGACTCGCGCCAATCGATGCATTCTCTTGCAAAATCAGCAGGTTGCCTCGGGTCTGGGGAACTGACACAAAGGGGAAGCGTCAAATATTCCGTCAATGCTGCCCAGGTGCAGCCGGTCCTTGATCTCGTTGCGGAGGACGTCAATGTTGTCCCCGTAGTACAGCGCGTTGGTCACCGAGTCACCCGGCCATCCGTTGGTGACCGGAGACTAGAAGGCGTATGAACTGGGTTCAACCGTTGCCGCGTTCGACGCTCCCGAGTGCGGCCGGCGCACGCGGCGCAACCAGAGGGGGGGAGGTTCGATTCGAAGGCGCACTGCTTCCGAACCGCGCCCCAAGTGCTGCACATATTCCGGGCATATTGACCGAGGGGTGAGCTATAGCGGCGCATTCCTTGCAACGCTCAGGGGTGAGGATGAATGGGGGGTTAGAACCAGTTCCCGAACCGGTTCCCGAACCGGTTCCGACCGGTTCCCGGCTAGACTCATTACCGCGCAGAAGCGCGCCGGTCGGGGGAGCCCTCAGCTCCCCGACCGCGTGCGCCCACAGTACCGGTTCCGGTTCCCCGTATGGGGGGTGGGAACCGGTACCGGTTCGCTCTGAGGCTCTCGCTTGTAACAAGCCGAGCACTGCCGCGCCTCTCCGTGTCCTCGTCGCGACCGGTTCCCGCGCTCAGGAACCGGTGCCCTCCTTCGGAGGCTCTGCGTACACCTTCGTCGGCACCCCGCGCGCGCCTTCTACGGCGAACAGCTTGCCGGCAGAGACCAAGCCGTCTAGTGCTTCGAGAGCGTTCTGCTTCCTGCCGCCTACCAGCTCGGACAGTGCGGTCTTGGAGAGCCAGCCCTCTGGTGCGTCGCGCAGTGCCTTCTTAACTGCTGTTAGCGTCGCCTGCTCCTTCTCTGACTGCTGCTGCCGCTTGACGTCGGCCTTGACTGCTCGCACCGACTCGTCCACAGCTGCCTCGCGCAGCACCAGCGAGGTCATGCGCACTGGCTGTGCGTACTCGTCCTCGACTGTTCCGAGGTCGACTTCGTATAGCACCAGATCGAGCGTCTTAGGCTCGCGTGCGTCCTTGTGCTTGTGGCACTGGACGCTCATCGCAGCGACTTGCGTCAGGTCCTCGCTGAGCAGGTTCGCGCGCTGCACCTCGTACTCGCTGTCGGCTGCAGCGCGCAGGGCTGTGCTGCCACGGTATACGGTGCCGTCCTTGCGCGTGTGAGTTATGAAGACGAACGTGCACGTACCGCCGACCGTACGCACAGCTGCCTGTAGGCGTCGTACGACCCTGAAGTAGCGCCCGACCTCCGCGCTGCTGTTCTCCTCTGCGACCATGCCGGTGTTGAGCGTGTCAACGATGACCAGCGAGGGCACCTCGCCCTCGCTGATGCGCTTCAGCAGCTCTTTGGCAGCAGGCGACGCTTGGCCGTTTGCGTCGTCCAGCACGATCGCTGCCGGCGTGTAGCGCCAGCGTCCTTCCAGCGACTCTGTGACGCCGCGCGCCCTGCGCCACGCTCGAGTGCGCTGCGGAATGCCGCCGATGCCCTCGCCGCTGAGGTACCAGACCAGCCCTTGCTTCGTGGGGCGACCCAACCATGCGCTTCCTGTCGCAACACACAGCGACCAGTCGAGTGTGAGGAAGCTCTTACCGCTCGCGGGCTCGCCCCACACGAGCACCAACGAGTCGGCAGGCAACAGTCCGCGGACCAGCGTCGGCAGTGGGCGCAGCGGCGCGTCTTCGTCCAGATCGACCAGAAGCTGCACGGGAGCCTCTCCGTCGCGCGCGTCGCTGTCACCCTCACCGATATGCCTGGAACCTGCCGGCGCGTCGTCGTCGGCCTCCGGTGCGGTCCCGAACTCCTGCTTGAGTGCGCCGCGCACCATGCGTCGCACTTCGGCCCGGCGCTGCGCCCAGCGCCTGCTGTCGCGGTAGTTAGGCTTGCCCTCCTCGAGCAGGTCGTGAGCGCGGCTGATGACCTCGTCGGCGTCGATGCCTTGCGCAATCCAGCGCGCGGTGAGCGTGAGCAGCGCGTCGTGGACGCCGTCAGCTCCGGTGAGCACGACTTGCTCCAGCTCCTCGTCCGACGCGCGGCCGGAGTTAGGCACGATGCCGTCGTAGTCGAAGTCGTGCGCGACGTCGCGCACGCTCGTCGCTCCTGCTGGCGTCGTCGGCTTCGTTGGTGCGACTTCCGCGGTGAGCCCGGCCTGATCGAGCGATCGGCCGCTGACCGCGACCACAGTCGAGTCGCTGCCGCCCCCGATGAAGAAGTTCTGGCCGGGCTTCCACGACTCCGCGGCCAGCACGTCCTGACCGAACACGGCACCGAGGCGGCTCACCCACGTGCGGTAGTCGTCCGGGCTCACTGGCTCGCTGAGAGGCGAGTACACGTGCCAGCGTGGCTTGTCGGGCGTGTGGCTCTTCGTTGTCTTGACCACTGCGGCCACGCGTGCCGCTTCGAGCCGGCGCACTGCTTCCTCAGGCGACATCGTGCCGCGGTCGTGATCGCCCACGACCATGGTGAGCGCGCGCAGGTTGTCGTCGTGGCGCAGGTTGTGCTCTTCGTTCCGCATGTCACCGTAGATGCCGGCCTTCATCAGCACGTCGGTCGCGTCGCGTCGTTTGATGAACAGCTCGCGCAGCTCATCGACGCTCGCCACGTGCGTGACGTCGAAGTCGTGCGCGCCACGCGTGCCACGCCACACAGTGAGCGCGGTCATGACGCACCCCCCCGCGCGGCGTGCACGCAGTGTCGCGGCGGCTTTGAGCGCTCGCTCGTGGCGCTGCTCAGGAGTGAGGGTTGTGTTGGCTTTGCGCGCGGCGGCAGATCGCTGCTCCGGCGTCCTGCTGGCATTACTCCGGCGTGCGCTGGCAGACCGTTGCTCCGGCGTCCTGCTGGCATTACTCCGGCGTACGCTAGCAGACCGTTGTTCTGGCGTCCTGCCGGTGGCGGACGCCTGCGCGGCCCGGCGTGCGCTGGCAGACCGTTGTTCTGGCGTCAGGTTGGCGCTCAACACCAGTGCGGCCCGCCGCGCGTTGATGCTCTTGCCGTCTTCGTCCTTCTCGACGTGAGATGCCTGTGAAGCCTTGCGCGCGACGATGCTCTTTCCGTCTGCATCCTTCTCAGCGTGAGCTGCCTGTGAAGCCTTGCGCGCGTTGGTTCGTAGCTGCTCTAGTGTCATGCTGGCGTTAAGTGTTTGAGCGCCCATCTTCGCGATCAGGCCGCCTCCGGTCGCCGTGTCGCTCACGTTGTAGAACAGCCCCGACTCCCACGCGCGCCAGCGGTTGATCAGTCGCTGCTCCACCAGTCGTGCGCCGGCTTCGCCGTCAGCGTAAGCCAGCACTACGACCTCGAACGACTCGCGGCCGTACTTGCGCAGCGCACTCTTGAGCGCGCGACCGCTGCCGTAGTAGTGCTCGCCTTTGCGTCCGTTCGTGCTGCCGAGGTAGCAGAGCTTGCCGACGCGAGCGAGCGCATCGAGCCCGGCGTTATCCGGCACCGCTGCCAGCTTTGCGACGTTGACCGTGAGGTAGGCGTGCGGTCGCGCGCGGTCAACGCCGACCTCACGCAGGCCGAGCAGGTCCAGCAGGGTTTGCGTCTTCATCACGCACTCCTGCAGCTCTGCTGTGCGGGCCAGTAGCACAGGCCGGTGGCAACATCGAGCTTGTTGAACGTCGAGAGCGGCGCTGCGTGCAAGTAGCCCTCAGCCACCATGCGCGTGAGCGCAGCGTCGAGCTGCTTCCTGCTGTACTGCTTCAAGTGCGGCCTAGACTTCAGCTGCCACATGAGCGTGGATCGCGGCACGACGCCGTATATCTGCACGAACCGGTTGTCGTCGCGTATACCGTGCGTGCCTCTGTAGTGGTGCGCGCGCAACTCGCCTGAGATGGTCTTCGTGACGACGTACAGGACGGCAGCCCTGAACTCGGGACCGTATAGGCTCATTGGAGTGGCCATCAGTTGGCCCTCCTCTGCTGGCGCGCGACGTACGCCGCGAGGGCACGCTGTGCGCGTGTGGCGTCGGGTGCGACGCGTGGACTCGACTCCACGACGTCGGCCACTCGACATGACGCGACGAACGCCTCGAGGTCAGGCTCAGTGATGCGCACGAGCTTGCCGACACGAACGTGTGGCAGTGCGCTGCTTGCGATCAGACGACGGACCGATGAAACGCTTACGCCGAGCCGCGTAGCGGCTTGTTTGATGTTGAACACGCATAGACCTCCAGCCGACCGCAGGCTTGAGCACCAAGGTGCTCCCCTGTCTATTCGACGGAGTTAGACCCGCTTGTCGCTCCGTGGCTGACCCTGTCTATGTGTTTCGGGTCGCAGACACATCACACCACACCGTGGCACAGCCCGCAATGGAAACACCGCGTGTTGATCTTGTGGCGGTGCTGCGTGCCTGCTTTCATGTGAGTGCTGGCGACCTTCAGCCCGCCGGCACCGCGCGCGCCTCGTCCTAAGTCTGCCGCTGGGGCGAGGCACGCGTCTTCTCCCAGCACGCAGTCACTCACTAGCTCCGGGGATTCGGCGCGGCCCGCTGGTGTGGGTGCTGGTGGTAGTCCGGGGAGCGGCTGGCACCGCAGCCCGCGACGTGCTTCACTCTATGGCGCGGCCGGAGGGATTCGAACCCCCGACCCTCAGGTTCGAAGCCTGATGCTCTATCCAACTGAGCTACGGCCGCGCGCGGGAAGCGCAATTCTAGCGCACTAAAGATCGAGGCCGTATTGATAGAACATCTCGTCGCGCTGCCAGCCGAGGGACTCGTAGAGGCGCTGCGCTGGCGCGTTGGTCCG
>Ga0105090_10002394_pt1 | contig 10462 bp, 10 predicted proteins | sample PPLLak3March2015_FD_79110 | JGI IMG/M metagenome (GOLD analysis project Ga0105090, IMG submission 79110) | Freshwater sediment microbial communities from Prairie Pothole Lake near Jamestown, North Dakota, USA - PPLs Lake P7 Core (1) Depth... | ecosystem: Environmental > Aquatic > Freshwater >... | reverse complement strand
TGCCGCTCGTCCGGGGGCGGTGGCGGCACCCACGGCGGCGCTGCATTTCGACGAGCCGTTGCTGCGGGCCCTGGAGCAGCGCGGCATCCAGCGTACGGCCGTGACGCTGCATGTCGGCGCCGGCACCTTCCAGCCGGTGCGCAGCGAGAACCTGGCCGAGCACCGCATGCACAGCGAATGGTTCGAGGTCGGCGAGGCCACCGTGCAGGCAATCGCGGCGACACGCGCCGCCGGCGGACGCGTCGTCGCCATCGGCACCACCACGCTGCGCGCACTGGAATCGGCAGCCCGTGCAGGCGAGCTACGTGCCGGCGCGGCCGAGACCGACCTCTTCATCACCCCGGGCTTCGAGTTCAGGGTGGTGGACCAGCTCGTCACCAACTTCCACCTGCCGAAGAGCACGCTGATGATGCTGGTCAGCGCCTTTGCCGGCCACGAACAGGTGCGCGCGCTGTACCGGCATGCGATCGAGGCGCGCTACCGCTTCTTCAGCTACGGCGACGCGATGCTGCTGTCACGCTGAAGGCCACGCCGCGGGGCGCTGCGACAATCCGCCGCATGCTGAACTTCGAGCTGTTGCGCACCGAAGGCCTGGCTCGGCGCGGCCGACTGAGCCTGAACCATGGCGTCGTCGAGACGCCGGTGTTCATGCCGGTGGGCACCTACGGCACCGTCAAGGGCGTGATGCCGCAGTCGCTGCTGGACATGGGCGCGATGATCATCCTGGGCAACACCTTCCACCTGTGGCTGCGCCCGGGGCTGGAGGTGCTGCGCCAGTTCGGCGGGCTGCACCGCTTCGAGGGCTGGGCCAAGCCGATGCTCACCGACAGCGGTGGCTTCCAGGTGTGGAGCCTGGGCGAGATGCGCAAGATCAGCGAAGAGGGCGTGCGCTTCGCCTCGCCGGTGAACGGTGACAAGCTGTTCCTGACGCCCGAAGTCAGCATGCAGATCCAGGCCGTGCTGAACAGCGACATCGTCATGCAGTTCGACGAATGCACGCCCTACCAGACTGCCGGCCGCCTGACCACGGAGGACGAGGCCCGCCGCTCGATGGAACTGAGCCTGCGCTGGGCGCGCCGCAGCCACGACGAGTTCCGCCGCCTGGGCAACCCGAATGCGTTATTCGGCATTGTGCAGGGCGGCATGTTCGAGGGGCTGCGCGAGGAGTCGGCGGCGGCGCTGGCCGAGATGGACCTGCCGGGCTATGCCGTGGGCGGTGTGAGCGTGGGCGAGCCCAAGGCGGAGATGCTGCGCATCATGGCGCACACGCCGCGCCTGCTGCCCGCAGCGAAGCCGCGCTACCTGATGGGTGTGGGCACGCCGGAGGACCTGGTCGAAGGCGTGGCCAACGGCATCGACATGTTCGACTGCGTGATGCCGACACGCAACGCGCGCAACGGCCACTTGTTCACGCGCTTCGGCGACCTGCGCATCCGCAATGCGCGCTACAAGAGTGACGAACGACCAATCGACGAGACCTGCGCTTGCACGGCGTGTCGCGGTTTCTCCCGCGCCTACCTGCACCACCTGGACCGCTGCGGCGAGATGCTCGGCCCGATGCTGGCCAGCATCCACAACCTGCACTACTACCTGAACCTGATGCGCGAAATGCGCGAGGCGCTGGACGAGGGGCGTTTTGCGGCGTTTGCGTCGCGATTCCGCGCCGATCGACTAACCGGCGTCGGCTGAGACGGCACGGCGGCGCCTGTACTGCCCGAATAGTGCAACACCCGCCAAGCCAACGCCAAACAAGCCATAAGTGCCAGGCTCAGCGACCGATGCAACTGCCAGGCCTTCGAAACCCGGGTACTGCCGCGTGCCAAAAAATCCTTCTCCGCGAAACTCGGCGCGACTGTCGGACCGGGCCAACACGAACCAGGGCACGCTCTGCGGCGGTTCGGGCTGATCAAGATGCACCAGAAAACCGCGGACGGTCTGCGATGGCAAGAATCGCGAAGCGCCAGCTGCCCAAGCGCGGTTGTACAGCGTGCTGGAGCCACCGGCCCCGCCATGAAAGTAGTGGTCGTAGCGATCGATCTCGAAACCCTCGGGCGCGACGATCACGCTGCCTAGCGGCAGCTCGAGGCCAACGACGAAGATGCGCATATCCGCAGCGGACGATGGGCCCAGCTTGTTGTGGACCCAGAAGTCGAGCGTCCATTGCTTCGGTCCGCCGGAGACGGTGTAGCCAACCTCGACGGGACCAGCCAGTGCACCAGAAAGGAACAGCGCCGGAAGCCATTGGAGGGCGCGGCGGGCAGAACGTAGAAGCTGTTTCAAGACGGAAGTCCCAGGTAGGCCATGAAGGCTAACAGCGATTCGACGCGAAACGATGCGTGCCGTCAATCGCCGAATGTATCGAGGCCCGGCTCTGTCAATCCCCGAAACAGTGCCGACTCACCAGAACTGCCACTGGCCGCTGTAGACAACCCAAACACCCAGCGCGCCGTTGGTCACCGCATGCGCGATGACACAAGTCCACAGCTTGCCGGTGTGGATGTAAAGCCACGCGTAGGCCAATCCGGCCAGGGTTGCCGCCAGCCACAGCGGGTGCACCAGCACGAACAGGAAGGTGGAGATCAGCACCGCGCGCAAGCCCACCTGGGTGGGGTCGACGGTGACGAAACCCGGCCGCTGGATCCAGCGCATCAGGAACGAGCGCCAGAAGAGCTCCTCCATCACCGGGACCAGCAAGGTGGCGCCGAGCCAGCGCACCACCACCAGCGGCCAGTCGAGCTCTCCGCTGGCCGTCAGCGGGCGGAAACTCGCCGCGGCTTCGCCCAGCGTCATCCAGGGGGCATCGAGATGGATCCAGAGTCCGAAGACGGCCAGGCCGACACCCAGGGCCCATAGAAGCTGGCGCGAGTCGGGCAGGTTCATCCTGCTCAGCTCGCCGTACTCCCGCCGCCAGGCGATGAGCATGCCGCCGACGACCAGCACCGTCAGACCGTAGATCCAGCGCGGGTCGATGCCCCAGACGCCTTCGGGCGGCATCGCGCCGCGCACGGCCAGCAGAAGCAAGAAGGCCAGGAACGGAAGTGCGCGCACCCGGGCAGCGCGAGACATGTGAAAGGCCATGCAGGGACTCTTGTGGTTCGTGCGCGGTGCAAAGCTCGGGTGCGCAGTATCGATGAGCCTCGGCGCGGCGTCTTGTGCCGACACATGCCGGTGTGCGTTCGGTCACGCCGGGCCCAGGCGTCAGACGTCGCGCTGTTCCAGCCCGTGATGCGCGCCAGGGTACTGGCCCAACTGCTGCACCAGCCAGGGCAGCAGGCTGCGCAACTGAGCATGCAGGGTGTACGGCGGGTTGATCACGAAGATGCCGCTGCCGGCCAGGCCAAAGCCCAGCGCGTCGGTCTGCTGCAAGGTCAGCTGGGCGTGCAGCCAGCCCTTGGGCGCCAACGTCTTCAACGCCTTCAGCATGGCCACAGCCCCCGGCTTGCTGACCACCGGGTACCAGACCATGTAGACGCCCTGTGCGAAACGGCGCAGCGCGTCGCGCAGGGTGTCGACGACATGCTCGTAGTCGGCATGGCCTTCGTAGCTCGGATCCACCAGCACCAGGGCGCGCCGCGTGGGCGGCGGCAGCTGGCTCTTCAATGCTGCAAAACCGTCGGCCTGCCGCAATTCGATGTTCGGGCGGCCGTCCAGCAGTTCCAGCAGTGCCCGGTAGTCGGCCGGATGCAGCTCGAACAGGCGCAACTGGTCTTGCGGGCGCATCAGCTGCTGCGCCAGCTGCGGCGACCCGGGATAGCGGCGCAGAATGCCGTCTGTGTTCAGCGCCCTCAGCTGCTGCAGGTAGTCGGCCACCAGCGGTGGCGGCTGCGGCGATTCCCACAGTCGCCCGATGCCTTGCAGGAATTCGCCCTTCTTCAGCGCCTGCGCTGAATCCAACTCGTACAGGCCGGCGCCGGCGTGCGTGTCGACAATGCGGAAGCCCTTGTCCTTCAGGGCCAGGTGGCGCATCAGCTGCACCAGCACCAGGTGCTTGAGCACGTCGGCGTGGTTGCCCGCATGGAAGGCATGGCGGTAGGCGAGCATTGCGGTCTGCGGTCTGCGGTGCGATTGCGCACTGTGCCATGGCCGTGCCGGGCGGCCAGCCGCAGCACCGCCAGTGCTGCGGTCAGCGCGATTCGCGCCGTGCCTGAAACAGCTCGCGCAGGTTGACTTCGCGCGGGCCGGGGACCAGCGTGGCCTCGTCGCCGGCTTCGACCGTGCCGGTGTCGATCACGCTGAGATAGGCGCCGCAGTAGGCCGACTGCTGCATCAGCTTGGCAGCCTGGTTGAAACCCATCGCGTCGTTGAACTTGAAGCAGGGCTGGCGCGGCTCGCTGACGGCCAGGATGCAATGCGGCAGGCGCAGGTAGTCGCCGATCCACATGTCGCCTTCGAGCAGGCCGTGCAGGGTCAGGTTCTCGCCCATCGAGCCTGGCGCAAGGGGTTGGTCCCACGCGGCAACGCGGGCTTGCGCACGAACCACCTGCCAGAAAGGGTAGTGTTCATGCGGATAGGCGTAAACCGACTTGCTCAGTCCGCCATGCACGCTCAGGTCGGCCTGCTCGTCGCCGGCCAGGCCCAGCGCGCGCACGGCCACCGGGCCGGCCACCGGTTGCTTGCCGATGGCCGTCAGCACTGGCTTGCCGCCGATCGTGCGCACGCTGGCTCGGGCCACGTTGACGCTCACCACTCGAATCATGAATGCCCCTGTTGCAATGCGGGGCAGGGAAACGCACCACACGATTGCTGCACTGCAGCATAACCCATCGTTCCGTCGTTTAGCACGAAGTTCGTCAAAAGTCCTTTGTGCGCTGTGTTTGACATTTCGCATTCACCCTGCGCCTGGGTGGTTTCTGCTGCGGGCCAATGTGGCGACAATCAGCACCCCTTGCGCGCGCCCACGCGGGCCCTGGTCTGGCGGGTGCGGGAATCCGTGGATCGACGATTGGAGTTCAGATGAATCACCCCTCGATGGAAGGCCAGCGGCTGAACGTGCCCGGGCATGTGAAACACGCACGGCTCATCGCCTGGGTCGCGGAGATCGCGGCGCTGACCGAGGCCGCCGACGTCTACTGGTGCGACGGCTCGCAGCAAGAATACGACCGGCTCTGTGCCGGGCTGGTCGCCAGTGGCGTGTTCCAGCGTCTGAACCCCACGAAGCGGCCCAACAGCTTCCTGGCCTGCAGCGATCCCAGCGACGTGGCCCGTGTCGAGGACCGCACCTTCATCTGCAGCCAGCGTCAGGAGGAAGCCGGTCCCACCAACAACTGGGTCGACCCGACCGAGATGCGTGCGCTGCTGCAGACCGGCAAGGCCGACGGCACGCCCGGTCTGTTCAAGGGCTCGATGCGCGGCCGCACGATGTACGTGGTGCCCTTTTCGATGGGCCCGCTGGGTTCCCACATCTCGCACATTGGCGTGGAGCTGTCCGATAGCGCCTACGTGGCGGTGAACATGCGCATGATGACGCGCATGGGCAAGGCGGTGATCGACCTGCTGGGCACCGACGGCCATTTCGTGCCCTGCGTGCACAGTGTCGGTGCGCCGCTGCAGCCGGGTCAGGCCGACGTGCGCTGGCCCTGCAACCCCACCAAGTACATCGTCCATTACCCCGAGACGCAGGAAATCTGGAGTTACGGCTCGGGCTACGGCGGCAATGCGCTCCTGGGCAAGAAGTGCTTCGCGCTGCGCATCGCATCCACCATGGGCCGCACGCAGGGCTGGCTGGCCGAGCACATGCTGATCCTGGGACTGACCTCGCCGCAGGGCAAGAAGTACCACGTCGCCGCCGCCTTCCCCAGCGCCTGCGGCAAGACCAACTTCGCGATGCTGGTGCCGCCCAAGGGCTACGACGGCTGGAAGGTGACGACCGTGGGCGAGGACATCGCCTGGATCAAGCCGGGCAAGGACGGTCGCTTCCATGCCATCAACCCCGAGGCCGGCTATTTCGGCGTCGCTCCGGGCACCAACGCGGCGACCAACCCGAATTGCCTGAAGATGCTCGATCGCGACGTCATCTTCACCAATGTCGCCCTGACCGACGACGGCGATGTCTGGTGGGAAGGCCTGACCGATGAGCCGCCTGCACACCTGACCGACTGGCAGGGCAAGGACTGGACGCCACAGATCGCCAAGGAGACTGGCGCCAAGGCCGCGCATCCGAACTCGCGCTTTACCGTGTCGTCCACCGTCAACCCGGTGCTCGACCCGGAATGGGACAACCCGGACGGTGTGCCGATCGATGCGTTCCTGTTCGGTGGTCGCCGCTCCACCACCGTGCCGCTGGTGACCGAGGCACGCAACTGGGCCGAAGGTGTGTACATGGCGTCGACCATGGGCAGCGAGACGACCGCCGCCATCGCCGGGCAGGTGGGCGTGGTGCGCCGGGACCCGTTCGCGATGATCGCCTTTGCGGGTTACAACATGGCCGACTACTTCCAGCACTGGCTGGACGTCGGCGCCAAGCTGGCGAAGGCCGGTTCGAAGCTGCCGCCGATCTACTGTGTCAACTGGTTCCGCAAGGGCCCGGACGGCAAGTTCATCTGGCCCGGCTACGGCGAGAACATGCGCGTGCTGGAATGGATCGTCGGGCGCCTCGAGGGCAAGGCCGCGGGGGCCGAAAACGCCTTCGGCGTCAGCCCCCGCTACGAGGACCTCAACTGGAAAGGCCTGGACTACTCCAAGGAACAGTTCGCTCGCATCATCGGCATGGACCATGCCGATTGGCAGCACGAGTTGAAGCTGCACGAGGAACTCTTCACCAAGCTTGCCTACCACTTGCCGGCCGAGTTCAGCGCCACCAAGCAGCGCATCGCCGAGAAGCTGGCCGCCTGAGCTTTTGCCGGGTGGCCCGACTCTGCGCGCCGCCCGGGTGATGAAGCTGCAGCTGCTGTCCGACCTGCACCTCGAGACCGAGGCCTTCGACCCGCAACCCGCGCCCGGCGCCGATGTACTGGTGCTGGCCGGCGACATCGACGCCACCTGGGCCGGCTTCGAACGCTTTGCGCGCTGGCCGGTTCCGGTGCTGTTCGTTGCCGGCAATCATGAGTTCGACGGACGTGAACTCGTTGCGGCCTGGCCTGGCCTGCGCGCCACGGCCAGGCGATTGGGCTGGACTCTGTTGGAATGCGACCGCGTCGTATTGACCGATCGCCAGGGGCAGAAAGTGCGCTTCGTCGGCACCATTCGATGGAGTGACTTCGACCTGTTCGGCCCTGCCAAAAAAGAGTCCGCAATGAGAGCGGCCGCTTACTTCATGAAATTGATGCAGTCGACGCGGCAGGGTCGGGCGTTCGACGCGGTGGGTGTCCGGGAGGAGGCTCTAGCCTGTCGGGCCTGGCTGGCCGACGAACTGGGGCAACCTGCCAATGGCCGCTGGGATAAGACGGTAGTGATTACACACTTTGCACCCAGTCTTCGCAGCGCAGACCGACGTTACGGCGCGCAGCCTGGCACGGCCAGCTTCTGCAATGCCGATGACGACCTGCTTGCCCATGCCGACCTGTGGCTGCACGGCCATCTGCACTGCCGGCACGACTATCGGGTCGCGCGCGCCCAGCGCCCGCCGACCCGCGTGGTGTGCCAAGCGCGCGGCCTGCAAAGCAAAGGTGAGGCTGAAGGCTATGACCCGGGACTGCTGATCGAGGTCTGAACGCCCGGCCCCGATCTGATCAGGGAACCTAGGGCACCTGGCGCGGCCCGACGCCACCTCGGACGCTTCAGACGGCGACGAACCGGACCTTAGGGCCTCGCTGCCAGGCCATCCAGGCAGGTCGACAGCACCCAGTCGACCATTTGCTCGTCGCCGTGCTGGCCGCTGGCCTTCAGGAAGCCGAGCACCGGGTCGCAGGCGCGAGCGAAGAGTGTGTACAAGATTACCTCGGGCGGCAACTTTGCCGTCAGGCTGCCGTCCTGCTGCGCCTGGACGATCCATTGACCCAGGTGCTCGCTGACCTCCATCACAAGGTCGACGTAGACCTTGTCAGCGACCAGCGTCGCGCGCAGCGTGGAATTCTGCGAGGGTAGCGAGGGCATCTCGCCGGCCAGCTGGACCTGCAGCGTCCAGCGCGTCACCGCGCGCAGACGATCGAAGGCCGAGGATTCGGGCTTCGCCGCCTCGGCCTCGATGACCTGAAGCGCACGCCGCAACACGCGCACCATCGCCGCAGCCGCCAGCGCTTCCTTCGATGCGAAGTGCTTGTAAAGGCTGGCCTTGGCGATGCCAACATCGGCCGCCACTTCGTCGACGGTCATCGAATCGAAGCCCTTCTCGGCGAGCAGGCGGTTCACCGAGCTGACGATCGCGTCCTCACGAACACGCAGCACTTGCTCACGAAAGGACAGTCGGGCCATTCCCGATTCTATACTCCGAAACGACAAGTTGAACTGATGCGTCTTGATTTCGACGCTGAAGTGCATCTCACGCACTGTCGGGTGATGACACGCACCCGAGCCCGACCGGTCAGCGTCGTTTCAGTCGATCCGCCGCGGGCTCGTTGACGGGTGACTTTGCGGTGTCGGGCTTGGACACTGCGCCATGGTTGCCGGTGGCCTCATCGATCGACAACTCCATGCCGTAGGTTGTGCCCACGTCGGCCGCGTCGACGGCGCCAGGCTCCGGGCGCAAGCGAGGCCACCGAAACAGCCGCTGCAGCCCCTTCTTGCCGTCCATATCCACCCCTTGCCGCCATGCGAGGCCTCAGTCTGGCGCGACGAGCCGAGACCGATCGCCAGATCAGCCGGTCGGCCACCGCCCAGTTCGACGCCATTGCGCAACGGCAACAAGCTCACATCGCCTGAGGATGTCGCCGAGGCAGACCAGGCTTACCATGTAAGTCGGCCGCGGAAGCAAGAACAAGACTATTTTGGGGGACAGGCGAAGGCCATGCGCTACGTCGCGATGCAGGTCCTGACCTGGGGCACGATTGCCGGTTCGATCGGCAGTGCACTGCTGCTTGCGGCGCTGGAGGGTCCGCCAGCACGCTTTGCCGCGGAGCCACCGTCCCTGTCTGCACTGCCCACTGAGCCCACCCGGGCGGGCCACGGCCGCAGGCCGTCGACTCCTGCCTCGGCACCCGCCGCCAGCGCGCCCCGATGAGCCGCGCGCTGAACCGGCTCAGCGGCGCCTAGGTCGGGGCCGAGCAGGTCGCTGTGCCTGACGCCGTGCCGCAGGCACCAGCGGGCGCGTGACGTCGGCCAGCAACATGACGCTGCGCACGATGTCCTGCACCGCCTCGCCCAGATCGGATGGCGGCTCCAGGGTGTCGATCATCTGCTGCAGCGCATCCGCATCCTCGAGGTCCTGCGCGTCAAAGTGCATATAGATCAGTGCCAGCGGTTCGAGCAGTTGCGCATCGTCGCCTTGCATCAACTTGGGGAAGCGCTCCATCGCGGCGGCGAAGCCCGCCACCCAGGGCAGCAGACATTCCGACGGCGAAGCATGCCCCTCCAGTTCGAACACCCAGGGGTCGAACCACTGGCGGGCTGCGATCGCGCGGCGCAGTTGTTCGTGCCGACGCATTGCCAAGGCATGCAGCGTGCCCGGCTCGAAGCCGGCGGGCAACTCCCGCGCTTCGACATCGGTGATGCAGGGCAACCACCGGGAAGCGTCAATGTCGTGGGGCTGAAGCAACAAGCCGCACAGAAAGCCATCCACTGCGCTGATATCCAGCGGCAACAAGGGCTCGGGCACCCGGTCCAACTGGTCCTGCAGTTGCTGGATCTCCTGCTCGTCAAGCGGCAGGAACGCCGCATCAGCAATCGGTAGGGTGGCCATGCCGCATTGTCGCGCCGCACGGCTGCCTGCACCGATGGCGCGGCCTGGCGGCCTTCGAAGTTAGGGATGGCTGCCGGTGGATCGGGGCCATAGAGTCCGGCATACGAGCTGTCACACGATCATTGGCTTGCGCTTCAGGCGCAACAGGCACCGCCCAGGGCAAAGGAGGCGGTCCCCTACAGGTCCCAACGACGTCCTTTCATTAGGACTTCTACAAGCCCGCCGGTCCTCCGGCGGGCTTTTTTTCGCCACAAGGGCTGCGGCTAAACTGGACCGATGAAGGAAGCGCCCTATGCCTGGGTGGTCGTGTGGGCCACGTTCTTTGCCCTGGCGACCATCTTCGGCGTCTCGTACTCCTTCGCGGCCTTCTTTGCCTCGTTCGCTGCCGAATTCGATGCTCAGCGTGCCGACGTGGCTCTGGTGTTCGGGCTGTCGGGCGGCGTGTACTTCGTATTCGGCGCTGGCGCCGGCATGTTGGCCGACCGCTTCGGGCCGCGCGCCGTCACCTGCTGTGGCATGTTGCTGATTGCCGCCGGCCTGCTGCTTTGCAGCTTTGCCGAGTCGATGTTCACCGTCTATGCGGCTTACGGCGTCGGCGTGGGCCTGGGCATTGCGCTGGTCTACACCCCATCGATCGCCTGTGTGCAGCCGTGGTTCACGCAGCGGCGCGGCCTGGCCGCCGGCTTGGCC
>Ga0105090_10002392_pt1 | contig 10465 bp, 4 predicted proteins | sample PPLLak3March2015_FD_79110 | JGI IMG/M metagenome (GOLD analysis project Ga0105090, IMG submission 79110) | Freshwater sediment microbial communities from Prairie Pothole Lake near Jamestown, North Dakota, USA - PPLs Lake P7 Core (1) Depth... | ecosystem: Environmental > Aquatic > Freshwater >... | reverse complement strand
GGCAGCCCGGAGCGCTTTGACGGTCGGGTTGATGCGATAGGTGCGTTTCAGGCCATAGCGGGCTTTGGATTTACGGGTCATGGTGTCGATCCTTAATAAAGATTTTTTGTCTGTTGTCAGTTATTTGGGGGGGGGTTATGCTTTTTATACCTCATCGAATTTACTCCCTGTTCAGTTTCGCTGTCAAGAACAGGTGAAAAAAACATCCCCTACTTATTTCTCATTTTCAATATTTATCATATATAACAATGTTTTAACATTTTAATACTGTACAGGAATGGTGCTTGATGGCACAGCCATGGATTAACCTTAACCCATAAAATTGCGCCCTCGACTGAAACAAACAGCACCTATTTACACTGTCACGCCCCTCTACTGCGTAGCTTCTTCAGGTGCAGGGATTTCAGATTCAAAGGTGATCAGCTCACGGATTTCGGCCGTGCGCAGGCCGACCATCATCGGATTGCGGACGCCGGGCAGGAAACTGATATCGAAGATTTCGCTGATATCGCCTTCGAAACGGATCCACTGCAGCACGTCGCCATTGGTCAAGGACACGATCTGCACGCCGCACCATGCATCGGCATCGCGCTTTTTGAGCTCTTCATCCAGCGCCAGGCCCGAGAAACGGCCATTGCGCGCCTTGGAAAGCCCGATGGCCGCCACATTTCCTATCATCGACAGGCCACGCAGGAACCCCGGGCAGAACGTGAACGGCACGAAGGCCTTGTTTTCGAAATCCACCCAGCCGAGATAGCCGGTGCCGGCATTGAGCACCCAGAGCTTTCCGTCATGCCAGCGCGGCGAATGCGGCATGGACAGGCCCTCGCAGACGATTTCATCGGTTTCGACGTCGATGATCACGCCGCCGTTGTCACGGCGGTCACGCCAGCCATCGACGGTATCGCTGCGGCAGACCGCGGTCACGTATTTCGGCTCGCCGTCCTTCATGGCCAGGCCGTTCAGATGGCACCTGTCCTCGGGCGCCAGCTTACTGATGAATTTCGGCTTCCAGACCGCTTTGAAACTGTGCACCGGATCCAATTCGGCCAAACAGGAATATTTGGTGTTCACGAACACCACTTTGCCGTTCTTGCGGATGCCGAGCTCGTGGATATCCAGGTCACCGATGGTCTGCGCATTGCGCGGCACATAGCACCGATCGAATACCTTGTGGATCGTCTCATTCTTGCGCAACACGTTCTCAAATCGCCAAAGCTGGTAAAGGCCGCCGAGATAGATGCGCTGCGTATTGCCGACGATGCCCATGGCCCGTTCGAAGATCCGCTCGAAGAAGGAAACGCGGTTGTTCGGGTCGCTGCCGACCAGGTACACGCGCCCGGTCTGGTAGGATGTGATCGCGAGCGAGATTTTATGGCTTGCCAGCCAGGCGCCCATGCCGCGCGAACAGCTTTTCTCCACCTTCAGCTGGGTGATGTCCTTCGGCTTGCCTTCACCCTTCTCCTGGGATTCGGTGATGGTCTGCACCTGCGGCTTGGATTCCGGGGAATCACTGGTATTCATCGGTTCGGAAGCGTTCGCTTCCTGATCGTCGCTCGAACCATCCTTGGGCTCGGGTATTTTCTTGGTAGACAAAAACTTTCTCCATTTGTTGATTGCCCGCACATGGGCGGTTTGTCCGGCATTCGGCAATTCTATCAGCACAATTCAGCGGGTGGCATAAAAAAAGCCGGCGTGAGCCGGCTTTTTTCATTTGCTTGCTGGCTTACCAGTCGTAACGCACGCTCAGCTGTCCGCCCAGCACGCTGTCATAGGCGCTGCCATCGCGCCAGTTCATGCCGGCGCTGAGCCCGAAGCCGCCGATGAAGCCGGTGACGCCGGCCTCGAACAGTGCGCTGCCGCCGCCGGTATCGACGTCTCCGGTCAGCAGGCCGCCGATTTCATAGCTGTTGGAACCGTCGGTTTCATTGAGCCAGCTCAGGGCGCCGTATGGCGTCCAGTAATTGCCGCCTGCGGTCTTGTACGATTTACGCAGCGCCGCACCGATGCGCCATAACGACGAATCGCCGTCGGTGAGATCGAATTCGGACATGTTGTAGCCGATCGTATTCAGGTCGACGTCAACCGAGCTGTACTGGAACTGCGGCTCGACGATCAAACCGGACGACATCTTGTAGCCGTAGCCCATCTCAAGGCTGTAACCGTCCGCGCTGCCTTCGAAGCCGAAATCGCTCTGGCCGCCCAGTCCGTAACCGTCGAAATCCATGGCACGGTAGCTGAAGTCGGCGTAGAAGCCGTTGCCCGGGGTATAGGTGACATAGCCGCCCAGGGTGTCGGCATCGATGTCCGCACGTCCGCCGGCCGCCGGATCCACGGTGCTTTCGGATGTGCCGCCCAGCAGACCTGCGGTCCACTGGCTGTTGAACGCGTAGCCGACGCCGAACTCGATGCCGGAACCGTCCATGTCGAAGTCGTGCGATCCACCTGCGCCGAAGTTGTCACGGTGGGCATCGGGCGCCATGCTGCCGCTGCTGGTGAATCCGCGTACCCAGACGCCGGCGGCGGCTTTGTATTCGGCCCTGCCGCTGCCATCCGGATTCTGGTTGAATTCACGGTGCGTGCCTTCGCGCTGGAACAGCGTGCCGGTGCCCTGGTTCCACAGGCTCTGCACGCCCGGGGCGACCGAGCTGGCGACCACGCCGGCCGTGCTCAGCCCGGTGATGTCGAAGCCCAGCGAGAACCGGTCGTTGCTGCCGCTGTAGTTGATTTCCTTGATCAGGCTCGATTCAACGGTGTACAGTTCGTCGAACGGCGGCGTGACGATGCCGATATTGAAGTTCGCCGCGCTGCTGGTACCGGAGACATGGACGATTTCGATCGTTTCACCGGCCAACATGTCGGCGATGCTCGGGCCGCTCAGCAGTTTCACGTCGATGACGTTGGCGGTATTGGTGACCACGTCGCCTTCGATGTACAGACGGTCCGCCAGCAGGCTGGTTCCGCTGGCATTGACCACGATATGGCCGGTGCCGGCGAAGTCGCCGTAGATGGTCAGCGTGTCGTTCACATCGGCGTCATCCATGTGGATGGAGCTGCCGTTGTTGGTGAACACCGAAGTGCTTCCGCCCATGTCGATGACGTTGTCGTTGTTGGCGTACAGCCTGCCGTTGTTCAGGAAGCTGTTGCTGCTGCCTTCGGAATAACCCATGCTGATGTACGAATCGTCCATGAAGATCTTGCCGGTGCTGCTATTGACGATTGAGTCGTCGCCGCCACCGAAGTACGTGCCATTGTTATCACCAACATACCATTTGCCATTGTTGGTCAAGGAATCGACTTCAATGCTAGAGGCTGTCCAAATGTCACCGAAAATCTTACCGGTTGTGGTGTTGGTGATGGTGGTGCCTTCGGCATAAGTCACAATCGCCCAGGCGTTATCACCGGCGGCGTCGATGGTGCCGGAGTTGGTTATTGAAGTGCCATAACCACTTTCGGTACGTATACCCACCGAGAATCCATCAGATGCGGTGGCTTTGATGCTACCAGCGTTGGAGATGCTGACCGTACCATTTGATACTGCATTTACGCCATAAACACCATAGCCGCCATTGGCATTGATATCGCCGCTGTTAACCACTGTTACGCCTAAATCGCCGTAGGCCTGGATGCCTGTGGCTCCTGCTGCGGCATAGTAGTAGTAGCCGACGTATGTGGGAGTGGACTGAGTAGACACCTGCAGATCGCCGCTGTTGCTCACATAAACGGAGCCGTTGTCTGCGTCGGCGTAGATGCCGATTGCCTCACCGTAGGTGGAGCTGACGATCATGTCGCCAAAGTTATAAACAGTAACATCGTAACCGTATGAATTTGCTTCAATGCCTGAGCTAGAGCCGTCTACTGCGGTGGCAGTGATACTGCCGCTGTTGGCCACAAAGACATCTGATTCAGCCTCAGCCCGTATACCGAAACTGCCTTGAGGCCCATAAACCGAAAGAGTGCCGCTGTTGAATACCGTCGCTGTACCATTTCGCGCCAAGGCTAAAATGCCACCGGCATAAGTATAGCCTGTTGCGGTGATATTGCCCTGGCTGGCCACGTAAGCATCGCCAAAATACGATTCGCTTAAAATGCCGCCGGCGTAACTTTGCTCCGAGTAGACCGAAATATCGCCGAGATTGAACACGGTTGCATCAAATTCGGCATCGGCACTAATTCCGATTGCCGGACCAACGGCAGTGATGTTGAAGTCACCGCTGTTGGCAACATAAACATCGCCATAGCCAGCGCCAGCCACGATACCCACTGCGTAGGCATACGCATCAACCGCCATATTGCCGGCGTTCAATACTTCGACATCTCCGGTATTCGCTACCGCAACAATGCCGGCACCGACATAACTGCTGGAAACTGTCAGCTCGCCACTATTGTAAACAAAAACATCGCCAACCGCTGTTTCGGCATAGATGCCTAAGGCTAAACCATAGCCGCTGATATTCATATCGCCGGCGCTGACAACCGAAACATCGCCAGACCCATAATAATAGGAGTAACCAGAAGTAACGGCATTGATGCCAATAGCGTCACCGGAGGTAGAGGTGATGTCCATGGCGCCAAAGTTATAAACAGTGATATCGCCAAAATCTGACGTTGCATCTATACCTGTGCTTGGGCCATTCGATGCGGTAATGATATCGCCACTATTGGCAACAAACACATCATATTTAGAATTGGCTTGTATGCCGTCACTGGAATTTGCAGCATTCACGAAGATATCGCCACTGTTATAGACAGTTGCATCGCCAAATGTGGTGAAGGCTGAAATACCTGCCGCGTAATTGGTTGAAGTGGCTGCGATATTGCCTTGGTTATACACGGAAACATCGCCTGAGAAGGTTTGGCTGAATATGCCACCTGCGAAACTGGAATCCGATACAGCCGAAATATCGCCAACATTAAACACTTCAATATCGTATTTAGCGCGGGTTTCAATACCCACTGCAGGGCCGTAGGCGGACGCGTTGATATCGCCGCTGTTGGCCACATATATGTCGCCGTAGTAGCTTTGGGCGAAAATAGCCAATGAACGGCCATATGTCGAATCGATCGTCATGTTGCCGGCGTTCAAAACCTCGATGTCGCCGGACGTCACCGCCCTGATACCGCCTGAATCGAAGTTTGAGCTTACTGCCATTTCGCCGTAGTTGGCGACACTGATAGCGCCGTCACTCGTTACGGCGAAAACGCCGAAAGCCGTTACTCCGCCGCTGATGTCCATGGCACCCGTATTGGCGACCAGAATATCGCCGGCATACGTCGAGCGGGCGTAAATGCCGTAAGCATTGCCGTTCACCGACTCGGCGACGATATCGCCGCCGATATTGTAGATGGACACATTTCCGTTAGTGGTGGCGCCAACGAGGCCGATGGCATCGCCGTTGTACGCATAGGCGTTCAGATCGCCTGAATTATAGATGACCACATCAGCCAGGGCCACGGCCACAATCGCAGAGGCGTCGGCATCATAGCCGCCGTCGGCACTGATGTCACCGCCGTAGTTGAGGACAACGGCAGTGCTTTGGAACGCCGAGGCATACAGCCCGTAGGCGGCAACGCCATAAGCCGAGCTTACCGAGACATCGCCGCTGTTGTTGATATAGGCGACATCGTAGAGACTTTTTGCAAACAGGCCGGTGGCGTCGGAATAAGCTGTGGCGCTGATATCGCCACTATTGAAGATGGCGGCTACGCCAAATTGGCCATAGGCGTAGGCTCCGTAGGCTTTCACATAGTCCGAAGCGGCTGATATATCACCGGAGTTATTGATAATGGCATCGTAGCCGGCTTTGGCATAGATGCCGGAGGTAGTGCGGAACGTCGAATCGGTTGATATATCGCCAGAATTGTAAACATAGGCGTCACCAAAACGGGTTTGCGCATAGATGCCATAGGCGTAAACAAGTGAATCTGCGCTGAGATCACCGGTATTGCTGACTTCTACACCGTATTGACCGACGGCCACTATTGACAAGGCATTGGTGTAGGTTGAAGCGGCTGATATGTCGCCAGTGTTGTCTACAGATGTATAGCCGCGGCTTGATACAGCGCGGATGCCCTGGGCACTGCCGGTGGCGTAACTGGTCGCGGTGATGTCACCGCTGTTGACGACCGTGACTTCGGCGAGGAAGCCGGTGGCCTGGGCTTGTATGCCTCTGGCAAAACCATAGGTTGTTTCGGCGTTGATATCGCCACTGTTGGTAATATCGATTCCATAATAGCTGTCAGCCTGGATGCCGATGGCATTGCCTTGGAATGTATAGGCGCTGATGTTGCCGCTGTTGTCGACTACGCTGTAGCCGAAGCGTCCGGTTTTGATGCCGATGGCGCTGCCGTAGGTGCTGGACACGTCAATTTCGCCAGCCGAGGTGACGGTAATGTCGCCGGCGTAGCTGTAGGCGTTGATGCCGATGGCGCTGCCGGCAAACGTGCTCGCGTTGATGTCGCCGCTGACGTCGATGCTGACGGGGCCGTAATAGCTGCCGCTTCTGGCATCAATGCCTGTGGCGTTGCCGTTATAAGCTTCAGCTGAGATATTGCCGCTGCCGGTGACGCCGACATCGCCGTAATAGGAATACGCGAGTATGCCGGTGGCGCTACCGCCTACGATTACCTGCGCTTGGACAAGTCCGTCGCTGTTGACGCTGACGTCGCCATATGCGCTGCCTGCGTAGATGCCGACGGCCTGACCATACGCGGTAGTGGCGTAAATGGCGGTGCTAGTATCGATACTGACATCGCCATAAGCGGAAGCTGCTATGATGCCGAGCGCCGAATTGTAGGTGTTAGTCGCAACGATTGTACCGCCGCTGCCGGTGATGCTGACATCACCATAAGTGCTTTGTGCAAGAATGCCGGCGGCCAAGCCACCGTAAACTGTTGTGGCATCGATGTCGCCACTGTTATCCACGCTGACGTCGCTATATACGGAGGATGTGGAAATGCCGATTGCGGCTCCATAAGCTGATTCTGCAATGACGTAACCGCTGTTGGTCACATCGACCGCGCCATAAATCGATGATGCGGCGATGCCGGTGGCGTCATAGTATGCAAGCGCGGTAATCGCACCGTCGTTGTCAACGCTGACATCGCCGGTGAAGGACTGTGCCGAAATACCTGTGGCATCACCCAACACCGAGCGCGCATAAACCGTACCGTATTGGCCATTGCTGACCGTCACATCGCCGAACGGCGCCACAGCCGACATGCCGTAGGCGGTACCATCGTGCGAATAAGCCAAGATGTCGCCGCTGTTGGCGGCGCTGACATCGCCGTACTGCGCCGCAACAAGCATGCCGTGTGCGTCGTATGCAAATGAAGCCGCCAATATGCTGCCGTTGTTGGCATCGCTGGCGTCACCGTAGGCTGATGCGGAAACAACACCGTACGCGTTTCCATTGCGGCTACGGACATCGATGGCGCCGTTGTTGGTCACTGAGGCATCGCCGTACTGGCTGAGCGCATATATGCCTGCCAGATCCAAGCCCAACACGCTGCTATAGGCAACGATGCTGGCATCGCTGGTTATCGAAAGATCCATGAAGCTGAAGGCATTGACGCCGTTGCCGTCAAGCAAATTGATGACTGTGGTGTTATCCAAAATAACAACGGTCGGGTCGAACGGCAGGGCCACGTCGCCGGGACCGAAATTCAATGTCGCGCCAAACGCGCCGGAACAGGTGATGGTGTTGCCGACCACGGTACAGGCGGCCTGTGCGGCCGGCGCAACTGCAGCCATGGCCATACCGGCGAACAATGCGTTCCGCAATGCCTTCACCGCAGGATTGATTTTATAGGTACGGTTCATGCCGTAACGTGCTTTCGACTTGCGTGTCATAGATTGTCCCCTGGAAAAATGTGGTTGAAAAAACCGAACCCGTGCATCCTTAACTTCCCCTGAAGCGGCAATACGGAAAGTTTGCCGTAACAGTTAACGCCTTTTTTTTTCAAGGGTCAAGTCAGATATGTTAAATATACGTTAATACTTTTCATGAAATTCGCCGATTTTTTGTGATATTGCGCACAATTGCTCATTTTACTGGCTTGCACTGAGGCCGGCGCTTCCGGGACTGTGCTATAGGCGTCTGAAAAATAATCGTCATGTGACCCGCTGGCTCCCTTCAAAAGTAGTGTAATTGCCCTAACTGCGCGGATTCAACCGTTGTCTTCTGGCAATCCGATGAACTCCATGTACTTGCCGCCCGGCAGACGCCCGATTTCAGCGCACCAATCGTAGCTAACGGTGACGTCCGGCCCGAAGTTCCTGACGAACACCTCACGGACCTGCGTTTCAATGGCGGGCGCATCGGCGCCTTGCTGCGCGATGATCCGGACCAGGAATCGATCCAAGGCGGTCTGCTCGACCTGGTACTGGCGGATGCCCGGTGTGTCGCGGATGGGCGCCGAAAGCTCGGTGCTGAACACATGGCCGCCCTGCGGATGCCGCAGCAGACCGCGCGACTTGCCCAGCAGCCGGGTCAGCGCCGGCAAGGGTATCCTGCCGCACGGGCAGACCACCGGCGCGGCCAGATCACCGATGGCGTAGCGGATCAAAGGCATCTTCCGGTTGAAATAATCGGTGATCACGATCCGGCCGACCTCGCCGTCCGAACAGGGCTCGCCTTGCGCGTTGAGGAACTCCAGCCCGAGCTTGTGCGCCATGATGTGGTAGTTTTCGGGATGGTGCGGACAGCGCCCGGCGGTCATGCCCGTTTCGGTGCTGGAATAGGTGGCGCCGATCCGGGCTTCGGGAAACGCCCGCCGGATCAGCGCCTCCTGGCTGCTCTCGAACAGCTCCGACATGCAGATGATGCGCTTCAGCCCGGTGATCCGTTCGCCGCCGGCGATGAGATGCTGCGCGAGCTGCTCGAGGTTGGTCGGGTAGCTGATCAGCGAACGCACGCCTTGTTCAATCTGGGCGCGGAGAAAGTGCAGCTGCTCGCCGACCGGGGAGGCCACTTCGAAGCTGTTGGGCCTGGCCTGATGGGAAGACAGCGCTACGATCTTGGCATGCGGCAGGCGTCCGCCGAACCATTCGGCGTAGCCCAGGCTGTCGCGGGCGTCCATGCGCGCGCGCGGCGGCGCCCAGTGGATGCGGACCGGCACCGAGGTGGAACCCGAGGTCTTGCCGGTCACCGGGTTGCCGTTCAGCAGCTCGTCGTTGTGCTCTTGCAGGATCTCGCGGGTTAGCAGGGGAATGTCCGGGCCCGGGGCGTAGAAGCGGCGGTAGAAGGGATTGTGCGCGAAGGCGTGGCTGACAATCTGGCTGAAGCGCTTTTCCGCGTAAGGCCGGCCGATGAACGATGTCGGGATGGTGAATTCGGGCATGGGCAGGCAATCCGTTTTTGCCATCATCTGGAATGCCGGCGGAAATAGCAAGCCGTGTTCACTTACAATGGTGCGCATGTCCCGGCATTTCCCGACCCGCAACCCGAAACCCAAGGCCTACTGGCAGCTGATCCGCGGCGACCGGCCGATCGGCACCCTGCTGCTGCTGTGGCCGACGCTGTGGGCTTTGTGGCTGGCCGCCGAGGGCGTTCCGCCGATCAAGCTGCTGCTTATCTTCAGTGCCGGGGTCTGGCTGACCCGTTCGGCCGGCTGCATCATCAACGATTACGCCGACCGATGGCTGGATGCGAACGTCGAGCGCACCAAGCAGCGGCCTCTGGCGCGCGGCGTGCTGTCCGGCAGGGAAGCGCTGGCCGCGTTCATGCTGATGATGCTGGTCGCCTTCGGCCTGGTGCTGCTGACCAACAGGCTAACCATCCTGTTGAGCGTCGTCGGCGCGGTGCTGGCCGCGACTTACCCGTACCTGAAACGGCACAGCTATTTTCCGCAGGTGTATCTGGGCATCGCGTTCGGCTGGGGCATACCCATGGCCTTCGCCGCCGTGCAGAACAACATTCCGCAGAGCGCCTGGCTGCTGTTCCTGGCCAACGTGCTGTGGACCACCGCCTATGACACCTGGTACGCGATGGTCGACAAGGACGACGACCTGAAGGCCGGCGCCAAATCGCTGGCGATTTTCCTCGGCGACATGGACCTGATGGCGCTCGGTCTGTTTTTCGCCGGGTTCCTGGCCAGCCTGGCCCTGCTTGGCAGGCAATACCACTTCGGCCTGTCCTATTACCTCTGTCTGGCGGTGGCAGGGGCGGTGATCCTCTGGCAGTTCAAGATCGCCCGCCTGCGCCATAGGGAAGACTGCTTCCGCGCCTTCCTGAGCAACCAGTGGGTCGGCATGCTGGTGTTCATCGGGTTTGTGCTGGCGTTTATTTAAACCACCCGCGCCAGGCACCAGACATCCACCCGCTTTACGCCGGCGGCCAGCAGCGTCTGGGCCGCCGCCTGGCAGGTCGCGCCGGTGGTGTACACATCGTCGACCAAGGCTACATGGCCGGGTAAAACGCCTTTGGCGCTGAATGCGCCGGTAACGTTCGGCAAGCGCTCGGCG
>Ga0105090_10002391_pt1 | contig 10465 bp, 10 predicted proteins | sample PPLLak3March2015_FD_79110 | JGI IMG/M metagenome (GOLD analysis project Ga0105090, IMG submission 79110) | Freshwater sediment microbial communities from Prairie Pothole Lake near Jamestown, North Dakota, USA - PPLs Lake P7 Core (1) Depth... | ecosystem: Environmental > Aquatic > Freshwater >... | reverse complement strand
GTAATGCGCCACCATCCAGACGGCGCTTTCGGCCGCGAAGCAGTCGACGGTCATCTGCGCGATCTTCTCGCGCACCAGGCCGAACTCCGCGATCGGCCGTTCGAACTGCTTGCGCTCCGTGGCATACGCGACGGAGCGACGGATCAGGGCCTTCATGCCGCCCACGGCACCGCCACCGAGCCCGGTGCGGCCGTTGTTCAGGATGCCCATCGCCACCTTGAAGCCCTTGCCGACGTCGCCGAGCACGTTTTCTGCCGGCACACGCACGTCGCTGAATGCGACCGTCGTCGTGGACGACGCTCGGATGCCCATCTTGTCTTCATGCGGGCCCTGGCTCACGCCCGGCCATGCGGCTTCCACCATGAAGGCGGTGATCTTGCCCTCGGGGCCGTCCGTGCGCGCAAACACCGTGTAGAAGTCGGCGATGCCACCGTTGGTGATCCAGAGCTTCTCGCCGTTGAGCGTCCAGCTGCCGTCGGGGTTGCGCTTCGCCGCCGTGCGGATCGCGGCCGCGTCCGAACCTGCACCCGGTTCCGTCAGGCAGAACGCGGCGATCATTTCCCCGCTCGCCAGCCTGGGCAGGTAGCGAGCCTTCTGCTCGTCGTTCCCGTACAGCAACAGCCCCTTCAGGCCGATGGAGCTGTGCGCGCCGATGGTGAGCGAGATCGAGCTGTCGTGACCGCTCGTTTGCGACAGTACTCGCGCATATGCGGCATTGGAGAGGCCGAGGCCGCCGAACTCCTCCGGGATGATCAAGCCGAAGAGGCCGAGTTCGCGTAACGCCTGGATGAACTCTTCAGGCTGGTGCGCTTCGCGATCCCATTTCGCGAACTCCGCTTCCTTGCCTTCGAGGAAGCGGTCGACCGACTCGACGATCATGCCCAGCACTTCGCGATCGCGATCGCTGATGGCCGGGTACGGGAACAGGTTTTCCTCGACGATGTCCCCGAGCAGCAGTTGCTTGGCGACGCTCTGCTCACGCAGCAGGCGGTCGGGGGCGGTGAGGGGAAGCGTCGGTGCGATCGCGTTCATCGTGGGTACCTGGGCTGGTTGCGGTGGGCGCACGAGGCTGGTCGGCGCAGGCCGATGGTCTCAGGCTAACTTTACACCGTTTTTGATGCGTTGCAGCAATCCCGTCGGGATGGTCGCCGCCCGCCATCGGCGCGTGGACTCATAGGAGCATTCTGGCCCCTGCCACAGGGACTAACTGCCCGCCGCGCGTTGCTTCCCCAGCAGCATTTCCGCCACGGCGCCCCTGGCTACGAAGCTCAGAACCAGCAGGTAGGCCGTAAGAAACACGGCCCCACCGAAGAACGCCAGCGCACCGAGGGCAACGCCGGTGCCCGAAAACTGGTGCCGCCAGGCCACCCAGAGTGCCGAAAGCAGCAGCAGGCACATGAAATCCAGGTTGAACTGACCGGGCCAGTCCATCGCGGCCATGTCCCCGAAGAAGACTGCGAGCAGGCCCATACCATGATTGGCAATGACGACGCCCGTATACCCGACGAGAGCCACCCAGAGCAGTACGAGCACGACCCGAAACGCTGTCACGTTGTTTTCCCCTTGTGTTTCATCACGGAATGCACGAATCGACCGAACTCCCGGTCCTTCTTACGTCGCTCCACGTACGACGAGTCGTGGAACGCGGACTCCTTCCGCAGCTTGAGGTAATTCTGCAGGTGTTCTTCGCTCAGGGCGCCCCGCTCGATGGCCGCTCGCACCGCGCACCCTGGTTCGCTCGCGTGACTGCAATCCGCGAACCGGCAGTGTTGCGCATGCTCCCCGACATCAGCGAAAGCGTCGTCGAGGCCCTCGCCCACCCCCAGCATTCCCAACTCACGCATGCCGGGCATGTCGATCAGCAGGGCCCCGCCCTCGAGGGCGATCAGTTGACGACGCGTGGTCGTATGACGTCCCTCTCCCGTATGGCTCACGTCGCGCGTTTCGCGCTCGGAATTGCCTGACAGGCGGTTGATCAGGGTCGTCTTGCCGATACCCGACGAACCGAGGAGACAGTACGTCCTGCCGGGAGCCAGGAACCCTCGAACTTCATCCAGGCCGGCGCCCGTCACGTTGCTGACGGCGAAAATTCTCGCGTCGATGCCCGCGACCCGGATCCTGCCGATCAACGCTCCCAGTTCGTCAGGGCTGACCAGGTCGATCTTCGTCAGCAGCAGCACAGGCTCGATGTGCCCTTCCCTCACCATCACCAGGTATCGCTCGAGTCTGCGCACGTTGAAATCGAACTGGCAGGCCTGGATGACGAACGCCACGTCGATGTTCGCGGCGATCATCTGGAAGTCGATGTCCTTGCCCGGGGCCTTCCGTCTCAGGAACGACTTTCGCGGCAGCACGCCGTGAATGGTCGCGTGGGACCTTGCGTCCAGGTAGCGGACGCACACCCAGTCGCCCACGGACGGCAGGTCGGTCGAGGACGCGGCTGCGAACTGCAGTCGGCCCGTCAACTCGGCAGGAAGCTCGCCATGCTCGTCACCAATGATGTATCGGGACCTGTCGACCGCGGCTACCCGCGCAAGGGACAGCTCGTTGCCGCACAACTCGCGCGCCTTCTCGGCAAACCATGGGTCGAGGTGAATGTTCACGGCTGCAAGGGATCGCCCACGCGGATCAGGTTGAGGTCACCTTCGCGACTCGACCTGTCGTGGCTACTGGAGTGGTCGCAGTACTCATGATACTTCTCGACGGCCTGTCCGTGTACGCGGGATGCGGCCGGCAATATCGCGCGTGCAGCCGAGAGTCACCCTGACTTCGGCAGTCGTGCGAAATCAGACGGGATCGAAGCGGTACGCGTCCATCGACAGTGCCGCACCTTCCATGGCCGTGTAGATCCGGCTCGACCTCGCCGCCGCGCCGGCAGCGCCTAGCGCAACGTACAACGGCAGGAAGTGCTCCTCAGTGGGATGCGCGCGTGCCGCCTCAGGCGCCTGTTCACGATAGTGCAGCAGTGCCTCGACATCGTTGCTGGCCAGCGTTCTCTCCAGCCAGCCGGAGAACGCCGCAACGTACGGCAGCGGTTGCGCGGTCTCGCGGCTCGTCATCCAGTCTCGCAGGTTGTGGGTCACGTGGCCTGAGCCGATCACGAGCACGCCACGCATCCCCAGGGATTGCAGCGCGCGTCCCATTTGCAGGTGATGCGGCGTGCCGAGTCCGGGCTGCACCGACAATTGCACGACGGGGACGTCGGCGGCCGGGTACATCCAGCGCAACGGCACCCACGCGCCGTGGTCGATGCCGCGGCAGCCGTTGATCGACAGGTTGAACCCCGCGTCGCGCAGCAGGCCCGCAGTCTCTTCGGCGAGTTCGGGCGAACCGGGTGCGTCGTAGCGCAGCTTGTACAGCAATTCGGGGAAGCCCCCGAAATCGTGGATCGTCGTGAGTTGGGTCGCGCCCGTCAGCATCGGCAGCGACGTCTCCCAGTGGGCCGACACCATGAGGATGGCCCGTGGTTTCGGCAGCGAATCTGCGATTGTTCGCCACGCCTTGCCGGCACCACCTGGATCGAGTGCGTGCATGGGCGAGCCGTGCGAAAGAAACAACGTCGGGAGGCGGGTCATGCTGCGGCCCAGACTCTCCCCGCCTGGGCGGGCGGGGAGAGTCACCATCACTTCGCCAGGCCTTCGGCCTTCAGCGTCGCCTGCACCGCGGGACGCTCAGCGACGCGCGCACGGAACTGCTGCAAAGCTGGCCACGGCGCAAGGTCGACCTTGTGGTAGTCGGCCCAGTTCAACACGACCCACAGGTACGCATCGGCGATGGAGAACGCGTCGCCCGTCAGGAACGGCTGCTTGTCGAGCGTCTTCGCAATGAACGTGAAGCGATTGCCCAAAGCCTGCACAGCGCGCTCGCGCACCTCGGCCGGCGTCTTCGGATTCCACAGCGGACCGAAACCCTTGTGTACTTCCGTCGAGATGAACACGAGCCATTCCATCAGCTGCCAACGCGCCTTGGTGCCGAAGACGGGGGCGAGCGTGCCAGGCTTCTGGTCCGCGATGTACTGCAGCAGTACACCGACCTCCGTCAGGCGTGTACCGTCGTCCAGCTCGAGCATCGGGACGTATCCCTTCGGGTTGATCGAGTAGAAGTCGGTGCCGTCGGCCAGCGTGTGCTTGGTCAGGTCCACCTTGACCGGCTCGTACGGCAGGCCGAGCTCGTTGATTGCGATGTGCGGGGCCTGCGAACAGGCGCCGGGGGTGTAATAGAGCTTCATGAACGGGGTCGTCCTTGGATGAGTGTTGCGGGCAGTTACGTGAGTGCATGATGGAGCACTCAATTATCGGGATAAACACCGTTCAGATGGATTCATAATTGCGTTAAATGCAACAATAGGCCGATGGACCGCTTCCTTGCCGTCAAGACCTTCGCGAAAGTCGTGGAACTCGGCAGTTTCGCGCGGGCGGCAGAGCGGCTCGGCTTGTCCACCTCGGCCGTGTCCCGGCAGGTCTCGGAGCTCGAATCTCACCTGGACGCGCGGCTGCTGAACCGCACCACGCGGCGGCTGTCGCTGACCGAAGCCGGGCAATCGTTCTATGAACACAGTGTGCAGCTGCTGTCCGACCTGGAGGACGCCGAAGCCTCGGTGCGTCTTGCGGCAGCGGAGCCCAAGGGCACGCTGCGCCTGACCTGCGGGGTCAGTTTCGGCACGCGGTACCTCACGCCAGCGCTGGCCGAATTCGGCGCGCTCCATCCGAACCTCGTGCTCGATCTCGACCTTTCCGACCGTATCGTCGACCTGGTCGAGGACGGGTTCGACCTCGCGATCCGCATCGGACAGCTGGGCTCACAGGGCATGGTCTCGAAGCGGATCGGCTGGACGCAGATCGTATGCTGTGCGTCGCCTGCGTACCTGGCGCGACGCAGTGAACCGATTCAAACGCCCGCTGACCTCGTCCAGCACGAATGCCTGAGCTACACGAATGTCGGGATGCCGAACACTTGGGCTTTCGATGGCAAGGACGGCAGCGATGCGCGAGTGACCGTACGCATTCCGCCGCGTCACCGAGCCAACAATGGCCAGGTGCTCGCATCGCTCGCGGTGCAGGGCATGGGTGTCGTCTACGAGCCGGATTTCATCGTGGCGCAGGAAATTCGCGCCGGGCAACTCGTCCCGCTGTTGCCTGGTTACCGGCCGCCGCGGTCGCCGATCGCCGCGGTCTATCCAAGCCGGCGGCACCTTTCTGCCAAGGTTCGGTCGTTCGTCGACTTCCTCGCCGAGCGCTACCAGCGGCGGCACGAGTGGAGCCTCGACGACATACTCGATCAGTGAACACTCGAGGAGGGTGATCCGATGGCCAAAGGGGAATGCAACTGCGGCGCGGTTCAATTCGAGATCGACGCCGATCTGTCCAGCGTCTTCGTGTGCCACTGCTCGATCTGCCGCCGGTCCACGGGCAGCAATGGCATCGCGGTGGTTGTGTTTCCGAACGAGCAGTTCCGCTGGGTCCGGGGCCAGGAACTCATCGCGACGTGGAAGAAGCCCGGGACGAACTGGCAGACCTGGTTCTGCAGCGCGTGCGGCTCTCCCGTTCCGGGCGAAAACGATGCGACGCGTATGTTCGCGCCGGCGGGATCCATAACCCGAGGCGGTGACGCACTCAAGGTCACCCACCACATCTGGGTCGGCTCGAAAGCGCCCTGGGACGAAATCGGCGACGCGGGGCAGCAACACCGCGAGGCGTTTCGGGGCTGACATGGATGCACCATTCCAGCCCCCCTGTCAGCCGAGCGAGCCGTTACTATGCCGCCGCAAACCTCTTCTCGAGGCGATACGGCGTCATCATGATTCACCCTGCCCGCGTGTCCCGGGTCCTTCTCGTAATGCTCATCGCCACGGCGACGGTGCTGTCGGGATGCGGCGTAACCAATCGGCTGTTCCGCGACCGGGCCGCCGAGGAGCGTGCCGCGGCGTTGCTGCAGTTGCAGCTTTCCGTCATGCGATTCGCCGACGAGTACACCGCGCGGATCACCGAGCGGGTCGTCATGTTCCAGCAGGCGACGAACGATCCCGGCGAGCGGCTGGCTGCGCAAACGTGGCTGGTTTCACAGGCCACCAGCGCATTCACGATCGCGGCCGGCCCCAACCCGGAAATCAACGCCATCGACATGCTGGTATTCGCCACGTTGAGCCGGATGGTGGTCGAGGATCGCTGGGTCGGCGAACTCTACGGCCCGCGCGCCGAGGGCCTGCTCGCAGCGCACAAATCGCTGGAGACCCGCGCCTGGGAACTTGCCCCGGGGCTTCTGAGCGTGGCGCAGATCGAGGAGCTGCGTTCCAGCATCGAGGCCTGGCACCGCGCGAATCCAGTCATGCGGGCGGTGCCCTTCGTGCATCTCGAGGACTTCGAGTTCGCGACCCGCGTCACGCGCGGGGGCGCGACTTCGTCGACCAGCATCTTCTCGTTCCTCGGCATCGATCCCCTGAGCAATCTCGACCCCGCGGTTCGTGAGCTCGCGCAGTCGCGCCAGCTCGCCGAGCGGGCTGTCTACTACGGCCAGCGCGTGCCCACGCTCATCAGCATGGAGACGCAGCGCCTGGCCTTCGAACTGGCCACGACCCCGGAGTCGGTGGGCGTGCTGGAGAGCGTGGGTCGCATCGGCGGCGCCGCGCAGGCGGCGAACAACCTGGCCACGGACCTGCCGCGCCTCGTGGCCGAGGAGCGGGCGGCTTTGATCGAGCAACTGGCCGACGTACTGGACGTCCGCCAGGACCAGCTGCAAGCGTTGCTCGTTGAACTGCGCTCGACCCTCGAGGCCGGCGGGACGACATCCGACTCGGTCCGGGGGACCATCGCTGCACTGGACACACTGCTGGTCCGCTTCGACCGCCCCGCGAATACGCAGTCAAACTCCCGGCCCTTCGACGTGCTGGAGTACACCGAAGGCCTGCGCGTGCTCGGCGAGACGGCGCAGCACCTCCAGGTGCTGCTCGCCCAGGCGGACGGCAAGGTGCCGGCACTGAACCAGGCGTCGGCGCGTGCCACCCAGCAACTCACGTCGCTGGTTGACCACGTCTACTGGCGGCTCGTGCAACTCATCCTGGTGCTGGTCACGGCCTGCGTCCTGGGCGCACTGGGCTACCGCGCCATAGCCAGGCGCACGAAGTAATTGCGATTCACCGCGAGAGCACGAGGCCCCGTGATGAGGCCTCGTGCTCGCTCTTCGAAGGGCGCCGATGCGCCCATCGAATGCACTGCGTTACGGCTTCAGTACCGTGTCGATCACGTGGATCACGCCGTTGCTCGCGTTGATGTTGACCGCCGAGAGCACGGGACGGACCGTCTGGCCGCCGTTGTCGTTGATCGTCAGGCCCGGGTTCGTGACGATGTACTGCCCGTTCAGCATCTCGACCATCTTCGGCGCACGCTTGTTGAACACGCTGTTCGTGAAGCGACGGCCATCGGTCACGTGGTACGCGAGAATATTGAAGACCGTGGCCTGGGGGAGAGTGCACGTCACCCCCGGGGCCGGCGTCGTCACGCCCAGGTCGCGCTGCAGCTGCTCGAATGCTGCGTCGGTCGGCGCGAACAGCGTATAGCGATCCGTGCCGCTGAGCAGGTTGACGATGGCGCCTTCGAAGTACGGGCACGTGGCCGCAGCGAGCAGGTAGTCGAATTCACCTGTCCGCTCGTTCTCAGCGAGGGCGACCTGGACGATATTGGCAGCACCCGGCTTGCCCGGTACCGGGCTAATGGCCTGCGCCGTACCGGCGAGACCCACGGCCACTGCACCGGCAACCAGCAATGCCGGGATCTTTTTCTTGTCTGGCATGACGCTTTTCCTCCGTGATTCCTGTGGTTAGACCCGTACAAGTGCGCCATCGGAGTGGCAGGCCCTGGCCGGGTACGCGAACAGTTTCGGAGGGCTCTGGCGCCCGGTTTCGCTTGTACAGCGGAATTTTTTCGGTCAGCGCTTCGGCTGCGCCACCACGGGAATCAGGACCTCGTTGCGGCGCATGAACCACGGCGTAAAAGGCGGGTTGTAACGTGCGAGTACCGGGTCGCCGCGAGCGATGAGTCCACGTGCCTTGATTCCCTCGCGAAGCAGCGTTTCGTGGTCACGATAGTTGCCTGCGGTCCAGCGCCCGGAGTAGCGCCAGACGGCGATGAGCTGCGCCGGGACTGCGCGAACCTGGACGGTCGGGTCGAGCGGCTGCGGTGCAGTGGCCAGCGTGTAGGTCGAGGGCAGCGTGAAGGCGACGAGGTAGGCGTTGCCGTCGGCAACCTGCGACACCGGCGCCGTCATGCTTATCTTTTCGCCGCGGGACTGGGTCACCGGCGCGGTCATCGCGATCTTCTGCTGCGAGATGTTGTTGCCGCTGATGTAGCGGAACAGGCGCTGGAAGGCAACGCTGCCCGCTTCCTCGAAGTCGGCTTCGACACGGGTCTCGGCGACGATGTACGGGGCGTACTCGCGCAGCTCGAAGCTGCCGTCCTTCTCGAGTACCTTGAACCGTGGTTCTTCGATGGCCATGGCGGTGGGAATCGCGATCACGGCGATGAAGGCCGCGAAGCCCGCGGCGGTCAGCGCATGCACGATGACGTCTCCTGAAATCCGGGACGGATCGTCCACGCTCCAGTGTACGCCGCGCTTTGCCGGAGCGGGGGACGGCGCGGAGGCCGCGGTCACCGCACCGGTACAGGGCGGCCGGCGCCGGCGAACGCGCGCTCGATCAGCCGGATCGATTCGGCGCTGTCCCATTCACGCGCGCCCTGGAATCTCGCGACGACGCGACCCTTGGCGTCCACGAGTACCGTGAGCGGGATGCTCGAGGCGCCGAGCATGTGCTCCAGCGTCCAGCGCGGCCCGGTGTCGATGTAGTGGCTGATCGTGGCATTCGATTGCCGGACCCACTGCAATGCCGCGTTCCTGCTGTCGTCGTTCGAAATCCCGATCACCGTGTATCGACTCCCGGCTTCACTCCACGCCAGGCGTTCGAGCGAAGCCGCTTCCTTGCGACAGGGGCTGCACCAACTGGCCCACATGTTGATGATGAGCGGCCGACCGCGGTAGCTCGACAGCGATTTACCCGGACCGTTCAGGCCGGCCATGACCACGTCAGGCAGGACGTGGCCCACGGCGACGGGCGGCGTTGGCGCCGGTGGCGCAGCCGTGGCGGGAGCAGCAAACAACGCGATGGTGCATGCGCCGGCGGCGATCGCCCGCCGCAGAGCTTGGATCGATGACACGGGTGGTGTTCCGGGCTGGGACCTTCTGGCCGGCGAAAAATACAGTGGTTGCAGGCCGGTGGATATGTGGACTTTGCGGACTGTCAGCCAGGAAGGTGCAAACGCGGTACAGCGTTCGTGGACCCGCCCTGGTGCCTCCTGGCGAACAGCTTGCGTGCTTCCTCGGTCCACAGCACCAGGCTGGCCACGGCGATGATCGGCAGCAAATCGGCCGGTGGGATCGGCTGGGTGTGGAACAGTCCGTTCAGCGGCGGCCAGTAAAGCACGGCTGCCTGCAACACGACGCTCAGTGACAGCCCGCCCAGCAGCCAGTAGTTGCGGAAGATGCCCAACTGCAGCGCGGAGCGCATGGCCGACTGGCAGTTCAGCACGTTGAACCACTGGCAGATCGCCAGCATGGTGAAGGCCTCGGTTTGCACCATCGCGTAGGGCACGCCGGCGGCCTGCCGCCAGACGAACCAGCCGAAGGTCACCAGCGCGATCGTCGGTGTCATCAGCGCCACGCGCCGCAGCATTTCGCCGCTGAGCAACCGGTCATTGCGCGGGACCGGCGCGCGCTTCATCTCGTCGCCGTCGGGCGGGTCCATCACGAGGTTCACCGTCACGGTGCCTTCGGTGACGATGTTGATCCAGAGGATCTGCACGGCTGCGAGCGGCAGCGGGTAGCCCAGTACCAGGGCCAGCAGCAGCACCAGCACCTCGGCCATCGAAGTGGCGAACAGGTACAGGATCACCTTCTTCAGGTTGCCGTAGACCACGCGGCCCTGCTCGACCGCACCGACGATGGTGGCGAAATTGTCGTCGGTGATGACCATCTTGGCGGCGCTCTTGGCCACCTCGGTGCCGCTGATACCCATCGCGACACCGACGTCGGCGCGTGCCAGCGCCGGCGCGTCGTTGACGCCATCGCCGGTCATTGCCACCACGTCGCCGCGGGCCTGCAGCGCCTCGACGATGCGCAGCTTCTGCGCCGGGTGCACGCGTGCAAAGACGGCAATGCGGTCGAGGCCTTCCTGCAGCTCAGCTTCGTTCATGCGCTCGAGCTCGGCGCCGTCCACGGCGCGGTCGCCGTCCCGGGCAATGCCGAGTTGACGCGCGATGGCCAGGCCAGTGAGCTTGTGGTCACCGGTGACCATGATCGGCCGGATGCCCGCCAGGCGGCACTCGTCGACGGCCACCTTCACTTCCTCGCGCGGCGCGTCGATCTGGCCGACCAGTCCCAGCAGCTTTGCACGGCCTGCCAGGGCGTTGAAGCCGTCGCC
>Ga0105090_10002390_pt1 | contig 10465 bp, 8 predicted proteins | sample PPLLak3March2015_FD_79110 | JGI IMG/M metagenome (GOLD analysis project Ga0105090, IMG submission 79110) | Freshwater sediment microbial communities from Prairie Pothole Lake near Jamestown, North Dakota, USA - PPLs Lake P7 Core (1) Depth... | ecosystem: Environmental > Aquatic > Freshwater >... | reverse complement strand
TCGACGAGTTCGCGTGAAAACTCGTCCCAGCCGAGACCGGGAGTCGATGGACGAATGGATGGCTCTTTGGGGAGGGCGTCAGGTTGGCTGTTCATGCGGCTCTATGTTCGCCTTCGGCCTAGACAATACTCACTCGTACGGAGAGTTCTGGATGATCTCCAAAACCAATGCTGCCGATCCTCTCGGCATCTCCGCCTTCTCTTACGCCGCGGCCGAAGTATTGGATTGTCTGAAGTACTTCTAAGTGCGCGAAAATTTTGCCATCTTACTAGTGGATTTTGTCGAGTGTCAAGCAAGGCCGGCCCGCCACAAGAGGCCCCCCCTACTATTGAAATGATAGACAAAAGAGCCCTGGTCCGTTAAGATTCAGCGAATTCTACAAAAGCGAACCCGTCGCGGGCACAGTTCACACCTGGCCACACACCACATAGACGGTTTTCGACAACCAGAAACTAGAGGGGGTTCATGAGAAACAATTACTTATTTACTTCTGAATCAGTCACCGAAGGGCACCCTGATAAGATTGCCGACCAGATTTCCGACGGAATTCTGGACGCGATTCTTGCCCAGGACAAATATTCGCGCGTTGCCTGCGAGACGATTCTCACAACCGGCATCGCCTTTGTCGCCGGTGAAATCTCGACCAAGGCCTATGTTGAAATTCCCGACATCATCCGCGAGGTGATTAGGGATGTCGGCTATAACGACGCCTCCTGGGGATTCGACTCCCACACCTGTTCGGTCTTGACGGCTATCCACCAGCAGTCCGGCGATATCGCCATGGGCGTGGATTCCGGAGGCGCCGGGGACCAGGGCTTGATGTTCGGCTATGCCACGAACGAGACGACGGAACTGATGCCGATGCCGATCGTCCTGGCCCATCGACTCACGAAGCGCTTGGCCGAAGTTCGCAAGAAGAAGATTCTCAACTGGGTACGCCCGGACGGCAAATCCCAGGTGACCGTGGAATACAAAAACGGGAAGCCGGTGCGGATCGATACGATCGTGGTGTCCACACAACACAGCCCCGACGTCACCAGCAAGCAGATCGAACGCGACATCATGGAAAAGGTCATCAAGCCCGTCATGCCGAAAGGGCTCTATAACCCGACCAGCGTGAAGCACCACATTAATCCGACCGGCCGTTTCGTGGTCGGTGGCCCGATGGGTGATACCGGTCTCACCGGCCGCAAGATCATCGTCGATACCTACGGCGGCCACGGCAGCCACGGGGGCGGCGCCTTCTCCGGCAAGGATCCGACAAAGGTAGATCGCTCGGCCTCATACATGGCCCGCTACATCGCCAAGAATATCGTCGCAGCAGGCCTCGCCGACAAATGCGAAGTCCAGCTGGCCTACGCGATCGGCGTGGCCGATCCGGTTTCGGTGCTGGTCGACACCAAAGGCACTGAGAAAATGGCCGTCGAGAGCCTCGACAAGCTCGTGCGGAAGCATTTCCCGCTCACCCCGCGCGGCATCATCGATCACCTCAAGCTCCGCCGGCCGATCTTCCGCAAGACTGCGGCCTATGGACACTTCGGCCGCAATGAACCGGAGTTCACCTGGGAAAAGACCGATAAAGCCAAGACCTTGCGCCGGGATTCAGGTCTTTAGTTGAGATAGTCCCTGACCGATACGGCAAGAGGGGGCAGGTACGTAACACCTGCCCCCTCTTTTTCTGACGTTTCTTTACCAATCACGCATCTCACTCATCACGCAGGAGGGTTCTGTGGATTACGATGTGAAAGACATTAAGCTGGCAGACGCGGGCAAGTTAAAGATCGAATGGGCCGAAGCCACCATGCCGGTGCTGCGGCTCATCCGGAAGCGATTCAAACGGCAACAGCCGCTCAAGGGCGTACGGGTCACCGCCTGCCTCCACGTCACCACAGAAACCGCCAATCTGGCGATCACGTTGAAAGCCGGCGGAGCCGATGTGCGCCTCTGCGCCTCAAACCCCCTCAGCACGCAAGACGACGTCGCCGCCGCCTTAGTTCAGCACGAAGGAATTCCCACCTTCGCGATCAAGGGAGAAGACAACGCAACGTACTATCGCCATATCGAATCAGCCATCGCCCATCGCCCCCATCTCTCGATGGACGACGGCGCCGATGTCGTCTCGCATCTCCACTCCAAGCGGAAAGATCTGTTACGCAACGTGATCGGTGGAACGGAAGAAACCACGACGGGTGTCATTCGCCTGCGCAGCATGGCCGAGAAGAAAGTCCTCAAGTTCCCGGTCATCTCCGTCAATGATGCCGACACCAAGCACATGTTCGACAATCGGTACGGCACCGGCCAGTCCACGATGGACGGCATTATTCGCGCGACTAACCGGTTAGTCTGCGGCTCTGTCTTCGTCGTCGCAGGCTACGGCTGGTGCGGACGCGGCATCGCCATGCGGGCCAAGGGGATGGGCGCCGATGTCGTCGTGACCGAGATTGATCCATTGAAGGCGCTGGAAGCCGTGATGGATGGCTACCGGGTCATGCCGATGGAAGACGCCGCCCCGATCGGCGATTTCTTCGTCACGGTAACCGGCAACTTGAAAGTCATTCGCGGCGAGCATTTCGCCAAGATGAAAGACGGCGCCATCGTCTGCAACAGCGGCCACTTCAACGTGGAGCTCGACATTCCGGCCTTGGAGAAACTGGCCAAGAAGCGGAAAGTCGTCCGCGACGGCGTCGAGCAATTCACCTATAAAAACGGCAACCGCGTCAGCCTCCTCGGCGAAGGCCGCTTGGTCAACCTCGCCACCGCCGAAGGCCATCCCTCGAGCGTCATGGACATGAGCTTCGCCAACCAGGCGCTCGGCGCGGAATACATCGTGAAGAACTACAAGATGCTCGAGAAGAAGGTGTACCCGGTCCCCGCCATCATCGACAAAGAAATCTCGCGGCTCAAACTCGCCGGCATGGGCGTGAACATCGACAAGCTGACGAAAGAGCAAGAGAAGTATCTGGCCTCCTGGGAAATGGGAACATAGGAAGCAAGTGCGGAGCAGGCACTCTCAGTGCTCGCTCACCGCGAATCTGCTAGAGGGATAAATGAAAAGGCCGCCTCAAACGAGGCGGCCTTTTTGTTTTTCATACCCCACAGACAAACCTTTCAATTAGCTTCCACGCATCAATGATCAACTGAGTGCCGATGGCCCAGGACCTTAGGCCCTGCCGCTGTGATTTCTGCAACCTCCAACTGAATCATATTCAAACTCTCATGTGGTAAAATGAAATTAGGCGCTCAGGTCTTACTGATCGGAGGCTCCTATGCTATCAAGCCATCCCGCTCCCCTCGCCCTTTCTGACTACGCCATTTCTCCTGAGCAAGGGTTTCTCCCGTCAGATCCGCTTGAACAGCTTCCGGACTCGCCGACTCTGAATCATCTTGCGCACGAGTTACCAAAGTTGCTGAGTGCTCGTATGGTCCGGCGATTTATCGGTGAGCAACGCCAACTACTGCCCTCTATTCCTACAACATGGCGGGATCAGGATTTTCGAGCTGCGATGCGGATTCTGTCATTCGCCGGTCATGCCTATGTATGGGAGATCCCAGACCGGCCGGCTTCGACGCTGCCTCCACAATTTGCTCAGCCTTGGTACGACGTCGCGCTGAAGCTGGACAGGCCCCCGGTGCTTTCTTATGCATCCTATGCGCTCGATAACTGGCGCAGGCTCGATCCTGCCAAGCCCATCCAATTGGATAACATTGTGCTGCTCCAGAACTTTCTCGGTGGCCTGGACGAAGAATGGTTCGTGGTCATCCATGTTCAAATTGAGCGAGAGGCAGGGCCAGGACTGGCCGGACTCATTCGGGCCATGAACGGAGCTGCCGGTGACAAGCCCGACGAAGTGCTCGCCGGACTTCGATCACTGGCTGCAGCCCAAACCGCGATAAGGGACACGCTGCTGCGCATGAAGGAACGGTGCGATCCCTACATGTATTACAACCGCGTGCGTCCCTACATTCATGCCTGGAAGAACAGCCCTACGCTCCCCCATGGCCTCGTCTATGAAGGCGTGACGGCCTATGCAGGACAGCCTCAACAGTTCCGCGGGGAAACCGGCGCGCAGAGTTCTATCGTACCCTGCCTCGATGCCGGGCTGGGTATTTCTCATGCGCCCGATCCTCTTACCGTGTATCTGCAAGAAATGCGGGAGTATATGCCGCCACAACACCAGGCGTTTCTCCGCGTGATCGAACAGGCGACTGATGAGAAAGGCAGGCCGCTCCTCTCTGGTTATATCCGCGACCGGAGATCGCATAATCCAGAACTTTGGAATGCCTACGGCACCTGCGTCGATCTGCTGGCGCAGTTTCGCGACATTCATGTCGGATACGCTGATAGCTACATCCATCGCCAACACCAAATCCATGCCAGCAACCCCAGCGCAGTAGGAACGGGTGGCACGCCCTTCATGGCCTATCTCCAGAAACACTTGGAGGAGACGAAGCGCGCCATCGTTGACTAGACCCGCCATCCGGCGTATCGTTTCGCACACTCAACCTACCCCTGAGGTCTCACGATGCAGGCAACGTCTGACTATGATCCTCGCCTCGCACGGGATCTCATTCTCGACGAGTTATTCGATCTGTCTCTCTACAAAGCCCTTCGAGGTGTGACTCAACCGGACGTCCATGACACGCTGGATGAGTTAATTAAGGTTGAAACTGCCCATCTCGCCTTCTGGCAGCGCTTCTTCAATCTCAAACTGGAGCAGCTCGACCTCGGACGACGGATCAAATTATCGGTCATGATGCTGGCCTGTCGGCTCTTTGGCTCAACGGCAGTCCACCTGGTCCTCGAAGCGATCGAAGTCCACGGAGTGCGAAAGTACCTGGCCGTCTGGCGGGCCTACCAGGGCAAACCGCTTGCCGAGGCCTTGCGCGGGATTCTCATGGATGAATTCAAACATGAAGACGTGCTCGTCACGGCACTCACACAGCGAAAGATCAACCCGGAGAAAATCCGCAATATCTTTCTGGGCTTGAATGATGGCCTGGTCGAAATTCTTGGCGCCGTGAGCGGATTCTTCGGGGCCTTCGGCAGTACGACGATGGTGCTGATCGCCGCCTCGACCACGGCCGTCGCAGGGGCCTTGTCGATGGGCGCCGGCGCTTTCCTGGCGCTTAACTCTGAGAAGGAAGTGAAATCAACCGAAGTCGCGAAGAAACTCTTTTTAGGCGAGGAATCTGAATTCACTCCGATGGAGGAACAACCGTTGTCATCGGCGCTGGTCGTCGGCTCAGCCTACCTGCTGGGCGCCGTCGTCCCGGTGTTTCCCGTACTGATCGGCGCCACCGATGCAATGCTTTCAGTCTTCACAGCGGGCCTCATGGTGGTACTGGTCTCGACGATTCTATCGTTCTTGTCCGGCATGGACATCAAACGGCGTATTATGCTCAACCTGGTGATCATCACTGTAGCCGTCAGCATCAGCTATGGGATCGGAATCGTTGCGAAATCTGTATGGGGCATTTGACTTGAGGGTATTATGGAGACCACATCATGAAATCTCGGTTCCCCCTCTACATTGAGAAATTCGGACTTTTGAAAGGGTCGGAACTATACGGGAAATCCAAGTATTCTCGTCGTGAGCATTGCTTAACCGTTCCAGGTCTTCGCCATGCCATTCGCTTACGCGGGAAAACCTCCGACTACCAGGCGTTTAAAAAGATCTTCGTTGAGGGAGAATATGCCTTCGACCTTGGCTTTACACCGCGCCTCATTCTCGATGGCGGTGCGAATGTTGGCTACTCCTCGGTATTCTTTACTCATCAATACCCCGGAGCGCTCATCATCGCTATAGAACCGGAATCAGAAAATTTCCGTCTTCTGGTCAAAAATACCGCTCCCTACCAGAACATTCGCCCAGTCCAGCGCGCATTGTGGCCCAAAAATGCTCATCTGATGATGGAGAATACCATGGGGCAACCCGATGCATTTCGTGTGAGCGAAAATCTCTCCCCTGATAGCTCAACCGTCCCGACGATAACCATCAACGATTTATTGGACGAATTGCGTGTGGACCAGATCGACTTGCTCAAGCTCGACATTGAGGGATCGGAAAAAGAGTTGTTTGAAGATCCTGCAAAAAACAGGTGGCTCTCAAGGACACGAGCGGTGATCGTGGAACTCCATGATCATTTCAAACCAGGCTGCACAGCAGCAGTTGAAGCAGCCCTCGCCGGGCAGAATTTCATCCGCTCACAGAGAGGAGAGAATATCCTATTTATCAGGAAGTCCGACTTCTGATGGCCTTATCGAGTGGAGACCATGGGGAGCTCGCGCGACCCTTCGGCTTCCCGCTGAATACGCTCCCGTTCGGCACGGGAAGCTTCCAAGACATCGTGCAGCATGTCGTCCGTCATTTGTGTCATCTGAGCCGCCGCATCTTTCATGTCGGCGTGCTCCACAGCGCGCGAGAGCACTTCGGACTTGGTCGCGCCATACTTCTGGCCCATAAACGGCTTGGTAATCAGGAACACCACGTCACGCACCGGCATGAACCGCAAGAATCGACGGAGTAAACGAACGGTCTGGATCGGATAACAGAAGAGCTTGTACATGAACAGCTTCTGAAGCCCCTTCTGCCGCACGCGATTGATTGTCTCTCCCGGCAGACAGGTGGGATCGATTTCAGAGCACTTGAAGTACTTGTACCAATCCGTCGATTCCTGCACCAGCCCGCGTTTCACGTATTCCTGCCACAAAGGGGTCCCGCGGTAGACACAGAGCCGGTTGAAGCCGAAGGTATCCAGCGGCAACTTGGCGGCAAAATCAAAAGTGGCCTTCATATCTTCGACGGTCTCGTCCGGATTGCCGACTGTGAAAAATCCGTGCACGATCTCGATGCCGGCCTTCTTGGCATTCTTGACCGCGGTCGTCACTTCCGCGAGCGTCTGTTCCTTCTTCAGCCGGTCGAGGATCTTCTGACTGCCGCTCTCGATCCCAAACATGACAGTGCGACAATGGGCCTTCGCCATGGCAGGGAAAAGATGCTGGGCAACAGAATCGACCCGGCCTTCAATGCCCCACTGAATCGTCAGCTTCTCATCCATGATGCCATTACAGATGGCCTCAATCCGCTTCGGCTGGAGAAGGAAATGATCATCCACGAAATAGACCGACCCATAACCAAGCTCTTCGAGATACTTGAGTTCGGCGACCACGTGCGCAGGCGTCCTCGCCCGCCATTTGCCTTCGTTGAAAATCGGGATATCGCAAAACACGCAGGGCCAGGGGCAGCCGCGTGAGGTCTGCATGGTCGTAAATCGCTCCATCGACAACACCGCCGGCACATCCAACGGCATGGACTCGATAAAGTCGAGCTTCAGGCTCTCCCGGTCCGGGAAGGGCCATTGGTCCAAATGGCGCTCCATCGGGCGATTCGGGTTGTGAACAACCTTGCCGTCTTTCATCCAAGTCAGGCTGGCCACTGATTCAGGATTGTCGAAATTTGCCAGCAGATCGAGGAGGAGCTGCTCTCCATCGCCGCGACAGACAAAATCCACTTCCGGACACTGCAATTTGACCAGAGGCGCATTGAGGCTGGCAAAGACCCCGCCGAAGGCCAGCTTCACCTTTGAATTGGTCGACCGAATCTGCCGCGCAAGAATTTTAGCGTAGGGATAACTGGTAGTACTCAGGAAGCTCAGACCGACGAGGTCCGGCTGGTCACGATTGATCTGATCGATGATCACATCGTTCGGCGTGTCGGGATTCGCCTGGTCAAACATCACGCACTCATGTCCGGCCTGTTTCAAGACAGACGAGAGCGACATAATACCGATGGGCGGAAAGCCCATGACACGGATATTGCCGTTTTTCGCGCGGGTTTTTGCCGGAAGCGCGTAGAACTGGGGATCACGGACGTGGATGAGGAAAACTCTCAGACAGACTCCTTAGTTCGGCTTCGACTGCCACTGAGTGCGCTGACACCGGAGGATGCGATGGAAAGAGCGGGGAGTACAAAGGAAAGACGCAACTCTAGTTTTAGATTACCATGACATCAGGTTTGGGGGAAGAAAATATTTTATGGATAGGCCTCTCTGCTTCTAATGACATGACAACAGCAGGACGGAAGGGGCTGGATACAGATCGAGGGTGCTGAGCGTCGCTCAGCACCCTCGATTAAACCATAACGGAACCAGTGATTAGCGGCCCAACGCCAGCTTGATTGCGTTGCCGATCTCCGCCGGATTTTTCACGACCTTTACACCGGCTGATTCGAGCGTCTTCATTTTCTCAGCTGCGGTTCCCTTACCGCCTGAGACAATGGCGCCGGCGTGGCCCATACGACGGCCTGGAGGCGCCGTGATTCCGGCGATAAAACTCACGACCGGCTTCTTCACATTCTTCTTGATGAACTCCGCGGCTTTCTCTTCGGCATCGCCACCGATTTCACCGATCATCACAATCCCCTGGGTCTCCGGATCTTTCTCGAACAGCGCCAACACATCGACGAAGCCGGTTCCATTCACCGGATCGCCGCCGATTCCTACACAAGTCGTTTCGCCAAGACCCAAGGTCGAGAGCTGGTGGACCGCCTCATACGTGAGGGTCCCGCTGCGTGAGACGACTCCGACCACGCCCTTCTTATGAATGAAGCCCGGCATAATGCCGATCTTTGCTTCGTCAACTGTGATGACACCGGGACAGTTTGGACCGATCAATCGCACATCGCGGCCATGTAACGCCCGCTTCACCTTCACCATATCGTTTACCGGAATACCTTCGGTGATACAGATGATCAGCTTGACGCCGGCATCGGCAGCTTCCAGAATTGCATCGGCGCAGAAGGGCGGCGGCACGAAAATCAACGACGTGTCGCAGCCTTCTTTCTTGACCGCATCCCGCACCGTGTTGAAAACAGGAATGCCTTCGACTTCCTGCCCGGCCTTGCCAGGGGTCACACCGGCAACCACCTTTGTCCCATAGGCCTTGCACTGAGTCGCATGGAACGAGCCTTCCTTGCCTGTGATGCCCTGCACCACTACCCGCGTGTTTTTATTAACGAGAATGCTCACGGTCTTCTCCTTTACGCCGCTTTTCCGGTCAGCTTCACAATCTTTTGCGCCGCTTCCCACAAGTCGTTGGCCACTTCCAGCTTGAGACCCGACTCCGCTAACAGTTTGCGGCCTTCTTCTGCATTCGTTCCTTGCAGGCGAACCACCAATGGCACAGTAATCTTCACTTCCTTGGCCGCTTCGATCACTCCGTTGGCAATGCGCTCACAGCGCACGATCCCGCCGAAAATGTTGATGAAAATGCCTTTGACGTTCGGATCCTTGAGGAGAATCCGGAATCCGGCTGCCACAGTCTCTTTGGTCGCGCCACCGCCGACATCAAGAAAGTTCGCCGGCTCGCTGCCCGCCAGCTTGATCACATCCATCGTCGCCATGGCGAGACCCGCGCCGTTCACCATGCAGCCGATATTGCCGTCCAGCTTCACATAATTCAGATTGTTCGCGCCGGCCTCAATTTCGAGCGGATCTTCTTCGTTGAGATCGCGCATCTGTTGAATATCGGCATGCTTGAACAAACCGTTATCATCGAAAGAGACTTTGCCGTCGAGGGCAACGATGGTTTTTTCTTTGGTAATGATGAGCGGGTTGATCTCGACCATCGCCGCGTGCTTCTCCATAAACATGCGATAGAGATTACCCATCATCTGGATGAAGGGATTCATCACAGCCGGCTCGATCGTATTGAGGCCGAGAGCAAACGCCACGTTGCGGCCGTTGTAGCCCTGGAATCCCACGGCGGGATCGATCAATTCCTTGATGATCTTCTCGGGTGTTTTTTCGGCCACCTCTTCGATTTCCATTCCGCCTTCGGTACTGGCGATGAATACGGGCCACCCGGAATCGCGGTCCACCAGGATGCTCAAATACAATTCCTTACTGATATTTGCGCCTTCTTCGAGCAGGAGACGATGGACCTGACGGCCCTTGGGACCGGTCTGGTGCGTCACCAGCGTCTTCCCGATCAATTCCTTCGCCAGACCTGCCACAGCGGCCTTGTCCTTGGTGATCTTGACGCCACCCGCCTTGCCACGGCCGCCCGCATGGATCTGCGCCTTCACGACGAATACGGGCGTATTCAGCTCATTAGCCCAGGCCGTCGCCGCTTCCGGTGACGTCACTTCTTTCCCGCGTGGGACCGGCACTCCGAACTGCGCAAACAGCTGCTTCGCCTGAAACTCATGCACATTCATTCTTTACCTCTAAGAGCTAATAGCTGATGGCTTATGGCACAAAGAAACAACTCTTGCTTGCGTTTGCTATAGGCGATACGCCATACGCACCCTATTCCTTCCGCGTATAGGCCGGGAGGACCATCGGCGAGATGACGTTGCTCAGATTTCCATGTTTGTTCGCATCGGCACGGAACCGCTGCAGATGCTTCACGGTGAGCTTGCCTTGCTTCATGGATCCGGCACGCCCGGCTGCTGTCAAACCCGAG
>Ga0105090_10002388_pt1 | contig 10470 bp, 11 predicted proteins | sample PPLLak3March2015_FD_79110 | JGI IMG/M metagenome (GOLD analysis project Ga0105090, IMG submission 79110) | Freshwater sediment microbial communities from Prairie Pothole Lake near Jamestown, North Dakota, USA - PPLs Lake P7 Core (1) Depth... | ecosystem: Environmental > Aquatic > Freshwater >... | reverse complement strand
AGTGGTAAAAATCTTCCTGGAAAGACATCCTGAATTTACTCTCGACAAACCTCCACAAACAATGATTGAATTAAATTCATCCTTGTTTTCTTCGGAGGGTTATTTCAGGAGCTTTCCCCATAAGCACAACATGGATGGTTTTTTTGCAGCCAGATTTTTAAAAATAAAGTAAGGAGACTAATTAAATGAAACTGATAGCACCATCAATCTTGTCTGCTGATTTTTCCATCCTGGGTGATGAAATCCGCGCTGTTGAAGATGCCGGGGCTGACTGGATTCATGTCGATGTCATGGATGGCCACTTTGTGCCCAACATTACCATGGGCCCCCTGGTGGTCAAAGCCGTAAAAAAAGTAACAAAGCTTCCCGTTGATGTGCATTTGATGATCGAAAATCCTGATTTATTCATCAATGATTTTGCCGGGGCCGGTGCAACCCATATTTGTGTTCAGGCTGAAACCTGTGTACACCTGAACCGAACCATTCAACTCATTAAGGAAAACACGAATGTCCGGGCTGGAGTGGCGCTCAACCCTTCAACACCGATAAGTGCTTTAGAATGGGTGCTTGAAGATATTGACTATGTTTTGATTATGAGCGTTAATCCGGGTTTTGGAGGCCAGAAATTTATCGAAAACAGCCTTCAAAAAATACAAACCCTTCGCCAAGTAATCACCGATGGAGGCTATTCATCCTTGATTCAAATCGACGGCGGTGTGAATAAAAGCACCATCGGCAAAATTGCAGCCGCTGGAGCTGATGTATTTGTGGCAGGATCAGCGATTTATCATAGTCCTAATTATAAAGAAACCATTGCGCAATTTCGGAATTTAATCGCCGAAGCCATATAAGGTTTTAACATCCCCGTATGGAACCAATTGAAATGCCCGGAAAATGTGAGAGGAAAAATAATGGCGGACACTCAAGAGCTAAAAATTCTCATTATCCACGGTCCTAATCTGAATATGCTTGGTAAAAGGGAGCCCCAAATTTACGGCGCCACAACCCTGGAGGAAATTAACGAAGGGTTGAAACATCAAGGGAAAAAGGCAGGACTGCTTGTGGAAACTTTTCAATCAAATTACGAGGGCGCCATTGTAGAAAAAATTCAGGAAACTTTTTTGTCGGGCATCAATGGTATCATTATTAATCCGGCTGCTTTAACCCATACCAGTGTCGCTATCCGCGACGCACTGCTTCTCATAGATGCCCCTATCATCGAAATTCATATTTCCAACATCTATAAAAGAGAAACTTTCCGTCACAAATCCTTGGTCGCCGATATTGCCACCGCTCAGATTTCGGGATTTGGAGTTATGGGATATACCCTTGCCCTTGATGGCTTGATTCGTCTGATAAAACCTTTATGCAGTTAGGTATCTACCGAAGTCAGCCCTTCCTGGATAGCCACCTTGGTCAACTCCGCAATACTGTGAATATTAAGTTTTTTCATGATATTTCGTCGATGGGTCTCAACAGTTTTTGAGCTGACATTTAAATCAGAGGCAATCTGTTTGGTCGTCATCCCCTCCGCAATTAACTGAAGCACCTCCCGCTCGCGATTGCTCAATTCATTAAAAGCTGCCCGGTCGCTTGTCATATGATCGACATAATCCTCGATAACCATGCCGGCAATAGCTGGACTGACATATTTTTGATTGGCCATGACCGCCTTGATGGCCTGCGAGAGTTCATCGAATGCGCAATCCTTAAGCAAATAACCCGATACACCAGCTTTGAACATTTCCACTACAAAGCGGCGGTCTGAATGCATAGAGAGTGCAATGATCCTAGCCTCCGGGCATTCGCTAAGAATCTGACGGGCAGCATCCATGCCGTTGAGTTCCGGCATGGTAATGTCCATGATAACCAACTTCGGGCTGAGCTTTCGAGCCATCTTTACGGCTATTCTTCCGTTTTCAGCCTCTCCAACGACTTCCAGCCCCTGTTCTTTTGAAAGCAGCGATCTAAGGCCATCACGCATGATTTTATGATCATCAGCCAATAAAATAGGGATACTCATAGGCGCGCCTTTTTCTTTCTTTATTTTTGATTATATTTTTTTGGAGAAATTATGGTAACTCTCGTTCCCACACCAAGTTTGGATTCAACTTCAAGGCGCCCCCCCAAATGGTTTATCCGTTCCCGAATACTGAAAAGTCCGACCCCGGATAGTTCGGCCACTTTTTCATCAATTTTAGCCAGGTTAAACCCGACACCGTTATCTTCCACCTGAATGTAAACATGTTCATCATCTTCCGAAAAACTTACGGTTGCATTAACGGCATTGGAGTGAAACGCCACGTTAAAGAGAAGCTCCCGCGTTGCCCGAAACAGCAGAACACGTATATTGCCATCAAGATTTGGAGTATTTCCATCATCTTGAAAACTATACCTGATTGTTCCATGATCGGCAAAGTTTTCCACAAGCCACTCCAAAGCTCCCTTCAGACCCACTTCATGGAGCACCGGGGGGCTTAATTCAAAAGTCAGAGACCTTATATCCTGTATGGTCTGGCTGATAAGTTCATGAATTTCATCCAGGGCCGCCATCATTTTCCGTGTGGTTGCCACCTCCCGAAGTGCACCCAGCTTCATTTTTGATACAGCCAAAGTTTGACCGATCTGCTCATGAAGATTTGTAGCAATTTTATGCCGCTCAAATTCCTCGGCCAAAGTTATGGAACTTGTCAATCCACGAAGTTTATCTTGATAAAGGTAGAGGTCTTGCTCAACTTTTCGAAGCTCTGTAATGTCTACCATCACACCGACCAGTCCAGACACACAATTTTGACTATCCATATATGTGGCTTTATAAAAAATAAAATCCTTTATGGATCCATCCGCGCATCGCACCTTGGATTCATAAACTTGCACACCGGATTGTTCAAAAAGTTTCCGGTCATGGTGCCGGTAAATGTCGGCATCTTTTAAAGGAATAAGCTCCGGAAAATCATAAACGGTTTTACCAATAATTTCACCACGAGGCAAACCGAGTATTTTTTCGGCAAATATTGTGTTGCATCCCAAATAGGCACCATCCCTATTCTTGTAAAAAATCGGATTCGGAATGGTGTCAATAAGGGTTTCTAAAAACACCAGATGGTTTAAAAGAGAGGCCCTGATTTGTTTTTGTTCAGTCCTGTCTATGCAAATTGCCAAACGGGCCTTTTGCCCTGCAAATACCACAGGGACAGAGGTAACCTCCAAATCGAGAACCATGTTTTTAGCCTGCACTATACGCAACTCGCTGTGGCGCTTTTTTTGAACGTTTTCGGCATTTTCAAATACGGTTTTTTGAAATTTATGAGCATCATCCGGATGAACGAATTCGGCAAGAAAGCAATTAACCAGCTGTGAAGCACACTCCAATCCATGAAGCCTGGCAGCTTCCTGGTTGGCATAGATAAATCGTCCGTCAATGTGAATAAAAACCGCTACAGGCAAAACCTCAAGCATCTCGCGGTAAACAACATCCCCTTCAGGAATTGTTAAATCCTTAACATCCGCCATCTTTACTGATTCAATATTATCATGTTCAAAAAAGGTTTTGTTTTCTCGATTGGTTAAGTTAAACAAATGGTTTGATGTTTTCATTTTTAATGCCTGACCAACTTATGGATGTGAAAACTCAAATCACATTTTGTCTCAGCTCCTCTATTTTCAAAGTTACCGAAAACAATTTAAAAAGGTTACCCTCGCCTATTTTAAATTGATATTGAGGGCCAAGTGTTATTATTAGAGGCTCCTGCCGTATAGTTTATATTGATACATACAATGTTAACGAAAAGGATTCAATAAGGGCATTCCCTTATTTTAATAACTATAAGTACTGATTCTTTTTAAAGAATTTGAGACCCCCTATTTTTTTTTCTTATCATTTTCTTCGACAAGATTTTTGAAAATACTTTTAAAAGGAGACAAACCGGTAATTGTTTTTTGTGTCATATCGGATAAATCCATCCCCAAATCCATCCACTTTTTAAATTGCTCATCCACTGCGCTTTTATAGGTGATATAATTTTTGATGGTCTGTTCGAGGTAATTTTCAAAAAACTCCTCAAGTACATTATCACCATGTCGAATGATCAGATGAAGCAATGTTTCAGGAAGAAGCGCATTTTTTTTTCGGGCATTTTCCATGATGATTTGTGACAGAATAAACGCGGTGACATCTTCTTCGGACTTGGCGTCGATGACCTTGACCTGATTTCCCGCTTTGATCAAATCCGCCACCTCGGTAAGTGTTACATAAGCGCTTTGGGCCGTGTCATACAGGCGTCGATTGGCATATTTTTTGAGCAGTATTATTTCCGCCATTTTTCCTCTTATATAATATGGGAATATAGGTGCTAAAACGCAACAAATAGTAATTTCTCATAGATTCCAAGCAAATATTCCTGGATTCCGGCGTCAATTTAAAGAGGCGCAGGCAGTAGCCGAACTTTTGGAGACATGAAATATTAATATTTTTTTGAACAATCTCATTTTTGTGCACTGCAATATTTTTTTCTTGACAATGTCAATTTTTTCCCTATAATTGAGATTATACCTGATCAGGCAATGCACAATAAACAAACAAAAAAACTAAAACAAGAAACAAGGAGTTTATATCATGGAAAATTATGTAAAGCAAATTATTGATTTTCAGAAATCTACGTTTGACAACACCTACAATGCAATTGTACAAATTCAGGATCAGGCTGAAAAGCTAGCCCATGATGTTGTCGGACAGATGTCATGGTTACCTGAAGAGGGCAAAAAAGCTTTTGACGATTCCGTTAAAATGTTTAAAAATGCCAGAGAAGACTATAAGAAAATGGTCAGCGAAGGTTTTGTAAAAATGGAAGAGCCTTTTGTTTAAACAGCAACATAAAAAATTATCATCGGCATCAAAATATAGGAGCGGATATGGATCAGAAACACCTACTTAAACAAATCATCGATTTCCAGAAAACCACATTTGAAAACTCTTTTAACGCCTTGGCGACCCTTCAGGAACAGGGAGAGACAATGATCAATGCATCTCTGAATCAGGCTGAGTGGCTTCCCGCAGAGGGGAAAAAAGTGATTAAGGAATGGCTCGACACATATAAAAAAGCTCGTGCCGAATTTAAAAATACGGTTGACAGTAATTTTAAAAAGGTGCAGGAGTTTTTCGACAGCACTAAAACCGATGCCTGATTTCATCGAAGGTTATATTGGTATTCCAGGAGTTAAAACCCCTGGAATACCTTTTTAACCTTAAGCTGGGGAGAGTTACCTGAAATGTTTTCACTTGATTGTAATCTGAATCTAAAGGATATGGATTTAAACTCAGTTAAAAACCTTGAGACATTTTCTCAAATGGTTCGGATGATCCAGAATTATCACACCGGATTTTCCAAATATGCCAATGAATTCACAGTCCCGTATCTAATGGCGACCCTTTATTTCAACGGGGTTGAACAAAAAAAGGTTCTAAACACTCCGCCCTTGGAATGTTTTCAATCCTATATGGATCTTCTTGAATTCAACATGAATCTTTTCAGCCGCGGCTTTCAAAGCAGCATGAAAGCCATCTCCAGCTATAACGATTATGAAATGCAAAATGCGATTGCCGCAGTGATCAAAACATTTTTTCCCTTTATTCGCCATGAAGGTGAGGATCTCAGTGATTTTATTGCTCGTCAGTCCGATTTGATCAAAATGTTGGCCGAGGATTACCCTAAAGCAATCCTTGATATCGAGCCTGAGTATGGTTTTCATTTTGAACGTGGCAATCATGAGCTGGTAGCGGAAACAGATCGCTTTTTTCTTTATCAGGTAGCCCCGGTTGATAATCAAATTAAAATTGATCCGAACAAAAAGCCTATTCTTATTGTGCCTCCGTTTGTTCTTGGAGCCAACATTTTGGCTTTTTTGCCCAACGAAAACCGAAGTTACGCCCACTGCTTTGCCAATATGGGTATACCCACCTATATCAGGATCATGAAAGATATCAATACCACCGAGGCACTCCAGTTAATGACCCCTGAGGATGATTGTCTGGACACCAGGTATTTTTGTGAAAAAATAGTGGAAAGAAATGCCAAACCGGTTACCCTTAACGGTTACTGTCAGGGTGGTTACATGGTTGTGTGTGATTATTTGTCCGGGAAACTGGATGATCTTGTCGACGCCCTGATTACCTGTGTGGCTCCCATGGACGGAACTCGAAGTGACGGTCTGGCCAAGTTTTTAAACAGCCTTCCCCAACGTTTCAATGATCTTGCCTATGGAACCAAAACGTTACCCAACGGAATTAAAGTGGCGGATGGTAAACTGATGGGCTGGATTTATAAACTCAAAAGTATTGAGCATGAATCTCCCATCGCCGCCTACTACAGAGACTTAATGATGTTTGGCCGTCTTGCCAAATCCAAAATGCCCACCGTGAGCAAAACAGCGGCGGCTATCAACTATTGGCTCAACTACGAGCGAACCGATTTACCCATGGCCATCACCAAAATGAGTTTTGCTTCCTACAACACCCCTATCACCAAAGATGGTACTCTTCCGATAAAAATGTTTGATCGTGAACTCAATTTCAGGCGGATTGAGGAAAAGGGTATCAAATGGCTTATCTGCTATGGGATCAATGACGATCTTGTTGAAAAAGAAACGGCTTTAGCGCCTCTGGATTATATCAAGGCCGAGGTTTCCGCATTTCCAAAAGGCCACGTAGCCATTGCCACTTCCTGGTCGCTTCCTACATCCGAATGCTCTCTGCACTCTTGTTTCGGCAATAACTGCCGAGGCCCCGTAAGGTTTCATCTCGATCTGGATGAAGAGATTGATCAATCTTCGGCTTTGGCCATCAAAGGCCCTGTTGTTGAAGAAAAAGATCCCTCAACCAACAAAATACCGGTTAATGCCGGAAAAACATCCAAAAGCAACAAGCTGACATAATTTATTATTAAGGCAATTAGAAGAGGATTCAAACAACCCCCAACTCTGCAGGGAGAAATCAAGTGGATGACAAGTATTTAGAATTTTTTGGTAATCTTTTTTTAAGCGCCGCCAAAAGCCAAAAACAGATGGAGGATCTTTTCAAATTAAGCCGTCATGGATTTAAAGGCTTTGAAGAAATGTCGGTCATGTTTCGGAAATTTTACGGCCTTGAAAATATTGAAAAAGATACTCCCGAGTACATAAATATCTGGCGAAATGCCGGCGAAGAGTTTCAGAAAGCATTCAGGGAATACCTGAAAATGGTCGGAGTTGTTCCAAAGGAAGATTACATCAGTATTGTAGAAAAATATGAGCAACTAAAAAAAAAGGTTGCCGACCAGGATGAAACCATTCGTCACCTGCAAATCCTTTTGCGTGATAAAAGTGTCGACCAGGGTGAAACCGTCAAGGTCTTTCAGGATCTCATGACTAAACAGAGTGAACAGTTCATGGAAATGATGAATGCGGTCGGTCATTATTTTCAAAAAGAGGACCAGGATAAAAAATAAACAAGGAAGGAGAAAGCCATGCTGGAAATAAAGAATTCCGTTGCGGTAATCACCGGAGGCGGCGGTGGTATCGGCCTGTCAATGGCCAAGTATTGGGTTGAAAACGGCGGTAAGGTTGTTCTCGGGGATATATTTGAAGAGCCTTTGAAGCAAGCTGAAGAAGAAATCAAGGCCATGAAAGGTGAAGTCGCCATTGTGGTGATGGATGTCACCAGTGAAGAAGACAACGGAAAGCTTGCCGACACGGCCATTGAAAAATTCGGTGCCATTAACCTTGTAGCACCTTTTGCCGGTATTATAAAAGACAGTCTCCTGGTTGCTACGGATCGCGAAACCGGAAAAGTCACCAAGAAAATGCCGTTGGAATTTTTCCAAAAAGTTCTGGACATCAATCTCACAGGGGTCTTTTTGACTGTTCGCGAATGTGCCGAACGAATGATCAACAATAATTGCAAAGGTTTGATTTGCCTGGTGTCTTCCACCGGCTCATTAGGAACCGCAGGGCAAATCAATTATTCCTCATCCAAGGCAGCCATGTCGGTTATGCCCAAAGTCATTACCGCGGAATTTTTCCGTCGCGGCCTTGCCGATAAAATTCGTTGTGTTGCTGTGGCTCCAGGCTATGTGGGAACTCCCATGGTGAAAGGAATGAACCAGAAAGCTCTGGATGGCATATTAACCCAGGTGCCCATTGGAAGACTAATCGAGCCTGAGGAAGTGGCTTCATTGGTGGGAGAACTATACAAAAATGAAGCACTCGCCGGGGATGTTTATTTTATCCACGGGGGCTTGCGGCTCGGCTCAAAAGGTTAAAAACAGCATCGCGATCAAAACATGCCCGAAAGTATTATATTGTGCTGATAATTCCGTCCCCTGGGGTTTGGACATTTACTGTAGGTGCGAATTCATCCGCACCTACAAGTCGTCAGCTTAAAGGCACAGGTAATCGGCAACCCCATTTTCCGATCAAAACCACATTCTGTGGCTCCATACATCTTCTTCAAGACTTTTTTTGTCTTCCTGAAGATGAATGTACATGGAGGCATTCTGAATAGCGAGACCCCCCTGGTGGGCCATAGCGGTCACCAGCATAATATCGTCCTCGGTAAATTCTCTGGAAACATCCGAATAAAGTTTCAACACACCGATCACATCATCTCTGGCATGAATAGGTACGGCAAGTATTGAAACTATTCCTTCCTCTATTTTCTCTTTTCGATATTGCACGTTTTCATCGGTAGCTACATCCCTTGTGACCACCGGCCTTTTTTTCAGGGCTTCCAAGGTGGTCTTGTCATAGTAAAACGGACCCTTGTCCAGATATTTTTCACTTAGGCCAAAACTTACTACAAGCTTTAAAGTGCCGGATTCTTCATCCACAAGACGGATCGTAATGCCTTTAACCCCTAAAATCTCGGCAATATCCGCAGACATTACCTGGAGTATTTTTTTGACATCCAGGGTGGAATTAATATTGACCGCCAAATCGTGAAAAAATTCGGTGTTCATGCGCATATGTTCAACAAGGCGGGCGTTTTCAATGGCAATTCCTCCTTGGTTGGCCAGGGCACTGATCAGATTGATCATGTCTTCGGAAAAATCTCGCTTGACCGAACTGAAAAGCCGAATATCGCCGATGACACTGGATTTTGATTTAATGGGCACACAAAGCGCCGAAACCAGTCCCTCTTTTTGGATTTCTTCTTTATAGACTACCCGATCATCCTTTAAAGCATCTCTTATTACAACCGTCTCGCCTTTCATGATTTCAGAAACCAATCTGTTGTCTTCCAAACGCAAAGGGCCTTTATTCAAAAATTCCTCGCTCAAACCATGGCTGGCCACCAAATCCATGGTGTCGGCTCTGGGATTATACAACCGTGCCACAACACCTTTCATACCGAAGTTGTTGCTGATTTCAACGGATAAAATGTTAAAAATTTCTTTAATGTTCAGGCTCGAATTAATACTTGAGGCCAACTTATAAAAAAGGCCGGAGTTTCTGTTAATTCGCTCCAGAAGCCTCGAATTGCTGATGGCCATACCTGCCTGCTCCGCCAAAGCCCCAAGAAAATCAATTTCATCCTCCATAAAACTGCGGGGACTTGATGTATAAAGAGACAAAATTCCAATGGCTTTATCGCTGACACGGATCGGGACCACAAGAATTGAAGCAATATTTTCGGCTTTTTTAGCTTCGTGATTTTCCACACGAGGATCCGAGGTAGCATCGTAAATGGCGATATGCCCCCCCGTGAGAATATCTTCCACACCCATTTTGGCTTGGGTGGGTTCGGCGTGAAGATAGTTTTCAGAAAGGCCTTTTTGAGCCACCGGGATAAAAACGTTTTTGTGTTCATCGGATAGAAACAAGCAAGCAGCTTTGCCATCCATAATATCGATAGCACTGTCGACTATGATATCCAAAAGTTTTTCCTTATCGTAAGTGGTCCCAAAAGCTTTGCTGACACTGCAGATGGTTTTAAAATAGTTTCTTGATTTGCTCATATCATGTCTCCTTGCCCCTTATTGATGGATAGCCTCTTTTTTATTGTTTTGCGTCGATTTTTTTTTGATACTTTTTAACACTGTTTTTTTTCAGGGGCTGGGTCTTGGCGACAGCCTCGGTTATTTCGTCCCCTTCTCTTTCCTTGAGCCATTTTGAAATTTTGGGGGCGAATTCCTTTTGACACTTTGAACTAACATAAATTCCAATATGGCCGGTATCTAAACAAATGTCCTCGCTATCCTGACTGCCCACCATTTTTGTCAACAGGTTGCAAGCCTCAGGTGGAACCAAATGATCATATTTACCGTAAAAATTTAAGAGCGGCATGGTGATTTTTTTCAGATCAACACGCTTTCCGTTTAATTCAAGCTTGCTTTGGATGAGAAGGTTTTTCTTATAGCAGTCTTCGATAAACTGTTTGAATGTTGCGGCGGGCACATCCGGACTGTCAAAAATCCACTTTTCCATCCGTACAAAATT
>Ga0105090_10002387_pt1 | contig 10470 bp, 12 predicted proteins | sample PPLLak3March2015_FD_79110 | JGI IMG/M metagenome (GOLD analysis project Ga0105090, IMG submission 79110) | Freshwater sediment microbial communities from Prairie Pothole Lake near Jamestown, North Dakota, USA - PPLs Lake P7 Core (1) Depth... | ecosystem: Environmental > Aquatic > Freshwater >... | reverse complement strand
GAGGAGCATGCCGAACACCAGCATCACTCCCCATTCGATCTTGGGCCTTGCGTCCTGATAGAACTTCAGGTTCTCGGTGTGACCCCTGGAGAACAAGTTTCCAACCAGGCCTGCCAGTCGAGCGTAAGCGGTCGACACGCTCAGCGGCTTGTTGGAAAAGTAGAATGTGGCCATCGAGAGCAGACCGATCAGCGTGCCGACGAGGTAGGGAGACCATGCCCCCGATGCTTGTTGCATGATCAGTCTGCTTTCTTAGCCTTGGCAGACTTTTCGAGCGGGAGCCCCAGCTTCTCCCATGCGGTGATTCCGCCGAGCATGTTGCGGATGCGCGTGAAGCCACTGCGCTTCAGGATGCTCGCGGCCACGCCCGAGCGGTGCCCCACGCTGCAATGCACGACGATTTCGCTGTCCTTGGGAAGCTGCGGGAGGTCGTCTTCCAGATGGCCCACATACCGGTGCACTGCGCCCGGGATGTGTTTTTCGTCCCATTCGTAGTCGTCCCGCACGTCCAGGACGTGGACGCGACCCTGCTGCATCCAATTCGCCGTTTCGGCGGCACTTGTCGTTGTGATGGATTCGATCGGCAATCCCTGGTCGCGCCAACTGTCCATGCCTTTGGCGAGGATGCCCTCCACCGTGTCGATGCCGATGCGCGCGAGCGACATCACCGCGAGTTCCATCGCTTCGGGCCCATCGGCGACCAGAAAGATACGTGTGTGCTCGTTGGCGATCCAGCCACCGAAAGCCGGCACGCCGGCGAGCCAGATGTTGTAGGCGCCGGGAATGTGCGCCGCAGCGAAGGCTTCCGGTGAGCGGGTGTCGATCACCAGGCCCTCTTTAATCCGATGCTGGAATTCGCCAGGCTGCAGCACCCGAAAAGTGGACGGCCACTTGAGCGGCCTTCCGGGCAGCAGGTTCACCTCTTCCATGTGCGCGAAATAGGGCGGCCGCGCCATCTTCTCGGCCAGCTTGTGCGCAACGAAGTCGCGGCGGCTCTCGCTGAACACCGGGTTCGTTCCCTTTTCGATTCCCAGGCTGGAGTCTTCGCGTTCCGATATGTTGCCGCCGCACGCGGAGCCGGCACCGTGCGCCGGAAAGAGCAGGGTGTGGTCGCCGAGCGGCGCGATCTTGCGGTGGATGGAGTCGTACAGGATGCCGGCGTTCTCGCCGGATTTCTCGGGATCGGGCAGGTCGGTGCGGCCGGTATCGCCGACAAACAGCGCATCGCCGGTGAACACGCCCCAGCACTTTTCACCGGCGTCCTTGACGTAAACCGCGTACGACATGCTCTCCGGCGTGTGGCCCGGCGTTTCGAGCGCGACGAAGCGGGTGGTGCCCACCTTGAGTTCGTCGTCGTCTTCGAGCTTCACATCCGTCTTGCCGAACAGCGTGTGGCTGCCGCCGACAATCTTGGCACCGGTCACATCCGCAAGCGTTCTTGAGCCGAATTCGAAATCCTCTTGCCGATGCGTTTCCAGGACGAAGGCGATGGACAGATCGTTTTCCCGGGCCAGACGCAGATAGACGTCTACGTCGCGGCGCGGGTCAATGACGACCGCCAGTCCCTCCCCGCACGCCAGGACGTAGGAGTTATGCCCCAAGCCGGGTGTCGTCAAGCGCTGAAAGAACATAAGTGCCCTCCAAAGCGGACTGCGTGACGCGATCAGCGCCCTGATCCATTGCAGGCGCAGAGTGCCGCCAGATTCACCCCGCAGACCATAGCCTTGGCGCTGGGCACGTCAGAGTGGTGAGCCCTGTTCGAGGGTGACCACCTGGCTGATCTCGGGTACGCTCGCCAGCGCCTTGGACAGCGGGCAATCATGCTGCGGTGCCCTGTTACTGTGCTTCATCGAGGCCGGGCACGGGCGCGTTCAGCGTCAGGGAGATCTTGTCGATCACGAAACCTTCGCCCTCCGGTCTCAGCCGGACGCGGGCCTGGGTATTCACCTTGCTTGTGGCGAAGCCCGCCTTGCCGCAGGCAAAGGAGAATGCCATCGTGAAACAAGCGGCAGGCGCTGCGGCCAGGACTTCTTCGGGGTTTGTGCCCCGCCGGTCGTCCTCGAAGCGACTGCCAAACCCGTAGGGATAGCCCCCGAGGGCGCCGGTCTCGGTGCTGATCAGCTCCTGGCCCTTCTTGCCCGGGCCTTCCCATTGCACGCAGGCAGTCCTTTCGTTCATGGTGGCGCCTTTCTGAGGGTTGTGGTCTCGGTTTGATGTTTCCATCGCCGTCACAGTCCCCCGCCACCCCATCTGTTCGATTGCAGGGGTGGGCGCGGAGAGGGGCATGCAACAAAGGGCGCATGCCCCTGTTCCGCACTACTTGCCGTCGCGGTCCGAGTCGCCTGGGGTGGCACGCTCGACGGTGTCACTGACCCGCTGCCAAGCATCGCGCGTGGCGTGCTTGGCGCGGTCCCAACCGAGTCCGGAGGTTCCACGCTTGCTACTCCATTCGCGCCCGAGTTCCGGCTCGACGTCGTCGAAAGTGCGGCCCGGATATCGCGTGTACGCGTCGACACCGTAGCCATAGGCGGGACGGTACTCATCGTATTCCGACCCCCTTGCGTACGAACGGCTAGCGTGGTTGTCCCGCCAGTAGGCATCTTCGGCGACAGGGTCGACAGCATTGGCGATGCCCTTGCCTGCCAACGCACCCGCCACGGCGCCAACGACCGCACCGACCGCGAGGCCGACAGGACCCGTCATGCCGCCCACGGCAGCTCCGGCCGCGGCGCCTCCTGCGACACCGCCGGCAGCACCGCCCAACACGGCACCCACACCGGTTGCGACCGGGCGACTCGTCTCGTCGGTCTTGTTGATGTCTTTCATCGTTGTGCTCTTCAGTTCGTTCATGAGTTTCTCCTTGGTGAATGCGTGGCCACCGTTGGTGGTGGGCTCATCGCGGTGCAGTCAATATGAGACATCTGCGGGGAAACAAAGACCAGTGATCCCGGGAGGGTTCATCTCGTGCCTCCGGCGCTGTCCCGTGCCTGGGGCCCGATCTCGAAGTGTTTCCCCTCGAGGCCGCTCAGAGAGCGCAGATCCTCTTCGACCCGGTCCATGGTGGACCTGGCCCAAACCGCCACGCCCACTGCGGGCGCGAGGATCAAGGCGGGAATGAAAAAGGCGGTTGAGGTCATGGCCGTCTTTGCCGTGTGATGCGGGCGATCACGGCACCGAGCGCAAGTGCAGCGGCAAGCGAGGCCAGCGGGTTGCTGCGAACGGTGCCGCGCATGCCCTCGACCCATTCTTCACGTCTCTGGCGGAGTTGATCCGTCTTCACATGTAGTGCCGCTCGGGCGGACTCGGCGCTTTCGCCCAGCTTTTGCGCGGCTGGTTCTGCGCTGTCGGCGAGGCGATCGACGGTGTCGTGTGCACCCTGCGCCACGTTTCTCAGCAGGCCAGCCGCTGCCGATGCAGACTTGTTGTTGCCAGACGTTAACAACGTGCCGGGCAAAGGCGACTGGAGGTCATCGGTGGACCAGGGCATACCGGACGCGCTGGCGGGATGGTAGGTTTCGTTCATGAGGCTGCTCCGATTCGTTCTGCGTTCTGCGCGTACAAGCCTAAATCGGTCTTGAACGGGCGTCTGTACGGTGCCGAACGCCCCTTGGTTGAACCATTTCTGCGGAGCGTCGGCCGCTCGCTGCAAGCAGTCAGGGCAACGACATGGGTGTTCTTGGCAAACGGCCGGGTGCTGTCGCCCGACCACTCCATCGATCAGCATCGCTGCCGCTGGCTCCTGATGAGCCCCGAACGCCTACAGGGCAACACCCGTGACGCAGCAACTGAGATCCCCAACGTGCTGGGCGTGCGCCGTGAGGGTGTGATGGAGGCCGCCCTCAAGCCGCAGCTCGTGGGCCTGATCGGCTACCGGTGCGGTTGCATCGAGGTGTTGGATCGACCGAGCATGGAGCGCAGAAGCTGCGAGTGTCGTGCGGCCGTCAGGGCGGAGTACGAACGCCTTCCCCCGAAATGCACGGCGACGTGGATCGGAGGCCTGCGGCACACGCCCGGTGCCTTCACGTCCGCTCAGGACGCCTGACGTGGAAAGACCGCTTGGTCGTCCGGGGCATTCGTCAAGCTCACCAGAAACCGGTTCGCCGCAGGGTCCGTGCCAATGCTGGCCAGCACCGGCCGCTCAGGCCCGTCCTTGGGGCACAGCCTGAGCAGCCATGAAGGTCGCCGTGTGCCGGCGTCCAGGCTTGATACCGCCGACCTGAATCGAAGCGCGCTTTCGGCACAGAAAAAGACGTCAAGGGGCAATCCAAGAGCGTCATCGCGTCTGATCCCCAGCATGTCGGCCCCGGTCTGATTCAGCTCGTGCAGGACCAGCTGCGGATCGATCGTGAAACACCGGACAGGCTGGAAGTCGTAGAGCTCGACTTGCCGGCGCAGGGCCGACTCGAGCTCGGCACGGGCATCACGCATCTCCTGCGCCTGCAGGTCGAGTTCGACCTAGTGCACCTGCAGTTCGTGCAACAGCGTCAGCGCGTCCGACGCTGTTTCCGAGGACGACGCCAAGGCATGGAGTACCTTCAGCGCATCGGCGGCGCTGGCAGCCGAGCCCTTGGTGGCGGCTGATCCCGCCAGCCGCAAAGCAGCCCGACCGCGAAGTTCTGCCAAGCGCTGCAGCTCGGTCGCTAGGGCGGGCTGATCGGACATGCGAACCTTCGGGATAACGGGCATGGGGCTTCGACTCTACGCCTTGCGCAGTCGGGATTCGAGTGCCTTTGCCACAGTAATGTCCACGAAGGTGATCACGACGCCCTTGATGACGTTGGCCAGAGTGCGGTACGGCATGATGCGCACGGTGAACCACTTTCCGTCGCTGGTGGCGATTTGCTTTTCGCTGATAGCCAGCGTGCGCAGCGTCTCCACCACGTCAGCGTGCAACTCGGGGTAGAGCAAGGTGCTGGCCAGTTCACTCAGCGGGCGTCCGATGTCGCCTTCGCGCAGGTGGATGACACGCGCGATCTGTTCGGTGTAGCGGCGAACGTTCAACTGATTGTCCAGGAAGAGCGTGGCGATGTCCGTGCTGTTGAGCAGGTTCTGCATGTCGCTCTGCGCCAGCGCCCAGTCATCCAGATTGGTCTGGAGCTCCCCATTGATCGTCTGCAGTTCCTCGTTCACCGACTGCGCCTCTTCCTTGGACGTCATGAATTCCTCGTTGGCAGACTGCAGTTCTTCGTTGGTCGACTGGAGCTCCTCGTTCGCGGTCTGCAGCTCCTCCTGCGACACTCGCATCTCATGACGCATCGCGTTGATCTCCTCGCGCGAGCGCAGCAGTTCTTCAGCGACGCCGGGATCCGCACCTCCCGCTGACTTGACCCGCCGCCCGCGACGGCGTGTCTCGGCCGGTAGGTCCCGGAAAACGATCATCGCCACGCCCGCCAGCGACTTGGGCTGAACGACTGCCTGCACGGTGATGTCGACTACGGCGGGGGCATCGTCTTCTAGTCGCAGGGCGCGCAGTTCGATCGACGTCTTCTCCTGCAGCGCTGTCCGCAGCGCCACGGCGAGTTGCGCGCGAATGGCGGGCCGGGCCATCACGTGGATGTTCCAGTTCGCCTTGCCTGCGGCGGGTTCCAGGTAGCGGCCCGTGCGCCCGCTGATGTAGACGATGTCTCCGCCGTCATTCACCAGCACCGCCGCGGGCGAATAAGTCTGCAGCACCAATTGATCGGCGAGCGCATGCAGGTTGACAGGGGGAATGTCGAGCTGCGCCAAAGGGGTCTCCTGCGAGGCCGAACGAGTCGCCCGGCGCAGATGGGTCGGGAAGACCATTGCGCCACCGCCTGTGTCATTGTCGCTGCGCCAGTAGAGCCTGGATCTCGGATCCAGCGGGCGAAACAACGAATGCGCACGACCGACGGATTCGGAGCCACCCAGCAAAAGCGCCCCGCCGTGCCGCAGGCTGTAGTGGAAGAGCGGCACCAGGCGCTTCTGGATTGCCGCGCCGAAGTAGATCATCAGATTGCGGCACGATACGATGTCGAGCCGCTTGAACGGGGGATCCATGATCACGTCGTGCTGCGCGAAGAGCACCATGTCACGCACACGCTTGTCGACTTGATACCCGTTTGGCCGCTCTGAGAAGAAGCGCGCCAGCCGCTGCGAGGTCAGGTCACCGGCAATCGTCTTGGGGAAACGACCGCTGCGCGCCGCAGCTATGGCGTCGGCATTGAGATCGGTGGCAAAGACCTGCAATTGGCGATGTTTCGTTGCCGGCAACGAGTCGAGGGCCTCGATGAACGCGATGGCCAGCGAGTAGGCCTCCTCGCCGGTAGAACATCCGACCACCCATTCGCGTATCGGGCCGGCATCGTCGGAATGCCGTTGCATCAAGACGGGCAGCACTTTGTCCTGCAGGTCCAGCCAGACCTCCGGGTCGCGGAAGAACGAGGTGACGCCGATCAGCATCTCCTTGAACGACAGGTCCAGTTCCTGCGCGTTCGAGCGCAGGAAGTCGGCGTAGGCAGCCATCGAGTCCAGGCGATGGACGGCGATGCGCCGGGCAATGCGGCGGACCAGCGTGTTCGACTTGTAGAGCGCCAGATCGTGCCGCGTGTGTGCATGCAGCAGCGCAAGAATGGTGTCCAGTTCAGCCGTGGCGTGGTCGGGTGGTCCGGCTGGGGGCCATGCGGCAGCGGGCTGAGCACCGACCACGTCCGAGATGCGCAGCGGCATGTCCGCGGGCAGGGCGACGATGTCGACACAGCCCGCAGCGATGGCGCTCCTGGGCATGGAATCGAACTGCGCAGACTCGGGTTGCTGCGCCAGGGTCAGCCCACGTTGCGCCTTGATCGCCTGCAGGCCCCGGGGTGCCGTCCGATCCCATGCCCGACAAGACGACGCCGATGGCCCGGTCGCCGAGCTCCCGCGACAGCGAGCCGAACAGCACGTCGATCGGCAGCCGCTGCCAACGCGGTTCGGTTGGCTTCACCAATTGCAGTGCGCCGGCCAGCACCGTCAGTTCGGAATCAGGGGGTATCAAATAGGCCGAATCGCGTTCGATGGGTTTCGCATCGACTGCCTCGTGCACTGGCATCGAGGTGGCGCGTTGCAGCAACTCTCCGAGCAACGTAATGTGGGTCGGGTCCATGTGCTGGACCACCAGATACGCGAAGCCACTCGCCGTCGGCACGTTAGACAGAAATTGTGCGAGGGGTTCGAGCCCTCCGGCCGACGCACCCAGCCCGACGACCTGCACGCCGGTGGCCGGCGCGGTGCGGACGGGAGGTGGACGGGCGTCATCCATGCGCGACTATGCGGTCCGATGACCATCGCAGTAGTATCGCCACGGCGAAATTGCGCTTGACCCTCGTCAGACCCGTCTTTGAATTCTCGACACCTCCCGCTGGGCTCCACGTGCTTGCAAAGCGAAAGACGTCGAGATGCCGCAGGCGGGTCGTGGCGGGGCGCAATGCCCCCCGCACTCCGATCCTTCGAGATCAGGCCGTACGGCGGCGGCGCACGAGCAAGCCGACGGCGGTCAGGCCGGCCAGCGCGAGCGCGCCGGAAGCCGGCTCGGGAACGGCGGTGATCGCGGCGGTGCCCGAGTAGGAGGCCTGCGTCGCCGAGTTCAGGCCGTCGACGACGATCTGGTAGACGCCGGCGGTCAGCAGGGTCTGCGGCAGCGCGAAGAACTCGTTGGCGTCGTTGCCCAGGTTACCCGCATAAGTGGCGACCACGGCGTCCGAAGAGTTACGGATCGTCAGCGTGTTGAAGTCCAGGTCCTGCACTCCCGAGGCCGAGGTGCTTGCTGAGCTGGTGAGGAACCAACTCGAATCGGCCAGGGTGAACGTGTAGATGTCAACAAAGACGCCGACGGCGTTGTTGCGGCCGAAAGAGGCGTTGCCGCTGCTCAGGTCGATGGGGGCGGAAAAGTTGTCGGCAGAGCCGACGGTACTGGCGGTGGCCAGCAGCGAGAAGGCCAGGGCGTGGCGCAGTTTCATGGGGTCGATCCTTGGAGTTGGTAGGGCGGGGGTTAGTGGGGCGATGGGACACTGCCAGGTCGCGCCATGCCGTTACGGTCTCGGGCCGCCTGCGACGCGACGCCCAGCAGTGAAGCGCAGGCTAATTGTCGAATGACGCGGGGTCTGTACGTCAACGAACTTCCAGGGGGGGCGATGCCCCACGCACGTGAGGCCGGCCGCGTCGAGGGTCTTCAGCACCGCGGTCGCGCCGCCAGCGTCCCCACGGCGCAGGTCGCACAGCCTCGCCACGCGCCCGACGTTCGCGTCTTTGTCCTACCGCCCGCCGGGTGCAGTGCCGACGCCGCGCGGGGGCGCCGTGCGGTGCAATCGGGGGAGGGATCCTCCACGCCGACTTCAACACGCCCATGCCCGCCACCAGCAGACTCGACGGCGCGATCAGCGCCACCTATCCGAACCCCTCCCCGAGCGGAGCCGCGATCACCGCTGACGGCAAGTTCATTTATACCCAGCGTGCCACGCTGCCGGACCCGCCCGTCGAGCAGACCTTCGACATCGACTGCACGCTGGACTACGAGGTCCGCGGCCTGACGGATTTCGTGTTCCAGATCCATGCGCACGACGGCATGGACCAGCAGCTGCTCAGCGAGTCGCTGGTGATCACGCCGGACCTGCCAAGCCATTTGTATGCCGACCCAGGCATCGGGCACCGCTTCCTCCGTCTGCATGTCGACACCGGCCCGGTTACGCTGCGTTATCGGGCCCGAGTCAAGCGCACCGTGCAGCCCCTGGACCCGCTGGCCCAGGAAGTGGCGATCGCCGACTTGCCCGACGACTTGTTGCACAACCTCAACCCGACCCGCTATTGCGAGTCCGATCACCTGAGCCAGACGACCCAGGAGATGTTTGGCCAGTTGCCTCGCGGGCTGTCCCGCGTGCAGGCCATCGTCGACTGGATCCACCAGAACATCGTCTACCAGGTCGGCACGTCCAACGCGATGACAACGGCACGCGACGTGTTCGCCCATCGCGCCGGTGTGTGCCGGGACTTTGCCCACCTGGGTGTGACCTTCTGCCGCGCCCTCAACATCCCGGCGCGACTGGTGGTCGGTTATGCCCGCTTCGACGAACCGCCGCCCGACTTCCACGCTGTGTTCGAGGCCTATCTTGGGGGCCGTTGGGTGATGTTCGACGCCACGCGGATGTCGCCGGTCGACAACGTGGTACGCGTGGCCACCGGACGTGACGCCAAGGACGTGGCCTTTGCGACGATCTACGGCCCGGCGACCATGCTGGCGATGGCGCCGCTGATCACCCTGGTGGGCAGTGCCGGCTGAACGCACAGGTCCCGCAGCGGGCGCAGCACGCCCAAGAGCGCCGAGCAGATCATCACATTGGTGCGCTGGGGTGGAATCGGAAGTGACGAACGGCGGGTTGTCTGTTCACGCGAAGCGGCGGTACAGCCGGCCCAGCTCCCGGCTCAGGATGCACACCGTCAGCCAGGCCGCGCCCGAGGCGAAGCCGGCGGCCACGTCGCTGGCAAAATGGAGCTGCAGGAAGACTCGGCTGCAACCCGCCGCGTAGACCAGCGCGGTGGCACCCACCAAGGCCGGTAGGTGCCAGCGTGGCGCCAAGGTGCGCAATGCCAAGTAGGCAAGCATGCCGTCGGCCACGGTCGCGCCCGAGCTGTGGCCGCTGGGAAAACTGAAACCGGTCTCGCCCAGCATGCCGTGTTCGCGCATAGGACGGACGCGCTCGAAGATCGTCTTGAGCGCCGGATTGAGCAGTGCGTTGCCAGCCAGCGCAAGCATCCAGCCCAGCGCCAGCGTGTGCCGGCGCCGGCGCCGGCGCCACAGCGGCAGCGCCACGGCCGCGCCCAGCACACTGAGCGTGAGTACGTCGCCCAGGTGCGTGAGGGCTGCGAACACCTGCAAGGTGGTGGGGCCGATGAGGCTGCGCAGCGCCGCGGTCAGCGCCTCGTCGGCCAGCGCCACGCTGCCCTCGGGCTCCATATGCCTGGCGATCTCGGCAAACAGCACCGCACCGGCCATCACGATCGCGAAGCCGGCCGCGGCATGGATCAGCACCATCGTCGGCGCCGGAAGCCGGCGTTGCATCCGCGGCAGCATCTGGGCGTGCCAGGCCCACCAGCCCACGGTCACCGCCAGCAGCAGGCCCAACAGCACCAGGAATATCGGCAAGGCGTGGGCGCCCACCTGGCGGGCCAACGCCACCGCGGGCTCAGGGGCCATCGGCGCTCGACAAGGCATGCACCGACACGCACTCGAAGCGCTCGCGGGCGGCGATGTGATCCCAGCGCTCGACCACGCCGTGCCGCGGCAGGGACGCCACACGAATGACATTCACCGAATTGCCCGCCCCGTCGCGCACGCGTTTGCTTATCGCCGTGCCGGCCTGCACAGCCCAAAGCGCCCGTTGCGTGCCCGACCAGCGCTCGTGCAAGGGCAAGACGAAGGGCAGATGGATGTGGCCCCCGACCACCAGGTCGGCGCCGACCGCGGCCCAGCGCCGCACG
>Ga0105090_10002386_pt1 | contig 10471 bp, 17 predicted proteins | sample PPLLak3March2015_FD_79110 | JGI IMG/M metagenome (GOLD analysis project Ga0105090, IMG submission 79110) | Freshwater sediment microbial communities from Prairie Pothole Lake near Jamestown, North Dakota, USA - PPLs Lake P7 Core (1) Depth... | ecosystem: Environmental > Aquatic > Freshwater >... | reverse complement strand
ACGATGGGCAAGACGTTCACCGAGATGCCGGTGGCGGACGCCTACAAGGAGCAGGTCGAGCAGGCGCGCCACGACGTGATCGAGGCGGCGGTCGAGCACGACGACGTGCTGATGGAGAAGTACCTGGCGGGCGAGGAGCTCTCCATGGACGAGATCATGTCGGCGATCCGCACGGCGACCGTGCGCGGCAAGATCGTTCCGGTGCTCTGCGGCGCGTCGTTCAAGAACAAGGGCGTGCAGGCGCTGCTGGACGCGGTGACGGACTTCCTGCCGAGCCCGGAGGACATCCCGGCGGTGCAGGGGCACCTGCCGCTGCACGACGAGACGTACGTGATGCGCGAGGCGAAGGACGACGCGCCGTTCTCGGCGCTGGCGTTCAAGGTGGCCACCGACCCGTACGTGGGCCGGCTCACCTACTTCCGCGTGTACTCGGGGATGCTCAAGTCGGGCAGCTACGTGTACAACAGCACGAAGGACAAGCGCGAGCGCATCGGCCGCCTGCTGCAGATGCACGCGAACAAGCGCGACGAGATCGAGGAAGTGCTGGCCGGCGACATCGCGGCGGCCATCGGGCTCAAGGATACGCGGACCGGCGACACGCTGTCCGACGAGGACACGCCCGTCATCCTCGAGGCGATGAAGTTCCCCAACCCGGTCATCGACGTGGCGATCGAGCCCAAGTCGAAGGCGGACCAGGACAAGCTCGGCGTGGCGCTGCAGAAGCTCGCGGAGGAGGACCCGACCTTCCGTGTGCGCACCGACGTCGAGACGGGGCAGACGATCATCGCCGGCATGGGCGAGCTGCACCTCGAGATCATCGTCGACCGCATGAAGCGCGAGTTCAAGGTCGAGGCGAACGTCGGCAAGCCGCAGGTGGCGTTCCGCGAGACCATCAAGAAGAAGGTCACGCAGGTCGAGGGCAAGTTCATCCGGCAGTCGGGCGGCAAGGGCCAGTACGGCCACGTCGTGATCAACCTCGAGCCGTCGGAAGCGGGGCACGGCTTCGTGTTCGAGGACAAGATCGTGGGCGGCGTGATCCCGCGCGAGTTCATCAAGCCGGTCGAGGCGGGCATCCGCGAGGCGCTCGAGGGCGGCATCCTGGCCGGCTACCCGATGGTGGACGTGAAGGCGACGCTCGTCTTCGGCAGCTACCACGACGTGGACTCGTCGGAAATGGCGTTCAAGATCGCGGGCTCGATGGCGGTGAAGGAGGCGGCGCGGCAGGCCAGCCCCATCATCCTCGAGCCGGTGATGGACGTCGAGGTGGTCACCCCCGCCGACTTCCTCGGCGACGTGATGGGCGACCTCTCGAGCCGGCGCGGCAAGGTCGGCGGCATGACGCAGCGCGGCGACGCGCAGGTGGTCTCGGCCCACGTGCCGCTGGCCGAGATGTTCGGGTACTCCACCACGCTCCGCAGCATGACCCAGGGGCGCGCGGTGTACTCGATGGAGTTCGATCACTACGAGGAAGTGCCGAAGGCCGTGGCGGAGCAGATCATCAGCAAGGCGGCCGGCAAGGATTCGAAGTAGGCAATCACGCAGTCAACGAGGACAGGAACCGGAGCGCAGACGACCATGGCCAAGGCGAAATTCGAGCGCACCAAGCCGCACGTGAACGTTGGCACCATCGGCCACGTGGACCACGGCAAGACGACCACCACGGCGGCCCTCACGAAGGTGTCGCACGACAAGGGCTGGGGCACGAAGTACATCCCGTACGACGAGGTGGCCAAGGCCTCCGAATCGCAGGGCCGTCGTGACTCCACCAAGATCCTCACGATCGCCACGTCGCACGTGGAGTACGAGACGAAGGCGCGGCACTACGCGCACGTCGACTGCCCCGGCCACGCGGACTACGTGAAGAACATGATCACGGGCGCCGCGCAGATGGACGGCGCGATCCTCGTGGTATCGGCCGTGGACGGCCCGATGCCGCAGACCCGCGAGCACATCCTCCTGGCCCGCCAGGTGAACGTGCCGGCGATCGTGGTCTTCCTGAACAAGTGCGACCTGGTGGACGACGAGGAGCTGCTCGAGCTCGTCGAGCTCGAGGTCCGCGAGCTGCTGAACGCCTACAAGTTCGCCGGCGACGACGCCCCCGTCATCCGCGGCTCGGCCATCAAGGCGATCGAGGGCGACCCGAAGTGGGTGGCGAAGATCGAGGAGCTGTTCGACGCCCTCGACACGTCGATCCCGGAGCCGGTGCGCGAGGTGGACAAGCCGTTCCTGATGCCGGTCGAGGACGTGTTCTCGATCACGGGCCGCGGCACGGTGGCCACGGGCCGCATCGAGCGCGGCAAGGTGAAGGTGGGCGAGGAGATCGCGCTCGTCGGCTTCGGCAGCGACAAGAAGTCGGTCGTGACGGGCGTGGAGATGTTCCGCAAGCTGCTCGACGACGGCCAGGCGGGCGACAACGTCGGCCTGCTGCTCCGCGGCGTGGAAAAGAAGGACATCGAGCGCGGCATGGTGCTCGCGAAGCCGAACTCGGTGACGCCCCACACGCACTTCGAGGCCGAGGTGTACGTCCTGAACAAGGACGAGGGCGGCCGTCACACGCCGTTCTTCAAGGGCTACCGTCCCCAGTTCTACTTCCGCACGACGGACGTGACGGGCTCGGTGGAGCTGCCGGCGGGCGTCGAGATGGTGATGCCGGGCGACAACATCCAGATGACGATCGAGCTGATCACGCCGATCGCGATGGACCAGGGCCTGCGGTTCGCCATCCGCGAGGGTGGCCGCACGGTGGGCGCCGGCGTCGTCACCAAGATCCTGAAGTAGGCCAGATCCCGGGCGCCGCGGGGAACGTCCCCGCGGCCCCGTGCACGACCCTTTGACCTGAACCAGGCACGTCCCCAGGGACCTCTGCCCGAGGAACGAATGGCCCAGCGAATCCGCATCCGCCTCAAGGCGTTCGACCACGTGGTGCTCGACCAGGCCGCGGCGGACATCGTGCGCACGGCGGTGAAGACGGGTGCCCGCGTGTCGGGGCCGATCCCCCTGCCGGTCAAGACCGAGCGGTGGACGGTGCTCCGCAGCCCGCACGTCGACAAGAAGAGCCGCGAGCAGTTCGAGCTGCGCACCCACAAGCGCCTGCTCGACATCACCGACTCGCGTCCGCAGACGATGGACGCGCTCACCAAGCTCGATCTCCCGTCCGGCGTGGACGTCGAGATCAAGGTCGAGTAGCGCGATGACCAACGGACTCATCGGCCGGAAGCTCGGCATGACCCGCGTCTTCGCGGATGACGGCAGCGCGGTCCCGGTGACGGTGATCGAGGCAGGCCCGTGCAAGGTGCTCCAGGTGAAGCCCGAGGCGGTGCAGCTCGGCTTCGGCGCCAAGCGCGCGTCGCGCACGAACAAGGCGGAGCTCGGCCACGCGAAGAAGGCGGGCCTGGAGGCGGCGCCGTGGATCGTGCAGGAGTTCGCCCTCGCCGGCGACGCGCCCTCGGCGGGCGCCGAGGTGACGGTGGGCATCTTCGCGCCGGGCGACATGGTGAAGGTGACGGGCACGACGAAGGGCCGCGGGTTCCAGGGCGTGGTGCACCGCTATGGCTTCGGCGGCGGCCCGGGCTCGCACGGCAACACGCGCCATCGCAAGCCGGGCTCCGTCGGCCCGGGCACTGATCCGTCGCGCGTCATCAAGGGCAAGCGGATGCCGGGCCACCACGGCGCGGAGCGCCACACGGAGCTGGGCCTGACGATCGTGAAGGTCGACGCCGACCGGAACCTGCTCTTCGTGCGGGGCGCGGTCCCGGGCTCGAAGAACGGCATCGTCTCGGTTCGCAAGCAGGGAGGAAAGAGCCGTCATGCTTGAGGCGATCCACTACACCGCCGGCGGCAGCAGGCGCCCGGCCGCGTTCGCGCTGCCGGAGGAGCTGTTCGACGGCACGGTGAACGAGCCGGTGCTGCACCAGGTGATCAAGGCGTACCTGAACAACCAGCGCCAGGGCACGGCCAAGACGAAGACCCGCAGCTTCATCTCCGGCGGCAACCAGAAGCCGTGGAAGCAGAAGGGCACCGGCCGTGCGCGGCAGGGCTCGACGCGCGCCCCGCACTGGCGTGGCGGCGGCACGGTCTTCGGGCCGATCCCGCGCGACTACACCACCGACGTGCCGCGCAAGGTGAAGGCGCTCGCCCGCCGCTCGGCGCTCAACGCGCGGGCGAGCGAGGGCCGGCTGCACGTGGTCGAGAAGATCGCCCTCGAAGCGCCGAGCACGAAGACGCTCGCGGGGCTGCTGGCGAAGCTGGGCTTCGACGGGCAGAAGGTGCTGGTGCTCACGCACGGCGTGAACCGGAACGCCTACCTCTCGAGCCGCAACCTGCAGCAGGTGCACGTGGTGCCCTACAGCGACGTGGCGCCGTACGACGTGATCTGGAGCGCACAGGTCATCGTGGAGGAGGGCGCGCTCACCGGCCAGGACGCCGAGGTGACCGAGGCCCTGACGGCGGCGGTGGCGAAGTCGCCGCGGACGCCGAAGGCCGCGAAGGCGCCCAAGGCCCCGAAGGCGGCCAAGGCCGTGAAGGCGCCGAAGGCCGAGAAGGCCGTCAAGGCGGCGAAGCCGGCCGCGAGGAAGGCCGCGAAGAAGACCACCGCGAAGAAGGCGGCGGCGAAGCCGGCGGCCAAGAAGGCCGCCCCCAAGAAGAAGAAGGGGGAGTAATCCATGGCGTCGCTCGACTATCGCCAGGTGATCGTGCGGCCGTTGGTGACCGAGAAGAGCTCGGCCGCCTACCAGCTGCAGAAGGCCTACACCTTCCAGGTGCACCCGGAAGCGTCGAAGCCCCAGATCCGCCAGGCGCTCGAGACCCTGTTCGACGTCACCGTGACGGACGTGCGCACGATGCAGATGCGCCGGCACGTCATCGTCCGCGGCCGCACGCGCGGCACCACCGGCCGCTGGAAGAAGGCCGTGGTGACGCTCGCCGAGGGCCAGACCCTGCCGGTGTTCGAGGGCTGAGATGAGCATTCGTCAATTCCGGCCCATGACGGCCGGCACGCGCTTCCGCTCGGTCTCGGGCTTCGACGAGATCACGCGAAGCACGCCCGAGAAGTCGCTGCTCGAGAAGAAGAAGGTCTCGGGCGGGCGCAACAACAAGGGCCACGTCACCATGCGGTACAAGGGTGGCGGCCACAAGAAGATGTACCGCCGGGTGGACTTCAAGCGGGACAAGTTCGGGATCCCGGCCCGGGTGGCGGAGATCGAGTACGATCCGAACCGCAGCGCGCGCATCGCGCTGCTGGTCTACGCCGACGGCGAGAAGCGCTACATCCTGCACCCGAAGGGCCTGGAGCAGGGCGCCACGGTGGTGAGCGGGCCGGGCTCGGACGCCCGCATCGGCAACACGCTGCCGCTGGGCGAGATGCCGCTCGGCACGACGGTGCACAACATCGAGCTCAAGATCGGCAAGGGCGGGCAGGTGTGCCGCTCGGCGGGCACGAGCGCGCAGGTGGTGGCGAAGGAAGGCGACTACGTCACGCTGCGCATGCGCTCGACCGAGGTGCGGCTGGTGCACTCGCGCTGCCTGGCGACGATCGGCGAGGTGGGCAACTCGGAGCACGAGCTGCTCTCGCTCGGCAAGGCCGGCAAGAGCCGCTGGCTGGGCAAGCGGCCGCGGGTGCGCGGCGTGGCCAAGAACCCGGTGGACCACCCGCTGGGCGGCGGTGAGGGCAAGACGTCGGGCGGGCGCCCGCCGGTGAGCCCGTGGGGCAAGCCGGAGGGTCGCAAGACCCGCAAGCGGAAGAAGGGGTCGAACCAGTACATCGTGCGCGGCCGTAAGCGCGGGAAGGCGACGCAGTAATGGCGCGGAGCGTAAAGAAGGGCCCGTTCGTCCAGGACGCACTGATGAAGAAGGTGTCGGTCCTGAACGCGAAGAACGAGAAGCGCGTGGTGAAGACCTGGAGCCGGGCGAGCACGATCCTGCCCGAGTTCGTGGGCCACACCTTCGCCGTGCACAACGGGAACAAGTTCGTCCCGGTGTACGTCTCCGAGAACATGGTGGGGCACAAGCTGGGCGAGTTCGCGCCCACGCGGCTCTTCCGCGGCCACAGCGGCAAGCTCGTGGCCGACAAGAAGGCGAAGGCGGAGTGACCATGCGAGGCCACGCGATCCAGCGGCTGGTGCGCCAGTCCCCCCGGAAGATGCGACTCGTCGTCGACCTGATCCGCGGGAAGGACGTCAACGAGGCGTACGCGATCCTGCAGTTCAACAAGAAGCTCGCGGCGAAGCAGATCGCCAAGACGCTCAAGTCGGCGGTCGCGAACGCCGAGCAGGCGGCGAGCCGCGCCAACGAGTCGTTCGACCTCGACACGCTGGTGGTGTCGAAGGCGATCATCAACATGGGGCAGCCGCTGAAGCGCTTCGGCGCGGCGGCCCAGGGGCGCGCGACGCCCATCCGGAAGCGCACGAGCCACGTGGAGATCCACGTCGGCCCGCGCGAGGAGAACTAAATGGGTCAGAAGACGCATCCGGTCGGGTTCCGCCTCGGCGTCGTCAAGAACTGGCAGTCGCGCTGGTACGCCGGCCGCGAGATGCCGGCACTGCTGAAGGAAGACGAGCTGATCCGGAAGTACCTGAAGCAGCGCCTGGGGCACGCGGCGATCGCGCAGGTGGACGTGGAGCGCCGGCCGGGCAAGGTGACGGTCACGGTGCACACGGGCCGGCCGGGCGTCGTCATCGGCAAGCGCGGCGCGGAGGTGGACAAGCTCCGCGACGAGCTGGCGCAGCTGACGGGCAAGGAAGCGGCGGTGAACGTCGAGGAGATCAAGCGGCCGGAGCTCTCGGCGGCGCTGGTCGCCGAGAACATCGCGCACCAGCTCGAGCAGCGCATCTCGTTCCGCCGCGCGATGAAGCGCTCGGTGCAGTCGGCGATGCGGATGGGCGCGCAGGGGATCAAGGTGCGCACGGCGGGCCGCCTGGGCGGGGCCGAGATCGCGCGCACGGAAGGCTACCGCGAGGGACGCGTGCCGCTGCACACGCTGCGCGCGGACATCGACTACGGCACCGCGACCGCGAAGACGACCTACGGCACGATCGGGGTCAAGGTGTGGATCTTCCGCGGCGAGGTGATGGAAGACTTCGGCGGTCGCACGTACAGCACGGGGGCCTGAGCCATGCTGGCACCGAAGCGGGTCAAGTTCCGCAAGACGTTCAAGGGGAAGACGAACGGCATCGCCCACCGGGGCAACAAGGTGTCGTTCGGCGAGTGGGGGCTGATGTCGCTCGAGCCGGGCTGGATCACCAACCGGCAGATCGAGGCCTCGCGCGTGGCGATCACGCGGCAGATGAAGCGCGGCGGCAAGGTGTGGATCCGGATCTTCCCGGACAAGCCGATCACGAAGAAGCCGGCCGAGACGCGCATGGGCAAGGGCAAGGGCAACCCGGAGGGCTGGGTGGCCGTGGTGAAGCCGGGGCGCATGATCTTCGAGATCGAGGGCGTCACGGAGGAGCTGGCGATGAAGTCGATGGCGCTGGCGATGGCCAAGCTGCCGGTCCGCACCCGCGTCGTGAAGCGCGAGGAGGTCTGATCATGGCGACCACGAAGACGGCCGACCTGCGCGAGATGTCGGCGGAGCAGCTTGAGGCCCGCCTGGGCGAGCTGAAGGAGGAGCGCTTCCGGCTGCGCTTCCGCTCGGCCACCGAGGCGATCGAGAACCCGATCCGGTTCCGGACGATCCGCCGCGACATCGCGCGGATCCAGACCATCCTGCGCGAACGCGCGGGGCAGGCGTAAGGCGAGGCGACGAGGATGAGCGAGAGCACCACCGAGCAGGCGGCCGCCGCGCGCACGCGCCGCAAGACGCGCCAGGGCGTCGTGACGAGCGACAAGATGACGGGCACCGTCACCGTGTCGCTGGTCCGGCGGATGGCGCACCCGGCGTACGGCAAGCAGGTCACGCGCACGAAGAAGGTGAAGGCGCAGAACACGCTCGGCGCGAAGGCCGGCGACACCGTGCGCATCATGGAAACGCGTCCGCTCGCGAAGACGGTCCGGTGGCGGGTCACCGAGATCGTGACGCGGGCGCGATGAGCGGAGGCCAGCAATGATCCAGCAGGAGAGCATCCTCCGCATCGCGGACAATTCGGGGGCCCGCCGGGCGCTCGTGATCCGCGTGCTCGGGGGCAGCAAGCGGCGCTACGCCGGCCTGGGCGACCGCGTGGTGGTGGCCATCAAGGACGCCATCCCGACGGGCCAGGTGAAGAAGGGCGACGTGGCGAAGGCCGTGATCGTGCGCACCGTGAAGGAGACCCGCCGCAAGGACGGCTCCTACATCCGGTTCGACGAGAACGCGGCGGTCCTCATCACCGACAACGGCGAGCCGCGCGCGACGCGCATCTTCGGGCCGGTCGCGCGCGAGCTGCGCGACAAGAAGTACATGAAGATCGTGTCGCTCGCGCCCGAGGTGCTCTGACATGAAGCCGCTCGTCTACAAGAAGACCCGGAAGGCGGCGCGCACCAAGCCGGTGCCGCAGGCCATGAAGATGCACGTGACCAAGGGCGACACCGTCCAGGTCATTTCCGGCGACGACAAGGGGAAGCGCGGCACGGTGCTGCGCACCTACCCGAAGCGCGGCCGGGTGGTGGTGCAGGGCGTGAACATCATCAAGAAGCACCAGCGGGCGACGCAGACCAGCGAGGCGGGGATCATCGAGCGCGAGGCGCCGATCTACGTGTCGAAGGTGATGCTGATCGACCCGAAGACGAACGAGCCGACCCGCATCCGCCGCCGGCGGGACGCGGACGGCACCGTGGAGCGGATCGCGGCCAAGTCGGGCCAGGCGATCGCGAGGAGCCGGTAGGCCATGGCCGAGACGAAGCAGCAGAAGACGGCGGCGAAGGGCGGCAAGGGCGGGAAGGCCGACGCTCCCGCCAAGGGCGGCAAGGGCGGCAAGGGCGACAAGGTCGCCGCGCTGCCGGTGGAGGCCTCGCCGAAGGTGGCCGAGGGCAAGCCGCGCCTGCAGGCGTACTACGAGACGACGATCCGGGCCCGCCTGGTGAAGCAGTTCGGGCTGAAGAACCCGAACCAGACCCCGCGCCTGACGAAGATCGTGCTGAACGTGGGCATGGGCGACGCGTCGAAGAACCCGAAGCAGTTCGAGGCGGCGCTCGAGGAGCTCGCGGCGATCAGCGGCCAGCGGCCGGTCACGACGCGCGCCAAGAAGGCGATCGCCAACTTCGGCCTGCGGGAGGGGATGCCGGTGGGGTGCAGCGTGACGCTGCGCGGCGCCCGGATGTACGAGTTCCTCGACCGGTTCATCACGCTGGTGGTGCCGCGCATCCGCGACTTCCGCGGGCTGCCGAACCGCAGCTTCGACGGGCGGGGCAACTACACGTTCGGCATCAAGGAGCAGATGATCTTCCCCGAGGTGGACTTCGACAAGGTCGAGAAGGTCCACGGGATGGACATCACGATCGTGACCACGGCCGGACGAGACGACCTCGCCATGGCCCTGCTGCGGGAGTTCGGCTGGCCGTTCCGCAACGAGACCCCGCTGCGCGTCGCAGTGGCGTAAGGAGCCCCAGGAGCTATGGCGAAGACGTGCTGGATCGAGCGTGCCAAGCGCACGCCGAAGTTCAAGACGCGGACGGTGCGGCGCTGCCAGCGCTGCGGTCGGTCGCGGGCGGTGTTGCGGCGGTTCGGACTGTGCCGAATCTGCTTCCGTGAGCTCGCGCTGCAGGGGAAGATCCCGGGCGTGCGCAAGGCTAGCTGGTAGGAGACGAGAGGACCATGAGCCTGACAGATCCCGTGGCGGACATGCTGACGCGCATTCGCAATGCGTGCCAGGCTGGGCACCGTCGCGTGGATGTCCCGGTGAGCAAGTTCAAGAGCGAGCTCGCCCGCATCCTGCGTGACAATCACTACATCGCGGACTTCAAGGTCCTCGAGAACGGCAGCCAGGGCGTGCTCCGGCTGTACCTGAAGTACCACAACGAGCTGCCGGTCATCCGGGAGCTCCGCCGGGTCTCGACGCCCGGGCTGCGCCGGTACGTGAAGTGCCGCGACCTGCCGCGCGTCCGGAACGGCCTCGGCATGGCGATCGTCTCGACCCCGCGGGGCCTGATGACCGACCGCGAGGCGCGCACGGCCAATCTTGGCGGCGAGCTCGTCGCCCTCGTCTGGTAAGGGGGCACACGACATGTCGCGGATCGGACGCAGGCCGGTGGCCGTCCCGGCGGGGGTCACGGTGACCATCGACGGCAGCACGGTGCACGTGAAGGGCCCGAAGGGCGAGCTGAAGCGCACCTTCAACGAGGACATCGCGTTCGCGCTCGCGAACGGCGAGCTCACGGTGAGCCGCCCCAGCGACGAGCCGCGGCACCGGGCGCTGCACGGCCTGAGCCGCACCCTCGTGGCGAACATGGTCGAGGGCGTGACCAGGGGGTTCGTGCGCACGCTCGAGATCCAGGGCGTGGGCTACAAGGCCGAGATGAAGCCGTACGGCGTGAACATGATCGTGGGCTACTCGCACCAGGT
>Ga0105090_10002385_pt1 | contig 10471 bp, 9 predicted proteins | sample PPLLak3March2015_FD_79110 | JGI IMG/M metagenome (GOLD analysis project Ga0105090, IMG submission 79110) | Freshwater sediment microbial communities from Prairie Pothole Lake near Jamestown, North Dakota, USA - PPLs Lake P7 Core (1) Depth... | ecosystem: Environmental > Aquatic > Freshwater >... | reverse complement strand
TGCCCTCCGGAGCCAGAACCGGCTGCGTGGCTTCACGCTGATCGAGATCATGGTCGTGATCACGATTCTCGGCATCCTTGCGGCGCTGATCGTGCCGCGCGTCGTCGGCCGCACCGACGATGCCCGGATTGCTGCAGCCAAGCAGGACATCGCCTCGCTGTTGCAGGCGCTGAAGCTGTATCGCCTCGATAACGGCTCTTATCCGACCACCGAGCAGGGACTGCGCGCACTGCTGCAGAAACCGACACTGGAACCGACTCCGCAGAACTGGAAGCAGGGTGGCTATCTGGAACGCAGCTCGATGCCCAAGGATCCCTGGGGCAATGAATACCGCTACCTGAGCCCGGGACTTAGGGGTGAGATCGACGTCTTCAGCTACGGCCGCGATGGTGCCCCCGGCGGCGAAAGCGTCGACGCCGACATCGGCTCGTGGCAGTTGTAGCGCGTCCACCGGCAGCGAGCCGCGGCTTCACGCTGCTGGAACTGCTGGTCATCATCGTACTGGCTGGCATCCTGCTGTCGGTGCTGACGATTTCCGTGACCATCGACCCGCGCCAGCAACTGGCGCGCGAAGCGCAGCGCGTCGGCCGGCTGTTTGCGCTGGCCGCCGACGAGGCGCGCATCCGGCAATTGCCGATCTACTGGGAGGCGGATCTTGCCGGCTACCGCTTCGTTGCCATCGTGGCCGGCGAGCGCAGGCTGCTGAGCGGCGACGACCTGCTGCGCGAGCGGGCCTGGAGCGAGCCCTTGCAGACGCTGGCGCTGTTTCCGTCCGGCGCCGAGCAGCCATCGCAACTCCTGCTGGGTCCTGGTGCGCCGCCGATGCGGGTGCCGATTGCCCGCGAGTGGATCCAGCAGCCGATCCGGCTCGAACTGGCCACCGCGTCGGCAAGGGTGGCAATCGATTTCGACGAGCGCGGAATTGGCACGGTGCAGCCGCACTGATCAGCCGCCCTCGCGCGGCTTCACGCTGCTCGAAGTGCTGGTGGCGCTGGTCATCATCGGGGTCGCCCTGGCGGCATCGATGCGCGGCGCCCTGTCGGTCACCAATGCCGCCGAGGACCTGCGCAACACGCTGCTGGCGACCATGGTGGCCGAGAACCGGTTCGCCGAACTGCGTCTGGCCCGCGGCAACCTCGAGGTCGGCCAGACGACCCTCGCCTGCACGCAGGCCGACGTCGAGTTCGAGTGCGAGGAGACGGTGGGCTCGACGCCAAATCCCTTCTTCCGCCGCGTCGAATTGCGCGTCTATCGGGTGCATGCCGACGGCCGCCGCCGCCATGCCGAGATGATGGCCGTCATGCCGGTGAACTGATGCCTGCCGAACCGACCGTCCGTGGCCGCGGCTTCACGCTGATCGAACTCCTGGTCGCGATCACCGTGCTGGCGCTGGTGTCGCTGATCGCCTGGCGCGGGCTCGAATCGCTGATCCATACGCGCGAGCGCCTGCTGCCGGAGAACGATGACGTCCGCGCTCTGCTGGTCGCTTTCGGCCAGATCGAGCGCGACCTCGCTCAGGTCGCCACGCCGGTCTTCGTGCCGCTGACCTTTTCGCCTCTGGTGGTCAGCAACGACACGCCGCCACGGATCGAGTTGCTGCGCATGGCCCCGGCAACGGCCGGCGGCTGGACCGCCGTTCAGTCGGTGATCTACGAGTTGCGCGACGGCCGGCTGCTGCGGCTGTCGTCGGTGCCGATGAACAGCCTCGGCGCGCCGCGGACCTCGACGCTGACCGAGACGCCGCTGCTGTCCGGCGTGCAGGCGATACGGATGCGCCTCTGGCAGCCGGGGCAGGGCTGGGCGCCGCCGGAGGCCTTGCAGGGCGCGACGCAGTCGCCGCCAGGACTCGAAATCGTCGTCGATCTGGCCGACGGCCGCCAGTACCGGCGTGTTCTGCTGGTGGGGGTCGGGTGAGCAGGGGCCGGCAACGTGGCGCCGCCGTGATCATGGCGCTGTTCGTCGCCACGCTGGCGACGCTGATCGTCTCCGGGCTGTTCTGGCAGCAGTTCGTGCTGCTGCGGACGATCGAGAACCAGCAGTTGCTGGCGCAAAGCCGGCTGCTGATGGCCGGCGCGCTCGACTGGGCGCGCGCCATGCTGCGCGAGGATGCGATGCGCAGCAGCCATGACGGTCTCGACGAGTTCTGGGCCAAGGGCCTGGCCGAGACGCGCCTCGACCAGCTCGGCGAGTCTTCGGTCCTGGCGGCGCAGGCCAGCATCGCCGGCAGCATCGAGGACGCGCAGTCGCGGCTGAACCTGCGCAACCTGGTCGACGACAGCGGCGAGATCCTCGGCGCCGAACTCGAATCGCTGAAGCGGCTGTGCGAACTGCTCGATGCGCCGATGGCGACGGCCGAACTGATCGCGCTGCGGATGCAGGAAGCCTTCGCGCCGGTGAAGACCGGCGACAAGCCGGGCGACAAGCCGGTCGTCCGGCCGCTGCCGCCGGTCTACGCCGCCGACATCGCTGCCATCGCCGGCGTCGATCCGGCGGCCGCCGACCGGTTGGCGCGTTACCTCGTCGTGCTCGACCGCAACAAGACGACACTGAACGTCAATACCGTCTCGGCCGAGGTGCTGGCAGCGCACGAGAACGTCAGCCTGTCGCGCGCCCGGGCGCTGGTGGCGCAGCGCGAACGGCTGTCGTACTTCAATGACGTGGCGGACTTCCGCAAGTATCTCGGCACCGCAGACGAATCGACCGGAGGCGATGCCAGCCTGTCGACGTCGAGCAGCTACTTCTTCGTGCGTGGCCAGATCAGGCTGTCGCGCGCCGACATCCGGATGGAGTCACTGGTGCGCCGGGCGGCCCAGGCCGGCGGCGGCCCCGTGGAGGTTCTGTGGCAACGCGAGCTCTGAAAGGCGGCCCGACGGCCGCGCAGCAGTTGTGGGTTTTCGCGCCGCCGCACCGGTTGCTCGCGGGCACGGCCAAGCTATCGGAGTCGACCGTGGTCGGCTATGTCGCGCTCGACGCCGGTGGCGGGATGCGCAGTGGCGACGTCTCGATTGCGCTGCTGCCGCGCAGCCAGAGGCTGGATCTGGTGTTCGACTGCAGCGACGTGTTCGCCGCCGAGGTCGCGGCGCCGAAGCTTTCGGAGAACAAGCTGCGCCTGGCGCTGCCGAACCTGCTCGAGGATCGCCTGCTCGCCGAACCGGCGCAGTGCCACATCGCCTTCCTGCCCGCACCGCGCAGCGACAGGACCAGCAACCTGCTGTTGCCGGTGGCAGCGATCGACCGAGGCCTGCTGACCCGGCTGCTCGAACTGGTCAACGGCGCCGGCACCAAACCGCGGGCGGCGTACAGCGCGATCTACGTGCTGCCGCCACCCACCGCAGACACGCTGCCGGTGTTCGTCGCCCGCGGCCGCCTTGCCGCGCGCACCGCCGCGCACGACGGCGTCTGCTGCGACATCGACGACGACACCGTGCCGCCGGCGGCGCTGCTGATGGCCCTGCGTGCCCGCGCGTGGAAGCGGATCCGCGCCTACGGACCGCAGGCGTCGCGACTGGCCGCGATGGCGGAGGCGCTCGGCACTCCGGTCGACATCGCCGAGAGGCCGCTCGAGCCGGCCGCGGCCGAGGGCGCGATCAACCTGCTGCAGGGCGCGTTTGCCCGCGGGTCGGCCCTGACCGATCCGGCGCGGCTGCGTCTGTCGCTGCGCAGCCTGCGGGCGCCGTTGATCTGGACTGCCGTCGGCGTTGCCGTGTTCATCGCCGGCATGAACGGCTACTGGCTGAAGCTGCAGGCCGAGGCGACCGGACTGCGCGACCGGATGACCACCGCGTTCCGCAGCGCCTTCGCCGATGCCGAGATGGTCGACCCGATCGTCCAGACGCAGCGCGAACTGGTGCGGCTGCGGGCGCGTGCCGGCGAGGCCTCGGCCAGCGACTTCACGGCGCTGAATGCACTGGCGGCGCAACTGCTGGCTGCGGCGCCGGTGGGTCTGCTCGCCAGCGTCGAGTACCGCGACGCGACGCTGCAGCTGAAATTCAAGTCGCCGCCGGATGCTGGCTTGCAGAACCGGCTGCGCGCGCAGGCGGTGCAGCAGGGATTGCAACTGCGCTTCGAGGCCGACGGCAGCGCGCGCCTGAGCACCGAGGGGGGCTGATGATGGATGCCTTGCGCGATTTCTGGATCCAGCGCGCCCCGCGCGAACGCCTGGCGATGCTGCTCGCCGGAGCCGTGGTGCTGGCTGCGGCGGTCTACCTCACATTGATCGAACCGGCTGCCACCGGCATCCCGCGGCTTGAGCGCAACCTGCCGGCCACGCGCGTGCAGGCCGAGCGACTCGATCAACTGCTGGCGGAGGTCGTCAGCCTGAAGTCGAAGCCGCAGGTGGCGGTGCTGGCGCCGGCGGAAGCTAGAGCGGCGCTGGAGAAATCGCTTGAAACCGCGGGTCTGAAGGCAGCACGAGTCACGCCGCTAGCCGATGGTGACCTCCAGTTGGTCTTTGCCAACATACCCTATGCAGCCTGGTCGACCTGGCTCGCCGGCGCCGAGCGCCAACTGGGCGCCAAGGCCCATGTCGTCACCGCCCGCACCACGCCAACGCCCGGCGGCGCGGACATCGAAATGGTGCTGCGGCTGGCGCGGCGCTAGGCGCGGCGGTCGCGATGCTCACTTCCAGGTCAGCCGATGCTGCGTGCCCTAGCCTTCATCGCGGTTGCCGCAGCGAGTGTTGCCGCCACGGCGCTGACGATGGCGCCGGCGCAGTGGCTGGCCTCGGCTGTCGACGGGGCCACCGGCGGCCGCCTGGTCCTGGCCGCGGCGGCCGGTTCGCTGTGGAACGGCCAGGCGAACATCGTGCTCGCGCCCGGCCCGGACTCCGGCACGGCTGCGATGAGTCTCCCCGAGCCGCTCACGTGGACCCTCTCGCCCTGGCGGCTGCTTACCGGCACGATCGAGCTGACGCTGTCGCACCCCTCGGCGCTGTCCCAGCCGTTGCGCGTCCATGCCGATCTGTCGCAGCGGGTCGAACTGGGCGCGACGACGTTGCGGCTGCCGGCCGCGGCGCTCGCCGGCCTGGGCGCACCGTTCAACACGATCCGGCCCGGCGGCCTGCTCAGCGTCTCGTGGCAGCGGCTCGACATCGCCGACGGCCGCCTGCAGGGCGACCTGCAGGGCGAATGGCAGTACGCCAGCAGCGCGCTGACGCGGGTGGCGCCGTTCGGCCACTATCGCTTGAACGCCAGCGGCGGATACCCCGGCACCGGTCTATTGCTGACGACCGTGGCTGGCCCCCTCGAGCTGACCGGCAATGGCACAATCGCCGACGGGGGAAGTGTGCGTTTCAGCGGTCGCGCACGTGTTTTGCCCGGCGTGGACGCATCGACCCGGGCGCAGCTTGCCGGCCTCATCACCCTGCTCGGCCGGCGCGACGGCGACTCGGCCATCCTGAGCCTTGGACATTGAAATGACCGCAGCGCGCAAGCTTGCGCCCGCGCCCGAGCGCCCAACGCCCGGGCGGTGGACCTCCCTCCTTCTCGTTCTTGCGTTAGTGGCCGGACCACCGGCCGCGGCGCAGTCGCCGCCTGCAGTCGCCGCGCGCGCTGAAGCCGGCGATCCGGTGATGCTGAACTTCGTCAACGCCGACCTCGAAGCCGCGGTGCGCGCGATCGGCCAGTACACCGGCCGTCAGTTCGTGATCGATCCGCGGGTGCGCGGCACGCTGACGCTGGTCACCGAAAGACCGGTGACCAAGCGCCAGGCCTACGAGCAGCTGCTGGCGGCGCTGCGTCTGCAGGGCTTCACGATCGTCGAGCCGGCGCGGTCCGACGGCATCGCGCGGATCGTGCCCGAAGCGGACGCCAAGCTGCAGGGCGGTCCGGTGGTGGTGCCCAGCTCGAGTGCGCCCGCCGGCGACCAGGTGGTGACGCAGGTGTTCCGGCTGCGCTACGAGTCGGCCAACGCCCTGGTGCCGGTGCTGCGGCCGCTGATCGCGCCGAACAACACCATTTCCGCCTATCCGGCCAACAACTCGCTGGTGATCACCGATTACGCCGAGAACCTGCGCCGCCTCGGCCGCATCATCGAGGCGATCGACTCTCCTGCAGCGGCCGAAAACGAAATCGTTCAGCTCAAGCACAGCCTCGCCGTCGACGTCGCCGCGATCCTCAACCGCGTGCTCGACGAGGGCGCGCGTGCCGCCGGCCAGGCCACCGACGGCGGGCAACGGGTGCAGGTGCTGGCCGAGCCGCGCACCAACGCGCTGATCCTGCGCGCCGCCAGCCCGGCGCGGCTGGCGCTGGCCAAGCAACTGATCGAGCGCCTCGACCGCCCCAGCCTGGCCGCCGGCGACATCAACGTCGTCTACCTGCGCAATGCCGAGGCCACCAAGCTGGCGCCGCTGCTGCGCGCGGTGCTGGCCAACGATCCGTCGTTCGTGCCGGCCGCCGGCGGCCGCATGCTGTCGGGAACGACGGTCGCCGGCAGCACCCAGCAAGGCCAGTTCGGCCAGCAGATGCAGCAGCAGCAGCCGCAGCAACAGCAGCAACAGCCGTTGTCGCCGCAGGCGCAGGGCGGCGGCGGCGCCGGCGGCAGCAGCGCCCTGGCCGGCATGATCCAGCCCGATGCGGCGACCAACTCGCTGATCATCACCGCGCCCGAACCGCTGTACCGGAACATCCGCGCCATCATCGAGAAGCTCGACTCGCGTCGCGCCCAGGTGGTGATCGAGTCGCTGATCGTCGAGGTCAGCGCCGACAAAGCGACCGAGTTCGGCATCCAGTGGCAGGACCTGAGCGGCCTGGACAGCAACAGCACCCGGGTGATCGGCGGCACCAACTTCGGCGGCGCCGGCACCAATGTGCTTGGCGTGGCCACCGATCTGTCGACCATCGGCCGCGGCCTGAACCTCGGAGTCGTCCGCGGCCGGATCACGATCCCCGGCATCGGCGAAGTCGCCAACCTCGCTTTCCTCGCGCGGGCGCTGGAGACGCAGGCCAACGCCAACATCCTCTCGCAGCCGAACATCCAGACGCTCGACAACGAGGAGGCCAAGTTCCTGGTCGGCCAGAACGTCCCGTTCGTGACCGGCTCCTACACCACCGCCGGCAGCAGCCAGGTCAACCCGTTCCAGACCTTCGAGCGGCAGGACATCGGCCTGCAGCTGCGGGTGCGGCCGCAGATCTCCGAAGGCGGCATCGTCAGGCTGGCGCTGTATCTCGAGGTTTCGTCGATCGCACCGTCGTCGCTGGCCGCCGGCCAGATCATCACCAACAAGCGCAGCTTCGACTCGGTGGTGCTGGTCGAGGACGGCAACTTCGTCGTCCTCTCCGGGCTGATCGAGGATCGCAGCACGGTGACGGTCGAGAAGGTGCCGCTGCTCGGCGACATCCCCTACCTCGGCTGGCTGTTCCGCTACGAGAACCGCGAGCGCCGCCGCACCAACACGATGGTCTTCCTGCGGCCGATCATCGTCCGCGACGAGCAGACCTCCTCAGCGCTGGCGGTCGACCGCTACGAGTACATGCGCACGCAACTGGCCGACGCGCGGCTGCCCGACAACCTGGTGTTCCGCGACCTCAGCGCCGGGCCGATGCCGGCATCGCCGACGCCGGCACCGCTGCCGCCGACCGAGGCGCCGCCGCCGGGTTCGCCGCCACCGACCGCACCGGCCCCTGCGACCCGCGACCCCGCGGCCACCACCGCCCCGCCGCCTGCCGAAGTGCCGCCGCAGGCCAGGGCGACGCCGTCACCGGCCCAGCTGCAGAAGGTCCAGGTGACGACGATGCCCGATGCCGCCAGCAGCCGGCGCGTGCAGCAGGACCTGCGTAACGCCGGCTTCGACGCCGTGGTCGAACCGGTCCGCACCTCGACCGGCGAGGTCTACCGCGTGCGGGTGGTGATCGACACCGCCAGGCGCCCGATCGGCGAGGCGATGGCCGAACTGAAGCGGCTGGGCTACAGCCCGATCCCGCTGCAGCGCTGAGCGCGCGGCGCCCGATGAGCACCGCGCAGCGCTACGTTCCCTACGCCTTTGCGCGCGACCACGGCATCCTGCTGCGACCGCAGGGCGAGCGCGACGCCGAAGCCTGGGTGACCGACGCCACCCCGCTGGCGGCGCTGAACGAGGTGATGCGGGTCTTCCCCGGCAAGGTGACGCCGGTGCTGGTCGAACAGGCGGCGCTGCGCGAAGCGATCGCCCAGACCTATGCCGCCGCCGAAGGCTCGGCGCAGCAGATCGTCGGCGACATCGAGGGCGAACTCGACATCGGCCGCATGCTGGCCGAGGTGCCCGACATCGAGGACCTGCTCGAAACGGAAGACGACGCGCCGATCATCCGCATGATCAACGCCCTGCTGACGCAGGCGGCGCGCGACGGTGCCTCCGACATTCACATCGAGGCCTTCGAGACCTATTCGATGGTGCGCTTCCGCGTCGACGGCACGCTGCGCGACATCGTGCGGCCGAAGCGGGCCCTGCACGCGGCCCTGGTGTCGCGGATCAAGATCATGGCCAGCCTCGACATCGCCGAGAAGCGCCTGCCGCAGGACGGCCGCATCACGCTGCGCGTCGGCGGCCGCGCGGTGGACGTGCGCGTCTCGACGCTGCCGACCGGCCACGGCGAGCGCGTCGTACTGCGACTGCTCGAAAAGGATCTGTCCAAGCTGACGCTGGAGAACCTCGGCATGGCCGAGACAACGCGCACGGCCTTCGACACGCTGATCCACCAGCCGCACGGCATCCTGCTGGTGACCGGGCCAACCGGCTCGGGCAAGACCACGACGCTTTACGCGGCGATCCGGCGGCTGGACCACACCACCACCAACATCATGACGGTCGAGGACCCCATCGAGTACGACCTCGAAGGAATCGGCCAGACCCAGGTGAACCCGAAGATCGACATGACCTTCGCCCGGGCGCTGCGCTCGATCCTGCGCCAGGACCCGGACGTGGTGATGGTGGGCGAGATCCGCGACCTGGAGACGGCGCAGATCGCCGTGCAGGCCTCGCTGACCGGCCACCTGGTGCTGGCCACGGTGCACACCAACGACGCCGCCAGCACCGTGACGCGGCTGATCGACATGGGCATCGAGCCCTTCCTGCTGTCCTCGTCGCTGCTCGGCGTGCTCGGCCAGCGGCTGGTGCGCAAGCTGTGCCCGCACTGCAAGAAGAAGAATGGCGACACCACCGACTTCCTGCCGGTCGGCTGCGACAAGTGCAGCTTCACCGGCTATGTCGGCCGCACCGGCATCTACGAACTGCTGCACGTGGACGACGCGATGCGCGGCCTGATCCATCGCGGCGCCGACGACACCGAGGTGCGCCGCGCCGCCGAGCGCGCCGGCATGTCCAACATGCGCGCCGACGGCCAGCGCTGGGTCGCCGCTGGGGTGACGTCGCGCGAAGAGGTCGTGCGCGTAACCAGAGATTGACCGGTGACCAGTGATCGGTGACCCGTTGATGGACTCGGGAAACACGATGCGCCAGCCGATGACCGTGCCGCCTGCGGGCAGGGGCGCCGCCGGCATCGCCGACCGGTCACCGGTCACTGGTCACTGGTCACCGACTCCCGGTCACCGGTCACCGAGTTCCTCTCGCTGACATGGCCGCCTTCCGTTTTGCCGCCGCCGACGAAGCCGGCAAGGAACAGTCGGGGGTGATCGAGGCCGACAGCGCGCGGCTGGCGCGGCAGGTGCTGCGCGGCCGCGGGCTGGTGCCGCTGATCGTCGAGCCGGTGCTGGCCGACAACCAGAAGGCGGCGCTGAACCTGTCGCTCGGCCGGCGGCTGTCGCAGACCGAATTGTCGGTGCTGACGCGCCAGCTCGCCAGCCTGCTCGGCGCGCAACTGCCGGTGGCCGACGCACTGACCGTGATGGTCGAGCAGAGCGAGAAGCAGCAGATCCGCGAGCTGATGGCCTCGATCCGCACCGACGTGCTCGGAGGCAGTTCGCTGTCGAGTGCGCTGGCCCGTCATCCCCGCCAGTTTCCCGGCATCTACCGGGCGCTGATCGCCGCCGGCGAGGAGTCAGGAAAACTCGGTTCGGTGCTCGCGAGCCTCGCCGACTATGTCGAGGAGCGCTCCAGGCTGCAGCAGAAGATCACGCTGGCCTTCGTCTACCCCGCCATCGTCACGCTGGTCGCGATGGCGGTGGTGATCGGCATGCTCACCTATGTCGTGCCTCAGGTGGTGCAGGTGTTCGCCAACACCAAGCAGGAGCTGCCTCTCCTGACCCGGGCGATGATCGCGCTGTCGGACTTCGTCCGTGCCTGGGGCTGGCTGGTTGCCGCCACCGGCGCCGTCACCGCCTTCGTGATCTACCGCATGCTGAAGGTCGAGGCGGTGCGTCGGCGCTGGCATCAGCGATTGCTGCGCATGCCGGTGTTCGGCGTGCTCAGCCGGACGCTGAACACGGCGCGCTTTGCCAGCACGCTGTCGATCCTGGCCGGCAGCGGCGTGCCGATGCTGCGCGCCCTGCAGGCGGCCGGCGAGACGGTCAGCAACCTGGCGATGCGCGCCCGCGTGCT
>Ga0105090_10002382_pt1 | contig 10473 bp, 9 predicted proteins | sample PPLLak3March2015_FD_79110 | JGI IMG/M metagenome (GOLD analysis project Ga0105090, IMG submission 79110) | Freshwater sediment microbial communities from Prairie Pothole Lake near Jamestown, North Dakota, USA - PPLs Lake P7 Core (1) Depth... | ecosystem: Environmental > Aquatic > Freshwater >... | reverse complement strand
GCCGGACGAGCTCGCCAAGATCTGGATCCTGCGCAAGCTGCTGCACCCGATGGACGAGCTGGCCGCGGCGGAGTTCCTCATCGACAAGATGCGGGACACCAAGACCAACGGCGAGTTCTTCGACTCGATGAAGCGCTGAGGCCCGCGGGACGGCGGCAACGCCGTCCCGAGGACCGCTCCCCACCATGCACGGCTCCGAGCACATGCGCGGCATCGTCGCGATGCTGGTCGCCATCGTGTTCTTTGCCGTGATGGACGCCCAGCTCAAGCTGCTCGCAGCCCACTACGGCCCGATGCAGGTCGCCTTCGTGCGTGGCCTCGCGTCGTTGCCCTTCGTGCTGCTGCCGGTGCTCGTCCGCGGCCGGCTCGCGCGCCTCAAGCCCGTGAACGTGCGGCTGCACCTGCTGCGCGGCGCGCTCTCGGTGCTGATGCTGGGCAGCTTCGTGTACGCGGTGCGCGAGTCCTCGCTCGCCACGACCTACTCGATCTTCATGTGCGCACCGCTGGTGGTGGCCGCGCTGTCCGTGCCGATGCTCGGCGAGCGCGTGGCGAGCGCGCAGTGGGGCGCGATCGCGACCGGCCTCGCCGGCGTGCTGCTGATGATCGCGCCGCGCGGCGGCGGCGGGTGGGTCTCGCTCGGCGCGCTTGCGGCCGTCGTGGCGGTGGCGACCTATTCGTTGTCGGTCATCACGCTGCGGATGCTGGCGCGCACCGACACCACCGAGTCGATGGTGCTGTGGTTCTCCGTGCTGCTGAGCGTCGGCGCCGGCCTGTTCGCGATCCCGGGCTGGTTGCCGCTGAATTTCGACCATTGGCCGCTCTTCCTCGGCATCGGCGTGACGGGCGCGTTCGGCCAGCACTTCATCACCGAGGCGTTCCGCCGCGCACCCGCGGCGGTCGTGGCGCCGTTCGAGTACACGGCCCTGCTGTGGGGTGTAATCCTCGACCTCGTGATCTGGCACGTACTGCCGGGCACCGTCACGCTTGTCGGCGGCACGATCGTGATCGGTGCGGGGCTTTACCTGATGGCCCGTGAGCGCCGCTTGCGCTGAGTGCACGGCTCCCGGCGGGATGCGTGCGTCGCCGTCGGCCGACGCATTCGCGTTCCCGGACGGTTATGCTAAGCGCTGTGCCGGAGCGGACGACCCAGGCGACCCACTTGAACGCACGATCCATCCCGCTGATCGCACTTCTTGCCGTGACGGCCGGTTGCGCCACGAATCAGGTGGTACTGCGCTCGACGGGCGCTGGCCCCGTGGCGTTCGGCACGTCGCTGGCCGAGGTCGAACTCATGGTTGGCGAGAAGGTGTCCGGGCAGGTGCCAGCTGCGGGCTGCGGCTACGTTGAATTCCGGTCGCTGCCAGGTCTCCGCTTCACGGTCGACCAGGGCCTGGTCACGCGCGCCGACGCGGGCCCCGGCGTCCGGGCGTTGGGCGCGCAGCTCGGCGATTCGGTGGATGCGGTGATCTCGCTCTACCCCGACATCACGCGACGTGACAGCGATGGCGTCATGTCCGGCACGTACCTGGTGCTCACGGATCCGGACGGCCGTCATGCCGTCGTCATGCAGGCCGCTGGCGACACGATCCTCGCGATCCGCGCCGGCCTGAGCCGGGCGGTCGAGTCGCCTCAGGGCTGCCCGTAAACCGGACCGGGCGTCAGCGCGGGGCCGCGCTGCCCTTGCGCTCGCGTTCGACCGCGCGGTAGCCGATGTCGCGACGGTACTGCATGCCGTCCCAGCAGATCGCGGCGGTGAGTTGGTAGGCCTGCTGCTGCGCGGCTGCCACGGTGTCACCCAGGCCGACGGCGCACAGCACGCGACCGCCAGCGGTCACCACCTTGCCGTCACGCAGGTCCGTGCCGGCGTGGAACACCTTGCCGGGCAGCTTTGCAGCGGCGTCGAGGCCGTGGATCACATCGCCCTTGCGCACGGTGTCCGGATAGCCGTGCGCGGCGAGCACCACGCCCACGGCGGCGCGCGGGTCCCATTCCACCGCTTCCTGCGCGAGTCGGCCGTCGATGGCGGCGTCGCACAGCACGGTGAGGTCGGAGCGCATGCGCGCAAGGATGGGCTGCGTTTCCGGGTCGCCGAAGCGGCAATTGAACTCGAGCACCTTCGGCGTGCCCTGCGCGTCGATCATCAGTCCGGCGTACAGGAACCCGACGTAGGGCGTGCCCTCGGCGGCGAGCGCCTTGACCGTGGGCCACATCACCTCGCGCATCGCGCGATCGTGGATCTCCTGCGTGACGACCGGCGCGGGAGAGTAGGCGCCCATTCCGCCCGTGTTGGGCCCCTCGTCGGCATCGCGCAGGCGCTTGTGGTCCTGCGACGTGGCCAGTGGCAGCACGTGCGTGCCGTCCACCATGGCGATGAAGCTCGCTTCCTCGCCTGCCAGGAATTCCTCGATCACGACCTTGTCGCCGGCCTTGCCGAAGCGGCCGTCGAACATCGCCAGCGTCGTTTCCACCGCTTCGTCGGTGGTGGCGCAGATCACCACGCCCTTGCCGGCGGCGAGGCCGTCGGCCTTCACGACCAGCGGCGCCTTCTGGGCGCGCACCCACGCCGGATCGAACGTTTCGCGCGTGAACGTGCCGTAGGCGGCGGTCGGGATGCCGTTGCGCTGCAGGAAGTCCTTGGTGAAGGCCTTCGAGCCCTCGAGCTGCGCGGCGTCACGGCTCGGGCCGAAGCAGCGCAAGCCGGCAGCCTTGAACGCGTCGACGACACCTAGCACCAGCGGGCCTTCGGGACCGACGATGGTGAGGTCGATCTTCTCGGCGAGCGCGTGCCTGAGCAGGCCTTGCACGTCCTCCGCGGCGATCTCGACGTTGCGGACTCGCGGCTCGAGCGCCGTGCCGGCGTTGCCCGGCGCCACGTGAATTTCGGTGACGCGCGGCGATTGCGCGACCTTCCACGCCAGCGCGTGCTCGCGGCCGCCGGAACCGATGATTAGCACCTTCATGCAGAGGTTCTACGTAGAGGTTAGGGGTTAGGGGTTAGGGGTTAGAGGTTAGAGGTTAGGGGTTAGGGGTTAGGGGTTAGTGAAGCGGGAGCGCAGTTTCGGTAGGGCACCGCTTCCCTAACCTCTAACCCCTAACCCCTAACCTCTTCCGTCAGTGCCGGAAATGCCGCATGCCCGTGAACACCATCGCCAGGCCGTGCTCGTCCGCTGCGGCGATCACTTCCGCGTCGCGCTTCGAGCCGCCCGGCTGGATCACGGCGGTGATGCCGTGCTCTGCGGCGGCGTCGAGGCCGTCACGGAAGGGGAAGAACGCGTCGGAGGCCATGACGGAGCCGCGCGGCTCGAGGCCCTCGTCGCGCGCCTTCATCGCGGCGATGCGCGTCGATACGACGCGGCTCATCTGGCCGGCGCCGACGCCGATGGTCATGCGGTCCTTAGCGAACACGATGGCGTTCGACTTGACGTACTTGCAAACCTGCCATGCAAACAGCAGGTCGTCGAGTTCGGTCGCGGAGGGCGCGCGTTTCGTGACCACCTGCAGCTGCTCACGCGTCACCATCCCCAGGTCACGGCTCTGCAGCAGCAGGCCGCCGTTCAGGCTGCGGATCTCGTGGCGCGTGTTGCTCGGGGTGAGTCCGCCCGTCACGAGCAGCCGCACGTTCTCCTTCTTCGCGCAGATCTCGCGCGCCTCCGTATCTACCGCCGGCGCGATGATGACCTCGACGAACTGCCGCTCGACGATCGTGCGCGCCGTGTCGGCGTCGAGCGCCTGGTTGAAGGCGATGATGCCGCCGAACGCGGACGTCGGGTCGGTGCGGAACGCGCGGTCGTAGGCTTCGCGCAGGCTGGCTGCGACCGCGACGCCGCACGGATTGGCGTGCTTCACGATCACGCAGGCCGGCGCGTCGAACTGCCGCACACACTCGAATGCGGTGTCGGCGTCGGCTAAGTTGTTGAACGAGAGCTCCTTGCCCTGCAGCTGCGATGCCGAGCCGACCGACGCGCCCTGGCTGTCGGTGGCCACGTAGAACGCGGCGTGCTGGTGCGGGTTCTCGCCATAACGCAGGTCGAGCCGCTTGCGGAACTGCAGCGCGAGCAGCTCGGGGAACTCGCTGCCGTTCGCGGGCCGCGTGGCCCGATCGAGGTACGCCGCCACCGCGGCGTCGTACTGCGCCGTGTGTGCGAAGGCCTTGTTCGCCAGCCGCCGCCGCGTCGCATCGGAGACGCCGCCGCCCTCGCGGTCGATCTCGGCGAGCACCGTGCCGTAGTCGAGCGGGTCGACCACGATGGTCACGCGGTCATGGTTCTTCGCCGAGGCGCGCACCATGGCCGGGCCGCCGATGTCGATGTTCTCGATCGCGTCCTCGAACGTGCAGCCCGGCCTGGCGACCGTCGCGGCGAACGGATAGAGGTTCACGGCGACGAGGTCGATGGCCTCGATGCCGTGCTCGGCCATCACCGCGTCGTCGGTGCCGCGCCGGCCGAGCAGGCCGCCGTGGATTTTCGGGTGCAGCGTCTTGACGCGCCCGTCCATGATCTCCGGGAAGCCCGTGACCGCGGCGACGTCGGTCACCTCGATGCCGTCCTCGCGCAGCATGGCGGCCGTGCCGCCCGTGGAGAGGATGGTGACGCCGCGGCTGCGCAGCGCGCGCGCGAAGTCGAGCAGGCCTTCTTTGTTCGAAACGCTGAGCAGGGCCCGGCGGATGGTGACGCTCACTGTCTAAACCCCGTGCCTTGGGCTCAGGCGGAAATGCCGTAAGTCTTGAGTTTCTTGCGCAACGTGCCGCGGTTGATGCCGAGGATGTCGGCGGCGCGGCTCTGGTTGCCGTCGGCGTAGTCGAGCACCGCGCGGAACAGCGGCTCCTCGACCTCGCGCATGACGAGCTCGTAGAGATGGCCGGGCGCGTGCCCGTTGAGACTGGTGAAGTAGCTGTCGAGCGCCTGCTCGGTGTGCGAACGCAGCGGCACGTTGCGCCCGTTCTGCAGCGCCGCGGGCTTCGCTTCGCGACGGCTTCGTGTCTTCTTGCGCGCGGCCATCGGCCCCCATCCTCTTCTTGATGTCGGCCGGCCCCGCAGCGTCAGGCGGCAGCGGCGACGGACAGTGCCTCGAGCGCGTCGAAATATTCGCGCACCCGCGCCAGCTGGCCCTCGGCCGATTCCACCTGCATCACGGACTGACGGAAGGCCTGCGCCTGCGGGCGCTCCCGGCAATACCAGCCAATGTGCTTGCGCGCGATTCTGACCCCGGCCTGCGGGCCGTAGAAGTCGTACAAATCGCGCAGGTGAGCGGCCATGATATCACGCACTTCCGCCGGGCCCGGCTCCGCCGGCACGGGCTGTCCGGCCAGTGCCGCCTCGATTTCGCGGAAGATCCACGGGCGGCCCTGGGCCGCGCGGCCGATCATCACGCCGTCCACGCCCGTCTCGGCCAGCACGCGCAGCGCCTTGCCGGCCGAATCGATGTCGCCGTTCGCGACCACCGGGATGCGCACTGCCTGCTTGATCCCGGCGATCGTTGCGTATTCCGCGTGGCCCTCGAACCGGCAGGCGCGCGTGCGGCCGTGTACGGCCAGCGAGCAGATCCCGGCCGCCTCGGCGATGCGGGCGATGCGCACGCCGTTGCGTGCCTCGGGGTGCCAGCCGGTGCGGATCTTCAAAGTGACCGGCACGTCGACGGCGCGCACGGTCGCCTCGAGGATCGCCGCGACCAGGGCTTCGTCACGCAGCAGCGCCGACCCAGCTTCCTTGTTGCAGACCTTCTTCGCCGGGCAACCCATGTTGATGTCGATGATTTCCGCACCCGCGTCCGCATTGCGGCGGGCAGCGTCGGCCATCATCGCGGGATCGCCGCCCGCGATCTGCACGACCCGCGGGCCCGGCTCGCCGGAGTGATCGCGGCGGCGGCGCGACTCGGCGGTGTCCCAGAGCCGTGCGTCGGCAGAGAGCATCTCGCCGGCCGCGAGCGCGGCGCCAAGACTGCGACACAGCCGGCGGAAGGGCAGGTCGGTCACGCCCGCCATCGGAGCGAGGAACGAGCGGCCGGTCAGCCGGTGCGGGCCGAGGGTGATCATGGCTCGGTGTCCGTCAGCCGGGGCCGCGGGCGCAGCGCAGCAGCGACGCTGATTCGCGCAGGCAGACGTCGAGCCGGTATCCCACGGCCTCGGCGCCGGGGTCCGCCAGCAGCAGTTCCGCCTCGCTGCTCGAGCCCGGTGCGATCAGCCGCGAAGCCTGCGACGGGTTCTTGAGGTAATCGGCCGGTTCGAAGTCGCGCGTGGCGACCGTGGCGCCGAAGCGGTCCTCGAGTTCGAGGCGCAGGACCGGATGCGGCTGGGCGAACGCCGCGCGATTCGTCAGGCTCGCTCGCACGACCATGCGTCCCTGCGCGGCCGCATCGGCCTCGTTGCCCCACTGGCGCAGCTCGAAGGCGGCCAGGTCCCAGTTCGGCAGCAGCGCGAACCCGAGTCGCTCGTAGGCCGTCCGCAGCGGCTGGCCGATCTGCGGATGACGCACGAGGTCCTGCCGGAAATGGTGGATCACCTGCACGGCCAGGACGACCGCGAGGACCAGGCTGCCGAGGGTCCAGGCCAGCGTGCCCCAGGCCGAGGTCCGGGCGGCCACCTCGGGCTCGCTCTCCTCGGCAGGCCGGCGCCAGCGCTGTGCCGCCAACGGAACCGGCTCAATAGTCGGCGTTTCGGCCACCTCGGCTGGCGGCGACGCTGGGGCGACATCCGCGGTGCGCACAGCAAGATCGTTGATCTCGCTGACTGCCGTCGATTCGGCACTGACGGCCGCGGCCGCCGTTTCGAGCTCTGCTGTCTCTGGGAACTCGGCGGACGGCACCGGCTCCTCGCTCAGCCGCTTGGCGAGTGCCGCAATTTCACGTTCGATTTCGTCTTCGTCGTCGTCCTCGGGGTACGCCGCGTCGGGCACGTGGCGCAGGATCTCGAGTTCGTCGGTGGACTCGAGATCGATCTCGCGCCGCTCCTCGTCCAGCGGCACCTCGATGCGGATGCGCTCGCCCTCGAGGGTGATGTCCTCCATGCCGACGCCTTCGTCCACCACGACGATGGGCGGCTCGGCGCCCGCGCCAGCCGGTTCGAGCGCATCCTCCCGATCCGCCGCTGCGGCCTGCGTCGAATCGCGCCAGTCGCGGGCGTCGACGAAGACGTGTTCGAGGTCCTCGGCCGAGAAGTGATATTCGGCATTGGCGGCGGGTTCCGGGACCGACACGACGTCCGGCGCGACCTCGATCTGGAACGGTTGCACCTCCGGTGCCGCCGGCGGGATCGTGTCGCTCAGTCGCTCGAGCGCGTCGAAAGCGCTGCCGCAGCGGCCGCAACGCACGGTGCCGTGCGCGGCGCGCAACATCGCGGCCGTCACGCGGAAACGCGTCTGGCAGTCAGGACACTGGGAATACATCGGGCCCGTTCTGTTCTGGTCAATCCGCAAGGCGCCGGCCGGCCAGCAGGGCCCAGCCGTCGCGGGTCGCGGTGGTGGCGATATCAAACCACGGGCGGTAAGCGGCTGTCACCGTTTCGGCTTGTTCCAGCAACAGGCCGCTCAGCGCGAGTTGGCCGCCCGGCCGGACGGCGCGCGCGAAGCGTGGCGCCAGCTCGACCAGCGGGCGGGCGAGGATGTTGGCGAGCAGCACGTCGGTGCCGGCCGGCGCGAGGCTGGGGTCGCTGGTCACGTCGAGCCGTGCCGCGACCGCATTGCGCTGGGCGTTGTCGCGCGTCGCGATCAGCGCCTGCGGATCGATGTCCATGGCGCGTACCGAGCCGGCGCCGAGCTTCGCAGCCGCGATCGCGAGGATGCCGGAGCCACAGCCGTAATCGACGACCTCGCGCCCGGCGATTTCCTGGGCGTCGAGCCACTCGAGGCACAACGCGGTGGTCGGGTGTGTGCCGGTGCCGAAGGCGAGCCCGGGGTCGAGCTCGATGCGGATCGCGTCCGGCGCGCCGGTCGGCATACCGCCCGGGCACACCCACAGGCGGCGGCCGAAGCGCATCGGCCGGAAGTCCTTGAGCCACTCCCGCTCCCAGGCCTTGTCCGGCAGCGTCTCGAACCGTGGCGCTGGAGCATCAGGCAGCGCCTGCGCCAGGCACGCGGCTAGCACGTCCGTGTCCGCCTCCTGACCGAACACCGCTTTCACGATCACGGTCGGCCACAGCGGCGTCTCGCCCGGCGCGGGTTCGAGCACCGGATCGTCGGCCGCATCCTCGAGCGTGACCGAGACCGCGCCGAGCTCGAAGAGAGCATCTTCGAACGGCGCCGGGTCGCGTGAGCCGATGTCGAGGGTGAGTTGCAGGTGCGGCACGTAAGCGGATGGCGCTGAGGGGGGGCGAGACGTCACTCGGCCGGATCTGGCATGAATATCTCTACTGCGACGGCCACTTAGGTATTTGTGTGGATTCGGTCCAGATCGGCTGAGCCTAGCATGCGCTGAACTCGGTTGATTATGCAGCGCGCGCGGACGGCAATGGAGCTGGCCGAAGTGTCGCTCGGGGAGATCGGTATGGAAGGGAATCGTCGGCGTTTCGTGTGTGTACTGGCGTCAGCGAGCATCGCGCTCGTGCTGTCCGCGGCTGCAGTGGCCGGGCCGGAACTGACGCCCATCGAACAGCTCGGCAAGGCACTCTACTTCGACAACATCTCGCAGCCCGCCCGCTCGATGTCGTGCGCATCGTGCCACGGATCGAAGATGGGTTGGACGGGTGAGGTCGCAGGCATCAACCTGCACGGCGCCGCGTACCGCGGAGCGCAACCGCAGCGCTTCGGTGGCCGCAAGCCGCCGAGTTCGGCGTATGCGTCCTTCAGTCCGGTGTTCCATTGGGACGGCGAGGAATTCGTGGGCGGTGTGTTCTGGGACGGCCGCGCAACAGGCTGGACCTTGGGCAGCCCGGTGGCAGAACAGGCGCTTGGCCCGCCGCTGAACCCGGTCGAGCAAAACATGCCGAGTGCGCAGGCTGTTTGCCAGTACGTCGCGAAGTCGAAATATGCGCCGTTGTTCAAGGAGGTCTGGGGTCCGGGTTCACTGGACTGCAGCGTCGAAGGGATCGTCGAGACCTACAACCGCGTCGGCAAGTCGATCGGAGCGTACGAAGGTTCGCGCGAGGTGAACTCGTTCAGCTCGAGGTTCGACGAATACTGGTACGCCTGCATCGCGGCGGGCAACGACAGGGAGGCGTGCGGCACGGCCGAGGACGACCAGGCGGTGCTCGACCCGCAGGGCATCCTCACCCATCAGGAGTTTGAGGGACTGCTCGAATTCGGTGAGTACTGCTCGGGTTGCCACACCAGCACTGAATCAGCGGGCACGCGCGACGGCAACCCGTTGCCGCCGCTCTTCACCAACAACCAGTTCGACAACGTGGGTGTGCCGAAGAACCCGGAGAATCCGTTCTACAAGATGGACAAGGTGTACCTGGACAACGGCGCGCCGATCAACCCGCTGGGAGCGGACTGGATTGATCTTGGCCTCGGTGGCTTCCTGGGGCGCACCACGAGCTACGCCGGCGAGGCGGAGGCGAACTACGGCAAGTTCCGCGTGCCGACGGTGCGCAACGTGGACGCGCGGCCTGGCAAGGGCTGGCCGAAGGCCTACATGCACAACGGCGCGTTGAAGAGCCTCGAGGAGGTCGTGCACTTCTACAATACGCGTGATGTGCCGGGTGCCGGCTGGGCGCCGCCGGAATATCCGGACAACCTCAACGTCGAGTTGTTCGAGGGCAAGCCGATCGGCAATTTCGAACTCGATGCGGGAGCCGAGGCGGCGATCGTGGCGTTCCTCAAGACGCTCACCGACCGCGACCTGTCCGGTCAGCCAGTCACGAACCGGAAGTAACCGCCCTCAGTCAGGCCAGACGCGAATGGCCCCTTGCGGGGCCGTTCGCATTTGTCGCCCGCCGCGCCCGCCTGGCCGCAACGCGGCTGGGCGAGCTACTTCAGTCCCAGCCGCCGCTCGAGATAGTGAATGTCCGTGCCGCCCGCACGGAACGCCGCGTGCTGGAAGATCTCCTGGTGCAGCGGCACGTTGGTCTTGATGCCCTCCACCACGATCTCGGTGAGCGCGTTGCGCATGCGGGCGATCGCCGTGTCGCGGTCCTCGCCGTAGGCGATCACCTTGGCGACCAGCGAATCGTAGTACGGCGGCACGCTGTAGCCCGTGTACAGGTGACTGTCCACGCGAATGCCGGGACCGCCCGGCGCGTGCCACAGCTTCACCGGGCCCGGCGACGGCGTGAACTTCTTCGGGTCTTCGGCGTTGATGCGGCACTCGATCGCATGGCCGCGGATCTGCACGTCGTCCTGCGACCACGGCAACCGCTCGCCCGCGGCGATGCGCAACTGCGCCTTCACCAGGTCGATGCCGGTGATGATCTCGGTCACTGGGTGCTCCACCTGGATGCGCGTGTTCATCTCGATGAAGAAGAACTCGTCGTCCTGGTAGAGGAACTCGAGCGTGCCCGCGCTGCGGTAGCCGATGTCGGCACAGGCCGCGGCGACGCGCTCG
>Ga0105090_10002381_pt1 | contig 10479 bp, 8 predicted proteins | sample PPLLak3March2015_FD_79110 | JGI IMG/M metagenome (GOLD analysis project Ga0105090, IMG submission 79110) | Freshwater sediment microbial communities from Prairie Pothole Lake near Jamestown, North Dakota, USA - PPLs Lake P7 Core (1) Depth... | ecosystem: Environmental > Aquatic > Freshwater >... | reverse complement strand
TGGCGCGACTGGCAGCGTGCCGGCCGGCCGCAGCAGCCGGGCCGGCTCAACGAGCGCTGGCACGTCGTCTTCAAGGACGCCGACACGCCCTGGCGCCGTGCCCGTCCGGGCATCGCCGCGTTGCTCGGTCCGGAACTGTTCCGCGAAGGCCTCGACGGCGAGGCCGTGGACTGGGCCGCGGCCCGGCTGCTGCTGCGCGACGAGCCGCGCAAGCTGCTGCTGGTGCTCAGCGACGGCTGCCCGATGGACGGCGCCACGCAGCAGGCCAACTCCGCCGGTTGCCTGGAGCAGCACCTGCGCGAGGTGCTGCAGCGGCACGAGCGTCAGGGTCAGGTGCGCATCGCCGGCCTGGGCGTGGGGCTGGAGCTGAGCGATCTCTATCCCCGCAGCCAGGCGCTGGACCTGCACGCCGTGCAGGGCATGCCGCTGCTGCGCGAGATGCTGCGTCCGCTGCTGCGCGGCTGAGGGGCAGGGCATCGATCCGGCTTGGCCGCTCGCCGGGCCCGCGCTGCTGGCCAGCCTGGGCGTGGTCTTCGTGGCCGGCATCGTGCGCGGCTTCGCCGGCTTCGGTTTCTCGGCCTTGTGCGTGGCGGGCCTGTCGCTGTTCCTGCCGCCGGCGCAGGTGGTGCCACCGATCTTCCTGCTCGAGGTGCTGGCCAGCCTGACGCTGCTGCGTGGTGCCTGGAAGGATGCCGACTGGCCCTGGCTGGGATGGCTGGTGCTGGGCAATGCGCTGTGCATCCCGCTGGGCGTGGCGATGCTGGTCTTCGTGCCGGAGCTCCCGCTGCGCCTGCTGATCGGCGCGCTGCTGCTGCTGGCCGCGTGTCTGCTGCGCAGCGGCTGGTCGCTCGGCCTCCAACCCACGCCCGCGCTGCGCTTCGGCACCGGCCTGGTGTCCGGCTGGGTGAACGGCGTGGCCGCGATCGGCGGCATCGCGGTGGCGGTGCTGCTCAGCGCCACCACGCTGGCGCCGGCGGCGCTGCGCGCGACCATGATCCTGCTGTTCCTCTTCACCGACCTGTACGCGCTGTTCTGGGCCTGGCTGATGCCCGCGGGCGAGGGCGGGGCCCTTGTGGGTGCCCGCACGCTGCACTACGCGATGTGGCTGGCGCCGGCCATGCTGGCCGGCATCTGGGTCGGCCAGCGCGCCTTTGCCGGAGTCGCGCCGCAGACCTTCAGGCGGCGCATCCTGGAACTGCTGATGCTCGTCGCCGGGCTGGGTGTGCTGCGCGCCGCCTGGGCGCTGTGGGCATCGGGCTGAACGCCAAGCGCCGCGGCGCCCGGACCCGGTCTCAATGCGGTGCCGGGGGTGCCGCGGGGGCGCTGCGGCGCGGCGCGGCGGCGTCGGCCACGGCGGCGTCGGCGAGCAGCGACTGCAGCGATGCGATCAGGCCGTCGATCTCGTCCAGGAAGGCCTGGCGGCTGCCGTGCGGCCCGGCGGTGACCATGGCGGCGGTTCGCGCGGCCAGGTCGTCGTGGCCGGCCTTGCGCGCCCAGCGGCGCACCTCGCAGTAGCTGAGCAGCGCCAGGCGCCCCAGGTCGCCGGTGCGCCTGGCGTGGCGCAGGTCGGCCAGAAGGTCTTCCAGATCGAGCAGTAGACTGGTCGCGGTGTTCATGTTGCAGTGCAGCATCCTCGCCCGGGCTGACACGAGGCTGACAGTCGACTGGGCAGTCCAGTGCAGGGCGCTGGGCAGGCATGATGCGGGCCGTGGCGTCTGCACCCGAGCGGTGCGATCACGACGCGGCAACCACGCCTCGACCATGAACCCCTTCCCGCGCATTCCCGGACAGCGTTTGCTGCATTCACCGGGCCCGACCCGGCTGCCCGACGAAGTGCTGCACGCCATGAGCCGCCAGCCGATGGATCTGGCCGATCCGCGCCTCGACCCGATCATCGCCGCCTGCGAGGACGGCCTGCGACAGCTGCTGCACGCCGCGCAGGCCGAGCTGCTGATGTACGCCGCCAACGGGCACGGCGCCTGGGAGGCGGTCATCGCCAACCTGCTCGGCCCGGGGCGCACGGCGCTCATTCCGGGCACCGGGCACTTTTCGGAGTCCTGGGCGCTGCAGGCCGAGGCACTCGGCGCGCGGGTGCGGCGCACGCCGTGGCTGGAAGGGCTGCCCATCGACACCGCCGCGGTGGCGCAGGCGCTGCGCGAGGACCGGCAGCACGAGATCGCGGCCGTGTTCGCGGTGCATACCGACACGGCCAGCGGCGTGACCAGCGACATGCAGCAACTCCGCGACGTGCTCGATGCCAGCGGCCACCCGGCGCTGCTCGTCGTCGACGTGGTGGCCTCGTTCGGTGTCGTGCCCTTCGACATGGACGCGCTGCGCGCCGACGTGGTGGTCGGCGCGTCGCAGAAGGGGCTGATGCTGCCGCCGGGCCTGGCTTTCGTGGCCGCGAACCCACGCGCTCTGGCCTCCGCAGCCGCCAATCCGGCACCGCGCTTCTATTGGGACTGGGCACGCCGTAGCGATCCGCTGTCGTACCGCAAGTTCTGCGGCACGCCGCCGATCAACCTGCTCTACGGCCTGCAGGCGGCCTTGCATCTGCTCCTGGCCGAAGGCCTGCCGGCCGTGCATGCGCGCCACGAACGGCTGGCGGGGGCGGTCCACGCCGCCGTGCAGGGGTGGGCCGAGGGCGGCGCGCTCGATTTCTTCTGTCGCGAGCCGGCGTGCCGCTCGCGCTCGGTGACCGCGGTGGCGGTCGGCCCGGGCGTGAATGCCGAGGCCGTCCGCAGCCTGGCGCGCGAGCGTTTCCAGGTGGCCCTGTCCGGCGGCCTCGGGCCGCTGGCGGGACGCGTCTTCCGCATCGGCCACATGGGCGACATGAACGAGGCGATGCTGCTCGGCGCGCTGGCCGGTGTCGAGGCGGCGTTGCTGGCCCTGGGGGTGCCGGTGGGGCCGGGCGGGGTGCAGCGCGCCGTCGCCCGGCTGGCCTCGGCTTGATCGGTGCCGGGCGGCCACGGCGATGCGGCACCTGCGGCAGGCCTGGGCAGTGGCCCGCGGCGCGGCGGCGCTGTGGCTCGAGTGCAATGCCTTCAGCCATGCCGGCGCGCTGGCCTTCTACACGCTGTTCTCGCTGGCGCCGGTGGTCATCATCGCCGTGACCATCGTCGGCCTGGTGCTCGGCGAACAGGCGGCACAGGGCCAGATCGTCGGCCAGCTTCAGGACCTGATGGGCGCCGAGGCCGCGGCCGCGGTGGAGCAGGCCGTGGTGAGCTCGCGCGTCCAGCAGGCCGGGTGGCTGCCCACGCTGCTCGGCGCGGCGGCGATGATCGTCGGCGCCACCACGGTGTTCGCGCAGATGCAGCAGTCGCTGAACGCCATCTGGGGCGTGGCCGCGCAGCCCACGCGCAGCGGCCTGTTCGTCTTCGTCAAGACCCGGCTGTTGTCGCTGACGGTGGTGCTGGCCATCGGTCTGGTGCTGCTGGCGACGCTGGTCGCCGGCATCGCGCTGCGCGCGGTGCTGCACTTCACGCACCAGTTCGCGCCGGTGGTGGCCGCAGGGCTCGGCTGGGCCGAACTGCTGCTGTCGTGGTTGACGATGTGGCTGCTGTTCGCCGTCGTCTTCAAGGTGCTGCCCGACGTGGTGCTGCGCTGGCGCGACGTGCTGGCCGGCGCGCTGGTCACGGCGCTGCTGTTCTCGGTGGGCAAGTACGCCATCGCCCTGTACCTGACCTACACGGCCACGGCCTCCACCTACGGTGCCGCGGGCTCGGTGGTGCTGATCCTGCTGTGGGTCTACTACTCGTCGCTGATCCTGTTCTACGGTGCGGCCTGCACCCGGACGCAGCTGCGCCGGCGCGGACTGGAAGTGATGCCGCGCAACTCCGCGGTGCGCATGCGCCAGCAGGTGATCGATGCGCCCGTGCGCTGAAGGGGCGGCGCGTCAGGCGCGCGGCGCGTGGCCGTGCCCGCCGTCGACGTAGATCGTCTGGCCGGTGATCCACGCCGCCTGTTCGCTGCACAGGAAGACCACCGTGTGCGCGATGTCCTCGCCGGTGCCGGCACGGCGCAGCGGAATGTTGGCGCGCACGATGCGGTCCCAGACCTCGCCGCGCGGCACGTCGTCCATGCGGCTGGTGTCGATCATGCCCGGCGCCACCGAATTGACGCGGATGCCGTGCGGCCCCAGTTCGCCGGCGAGCACCGTGCTCAGCGCGTCGATCGCCGCCTTCGAGGTGGCGTAGGCGGCGGTGTTGGGCATGCGGTTGCGCCCGGCGATGGAGCTGATGTTCAGGATCACGCCGCCGCGGCCGGCCGCGGCCATGTGGCGCGCGAAGCAGCGTGACATGAAGAAGCTGCCGTCCAGGTTGGTGGACAGCACCCGCTGCCATTCGGACAGCGGCAGCTCGGTGGCCGGCACGCGATCGGTGCCGCGGGTGGAGCCGGCGTTGTTGACGACGATGTCGACGCGGCCGAATTCGGCCAGCACGCGCTCGGCCAGGGCCTCCACGGCCTGCGCATCGCGCACGTCGGAAACCAGCGGCAGCGCGCGGCGCCCGAGTGCCCGCACTTCGCCGGCCACCGATTCGATGTCGCGCCAGCCGGCGCGCTGCTCGTCCTCGGGGTAGGCGCTGGGTGGCTTGCCCGAGCCGGTGAGCACGATGTCGCAGCCGGCGCGCGCCAGCGCCAGCGCGATCGGCCGGCCGATGCTGCGCAGCCGCCCGGCGCCCGTGACCACCGCCACCTTGCCGTCGAAGCCGCTGAGTTCGTAGCCCATTTGAATGTTCTCCCTGGGTGTGCCCGGCTCGATGATGCCCGAGCCGGCCGCCACGGACGCTGCCTACAATGAATTCGGCACCGCAGCAACGAAGGAATCGAGGACGATGAAGCGCATCTCGACCACGCTGTGCCTGGCGGCGACGGCCTGGGTGCCGGCATTGGCGCTGGCGCAGCGCAGCACGGTTGACACGGGCGTGGCCTACAACTACATGGGCAGCGTGGTGGTCGAAGGCCCCAGCGGCGCCGGCGTGGCGCCGCGGTCCTCGCTCGAGGTCAGCGACGCGACGGCGCTGATGTTGAACTTCGAGTACCGGCCCACGGCCAACCTCGAGTTGCAGCTGGCCACCAGCCTGGGAGGCACGCTCAAGGACGACGGCATCGGCGGGCTGGCGGCACAGGGCCGGTTGTTAAGCGCCGCGCCCTACAGCCTGAGTGCGCTCGTCTCCAATCACTTTTCATGCCCGGCCGCATCGGCCGGCGTGCGGCAGTCCGCAATGGACTGCTACGCATCCAGCCTCGGCCCTGAGCACGCGGCGCGAAGGGTCAGCCGGTGATCGCGCCGCACTGGCCGCAGCCGCCGCGCCCGCCTGCCGGCACGCCCAACCTGCTGGTGATCTTGTTCGACGACGTCGGCTTCGCCGACTTCGGCTGTTACGGCTCGGCCATCCGCACGCCGAACATCGATGCGCTTGCCGGCCGCGGCCTGCGCTACAGCGGGTTCCACACCACCGCGATGTGCAGCACCACGCGGGCCGCGCTGCTGACCGGGCGCAACCACCATTCGGTGGGTATGGGCTGCCTGGCCAACTTCGACAGCGGCTATCCGGGCTACCGCGGCAAGATCGCGCGCGAGGCCGGCACGCTGGCTGAAGTGCTGCGGCCGCACGGCTTCCGCAACTACATGCTCGGCAAGTGGCACGTCACGCCGCTGACGCAGAGCGGCCCCACCGGCCCCTTCGACGGCTGGCCGCTGGGCCGCGGCTTCGACCGCTTCTACGGTTTCATGGACGCCGAGACCGACCAGTACGCGCCCGAGCTGGTGCGCGACAACACGCATGTCGATGCGCCCGGCAACTTCGCCAGCGGCTACCACCTGACGGCCGACCTGGTGGACGAAGCCATCCGCATGATCGCCGACCATCAGGCCGATGCCGCCGGCACGCCGTGCCTCACCTGGCTGGGCTTAAGCGCCTGCCATGCGCCGCACCAGGCGCCGGCCGAACTGATCCGCGAATACGACGCCAAGTTCGCTCATGGCTGGGACGTGGAGCGCGAGCAGCGCCTGGCGCGGCAGAAGGCCATGGGCCTGGTGCCGCCGGACACGGCGCTGCCGCCGCGCAACGACGGCGTCGCCGCCTGGGACAGCCTGGGCGCCGTCGAGCGGCGCGTCTTCACGCGGCTGCAGGCCGCCTATGCGGCGATGCTGGACCATGCCGACCAGCACATCGGCCGGCTGATCGGCTGGCTGCAGGATGCCGGCCAACTCGACGACACGCTGGTGCTGGTGCTGTCGGACAACGGTGCCAGCCAGGAGGGCGGGCCGCTGGGCATGGTCAACGCGATGGGGCCTTACAACTTCAAGCCCGAGCCGATGGCCGAGAAGCTCAAGCGCATCGACGACATCGGCGGCCCGGACACGCACAGCAACTTTCCGCAGGGCTGGGCGATGGCCTCGAACACGCCGCTGCGCCGCTACAAGCAGAACACGCATGGCGGCGGCATCCGCGATCCGCTGGTCCTCAGCTGGCCGCAGGGCATTGCCGCGCGCGGCGAAGTGCGGCCGCATTTCTGCCATGCGGTGGACCTGGTGCCCACGCTGCTCGATCTGCTGAAGATCGAGTCACCGGCGGTGGTGCAGGGCGTGGCGCAGATGGCGATCGAAGGCGAGAGCTTCGCCGCCAGCCTGCACGACGCCCACGCAGCGCCGCGGCGCAGCGCGCAGTACTTCGAGATGTTCGGCCACCGCGGCCTGTGGCACGAGGGCTGGAAGGCGGTGGCCTTCCATCCGCCCGGCACGCCCTTCGATGCCGACCGCTGGGAGCTGTACCACCTGGACCGCGATTTCGCCGAGGTCCGCGACCTGGCGGCCGAACAGCCCGAGCGGTTGAAGTCAATGGTCGAACTGTGGTGGCAGCAGGCCGAGGCGCACCAGGTGCTGCCGCTGGACGACCGCTTCGGCCCGCGCTTCGTGGAAAGCGCGCGCCGCTACCACGGAGCGCGCAACCGCTTCGTCCTCCATGCCGGCGTGGGCCACATCCCCAGCGACGTGGCGCCCGACCTGCGCGGGCGCGGCTACCTGATCGAGGCCGAGGTGGTGCTCGACGGCGCGCAGACCGAAGGCGTGCTCATCGCGCACGGCGACGCCACCAGCGGCTACAGCCTGTTCATCCGCGACGGCAAGCTGGTGCACGACATGAACATCGGCGGTCAGCACCATGTGGTCGAATCCGACCGGCCGCTGCCGCAGGGCCCGTGCCGCCTGGGCTTTCGCATGACGGCCGGCCCGCTGGTGCCGGTGCCGGTGCCGCCGCCGCCGGCGCCGATGCAGGCGATGGTGCCGGCCTGGCGCGAGGGCACGCTGCTGATCGACGGCCAGCCCGCAGGCAGCCTGCGCACGCAGGCCGGCTTCAACAACTTCATCTCCTGGAGCGGGCTGGACATCGGCCGCAACCGCGCCAGCGCGGTGTCCAAGCGCTACGAGGCGCCCTTCGAGTTCAGCGGCAAGCTGAAGCGGGTGACGGTGACGCTGGATGCGCCGCAGGGCCTGGATGGCGAGGCCGTGGGGCGCGCCGAGATGTCACGGCAGTAGGGGCGCCGAGGGATGGCACGGGCCTCCTGCATCGCTCGGGCCTGCCGTCGACAGCCTGGAAGGGATATGCACTTCGGGGCGACGGTGACGTTCGGCGCCGGGTCTTGGACCTGCGCTGCCGGCCACTTGTTCACCTTCGCGGGTGCAACTCGCACACCCGCTTGAGACTGGGTGCGGCGGCCAGATTTGGGGACCCTATGACGGCCGCCGTCGGAACGTGCCATTCCCGGTTCTGCGAGTCGGCCGGCCGCTGCACCTTCAACTGCAGCCACTCAACGGCGCTCGGCCAGACGGCGACCGAATGACTCCTCCCTGCCGAGGGGGCCGGCTCGTGCCGACTCACAGCCGACGCAGGCCCAGCGAACTGGCAGTCCAGAAACCCGACGGTCGCGCTGGCGCGCAGACGAGGCAGCCTGAGGTACAGCGCAAGGCTTGAGGCTTCGACCCGATCAAGGCAGTCGCAAAGGCAGTCGCAATGTCGAAAGCGATACACTGCCGTGCGAAGCGAGCGTGTCTACGGCGGGGGACACATGAGGCGTCGATACTTCATTCCACTACTCGGCTGCGCAACAGCCTCTGCTTGGCCACGCGGCGCGTGGGCACAGACAGGAACACCTGGAGGGGGGGCCCCGCAGTCATCGAATGTGCCGACTGTTGGCTTTCTCAACATCGCCTCGCCGACGACCTACCGGTTCGTTGCCGATGCATTTCGAGAAGGTTTGACGCAGGCAGGCTTTGTCGAGGGCCGCAACGTGCGCATCGAAGAGCGTTGGGCGAACGGCGACCAACAGGCGCTGCCTACGCTCGCTGCTGAGTTGGTGGCGAAAGGCGTCGTCGCCATCGCGGCGACTGGAGACGTGGCCTCGGCACGTGCTGCCAAAGGTGCGAGCACGACTGTCCCGGTGGTCTTCACCATCGGCGGCGACCCTGTCCGCTTCGGGCTTGTTGACAGTTTCAATCGGCCAGGCGGCCATGTCACGGGGATAACCTTTGTGGCGACCGCGCTCGGAGCCAAGCGTTTGCAGCTTCTGCATGACCTAGTGCCCAGCATCACTCGCGTCGCGCTGCTGATGAACCCCGACAATCCCAACGCCGCGGCCGAGTCGGCGGATACCCAGGCTGGCGCGACCACACTCGGCCTTCAGACCGTTACAGTTCGCGCCCGCAACGCTGCCGAAATCGACGCTGCTTTCGCGGAAATCGTGCGCACCAAGGCTGATGCCTTATTCAGCGGGACCGACCCGGTCCTGCTCAATCAGCGCGAACAAATCGCTGGTCTTGCTGAGCGACACGCGCTCCCCGCCATCTCTTTCACGCGCCCGTTTGCAGCGGCGGGCGGACTGATGAGTTATGGCCCGAACATCGCATGGATGTACCGCCAAGCAGGCGGCTATATCGGGCAGATTCTCAAAGGGGCGAAACCGGCAGAAATGCCGGTAATGCAGTCGACGCACTTCGAACTCGTGCTCAACCTCAAGACTGCAAAGCGCCTCGGCCTCACGGTTCCCAGATCTTTCCTTGCTTTTGTAAACGACGTGATCGAGTGACCCGGCGCTCCGCGCCTTGATGCTTGCCTCGGATACAACCTGGAATCTGACGTCCACCCGTGCGCTCAACCGGACCGGCCGGTTTGCGTTGCTCCTTGCGTCACGCTTGCGCGCGCGGCAGAACGCCGACCACATCTTCTGCAGGCGCTGATCGATCCGATGGCCATTCGTCGCCACCCGCCCAATGTCGAGAACTGTCGCTTGATGGCGCTCACCGTGAGCTCGCCCGCCGGCGTCGACCGGCTCCTGACGCTGCACACCCGGCATCGACCGGATACTGCCGGCAGGTGGCCAGGCGTCGTCCGCCACCCCTACGGTTCCGCCGTTGAATCTCGCTGAAAGGCCAAACGGCCAGCCGCCTTCCGAGCGATGGATGGCGATGGCGCTCGGCGCGGTTACCCGTCCTGCACGCCGGCCAGCCCGCGCAGGATGCGCGCCCGGGCGGCGTCGCGCAGCCGCACCGCGGCGGCGAAGCCTTCAGCGCGGGTGGCCAGCGGCAGCGGGGCGCCGATCTCGACGGCCAGTGACGCGGGCCGCGGCCACCAGCTCGGAAAGGCCAGCAGCTCGCGTGTGCCCTGCAGCACCAGCGGCAGCAACGGCGCACCGGCTTCGACGGCCGCCGCAAAGGCGCCCAGGTGGAAGGGCAGCAAGCCCGGCTCCGGCTTGAAGCTGCCCTCGGGAAAGACCAGCAGCGTCTGCCCCGCTGCGACGGCGGCGGCAAGCTGCTGCGCATCCTCGACGCTGCGCCGCCGGTCCACACGCTCGACGAACAGCGTGCCCAGGCGGCGCAGGAAGCTGCCGGCAATCCATTGCCCGGCGAGTTCGTGCTTGGCGACGAAGCTGCATGGCCGGGGCAGTGCAGCCACCAGCACCAGTCCGTCGATGTAGCTCGCGTGGTTGCACACCAGCACCGCAGGACGATCCGGCAACTGCTCCAGGCCGCGCACCGCCAGCGGCACCCCGGCGCCGCGCAGCAGGGCGCGGGCGCCGAAGCGCGCCACGCGCCAGGCCGCGGCCGGCGTGGGCATCAGCACGCAAAGCAGCCAGAACGCCGGCGCGAGCAGCCAGAACAGCAGCATGGCCCACAGGCCGAAGGCAAAGCGCCCGAGCCCGCGTGCGGCAGAGCGCAGCCGCTGGCCCAGCGCCGCGCCGGCCAGCCGCAGGAACTGCCGCCGCGCGCTGGCTGCGGCGGGCGCGAGCTCGCCGCGCTCGTAGCGTTCGCGGCAGGCCGAGCGCCGCACTTTGCCGCTCGAGGTCTTCAGCACCGTGTGCGGCGGCGCCAGCACGATGGCATCGGCCGGCTCGCCGATGGCGCCAACGACGGCGCGGCCGACGGCCTCGCGCAGCGCCGCGAGCCCCGCCGCATCGCGCAGGCGCTGGGCGGGCACCTCG
>Ga0105090_10002380_pt1 | contig 10482 bp, 8 predicted proteins | sample PPLLak3March2015_FD_79110 | JGI IMG/M metagenome (GOLD analysis project Ga0105090, IMG submission 79110) | Freshwater sediment microbial communities from Prairie Pothole Lake near Jamestown, North Dakota, USA - PPLs Lake P7 Core (1) Depth... | ecosystem: Environmental > Aquatic > Freshwater >... | reverse complement strand
GCACCTTGGCCTCGCCGGCGATCGCCTTGGCGAGCAGGGTCTTGCCCGTGCCCGGCGAGCCGACCATCAGCACGCCGCGCGGGATCTTGCCGCCGAGTTTCTGAAACTTGGCCGGGTCCTTGAGGAAGTCGACGATCTCGCCGACCTCCTCCTTGGCTTCGTCCACCCCCGCCACGTCGGCGAAAGTGACGGTCACCTGGTCCTCGTTCAGCAGTCGTGCCCGGCTCTTGCCGAAGGACATGGCGCCGCGGCCACCCGCCCCGCCCTGCATCTGGCGCATGAAGTACACCCACACGCCGATCAGCAGCAGGATCGGGAACGAGGAGACGAACAGCTGCATCAGGAACGACTGGCGCTCGGGCGGCGCGGCACTGAAGGTCACGCCGCTCTTCTGCAGCGTGCCGATGAGGGCCGAGTTGTCCGTCTCCGGGTTGTAGACGACGAACTGCTCGCCGTTCGAGCGTACCCCGGAGATCCGGTCGCCGCTGAAGGTGACCTGGGCGACCGAGCCGCTCTTGACCTGCTCGAGGAACGCCGAATACGGCATCTCCTGCGACACGCCCGTGCGGGCGCTGAAGTTACTCACCACCGTCGCGAGCACGACGGCGATGACGATCCACAGGACGACATTCTTGGCCAGATCGTTCAAGCGCTTGACCTCGGGAGGGAACGTTGCGAGAGCGACCCCTTGGGGCCGACTCTCGCTCGAAAGACACTACACCAATCGATACCCACGTGCCAGAACGTACAGCTCGGCGCTGCGGGCACGGGATGCTTTCGGCTTGCGCAATTTCACGGATTCAAACCTGCCCCGCAGCCGCGTGATCAGCGGCTGGAACTCCCGGCCCTGGAACACCTTCATGAGCAGGTCGCCACCCGGGCGCAGCGCCTGCTCGACGAACTCGACCGCGAGGTCGACGAGATGCATCGAGCGATCGTGGTCCACGTCCGACATGCCGCTCATGTTGGGGGCCATGTCGGACATCACAAGGTCGACCCGCTCCCCGCCGAGACTCGCGCGCAGTCGTTCGAGCACGGCCTCGTCGCTGAAATCGCCCTGGATGAACTCCACGCCGGGCAGGGCGGGCATCTCGAGCAGGTCGAGCGCGATGACGCGCCCTCGGCCGTCGAGCACTCGCGCCGCGTACTGGCTCCAACCGCCCGGTGCCGCGCCGAGGTCGACCACCGTCATTCCCGGGCGCAGCAGCCGGTCCGAGCGCTGGATTTCCTCGAGCTTGAAGGCGGCCCGCGAGCGCCAACCCTCGGCGTGCGCCCGTTTCACGTACGGGTCGGCCGCGTGCTCGGCGAGCCAGCGGGCGGAGGACTTGGAGCGCTTTGCCACGGTGATGCCGGGGAACCGTTCAGAGGACCAGTGTATTCGGTGGACGGCCCGTCACGGGCGCCGTGCGTACACCGGCCGTGATCCGACGGACGCCATCCGGCCCACGCGCTGCGACCCGTCCGGGCCTACACTAGCGCCCGACTTCCACCGTACGATCATCCCGATGCCCCTCTCCGAAGCACAGCGCAAGCACCTCCGCCGCCTCGGCCACGACCGCAACCCGATCGTTCTCGTCGGCCAGGCCGGCCTCGGCGCCAACCTGGTCGCCGAGCTGGACCGGGCGTTGCGCGACCACGAACTCGTCAAGGTGCGGGCACGGGTCGGGGACCGCGAGGAACGCGACCGCATCCTCGCGGAACTGGCGACGGCGACAGGCTCGGAACTCGTGCAGCGCATCGGGCATGTGGCGCTGCTCTATCGCCGCAACCCGGACGAGCCCGGGATCCTGCTGCCGGACTGAGCGCGTCCGGACACGGGCCGGGGCGTCCGGCCGGTCAGACGTAGCGCACCGCCACGATTTCGAAGGCACGCGTCCCGCCGGGCACTGCCACGTCCACGACGTCGCCCTCGGACTTGCCGACGAGCGCACGCGCGATCGGCGAGGTGATCGAGATGAGGCCCAGGCGCACGTCGGCCTCGAGCTCGCCCACGATCTGGAACACCACCTCCGAGCCGTCGTCCTGGTCCTCGAGGTCCACGGTCGCGCCGAACACCACCCGCGCGCTGGCCGGCAGGTGGGCGACGTCGATGATCTCGGCATGCGACAGATCGTGCTCCAGCAGCTTGATGCGTCCCTCGATGAACCCCTGCTGCTCGCGGGCGGCGTGATACTCCGCGTTCTCGCTCAGGTCGCCGTGGGCCCGCGCCTCGGCGATCGCCTGGATGACGCGGGGCCGGTCCTCCGACTTGAGGCGGCGCAGTTCGGCACGAAGCCTCTCAGATCCTTTTTGAGTCAGTGGCTTGCGCTTCATGCCTGAACTTCCATGTGAAGATCCTGGAGCCGGTTGACCTCGACCTCCTGAAGGTGGTCGATCGCCTCGCAGGTCGCGAAGGCGCCCGCCAGCGTCGTGTAGTACGTCACGCGGCGCGCCACCGCCTCCCGGCGGATGGAGTGGGACTCATTGATCGCCTGCTTGCCCTCGGTCGTATTGACGATGAGGCTGATCTCGTCGTTCTTGATCATGTCGACGATGTGCGGCCGGCCCTCGCGAACCTTGTTCGCGCGACGGCAGGGCACGCCTGCCTGCTCGAGCACGTCCGCCGTGCCGTGCGTCGCGAGGATCGTGAAGCCGCGCGCGATGAGCAGCCGGGCGAGGTTGACTGCGCCGGGCTTGTCGCGGTCGCGCACGCTGATCAGGCACACCCCGCGCGTCGGCAGCACCTCGCCCGATGCACTCTGGGCCTTGGCGTAGGCCTCGCCGAAGCTGCGGCCCGTGCCCATCACCTCACCCGTCGATTTCATCTCCGGGCCGAGGATCGGGTCGGCATCGGGGAACTTGCCGAAGGGGAACACCGCCTCCTTGACCGAGAAGTACGGCGGGATACGCTCGGCGACCAGTCCGAGGTCGGCCAGCTTCTGCCCGGCCATGACGCGCGCCGCGGCCTTGGCGAGCGGTACGCCAGTCGCCTTGGAGACGAACGGGGCGGTGCGCGAGGCGCGCGGATTGACCTCCAGCACGTGCACCACGCCGTTCTGGATCGCAAACTGCACGTTCATGAGGCCGATCACGTCCAGCGCCAGCGCCATCTGGCGGGTCTGGTCGCGGATCTGCCCCTGAAGCTCGGGGCTCAGGCTGTAGGGCGGCAGAGAACAGCTCGAGTCGCCGGAGTGGACGCCGGCCTGCTCGACGTGCTCCATGATGCCGCCGATGTACACGTCCCTGCCGTCGCAGATCGCATCGACATCCACCTCGGTGGCGAGGTCAAGGAACCGGTCGAGCAGCACCGGGCTGTCGTTGGAGACCTGCACCGCATAGGTCATGTACGAGCGCAGGTCGTCCACGGTGAACACGATCTCCATCGCGCGCCCGCCGAGCACGTAGGAGGGGCGGACCACCAGCGGGAAGCCGATCTCCGCCGCGAGGCGCACCGCTTCGTCCTCCGTGCGGGCGGTCCGGTTGGGCGGCTGCCGCAGCTTCAGCCGGTCGACGAGCTTCTGGAAGCGCTCGCGGTCTTCCGCGACGTCGATCGAGTCCGGGCTCGTGCCGATGATGGGCACGCCCGCCGCCCCGAGCGCCTTGGCGAGCTTCAAGGGGGTCTGGCCCCCGTACTGCACGATCACGCCGAACGGCTTCTCGACGTGCAGGACCTCCATCACGTCCTCGAACGTGAGCGGCTCGAAGTACAGCCGGTCGGAAGTGTCGTAGTCGGTCGAGACGGTTTCCGGGTTGCAGTTGACCATGATGGTCTCGAACCCGTCCTCGCGCAGGGCAAGGGCCGCGTGCACGCAGCAGTAGTCGAACTCGATGCCCTGGCCGATGCGGTTCGGGCCGCCGCCGAGGATCACGATCTTGCGCCGGTCGGTGGGCGCCGCCTCGCACTCCTCCTCGTAGGTCGAGTAGAGGTAGGCCGTCGAGGTCGCGAACTCCGCGGCGCAGGTGTCCACGCGCTTGAACACGGGGCGCACGCCGAAGCCGTGGCGTCGCTCGCGGATGGCCTGCTCGGTGGTGCCGCAGAGCCGGGCGAGCCGGGAATCGGCGAAGCCCTTGCGCTTCAGGGTCCGCAGCCGGGCCGCGTCGAGCGAGGCCACGCCCTCCGCCCCGACCCGAGCCTCCTCGCGCACGAGGTCCTCGACCTGTGCGAGGAACCACGGGTCGATGCGCGACGCCCGGTGCACTTCGGCGGCCGACAGCCCCCCGCGGAACGCGTCCGCGACGTAGCGCAGGCGGTGCGGGCCCGGCATTCGCAGTTCCTCGAGGAGCGCACGCTTGCCCTCCTCGCCGAGCGGCAAGGGCACCACGGGCGTCAGCCCGTCGATGCCGGTCTCGAGGCCGCGCAGTGCCTTCTGCAGCGATTCCTGGAAGGTGCGGCCCATGGCCATCACCTCGCCCACCGACTTCATCTGCGTCGTGAGGCGGTCATTGGCGCCCGGGAACTTCTCGAACGTGAAGCGCGGGATCTTGGTGACCACGTAGTCGATGGTCGGCTCGAACGACGCCGGGGTCGCCCCGCCCGTGATTTCGTTGCGAAGCTCGTCGAGCGTGTAGCCGACCGCGAGCTTGGCCGCGATCTTGGCGATCGGGAAACCGGTCGCCTTGGAGGCCAGCGCCGAGGAGCGCGACACGCGCGGGTTCATCTCGATCACCAGCAGGCGGCCGTCCTCGGGGCTGACGGCGAACTGGACGTTCGAGCCGCCGCACTCGACGCCGATCTTGCGCAGCACGGCGATCGAGGCGTCGCGCATGATCTGGTATTCCTTGTCGGTCAGCGTCTGCGCGGGGGCGACGGTGATCGAGTCCCCGGTGTGCACGCCCATCGGGTCCAGGTTCTCGATGGAACAGACGATGATGCAGTTGTCGTTCCGGTCGCGGACGACCTCCATCTCGAATTCCTTCCACCCGAGCACCGACTCCTCGAGCAGCACCTCGCTGGTGGGCGAGGCGTCGAGGCCGCGCGCGACGATCTGCTCGAACTCCTCGCGGTTGTAGGCGATGCCGCCGCCGGAGCCGCCGAGCGTGAAGGACGGCCGGATCACTGTCGGGAAGCCGATCTCGGCCTGGATGGCGAGCGCCTCCTCCATGCTGTGCGCCACGCGCGAGCGAGGGCACTCGAGGCCGATGTCGCGCATGGCGTTGCGGAACTGCTCGCGGTCCTCGGCCATGTCGATGGCCTCGCGCGAGGCCGCGATCAACTCGACGCCGAACTTCTCGAGCACGCCCTCGCGCACCAGGTCGAGCGCGCAGTTGAGCGCGGTCTGCCCGCCCATCGTGGGCAGCAGCGCGTCGGGACGCTCTTTCTCGATGATGCGGGCGACGGTGCGCCAGTTGACCGGCTCGATGTAGGTGGCGTCCGCCATCTCCGGGTCGGTCATGATCGTGGCCGGATTGGAGTTGACGAGGATGACCCGGTAGCCTCCTCGCGCAGCGCCTTGCAGGCCTGCGCCCCCGAATAGTCGAACTCGCAGGCCTGCCCGATGACGATCGGGCCGGCGCCGATGATCAGGATGCTCTGGAGGTCGGTACGCTTGGGCATGGTGGCGTGGATCCCGGTTCAGGCCGGCTCGCGCACGGGCACGGCACCCTTGCGCAGCATGGATTCGACGAACCGCGAGAACAGCGGCGCAAGGTCGCGGGGCCCCGGACTGGCTTCGGGGTGTCCCTGGAAACTGAATGCGGGCCGGTCGGTGCAGGCGATGCCCTGCAGCGAACCGTCGAACAAGGAGCGGTGGGTAGCCCTTACGTTCGGCGGCAGGGTGGCCTCGTCGACGGCGAAACCGTGGTTCTGGCTGGAGATGAAGACCCGCCCCGAATCGAGGTCGATGACGGGGTGGTTCGCGCCGTGGTGCCCGAACTTCATCTTCACCGTGCGCGCGCCGGTCGCCAGGCCGAGCAGCTGGTGCCCGAGGCAGATACCGAACAGCGGCACGCCGGCCTCGAGAAACCGGCGGATCGCCGCGATGGCGTAGTCGCACGGCTCCGGGTCGCCGGGCCCGTTGGAGAGGAACACGCCGTCGGGGTCCAGCGAGAGCACCTCCTCGGCGGGCGTCTGGGCGGGCACGACGGTCATGCGGCAACCGTGGTCGGCGAGCAGTCGCAGGATGTTGCGCTTGATGCCGAAGTCGTAGGCCACGACGTGCAGCCGCTGTCCCGGACGGCGGCGCGGTCCCCGCTCGAGCGACCAGTTCGTGCCTTCGTTCCACTGGAACGGCCGGCGGACCGAGACCACCTTGGCGAGGTCCATGCCCTTGAGTCCCGGAAATCGCCGTGCCGCCTCGCGCGCGAGGTCGGGACGGGAGGCCGCGTCGCCGCTCGCGATGCATCCCGCCTGGGCGCCCTTCTCGCGCAGGATGCGGGTGAGCCGGCGGGTGTCGATCTCGGCGATCGCGACCACGCCGCCCCGAACCAGGAACTCGGGCAGCGTCTCGGTCGCGCGCCAGCTCGAGTGCAGCATCGGCAAGTCGCGGATGACGAGCCCCGCCGCATGGATCGAGTTCGACTCGAGGTCGTCCGGGTTGGTGCCCGTGTTGCCGATGTGCGGATAGGTCAGCGTGACGATCTGTCGGGAATACGAGGGATCGGTGAGGATCTCCTGGTACCCCGTCATGGCGGTGTTGAAGACCACCTCACCGGTCGCGGTGCCCGCGGCGCCGATCGAAACGCCGCGAAACACGGTGCCGTCCTCGAGCGCCAGAACAGCCGGTGTCGTCAAGGTCGCCTCCTCCGGTTCGGCGTCCCGCAAACCGCATGCGGGCGCGTTTCACGCGTGCGCCGACCGTCGAGGTTGAGCGAAGGCTCACCCCGGTCGTGTCTGGCTCCACGGGCTAAGTTCAGAAGTTTACGCGAGGGCGGACGCCCGCGCCACGCAAAAACCGGATGCCGCTACAGGCCGAGGACGTCCAGCATCGAGTACAGCCCCGGCGGCCGCCCCGTCACCCAGCGGGCCGCGACCAGTGCGCCGCGGGCGAATCCCGAGCGGTCCTCCGCGCAGTGCGCGAGTTCGATCCGCTCGCCCGGCCCCGCGAAGATCACTCGGTGGTCGCCGACGATGTCGCCTCCGCGCACCACCGCGAAGCCGATGCCGCCGGCCGGGCGCGGCCCGGTCGCACCGTGCCGCGGCGGCAGCAGCGACTGCTCGAGCGTCGTGCCGCGTCCGCGCGCCACCGCCTCGCCGAGCCCGAGCGCCGTGCCGCTCGGGGCATCGACCTTGTGGCGGTGGTGCGCCTCGTAGATCTCGGCGTCGTATCCCGCGTCGAGGGCCCGGGCCGCCAGCTCGGCCAGCTTGAACAGCAGGTTCACGCCGAGGCTCATGTTCGGCGCCAGCACGATCGGGATCGACTCGGCGAGCCGGGCCAGCTCGCCTCGGGCCGACTCATCGTGGCCGGTGGTGCCGATCACCAGTGGCAGGGAGCGGTCACGGCACCGGCGGGCATGCTCGAGCGACGGCGCCGGCAAGGTGAAGTCAATGGCGACCGACGCGTCCTCGAGCGCCCGCCGCGGATCGTCGGTGAGCGCCACGGCGAGCATGGTGGTGCCCGCCAGCACGCCCGCGTCGTGCCCGATCGCCGGATCGCCGGACGCGGCAAGTGCCCCGACGAGTTGCAGGTCGGGGGCCGAGGCGATGAGCGGAACGAGTGTGCGGCCCATGCGACCGGAGGCACCGAGCACGGCCACGTTCAGCATGTTTCGGATCACTCGCCGAGACTCTTGAAGAACCGCTTCACGCCGTCGAGCCAGGAGTCCTCGCGCGGGTGATGCCGGCGCGAGTCCTTCTGCAGCGAGGCCTCGAACTGCTGCAGCAGGTCCTTCTGCTCGCGAGTCAGGTTGACCGGCGTCTCGACGACGACCCGGCAGAACAGGTCGCCCGTCGCGCCGCCGCGCACGGGCTTGATGCCCTTCTCCCGCAGCCTGAACACGCGACCCGACTGGGTCTCCGGCGGGACCTTGATGGTCGCCGTACCCTCGAGCGTGGGCACCTCGACGCTGCCGCCGAGGGTGGCCCGGGCAAAGCTCACCGGCACCTCGCAGGACAGGTGGCTGCCGTCGCGCTCGAAGATCGGGTGCTCGCGGACGCGCACCTCGACGTACAGGTCGCCGGTCGGCCCGCCGTTGCGTCCCGCCTCGCCCTCGCCGGACAGGCGGATCCGGTCGCCGGTGTCCACCCCGGCGGGAACCTTGACCGACAAGGTCTTCTGCTTGCGCACCCGACCCTGGCCGCGGCACGACCCGCAAGGATCGCTGACCACCTGGCCACGCCCGTTGCAGCGCGGGCAGGTCTGCTGCACGGTAAAGAAGCCCTGCTGCATCCGGACCTGGCCGGCACCGCGGCAGGTCTCGCAGGACACCGGCTTGGAGCCCTTCGCTGCACCGCTCCCGCTGCACTCGCCGCACTCGGTGAGCGTCGTGAACTCGATGCTGGTGGTATCGCCGAACACGGCCTGCTCCAGGTCGAGTTCGAGCTCGTAGCGCAGGTCCGCGCCGCGGTAGACCTGCGAGCGGCCGCGCCTGCCGCCGCCGAAGATATCCCCGAACACGTCGCCGAAGATGTCGCCGAACGCGTCGCGGGGGTCGACGCCCGCACCGCCGCCGCCGCGCATGCCGTCGACGCCCGCATGCCCGAACTGGTCGTAGGCGGCGCGCTTCTGGGCATCGGAGAGGATCTCGTAGGCCTCCTTGGCCTCCTTGAACTTGCCTTCGGCCTCGTGATCCCCGGGGTTGCGATCCGGGTGGTACTTCATGGCGAGGCGGCGGTAGGCCTTCTTGATGTCGGCTTCGCCCGCCGTGCGCGGCACGTCGAGGACCTGGTAGTAGTCGCGCTTCGCCATGCGATGTCCGGAGAAGGTCTGGAACGAAAGCCGCCGCGGGGATCCAATCCCCCGCGGCGGCCGGTCAGTCAGTGGAGCATATCGCGCTGCCGGGTCAGGAAGCCTTGCCGTCCTTGTCCTTCACTTCCTCGAACTCGGCGTCGAGCACGTCGTCCCTGCCGCCCGGGCTGCCACCCGCGGCGCCGGGACCCGGTCCGCCACTGCCGCCCGGGCCCGCCGACTGCTGGCTGGCGTAGGCCTGCTGCGCGATCGACGCCGAGGCCTCGGCCACGGCGCGTGCCTTGGTCTCGATCACGTCCTTGTCGTCGCCCTTGATGACGGCCCGCAGGTCGGACAGCGCCGACTCGGTCCGGGCGCGATCCTCCGGCGAGACCTTGTCGCCGAGGTCCTTGAGCGCCTTATCGGTGGCATGCAGCAGCGCGTCGGCGCGGTTGCGCGTGTCGGCGAGCTCGCGGAACTTCTTGTCCTCTTCCGCGTGCGCCTCGGCGTCGCGCACCATGCGCTTGATCTCCTCGTCGGTGAGGCCGCTCGAGGCCTTGATGACGATCTTCTGCTCCTTGCCGGTGGCCTTGTCCTTCGCCTGCACGTTGAGGATGCCGTTGGCGTCGATGTCGAAGGTGACCTCGACCTGCGGCATGCCGCGGGGCGCCGGCGGGATGTCCGAGAGGTCGAAGCGGCCGAGCGACTTGTTGTCGCTCGCGCGGTCGCGCTCGCCCTGCAGGACGTGGATGGTGACCGCCGTCTGGTTGTCGTCGGCCGTCGAGAACACCTGGGTCGCCTTGGTCGGGATGGTGGTGTTCTTCTCGATCAGCTTGGTCATCACGCCGCCGAGCGTCTCGATGCCGAGCGACAGCGGGGTGACGTCGAGCAGCAGCACGTCCTTCACCTCGCCCGTCAGCACGCCCGCCTGCACCGCGGCGCCGACCGCCACGGCCTCGTCGGGGTTGACGTCCTTGCGCGGCTCCTTGCCGAAGAAGTCCTTCACGAACTTCTGCACCAGGGGCATGCGCGTCTGGCCGCCCACGAGGATCACCTCGGCCACGTCGTTGATCGACAGCCCCGCGTCCTTGAGCGCGATTCGGCAGGGCTCGATGGTCTTCTGCACGAGGTCCTCGACCAGCGACTCGAGCTTGGCGCGCGTGAGCTTCATCGCCAGGTGCTTCGGGCCCGACGCGTCCGCCGTGATGTACGGCAGGTTCACCTCGGTCTGCTGGCTCGAGGAGAGCTCGACCTTCGCCTTCTCGGCGGCCTCCTTCAGGCGCTGCATGGCGAGCGGGTCACGCCGCACGTCGACGCCCGACTCCTTCTGGAACTCGGCCGCGAGGTAGTCGATGACGCGCTTGTCGAAGTCCTCGCCGCCGAGGAAGGTGTCGCCGTTCGTCGAGAGCACCTCGAACTGGCGCTCGCCGTCCACGTCGGCGAACTCGATGATGGAGATGTCGAAGGTGCCGCCGCCGAGGTCGTAGACGGCGACCTTCCGGTCGCCTCCCGACTTGTCGAGGCCGTAGGCGAGCGCCGCCGCGGTGGGCTCGTTGATGATGCGCTTGACCGTGAGTCCGGCGATCTGGCCGGCGTCCTTGGTGGCCTGGCGCTGCGAGTCGTTGAAGTACGCGGGCACCGTGATCACGGCCTCGGTGACCGGCTCGCCGAGGAAGTCCTC
>Ga0105090_10002379_pt1 | contig 10485 bp, 8 predicted proteins | sample PPLLak3March2015_FD_79110 | JGI IMG/M metagenome (GOLD analysis project Ga0105090, IMG submission 79110) | Freshwater sediment microbial communities from Prairie Pothole Lake near Jamestown, North Dakota, USA - PPLs Lake P7 Core (1) Depth... | ecosystem: Environmental > Aquatic > Freshwater >... | reverse complement strand
CGCACGCCGAGTTCATCGTAGGGCGCGCACGCGGCATCTACGCGCAGATCGAGCGTCTGTCCGCTGGCTCGTCCGGCGAGGCCGACGAGCCCGATCCAGGCCGCGAGTCCGGGCAACACGGCGCCGGCCCCCGCGAATCGATCCCGCAGGCCAGTGTGCTCTTCGTAGATGCCGCGCAGCACGGTGACTTCATCGGTGAGTTGAACCATGCACTCATCCAGCCCTGCAGCGCCGGCCGGGGCGAGGTCGTTGCGCGTGCCGCCCGGCACGACCAGGTCGAGCAGGTAGCGTTGTCCGAGCGCCTGCTCCGTTGCGCGCAGCAGGCGTTCCTTCAGGCGTGAGAACTGCGCGAGCCCGAAGGCGAACCCGGCATCATTGCCAAGCGCGCCGAGGTCGCCGAGGTGGTTGGCGATGCGCTCGAGCTCCAGCGCCAGCGCACGCAGCCACGACGCGCGCGGTGGCACTGCGGTCCCCGTCATGCGTTCGAGTGCCTGGCAATAGGACCATGCATAGGCCACGCCCGAATCACCGGACACCCGTGCCGCCAGGCGGTGTCCGTCGCGGATCGGCAGTTCGGTGAAGCGTCGCTCGATGCCCTTGTGCACGTAGCCCAGGCGTTCCTCGAGCCGCAGCACTTTCTCTCCCACCACTGAGAAGCGGAAGTGGCCGGGTTCGATGATGCCGGCGTGCACTGGGCCGACGGCAATCTCATGGACGCCATCGCCCTCGACCCGCACGAACGCGTAATCGTCGATCGGAGACTGGGGCGGCGCGGGCATCGGTTCGGCGGCCAATGGGAAAGCGTCCGCGGGCCATGCCGCGTGGCGCAGCCACGACCGGGTGTCCCGGTCGGTCGATCTCAGGCCGCAGAGGTCGAACACGGCTCGCTGCATGCGGCTGGACGACGGGAACACGTCCTCGACGCCGGGGTACTGCCTGGTGCCATCCCCAATCGCAACGCTGATCAATAGTACACGGGGCGGTGCGACGGCCACGGCATGGAGCGTGTCGCACTGCCCGACCCGGTTCGTGCCCCAGAGCGCCAGCAATCGTCCACCGGCGGCTGCAATGTCTTGTGCCAGGTCACGCCACTCGACCGAGTCGACCAGCAGGTGTGAGTCGGCTGCTCCAGCATGAGTCGACGTTGCCCGAGTCATCCAGCGCGAGAGGCTCACGTCATTGCCCCACGATCATGCTGGCCGCGGCACGATACCAATCGGCCAGGTAGGGAGGAATGTACAGGCCGAGGAGCAACACCAGTGCCAGGTGCGCGAACACCGGCAGCAGGGCAGGCTGATGTGGCAGTCGCTTCCCCGTCGATTGACCGAGCACCATCGACTGCACGCGGCTGAAGATCGCCGCAAACGCAACTCCCAGGGCCAGCAGCAGGATGGGCGTGGCCCACGGCTCCTGCTTCATCGCGGTCGTCAGGATCAGGAATTCGCTGGCGAACACGCCGAAAGGCGGGAACCCGAGGATTGCCAGCGAGCCGAGCATGAGGCCCCAGCCAATCGTTGGATTGAGTGCCAGCAGCCCACGGATATCTTCGATTTTCTGCGAGCCAGCCTTCTGCGCCGCGTGTCCCACCGTGAAGAAGATGGCCGACTTCGTCAGCGAGTGCACGGTCATGTGCAGCAGGGCGGCAAAGTTTGCGACGGCGCCGCCCATCCCGAACGCGAAGGCGATGATGCCCATGTGCTCGATCGACGAGTACGCGAACAGCCGCTTGATGTCGCGTTGCCGCCAGAGGAACAATGCCGACAGCACGACGGAGAGCAGCCCGAAGACCATCAGGATCTTCGATGGCAGGGTCGACTGCAGCGCTCCCTCCACCAGGATCTTGCAGCGCACCACGGCATACATCGCCACGTTGAGCAGCAGGCCAGACAGCACGGCCGACACCGGCGTCGGGCCTTCCGCATGCGCATCGGGCAACCAGTTGTGCAGGGGCGCGAGGCCGACCTTCGTGCCGTAGCCCACGAGCAGGAAGGCAAAGGCCAGGCCGAGCACCGTGGGCTCGAGATCGCCTTTCACGGCTGCGAGGTGCGTCCACAGCAACGCACTGACGCCCTCGGCGCCGAGCACTCTTTCTGCAGCGAAATACAGCAGGATCGTCCCGAACAGCGCCTGCGCGATGCCGACACCGCAAAGAATGAAGTACTTCCAGCCCGCCTCCAGGCTGGCGGGTGTCCGGTACAGCGTCACCAGCAACACGGTCGATAGCGTCGCTGCCTCGAGCGCCACCCAGAGCAGGCCCATGTTGTTCGTCGTCAGCGCCACCAGCATCATCGTCATGAAGAGCTGGTACATCGAGTGGTAAAGCCGCAGCCGCCCCTGGCTGAGGCGTCCATGCTCGGTCTCGATCCTCATGTAGGGCCTCGAGAAGATCGCCGTCGTCAGGCCCACGAATGCGGTCAGCGTCACCAGGAACACGTTGAACGGGTCGAGGAAGAACTGCTCGTTCGCGGCCGTCAGGTTGCCTTCGTTGATCACTCGCGCGGTGACCGCCACGGCAGCGAGGAAGGTGCCGAGGCTCAGTGCGATGTTGATCTCGGCAGCACGCGGGCGTGCGCCCCACACGGCGAGCAGCAGTGACCCGAGCAACGGCGTCAGCAGGAGAACCGCAAATTCCACTTACTGGTCCTCCTTCAGCGATTCGAGGTTGTGCAGGTCGAGGCTGTCGAACTGCTCACGAATCTGGAAGAAGAACACGCCGAGCACCAGCATGGCGACGAGCACGTCCAGCGCCACTCCGAATTCAACGATCATCGGCATGCCGTAGGTGGCGCTCATGGCGCCGAAGAACAGGCCGTTCTCCATCGACAGGAACCCGACCACCTGCGACATGGCCTTGCGGCGCGTGATCATGGTGATGAACGCGAGCAGGATGACCGCCACCGCGATACCCAGTGAATTGCGGGTCGCGGTGCTGGCGAGCTCGGCGATCGGCTGGGCGAGGCCAAAGGAAAACACCACGGTGACAAGCCCGATGAGCATCGTGCCCGGCACGTTGAGCAGCGGCTCGCTGTCCCACTGCACGTTCAACCGCTTGATGAGCACGTGCAGCAACCATGGCAAGGCGATGACCTTGAGCCCGAGCGTCAGCGCGGCGGAAACGTACAGGTGGTTTTGTCCCGTCCGCCAGGCCAGCAGCATCGTGGCGATGAACAGCATGGCGCCTTGCAGCGCGAGCAGGTTCACGAGCGCCACGATACGTCGCTGGGCGAGCATGGCGAATGACAACAGCAACAGGATCGCGGCGCAGGCGTTGAGCAGTTGCAGGTCGAATGGCGTGTGCTGCATGCCTCAGGCCCCCAGCAACAGGTGCACGAGCAGGCCCAGCACCGCGAACATGAACGCGGTGGCCATGAACTCAGGCGCACGGAACACACGCAGCTTGGCGGAAACGGTTTCCAGCAACGCGAGCCACAGGCCGGCGACGGCAAGCTTCGCCAGCAGCGCCGGGAGCGACAAGGCCAGCGCGCCGATCCCGGTGGAGCCGATGGACGCACCCCACGGCACGAACAGCGCAAAGCCGATGCAGGCGTAATTGAAAAGCTTCAGGGCGGCTGCCCACTCCATCAGCGCGAGATGCCGCGCCGAGTATTCGAGCAGCATTGCCTCGTGGATCATGGTGAGTTCGAGGTGTGTCGCCGGGTTGTCCACTGGAATGCGGGCATTCTCTGCGAGCAGCACCATGGTGAAAGCGACGGCCGTGAACGCCAGGCTCGGATACAGGGCGAGGGGCTGAATTACGAGCCGTTCCGCGATCAACGGCAGGGCCGTGGTCGCGGACAGCAGCGATGCAACGAAGATGACCATCAGCAATGCCGGCTCGGCGAGGAAGCCGATCATCATGTCCCGTCGCGCCCCGAGCGTGCCGAACGCAGTGCCGATGTCCATTGCTGCAAGCGACATGAAGACACGCGCGATTGCGAAGAGACCCACCAGCGCGATCGCGTCGGCCGCGGAACGGAAGGGCAGGCCCGTACCCATCGAGGGAATGACCGCTGCTGCGGCAACCATCGCGCCGAACACGACGTACGGCGCGAGGCGGAACAGCGGCGACGCGCTCTCCGCGATCACGGCGTCCTTGTGGAACAGCTTGCGAATACCGTGGTACGGGAGCAGCAGGCTCGGTGCTCGCCGGTTCTGCAGCCAGGCACGACACGCGTTGACCCAGCCGAGGAACAGCGGGGCGAGGACCAGTGCCGCTAGCACTTCCAGAAACTGGGTGAGCCAGGCCACTGCGCTCACAGCATCACCGCGAGCAGCACCACCAGGGTGATGAAGCTGTACGTCAGGTAGACCGAGATGCGGCCTTGCTGCAACCAGGCCACGGATTTTGCAGCCCGGGAGAGCAGGGCCGCGATCGGGAGGTAGACGCCTTTCCAGAACCGGTCGCTGACCTTGACGCGATAGCGTGGCGCGTGGTCGAGCGGCGAGGGCAGGTCACGCTCCATGTCGAAGAACGAGACGAAGATGTGCCGGATCGGCTGACCGAACCCCTCGGCCGTGTCCTGCATGCGCGGATCGAGCCGGCCGAAGCCACAATCCCAGGTCGGGACCCGGCGCACCGGTCGACGGTACACGACGCGCACGATCAGGAAGGTTGCCGCGATCACAGCCACGATGACCGCCAACAGGACCAGGGGTGCGTACGACACGTCCCGTTCGGTCAACGGCGCCAGCATCCACCACGACTGACCCGCAAGATTCGGTGCTGCACCCAGCAGTTGCTCGGTGGCGGCACCAAGCGCGTGAATCACCTGGTTGGGCAGGAGTCCAAGCAGCACGCACCCGATAGCCAGCCAGACGAGACCCGCCTTCTCGAATCCATCCACGTCGTGCGCAACGGCCAGCGAGGATTCGCGGGGTTGCCCCAGGAAGACGATGCCGAAGAACTTGACCATGACATAGCCGGCGAGTGCAGCCGCGAGCGCCACGATGGCCGCGCCCAGCGGCAGCAGCATGTTCACGAACGGTTGCGGCACTTCGTGGGAAAACAGGAACGTCTGCAGCAGCAGCCACTCGGACACGAACCCGTTCAGCGGCGGCAGGCCGGCGATTGCGAGGACGCCCACCAGCGTCAGCCAGGCAGCCCATGGCATTCGGTGAATGAGCCCGCCGAGCCGGCCGAGATTCCGCTCGCCGGTGGCGTGCAGGACCGCCCCGGTGCCGAGGAACAGCAGGCTCTTCATGAACGCGTGATTGATGGAGTGATACAGCACCGCGATCAGCGCGAGCGCCGCGAGTTCGGTCATGCCTACGCCATGAAAAACGATGGCCAGTCCGATGCCGGTGAACAGCACGCCGATGTTTTCGACCGACGAATAGGCGAGCAGGCGCTTCATGTCTGTCTGCACCGCGGCGAAGACCACGCCATATATCGCCGTCGCCAATCCCAGCGCGAGCGGGACCAGGCCCCACCACCACAGCGGGTCTCCGATCAGGTCGAACGTCACCCGCAACACGCCGTAGACAGCTGTCTTCAGCATCACGCCGCTCATGAGCGCCGACACGGGCGAAGGTGCGGCCGGGTGTGCCTCCGGGAGCCAGACGTGCAGTGGCAGCAGCCCGGCCTTGGCGCCGAATCCGAACAGCGCGAGCAGGAAGGCGGCGGTTGCCCAGGGAGTCGACAGCGTGCTCTGACGCATGGCATCGAACGAGAACAACCACGTGCCACCCTGCAGGATGCCGAAGCTCAGCAGGATGGCAATCGCACCGACGTGCGCCATGAGCAGATACAGGAATCCTGCGCTGCGAATCTCCGGGATGCCGTGCTGGGCGGTCACCAGGAAATAGGACGTCAGGGCCATCGTCTCCCACGCGACCATGAACGCGTAGGCGTCGTCGGCGACCAGCACGAACCCCATGCTGGCGAGAAAAAGGTGGTACTGGAGTCCCATCACTCCGGGTGCGGTTCCCTCACCCTTGCGGAAATAACCAGCCGCGAACAACGACACACCGGCAGATGCGCTGCCAAGGAGTGCGAGGAACACGCGCGAAAGATTGTCCAGCCGCGCGTGCATGGGCAGATCCGGCAAGCCGATATACAGGGTGGCGTGCTCTACCGGTTCGGTGAGGCTGAGGGCAGCCACGATCGCGAGACCGACACCAATGATCGCGCCAAGGGGAAACAACACTCGGCCGACCAGCGCGACGCTGTGGGGCCGCAGCAGTCCGACAGCGCCCACCACCGCCCAGCACGCGAGCAGCGCCAGGGAAATGGTCAGGGGCGAGTCGATCGAGGCCATGTCGCCATTCTACCCAAATGTAAATTGCATTATAATCATAGGCCCATGCCCTGGGCACCGTGAGGAATTCGCTTGCCACTCGAGGACCGCACCGCCCGCCTGACCGTGCTGATCGACCCGCGCAAGAAGGCGTTGTTCGAGCGCATCTGCGCGGAGCAGGACACCACGCCCTCACAGGTCGTCAGACAGCTGATCCGGCGCTACATCGAAGACCAGACGGGAACGCCGTGGACGCCTGCAGAGTCGGGCGCGTTCGAGCGGCCCGGAAAGACGCGTTGATGACCCGTCAATCCAAACGCTTGCCGCAGCGACATTGCATGACGCGATTGAACGTGGCCTCGTCGCAGCAGGACGGTTGGGGATCGATGAGCCAGAAAAATGAGGAGTTGCTGTCGCTGGGCGGGCTCACGATCGACCCTGGCACGCTGGTGCGGGTACTGGAACCGACGGCTGCCGCGTCGGCTGTGCTGTGCCAGCGACTGATGGCGGGCACCTATGACAAGCCCTTCCTGGTCGAAGACGGCAAGCATCGCGCGATGTGCTTTACGATCGATGGCAGCGTCCAGAGCGAAATGCGGATCGACGATCCCGACGCACTCGTGAACGACTACACGCGCAAAATGATGGCGTTCCTGCTGTTCTGTCCGGAGCCACGACGCATCCTCATGATTGGGCTCGGTGGCGGTTCGCTGGTCAAATTCTGCAGTCGCCACCTGCCGTCGACGCACGTCACGGTCGTCGAGATCGATGCGGACGTCATCGCACTGCGGTCGCATTTCAGGATTCCCCCGGATGGCACCGACCTGCGTGTCATCCACGGCGACGGTGCCCGCTATGTCGCAGACCTGGTCGACTCCGCGGAATTCCCGGACGTGCTGCTCGTCGATGCCTACGATCGCAATGGAATATCACGATCAATCGCAGAACCTGAGTTCATCGAGAACTCCCGCCGCATACTCGGTGCCGGCGGGGTCTTCGTGATGAACCTCGCCGCCCATGAGTCGGACAGCGCGATGCACGTGGAGAGAATTCGCAAGGTATTCGGCGACCCCGTCATTCCGGTGACCGTCGGGTGGGGCGGCAACATGGTCGTCTTCGCGGGGCCCGCCTTGCGCGACCGACGGCGACTGGAGACCGCTGCAGAGAACGCCCGTCGCGTCGAGCGGACCCTCGATCTCGACTTCCGGATCCTGCCGGGGCTGGTGCGGCAGCATCTGCAGCAGGCGCAGCACGAGCCAGCGCAGCTTGATCCGGCACAGCAAGCTTCCATCGGTTCCGGAAGCCCACGACCGCTGGAATGGACATGACTCGCATCGCACCGTTCGCCCAGCGCCTGCTGCTGCCTCGCTCATGGCGTGCGCTTGGTGTCCTGTCGGGCGCGGCGCTTCTGCTCCACGGTTGCAGCGGCCCGCCCCTTGATCCATGGCACACCGCGACGCTGACGGAGGAGTATCGGGCGGCGAAGGCTGACGAGATTCGCACCTTCGAAGACTACCTCCGGTTGGAAGACCGGTTGTTCGCGCAACTCGAATCGAAAGTGTACGAGCGCACCGAGACCGGGCCTGGCACGGCGCTCATGCGCTACAGCAAGGGCAGTGCCAGCGACCCGCGGGCTCGCGAACCCAACTGGAACCGCAGCTTCGAATTTCCTGCCGCAGCACCGGTCGGTGGCGTGCTGCTGTTGCACGGGATGTCGGACTCGCCGTACAGCCTGCGGGCGCTGGGCGAGGAACTGAACCGGCGAAGCTATTGGGTCGTCGGCCTGCGTCTTCCTGGCCACGGCACCGCGCCATCGGGACTGCTCGATGTCCGCTGGGAGGACATGGCCGCCGCCGTGCAACTGGCCGCGGAGCATCTCGCACAGAAGGTCGGGACGCGGCCGATCCACATCGTCGGTTATTCGACCGGTGCGCCGCTCGCCCTGGACTTCACGCTCAATGAGCTCGACGGCCGGACCGGGTCCGTGCCTGCCAGCCTGGTCCTGGTGTCACCGGCCATTGGCATCAACGCGGCCGCCGCTGCCGCCGGTTGGAAGCGCCGGTTGTCCGTGCTGCCCGGACTGGGCAACCTGGCGTGGCTCAACATCGAGCCGGAGTTCGACCCCTACAAGTACAACTCCTTCACGACCAATGCGGGCGAACAAGTGCATCGCCTGACGCGATCCGTGTCCAGGCGCATCGCGAGCCTGGCACGGTCGCAGCAGGCCGGCGCATTGCCGCCGATCCTGGTGTTCAAATCGAACGCGGACTCGACGGTGTCGACCGACGCCGTGGTCACGCGACTGCTTGGTCTCCTCGATCCCCACCGGCACGAACTCGTGCTGTTCGATGTCAACCGCGAAGCCGCCAAGTCCATGCTGCTGGTTTCCGACCAGCGGGCGTTGACCAATCGAGTGATGGGCGACAACCGGCTGCCGTTCGCCGTGACGCTGGTTACCAACGGGAACGAGGAGAGTGCCACGGTCGTTGCCCGCCACCAGGCGCCGTTCTCAGCCGAGGTGTCGCACTCAGAATCGTTGAACATGGCGTGGCCAGCCGGCACGATTTCCTTGTCGCACGTGGCGCTGCCGATCCCGCCCGACGACCCGTTGTACGGTCAGCGGCCGCCCGGCAACCAGGACGTGCTCTTCCTCGGCCAGATGGCGATCCAGGGCGAGCGCGGCACGCTGATGCTGCCCGCCGAATGGCTGCTGCGCCTGCGGCACAACCCGTTTTATGGCTACCTCGACGCACGGACGCTGGCGTGGATCGACAGCGCCGGTGGGCATCACAACGACCGAGCGGAGTCGTCAGCGCCCACAGGGCAGGGCGCCGACCCATCTCATTGAACGGTTCGCGTCTCGATAACCAGGTCGAGCACGAAGTGTTCCGTCGGTGCACCGCCCGCGGCCCCGGCCTGTTCGAAACGCTTGACCCGCACCACGTGCTGCTCGCCTGCGACGGGCGCGTAGCCTTCGATGCCCTCGGGCAGCGCGCGCCACTCGCCCGGCGTTCCGCTCGCGAGGCCTTGCTCGTCGAAGCGGCGGTCGCGCACCATCAGGCACGGCCGTGCCGACGGAGCCGGCGCCACACACGGTTCCGGCGACACTTCGAGGAATGCGCGCGTGCCGGGTCCTCCGAACCGGGTTTCCGGCGTGGGCGTGCCGCCGAAGGTCAGGGTGGTGCCGTCGGCTGATGCCAGCCGCAGCTGCGGCGCACCGGCCTCACCCTCGATCGCAACCTGCAGAGTGCCGGTCAGGAACCTGGCGAATGCGGCATCGGCGTCTGCCAGCGGAGGTGGGCAGGCCATCATCGTCGACATACCCTGCCCGACCTGCATCTGCGCGGCGTCGGGCAGCTGGTAGGCGGCGCTCAGCCGATTGCAGCCGCCGGTGACGTTCAGCCGGCCGTCCGCGAACTGGACACCCAGCGGCTTGTCCGGTGTCGGGAAGAACGCAGCGATCGACTGGCCCGCGCCGTCGGTCGCCGACTTGAGCTGCCAGGAATTGGCGACCAGGGTCGAAGCAGTATCAGGCGTGGGCACGGCAGCGGTGGGTTCGGCGGGCGCTGACGCAACGGCCGGCGTCGTGGCAGCCTCCGGTCCCGGTGACTCGGGCGGCGTGCTGCGGGCGCAGCCGGCTATGCACAGCGCGGTGACGGCGAGAGCAAGACGATAAGGGCGATGCAGTGACATGGGCGTACTCCACTTTCAAGGGTTCATTCCCGGCACGGACTCACGAATGTGCTGCGAGAATTCCACGACGTCGTCGGCAGCGTTCACGGCGGGGTCGACCCGCGAGCGCCGACGCAGTTCCGTGAACGGGAAGGTCGCGTCCAGCAGCCGCACGTCATAGAAATACCGGTCGACCCAGCCGTTGAGGTAGTGCCGAAAATCGAAGTCGCCACTGCGGCCGACCAGGTTCGCGTAGCGCACGATGTTGATCGTGCAGCTGTTGCTCAGCAGATGGTAGAACTCCGGACGATCGGCCAGCTCATTGATGCGCTCGAGGTAGACCTGCAATAGCTTGCGCGCGCTTGCCGCGGGCAACCGCAGGCGATAGACGTACACGTCTTCGTTGCGGAAATTCGTGCGGACGCCGACGATGTCGCGCTCTTCGCCCACCACGTAGATCAGCTCGTATTTCTTGAAGAGCGAGGCGAGCGGGTCAAATCCGTCGTGCACCTCCGGCCGCGTTTCGATGGAGACATTGAGCGGGGGCGCGTTGTCGAAGATGAAACTCACGAACGTG
>Ga0105090_10002378_pt1 | contig 10490 bp, 8 predicted proteins | sample PPLLak3March2015_FD_79110 | JGI IMG/M metagenome (GOLD analysis project Ga0105090, IMG submission 79110) | Freshwater sediment microbial communities from Prairie Pothole Lake near Jamestown, North Dakota, USA - PPLs Lake P7 Core (1) Depth... | ecosystem: Environmental > Aquatic > Freshwater >... | reverse complement strand
CCGCCCGACCCGATCGCCGTCGTCGACTGGATGATGTTCCAGCCCGCGCCGAGCGGGTCGCTCTCCGGATCGAACAGCGTGAGGATCCGCTGCCGCTGATAGTCATGCAGCATCACCCAGAGCCCGGGCGCTGCCACCGCGAACGCGCCCACTGCGCCGACCATCCAGCGCCAGTGCAGGCCGGCCAGCACGATGACCGCGAAACCGGCGCCGGCCACCAGGATCGCGGTGCCGAGGTCGGGCTGGACCAGGACGAGTCCGGCCGGCACGGCCATGATCAGCGCGGCGACGCAGAGATCCCGAAACCGCGGCGGCAACGGCCGATCGTGCAGATACCAAGCCACCATCATGGGCACCAGCACCTTCATGATCTCGGACGGCTGAAAGCGCGGCAGTCCCGGCAGGTCGAGCCAGCGCTGCGCGCCCTTGGCAGTGACGCCGAACAGGAGCACCAGCACCAGCAGGGCGAGCCCCGCCGCGTAGGCGAACGGCGTCCAGAGCAGGTAATAGCGCAACGGCAACTGTGCCGCGATGACGAGGGCCACCAGCCCGATCGCAAGTCGTGTCATCTGCTTGGTGACCATCCCGAAGTCCCGGTCGGCGGCGCTGTACAGCACCACGAGACCTGCGGCCATGATCACCAGCAGTCCGAGCAGCATGAGCGGATCCAGGTGGATCTGCCGCAATCGCGCGCCGGCCGAATGCGCGCCCGGGTGCGGGAGCGTACGGACGAAGTCGCGACCGGTCATCGCGCCACGACCTGCGGCTGCAGGTAGGCGTCGATGACCTGGCGAACCACGGGAGCCGCAACGGTGCTGCCGCCGCCGCCATTCTCGACCAGCACCGCCATCACGATCTGAGGATCGTCAGCCGGCGCGAAACCGATGAACCAGGCGTGCTTGCGCTGGTACTCGCTGAGCAGTCTCTCGTCGTAGGTCTCGCCCTGGCGGATCTCGACGACCTGCGCGGTCCCGGACTTTCCGGCCATCCGGTAGGCGATGTTCTGGCCGATGTGCGGGAATGCGGTCCCGCTCTGCCGATAGCCAAGGTTGCCGCGATGCACGACGTCCTCCATCGCATCGACGATCCGCTCCCAATCGTCCGGGCTGAGACCCTGCACGTCCGCAACGGCCGGTGGGGGGTCGATCTCCAGCACTGGCTGGTCGCTCGACAGCAACAGCCGCGGCCGCACGAAGCGGCCCCGGTTGGCGATCACCATCGTTGCCGTAGCGAGTTGCAGCGGCGTGACCAGCATGTCCCCCTGCCCGATACCCATGTTGACGCTGTCGCCCGGATACCAGGGCTCGCCCTTGACGCCCCGCTTCCATACCCGGGTCGGCAGCACGCCGGCGCTCGCCTCGGGAACATCGAGCGCGGTCCGTTGGCCGAAACCGAATTGACCGATGAAGCCGGACATCCGGTCGATGTCCATGCGGCTCGCGAGATCATAGAAATAGATGTTTGACGACCGGTAGATGGCGCGGTGCAGATCGACCACGCCCTGGCCGCCGGAATTGCCGCGCGTCCAGCTCCAGTCACGGTAGACGCGGCTCTGCCCCTTCAGGCGGAACGCACCGTTGTCGACGATCTGCTGCTCCCAGGTCGTGGCCCCGGTGGCGATACCGGCGAGCCCGACGAACGGCTTGAAGGTGGATCCCGGCGCGTACTGCCCGTTGATCGCCCGATTGAACATCGGCCGGTCGCGGTCGCCGGTCAGGGCACGATAATCGGCCGACGAGATGCCCGTGATGAACAGGTTGGGATCGTAGGTCGGCTGGCTGATCAGCGCCAGGATGCCACCCGACCGCGGGTCCAGCGCGATCACCGCGCCGCGACGGTCGCCGAGCGCCTCCGCTGCGGCCCGCTGAAGCCGGCTGTCGAGATGCAAGGTGACGTTCTGTCCGGCAATCGGCGGGCTGATGTCCAGCACCTGGCGAATCCGGCCGTGCGCGTCGATCTCCACCTTCTGGTGCCCGACCTCGCCGTGCAGGGTGCGCTCGTAGAACCGTTCCGCGCCGCGCTTGCCCACGAACCGCGTGGCGCTGTAATTGACCGGGTCGAGACGCTGCAGATCGGCCTCGTCGACGCGACCCATGGCGCCGAGCGCATGGGCGAATTCCGGCCCGAACGGATAGTGGCGCAGCAGCTGCGTCGAGATCTCGACCCCGGGCAGCCGATGGCGGTGTACCGCCAACCGGGCGATTTCTTCTTCCTCGAGGATCTGTTTGAGCACCACCGGCTCGAACGGGCGCCGGGCGCGGCTCGCGCGGGTCCGGAACGCGTCGACTTCCTCGTCCGAAAGGGCGAGCAGCTGGCGCAGTTCGACGAGCAGCGCATCGAGGTCCTCGACCCGCTCGCGCACGATGTTGAGCGCGGACACAGGGCGGTTGCTGGCCAGGAGCACGCCGTTGCGATCGAAAATGAGACCCCGGGCGGGCGCCAGCGGCTGCAGCTGAATGCGGTTCTTTTCCGAGCGGGTGCTGTAGGTCTCGTGCTCCCAGACCTGTAATTGCACCATGCGCAGCACCAATCCGCCGATCAGCAGCATGGCGAGCACGAACAGCGTCGCCGCCCGGATCACGAAGATTCGGCGTTCGAGCTGGGTATCCCTGAAGGCGAGCGAGGCGGCCATGTCAGGCGCGATGATACGGATGACCGGAATGCAAGGTCCAGGCCCGGTACAGTTGCTCGGCCAGCATGACCCGCACCAGGCCATGCGGAAACGTCAGCGCGGACAGCGAGAGCCGCTCGTCTGCGCGCTCGAGGCACACGGGGTCGAGACCATCAGGACCGCCGATCAGGAAGGCCACGTCGCGACCCTGCATCTGCCAGCCCTCGAGCCGGTCCGCCAGTCCCGCGGTCGCAATCACCCTGCCTTCGATGTCGAGCGCGACCACCCAGTCCCGCGGCGCCAGCTGCTCGAGGATACCTTCGCCTTCCTGGCGGCGCGCCCGCTCGACCGGCAGTTGCTTGCGCGAAGCGACGGGGATCTCGGTGAGTTTGAGAGCATATTCCCGCGGGAGTCGCCGAACGTAATCCGCGAACCCCGCAGTCACCCACTCCGGGGGGCGTTGCCCGACGGCGATGATCCGGAATTTCACCCGCCCGCTTCGACGGCGACCCGCCTGGTCGCACCTGCAGGGGCTTCGCTCCAGAGTCGTTCGAGATCGTAGAAAGCACGCGGCTCGCTCTGCATCACGTGCACCAGCACGTCACCGAGGTCGACCAGCACCCACTCGTTGGTTTCCAGGCCTTCGACGCCGATCGGCTTGTTGCCGGCAGCGCTTGCCGCTGCGACGACCGAATCGACGAGCGCCTTGACGTGGCGGTTCGACGTGCCGCTCGCGATCACCATGATGTCGGCAATACTGGTCAGCTGGCGGACGTCCAAGGCGAGAATCTTCTGCCCCTTCCGATCTTCCAGTGCTTCGGTGACTAGATCACGCAATGCTTCCGGGGTCACTCGCCACTCCGTACAAATGATGCTGGTTAATATAGGTGCGGACCGCCGCCGGTAGCAAACCGTCAGTCGGCGCCCCCGCCGCCAGCGCCGCGCGCGCAGCGGTCGCCGAAACGGCCCGCATGGGCACGTCGAGATAAAGGATCTTCCCCGCCGCACCCTCCGGCACGCCCGGCACCCGGCGCTCGTCCGACAGGACGGCCAGCGGACCTGCCAGCAACAGCGGCACCCCCGGTCGGCGCAGCACCACGAGATGAGCGAGATCCAGCACTTCCTGCCAGCGGTGCCACTCGGGCAGCCCCCGGAAAGCATCGCTCCCGATCACCCAGAATAACGGCTCCTCGGGCATTTCGCTGCGGATCTCCTCGAGCGTCTCCACCGTGTAGGACGGTCGGGCAAGCCGCCGCGCACGCCGCACCTCCCGGTCATCGGGGACCAACCGAGGATCCCTGGCGCACGCGATTTCCAGCATCCGCCAGCGATGTTCGACAGCCGCAGCCGGCGCCTCCCGGTGACCGGGAAACGCCGAGAGCAGCAGATGGATCCGGCTGCAACCGAGCGCACCGCAGACACTGCGCGCCGCATGCAGATGGCCCAGATGAACCGGGTCGAACGTGCCGCCAAACAGGCAGATCAACGGTGCCTGATCTCGCCGTTGCCGAATACGACGTACTTCTGCGTCGTGAGGCCCTCGAGCCCCACCGGGCCGCGCGCGTGCAGCTTGTCGGTCGAGATGCCGATCTCGGCACCGAGCCCGTACTCGAAACCATCGGCGAACTGCGTGGACGCATTCACCATCACGGAAGCCGAATCGACCTCGGCCAGAAATCGCCGTGCCCGACCATAGTCGCGGGTGACGATCGCATCGGTGTGTTGCGAGCCGTAGGTATTGATGTGCACGATCGCCTCATCCAGACCGTCGACGACCCGGACGGCCAGAATCGGGCCCAGATACTCCTCGCGCCAGTCAGCATCGGTAGCGGGCACGGCGGTCGGGACCAGCGCGCGCACCCGCTCGCAACCGCGCAACTCGACACCGGCAGCGGCGTAGCCCTGGGCGAGCCGCGGCAACATCCGCGCGGCAACGGGCGCCGCCACCAGCAGCGTTTCCAGCGCATTGCAGACCGCGTACTTCTCGGTCTTGGAATTGATCGCGATGGCGACCGCCATGTCTTCGTCGGCATCCGCATCGATATAGACGTGGCACACGCCATCGAGATGCTTGATGACCGGGATCGTGGACTCGCGGCTGATCCGCTCGATGAGGCCCTTGCCGCCGCGGGGCACGATCACGTCGACGAACTCGTTGAGACGCAGCAGCGCGCCGACCGCGGCCCGGTCGGTGGTGTTGACGAGCTGCACTGCCTTCGCCGGCAGGCCGGCCGCCGCGAGGCTGGTTTCGATGATCCCGGCAATCGCCTGATTGGACCGGAACGCCTCGGATCCGCCGCGCAGAATGCAGGCATTGCCGGCCTTCAGGCAGAGGCTGGCCGCTTCGACCGTCACGTTGGGCCGCGACTCGTAGATGATCCCGATGACGCCGAGCGGGACCCGCATCCGGCCCACCTGGATGCCGGTCGGGCGGTAGACGAGATCGGTGACCTCGCCGACGGGATCCGGCAGCTTGTCGACCTGGTGCAGCCCTTCGATCATGCGGTCGATAGCGCCGTCGTCCAGCACCAGCCGGTCGATCAGCGGCTGATCGAGGTGGTTGCCGCGCGCGGCCTCGAGATCCCCTGCGTTCGCGTCGAGCAGCATCTGCCGGTGCCGCTCGAGCCCGGCTGCCATCTCGAGCAGCGCGCGCGACTTGACCGCGGTGCCGGCTGCCACCACCCGGCGCGATGCCAGGCGCGCGTCGGCCCCCACCTGGAGCATATAGGCCTCGAGCGTCTGAGTGTCCATCGCCGTCATGTGTCTTGTGTTCGCTTCACTGTTCGGGATTGCGGGCCGGGGAGTCTCGCGCGGTGCAGGTGCACGGACCAGCAGGAGGACGATTATACGTCAGCCGCGCAGCTTATCGACCAGCCGGCTCAGTTCCTGCAACCGTTCCCGGGGCCACTGCAGCTTCAGCAGGCTCTGCTTGATCTCGGGCTCGATGGGCAGCAACTCGGCCAACCGCCAGCCGACCGAGCGCGCGTCATCGAATTCGATCTCCAGCCCGAGCTTCTGGACCATCGGGTGACGGATCAGTTCCCGGAGGATGTCGACCAGGTCCTGGTACTCACCGGCCATCGGCACCATCGGCTCGTCGGCGAGGATCTCGACCTCGCCGATGAGCAGGTGATCGGGCTGCTCGCGCACGGTCCGGACCCGGAATTTCCTGACGCCCCGGATGACGATGCCGAGCCGGCCATTGGACAGCTGGTTGAAGTCGACGATCTCCGCCTCGGTGCCGACATCGAAAATTTCGGGCTGGGTCTCGTTCCTGCGCAACCGCGCATCCGCGCCGCGCCGAATCAGGACAACGCCGAACCGCGCGCCGTCGCGCATGCAGCGCACCACCATGTCGAGATAGCGCGGCTCGAAAATCTGCAGCGGCAGCCGCCCACCCGGAAACAGCACGGGGTGCAGCGGAAAGAGAGGGATCTCCAGGGTTTCAGACATGCGGCAACCTTAGCACGAGGGGTCGTCCGGCAGCACGCATGCTCCCGGCTACCTGCGGCACTGCTACGGCATTGCCGCCCGGCGCAAAGATTACCGGGGCGACGACATCAGGTGGCCGATTCCCGGCTAGACTACGCGCCATGGAATGGCCGCAGATCATCATCCTCGCCCTCATCCAGGGCCTCACCGAGTTCCTCCCGATCTCGAGTTCGGCGCACCTCATCCTGCCGGCGCAGTTGACCGACTGGCCGGACCAGGGGCTCGCGTTCGACGTCGCCGTGCACCTGGGCACGCTGACGGCCGTGCTCGCCTACTTCCGTCGGGACGTCGCGGGATTCGTCTCCGGCGGCTGGACGCTCGTCGCCCACCGCCGCCTCGATCCCCACGCGGACCTGCTGCTGAAGATAATTTTCGCCACGTTGCCGATCGTGATCCTGGGGTTCGTGCTCAAGGACTGGGTCGAGTCGGATCTGCGCAGCGTGCCCATCATCGCCTTCGCGAGCATCGGCTTCGGCGTGCTGCTCTGGTACGCCGACCGCCACCATGGCGACCGCGCAACGGTCACCTGGCAGGATGCGCTGGTGATCGGCCTCATGCAGACACTCGCGCTGGTGCCCGGGACTTCGCGCTCCGGCATCACGATCACCGCCGCATTGCTCCTGGGGATGTCGCGCACGGCGGGCGCCAGGTTCTCGATGCTGCTCTCGATCCCGACGATTGCCGGCGCCGGCATGCTGCTGATCCGGGACGTGCTGGCCGAAGGATTGCCCGACCGATGGATTCCGCTGGTCGCGGGCGGCGCCATCGCCGCACTATCCGCCTACGCGTGCATCCGCACGTTCATCGCTCTCATCGATCGAACCGGCATGACGCCCTATGTGATCTACCGGATCGTCCTCGGACTGGTATTGCTCTGGCTGTGGTACGGTCTGTGGCAGTGACCCTGCGCTGATCCTCGCCGCGAGCGGCACTGAGCCGCCCGCCACGAAGCGCCGCCGGTCAGAACGGGATGTCGTCGTCGAACACCGGATCTTCTTCCGCGAGGGTCGGACGGTTGTCGGCGCGATTATCCGGCCGGCCCTCCGGCCGCCCCTCGCCCTGCCGTCGCGGTTCGAATCCGGTCGGCGCATCGCCGCCCATACCGCCCCGGCCATCGAGCATCTGCAACTCGCGGGCCATGATCTCGGTCTTGAAGCGCTTCTGGCCGTCCTGCTCCCAGCTCGAGGTCCGCAGACTGCCCTCGATGTAGACCTTGGAGCCCTTCTTCAGATACTCGCCGGCAATCTCCGCCAGGCGGCCGAAGCAGACGACGTTGTGCCACTCGGTCCGCTCCTGCATGTCGCCGGAGGTCTTGTCCCGCCAGTTCTCGGAGGTGGCGACGCTGAAGTTGGTCACCGGGCCCCCTCCCTGGGCGTAGCGGGTCTCCGGGTCCCGGCCAAGATTGCCGATCAGAATGACTTTGTTGATTCCTCGCGCCATGATTTTTCTCTGTCAGTCCCGCTTCCCGATGCCCGCCAGTCTATCCGATTCGACCGCCCAAACCCATCCGATCCGCCGCTCCGCGCGTAGGCCGGACGCTGCTCGTGCCGTCCGCCCCGAACCCTTCCGGCAGGGGGACGGGCGATTCCACGGACGCGCGCTTGCCACACCCCGGGTATCGGGCTATGTTCCCGGCCTTCCGATCGCAGGCGACATTCTTGGACAAGATCAGCGTTCGGGGCGCCCGAACCCACAATCTCCGCAACATCAACCTCGACATTCCACGCGACAAGCTCGTGGTTATCACCGGCCTGTCGGGGTCGGGGAAGTCCTCGCTCGCCTTCGACACCCTCTATGCCGAGGGCCAGCGGCGCTATGTAGAGTCGCTGTCCGCCTACGCGCGGCAATTCCTGTCCATGATGGAGAAGCCCGATGTCGACCACATCGAGGGGCTGTCGCCGGCCATCTCGATCGAACAGAAATCTACCTCGCACAACCCCCGCTCGACCGTCGGTACGATCACCGAGATCTACGACTACCTGCGGCTCCTGTATGCACGAGTCGGCGAACCCCGTTGCCCGACCCACGGCGTAGCGCTCGACGCCCAGACCGTGAGCCAGATGGTCGACCAGGTGCTGGCGCTGCCTGAGGGCAAACGCATCATGGTGCTCGCACCGGTGGTGAGCGAACGCAAGGGCGAGCACCTGCACGTCTTCAAGGAACTGCTGGGTAACGGTTTCATCCGCGCGCGGATCGACGGTATCGTCATCGACCTCGACACGCCCCCGGATCTCGACAAGAACAAGAAGCACTCCGTCGAGGCGGTCGTCGACCGCCTGCGCGTGAGCCCCGACATCAAGCAGCGGCTCGCGGAGAGCTTCGAAACGGCGATCGGCCTGGGAGACGGCGTCGCCCGCGTGATCGACATGGACGAGCCGGCCGCCCAGGAACTCATCTTCTCGGCGCGATTCGCTTGCCCACATTGCGGCTACAGCATTACCGAGCTCGAGCCGCGCATGTTCTCGTTCAACAATCCCGCAGGCGCCTGTGGCGATTGCGACGGACTCGGGGTGCGGCAGTTCTTCGACCCTGACCTCGTCGTCCAGGACGAGGACCTCACTCTCGCCGAAGGCGCCATCCGCGGCTGGGACCGGCGCAACGTCTACTATTTCCACATGCTGTCGTCGCTCGCCACGCACTACGGGTTCGACGTCGAGACGCCGTTCAAGGATCTCAAGAAGAAGCACCGCGATGCGATCCTGCTCGGCAGCGGCCGCGACCGGATCAACTTCAGCTATGCCAACGACCGCGGGGACGTCGTCCAGCGGACCCACCGGTTCGAAGGCGTGCTGCCGAACATGGAGCGCCGCTACCGGGAAACGGACTCCAGCATGGTGCGGGAGAACCTGCAGAAGTTCCTTCGGGTGCGCGCCTGCCCGACCTGTCAGGGCACCCGGCTGCGCGAGGCTTCGCGCCACGTGTTCATTGGCAAGGTCGACCTGCCGGGCATCACGTCCCGCTCGGTCGAGGACGCACTCGGCTACTTCGATACGCTGAAGCTGACCGGTCGCCGCGGCGAGATCGCCGACAAGATCCTCAAGGAAATTCGCGCCCGCCTGCGTTTTCTGGTGGATGTCGGACTCAACTACCTGACCCTCGACCGCAGCGCCGATACGCTGTCCGGTGGCGAGGCGCAGCGCATCCGCCTCGCCAGCCAGATCGGCGCGGGCCTGGTCGGAGTGATGTACATTCTCGACGAACCCTCCATCGGACTGCATCAGCGCGACAACGAGCGGCTGCTCCGGACGCTGAACCACCTGCGGGATCTGGGGAATTCGGTGCTGGTCGTTGAACACGACGAAGAAGCAATCCGCATGGCCGATTACATCATCGATATCGGGCCCGGCGCCGGTGTGCACGGCGGCCAGGTCGTGGCCTGCGGATCGCTGGAGGACATCCTCAACTCCAAGCACTCGATCACCGGCCAGTACCTGTCCGGCCGCCGCTCGATCGAAGTGCCGAAGCGGCGGACTCCGCGCGGCAAGGACTCCATCCGGCTCATCGGGGCGAGCGGCAACAACCTGCAGAACGTCACGGTCGAGATTCCGTGCGGACTCCTCACCTGCGTCACCGGCGTCTCGGGTTCCGGAAAGTCGACCCTGATCAATCACACGCTGTTCCCGGTCAGCGCGACCGCGCTCAACAAGGCCACGACCCTGACGGCGGCGCCGCACGAGGACATTCGCGGACTCGAGCACCTGGACAAGGTCGTCGACATCGACCAGAGCCCGATCGGGCGCACGCCGCGCTCCAACCCGGCCACCTACACCGGACTGTTCACGCCGATCCGCGAACTCTTCGCGCAGACCCAGGAAGCACGCGCCCGCGGTTATCAGCCCGGCCGGTTCAGTTTCAACGTCAAGGGCGGACGCTGCGAGGCCTGCCAGGGTGACGGGGTGATCAAGGTCGAGATGCACTTTCTCCCCGACATCTACGTGCCCTGCGACGTGTGCAGGGGCAAGCGCTACAACCGGGAGACGCTGGACGTCCGCTACAAGGGCAAGAACATCACTGAAGTGCTGGAGATGACCGTCGAGGACGCACGGGCCTTTTTCGATGCAGTACCGATGCTCTCCCGCAAGCTCCAGACGCTCATGGACGTCGGGCTCTCCTACATACGGCTGGGCCAGAGCGCGACGACGCTTTCCGGAGGCGAGGCGCAGCGGGTCAAGCTGTCACGGGAACTCTCCAAGCGGGATACCGGGCGGACCCTCTACATTCTCGACGAGCCCACCACCGGCCTGCACTTCCACGACATCGCGCAACTGCTAGCCGTGCTCCACCGATTGCGCGACCAGGGCAACACGATCGTCGTAATCGAGCACAACCTGGACGTCATCAAAACGTCGGACTGGGTCATTGATCTCGGGCCCGAAGGCGGATCGGG
>Ga0105090_10002374_pt1 | contig 10499 bp, 4 predicted proteins | sample PPLLak3March2015_FD_79110 | JGI IMG/M metagenome (GOLD analysis project Ga0105090, IMG submission 79110) | Freshwater sediment microbial communities from Prairie Pothole Lake near Jamestown, North Dakota, USA - PPLs Lake P7 Core (1) Depth... | ecosystem: Environmental > Aquatic > Freshwater >... | reverse complement strand
GTTGGCGGTACAACAAGAGATTTAACAATTCAAACATCCCTTACTGCTCAGAGAAATGCGTTCCCTCTTACAATCGTTGGTGATGTATCTGATATGGTTGTTAAGAACACAAACATCTATTACAAAGCTCAGGGTGTAAGCACATCAGGAAATCTATTCGTTAGTGCAGTTATGCTTAGGTCTAGAAATTATTTAACCGTTGATTGGTCACCACACAATATATTATTTGAAAATAATCATATTAGCTCAAACTTTGATGGTGTCGTTCAAAGTGCTCAAGGATATGGTTGTTATCAAACCGGAACTCCAAATGTTATAAATTATCCATATAACATTACTCTGAAAAATAATTTGATTGAAGGTAAGAGAAGAAGCATCGCACTTTATCGAGCAGGAAGTCACGATATTTTAGGTAATGATATAATACTCAATCAGAATATCGGCTTTAACATTTCCAACGAAGCTGTTTATGCTGTTGATGTTGATACAAATGCAGTTGTTAATATGGACAAAAATAAAATCTCTAAAGTATCTTCTTTAACAAATGCTGCTACATTTGGGAATACTGCGATTAGTATTGAATCATTTGGAACTTATAACATTGCAAATACAATGATTTACGGTTTTGAACTTACCGCCGCAAACCCTGTGGCTTTTGTTAGAGGAATCAAGAATGCCTCTGCATCTGCAACATTAAACTTGGCATTTAATTCAATTTATATGAATGATCTTGCTAGTATTGGAACAGGAACTGTTTCTTATCAGGGAATATTTATTACGAATGGGACAAATAATCTTGCCAATAATATTGTAATGAGTGCTGAAACAGACTTTGCTTCATATTGTATTTATAGAGAGTTGGCTCTAGGTACATTAGCATCAAATTACAATGATTTCTATCCTGTTAGCGCTACTAATGGCAATGTTGGATTTTTCAATACCACAGCAACACCAACATTGTTAAATTGGCAAACAGCTTCCAGTCAGGATCCGAATAGTCTAAGTGTCAATCCATTATTTGTATCTGCAACTGATCTACATTTATTGAATACGACCACTCCATTAATGGGTAAAGGGATGGCAATTCCTGGGGTAACTACTGACTTTGATGGTGAAACAAGAGACAGTATTCCTGAAATTGGCGCAGACGAATTCCCGGGAATCATTCCTGTTGAGTTAGTTTCATTCAATGCTTCACTAGACCGAAATAATGTTGTTTTAACTTGGCAAACAGCCACCGAATTAAACAGCAGCTATTTTGATGTTGAAAGAAAAGCTAAAGGTAGTGAATGGAATTCAATTGGACGTGTAACTGCAGCAGGCAATTCTACAAGAACAATCGATTACAGATTTGTTGATGAAAATGTTGAGGGAACAATTTCATTCTACAGGTTAAAACAAGTAGATCTTGACGGATCATTTACATATTCACAGGAAGTTGAAGTTAATACTGAAATACCAACAACGTTCAGTCTTAGCCAAAACTATCCCAACCCGTTTAACCCGACAACTAAGATAAATTACAGTGTTCCATTTGATTCAAGAGTAACCATTTCTGTTTATTCAATAACCGGTGAATTGGTAATGGAACTTGTAAATGATAATGTTTCAGCTGGATCTTATTCAGTTGATTTTGACGGAAGAAACCTTGCAAGCGGAATGTACATTTACAAAATGACTGCCGGTAACTTTACTCAAACTAACAAGATGATGTTGTTGAAGTAAGTCTGATAATTATAAACAATAACGTTATTCAACAAAAAAGCCTCAGATTCTTTCTGAGGCTTTTTCTATTATATACATAAACAAATCTTACTAACATATAAGATTATTTTAACAATATCATCTGCTTAGCTTTAACAAAATTTTCTGTTTGAATTCTATAAATATAAACACCGCTTGATAAATCTGAAGCTTTAAATGACGTTGTATAATGCCCGGCATTTAAATAATCATCTACTAAGATTGCAACTTCATTTCCAAGAATGTCATAAACCGTTAATTTTATTAATCCAGCCTGCGGAATTGAAAATGAAATACTTGTATTAGGATTAAATGGATTGGGATAATTTTGTAAAAGTTGATAGTCATCTGCAATAATATTTTGATTTATATCTTCTAAATTTACGGTAATGCTGTCTGACAAATAAAATGTATATGCTATGCCGCCTTTATTAAACCAAGATTGCGACAATGATGTTTTATTATAAATATAAGAGTAACCGTTTTGCTTTGCAGGGTCATGAACAATCGGTGTTCCGTTACTTGTAAATCCAGCAAGCATCATCAAATGACCTGTGTATAAAGGCGGTCCAACTGACATAGAGATTCTGCCTCCATTTGCTAAGACTTCTCTTGCTTCACTCCAGGTTCTATAACGAGTAACTGCCCCATCTAAACCATACTCGGATGCATTCTGAACAACTCTTGGCCAGATGCCAAACATTCCAAAATTGGTATCGTAATTATCTATTGCAAATTGGCGTGGATCAACATCAATATTATAACTTTTTAATATCATCGCAACTGATGTAGGTGAACAAATATCTCCACCGATACCGGGATCAACGCTATATTGATGAATAAAAGTTGTTGGAATAAAAACCGCTGATGGATTATCATTTACAATATCGGTGATATTTACTGAATTAGTTGTTTGATTATCACTAACAAAGAAACTTAGTTTATGCATTGTTGGTGATTCTATTGCTGCAGATGTGCGTTTCATTAAGATTTTAAATTGCCATGCATTTTGATATGTATTTAATTTAACATAATCATAATCAACCATACCACCACCATATGTGGGTTTTGAATATGATCCATATATGTTAGTTTTCCAATATCCGACAGTTAACCATGGCGACCAGCCGCCGTTATAAGGAAATCGCATTTGCACTCTAAATCCATTATTAGAATTAGCCGCACTTCCGTTCCATGATGGTAAACCTTGGTTAAAAGGTGATTGAGAATATTGAGGTTTTAAAATTACATAACCATCATTAATGCTGTCTTGAAGAGTTATGCTTTTACCGTCGCTGCTAAGCGTCATTCCTACATTCGTTTCAATGTTTTGATATATTGAATCAATGCGCAAAACATAAAGTTGATCTGGATAATTCTGCGCAAAAAGATAGTAGGGTAAAAAAAGTAAAAATAAGATGACGATTCCGAAAGGTGTTTTTATGCTCATAACTAAAATAAGTTGTTAATTAATATTTTTTCGTTAATTGATATTAAGATATAGAAATAAAACTGTTGTTTAAAGATTAAATGATCAGATAAATATTTTAAGACAAGAAAGGATTATTTTAAATTTTACAGTTTCTCAACTAGAAGTAATTATGGCGGCCGGTAGACTAATTTTATGAATTATTGAATAAAATTGAGTGCTCATCTAATAAATTGCTATCCGATATTTTCTTAAATCTTTATCCAGATTCTTTGCACCGCCTGTTAAATTATCCAGCATTGTCCAAAAGTGTTTGCTGTGATTATGATGTATGGTATGAACCAATTCATGAAGAATTACATAATCAATTAAATAATTTGGTAATCGCATAAGATGAATACTTAAGTTGATATTATTTTTTCTTGAACAGCTTCCCCATCTTGATTTAATATTTTTCAAAGTGAGTTTATTATAATTGAACTCAAACTTTAGGGCCAACTCTTTAACTTTTTCCGGAAGATATTGTTTTGCTTCAACTTTTAAAGCCCGTTCAATTCCCTTTCTTACGGCAGATTGAACTTCTTTTGAATCAGATTTTAGTGTCTTTGGATAAATGACATTAATCTTTCCTTTTGAAATTCTTACAGAAATACTTTTTCTATCTGCTTTTCTTAAATGAAGTTTGTGATGTTTTGTGCAGTAACCGGAATTCTCATCAAACATTGTTTGCTGCTTTTCAAAATCTTTCATTTTTTCAAGATGCTGTTTGATCCAGAGCTTTTTTTCTGTAGCTAATCTTATGGCGCTGTTATAACTCATTCCAATCGGTATTGATACTCTAACACCAACAAACGGTCTAACAGAAATACTAAGATGGCGTGCTCTGCTGCTATGTCTGAATAAAATATCACCAACACCATCGAAATGAATTATTTTATCTGTCATTCTAATAACAAAACTATTTTTGGATTTATTTGGTGGGAAATATAATGATAACAAATAAGTATTGAGGCAGTATTAAAAAAGGGACTTACAGTTGTAAAACTATAAATCCCTTATTTTTTTATACTAATTGAGATAAAACTCCACTTCTTGATTTATTATCTAAGCAGTATCATCTTCTTAGTTTCAATGAATGAACCTGCTTGAAGTTTGTAAAGATAGATTCCGCTTGCTAACTGTGAAGCATCAAATGTTACTTCATATCTGCCTGCTTCTCTAAATTCATCCACAAGTGTTGCTACTTCATTTCCAAGTACATCATAAATCTTTAAAGTTTGATGACTGCTGACCGGAGACTGCCAACTGATTTTTGTGCTTGGATTAAATGGATTAGGATAGTTCTGTGAAAGTGAAAAAGCAGCAGGAAACCCAAGGTTAACTTCAATTTCATTTGAATATTCATAAGCACCATCGTTATCAATTTGCTTTAATCTGTATGCATATTTACCGGATTTTATATCAGAATCAATAAATGAATACATTTTTATTGAATTTGAATTACCGTTTCCAGCAATAAATCCAATCTTATTCCACGCTTGGCGCTCAGCGCTTGGCGTAAAGCGTTCTACTTCAAAACCATAATTATTTACCTCTGTCATAGTCATCCAGTTAAGATTTACTGCTGAACCAATTACTGAAGCACTAAATGATGATAGTTCAACAGGTAAAACTCCATCCTGAAAAACTCTCTGAGCATAAATGTCTAGTCCGCTGGTGTTGAAATTTCTCCAATCTGTCCAGACTAAAATAGCTCCACCTTGTCCATCAGTTGTAATTTTGGGCTCGGATTGAATATTAGCCGCATTACTTACAGCAAGACCAGAAGCGACCCATTGTATAACTCCAGCTGAATTTATTTTTTGTGAGAAAATATTCCAATCGCTAGGTGATGTGTCGTCAGTCCAATTAATTATTGCACCATTTACACCATCACTAATTATCTGGATACCGGATGGAGAAGTATTGTTAATGCCATAAACAGAAACCCCCGAAGTCGTCCATTGAATTACTCCGCCTGCATTAACTCGTTGAGCATAAATATGAAGGCCCGAACCATTACGATCGTCCAGCCACGATAGTATTGCCCCCCCAGCATTGTCAGAAGTCAATACAACACCGCCTTCTAAAACGCCAGAAGCATTTCTAATTGCAATTCCATTTGCTATCCATTCAGTTGCACCTGAAGAATTAATTCTTTGTGCATAAACATCAGAACTTGTTCCACTTCGTTGGTCGTCCCAGGCTACTATTGCACCGCCATTTCCATCCGGGCAAATTCTAGGAGATATGCCGCCTTGATTAGGACCCGGAGAACAAATCTCAACACCATTAGTTGTCCATTGAACAACTCCACTTCCATTAATTTTTTGCGCATAAATAGTTAACAACGGATTTCCAGGCGCGCCAATATCATTGCTATACGCTATTATCGCTCCATTATTTCCATCCGAAACGATGCGTGCACTATTTTGATCATTTGCTGCAGTAGAGATTGGTACTCCGCTAGAGGGAGTCCAAAGAAGATTTCCATTACCATCAATTCTTTGAGCATAAACATCAACGGATGAACCCGAGCGATAATCATCCCAAACTACAATTGCGCCGCCAGAACCATCACTAATAACATCCGTAATACTTGCATAATCAAAAAAATCATAAACAACTATTCCATTCGAAGTCCAAACTACATTTCCACTCGCATTAATTCTTTGGGCATAAATATCGTAATCAGGGAAGCCATTTCTAGTATCTTCCCAAACTATAATTGCACCTCCAGCACCATCATTTACTATAAATGGATCAGACTGATATCCCGAAGCGGTACAAATTGTAACTCCATCAACTGCCCACTGCACAACCCCAGCCGCATTAACTTTCTGAGCATAAATATCATTAGAAAATGTATTGGTTCTGTCATCATCCCACACCATTATCGCCCCCCCATTTCCGTCTGAAGTGATTGCGGCTTTAGTTTGATTAAATGACTGATCACAGATAGACGTATTAGTTGCTGGATCACCGGACCACTGTGCAAGGGTAAACCTATATAAAAGTAAAACAAATAGAAGGTATAAATAAATTTTTGACATTTTTTGCTCCATAGAATTAATAAATAATTAGTTATTCGAGGGCAAAATTATCTGAAATGGGAAGGGAAATATTCTACAAATGTCTCAATTGTTATAAAATATGTCTCATTGAATATTTTAAGTGGGGTTTTTATAAAAAGTATTGATACAAACAATTATTAATGGTATTGTTTCTTGAATTCAAGAGGTGTTTGCCCGTAAACTTCCTGAAACGTTTTTGTGAAGTAAGCCTGGCTGCCGAATCCAACCCGGTAAGATATTTCTGCAATGTTTCCTGCGTCCTGCTTAAGAAGTTCTGCTGCGCGCTGGAGCCTGAAATTCCTTATAAATTCTGAAGCAGATTGATTTGTGAGAGCCTTTATTTTTCTGTGCAGTTGGGCACGACTCATTCCTATTTCATCACAGAGTATTTCAACTGAAAAATTCTCATTAGAAATATTATTCTCTATAATCGATGTGAGTTTATCAAGAAATACTTTTTGAGTTGATGGAACCACAACATCAGCAGGTTTCACAAGCATCTGAGATTGATATTTTTTCTGCATCTGCTTGCGGATCTTTATTAGATTTTTTACCCGGATTTTTAATTCCTCAGAATTAAAAGGCTTTATAAGATAATCATCAGCACCGGTTTCTAGTCCTGTTAGCTTATCCTTCGTTGCAGCTTTAGCCGTTAGCAGAATAACAGGAATATGATTTGTTTTTTCATTTGTTTTAATCTTGCTTGCTAATTCATAGCCATCCATTTCCGGCATCATTATATCACTAATGATTAAATCGGGAATTGTTTCTTCGGCAAGCTTTAATCCTTTAACTCCATTTTCTGCTTCAAGAACAAAATAATTTTCCTGCAGATTTTCTTTAATCATTTCACGAAGATCGGGATTGTCTTCAACAACCAGAATTATTGTTTTATCTGTTTCAATTTGTTCGTTGACAATTTCTTTAGTTATAGTTAACAAATCATCAGATGGAATTATTCCAGTTGATAATTGTTCTGAATCCTCATTAGTAATTTCACTTTCACTCAAATGCTGATTGCCAAGCAGTAGGTGGATAGTAAATAATGTTTGGTTGTTATTACTCTCAACTACAATTTTACCTTTGTGAAGTTCAAGGTATTCCTTAACCAGCGAAAGCCCGATGCCCGTTCCTTCAAAATTTCGCGTTCCATTATCATCAACCTGGTAAAAGCGATCGAAGATGTTATTAAGTTTTTCTGATGGAATTTCAATTCCGGAATTATTAAAAATGATTTTAACAAAACCATCCTCTTTTAAAATACTCACATCAATCATTTCACCTTCGGGACTGAACTTTACTGCATTGGAAAGTAAATTGTAAAATACAGTTTCAAGTTTTTTCCTGTCATAAAAAGCAAATATTTCTGCATTAGTTTGAATATCATCAACAGGAACTTTATTAAAAGTAAGCTGGATGTTTTTTTGATTTGCCAGAGAAGAAAATGAGGCTACAATTCTTTTTAAAAATTTTACAAGATCACTTTCAGAAGCATTTAGCTTCACATTTCCTGATTCAATTCTAGATAACTCCAGAAGCTGATTGATAAGCTGAAGCAGCCTTGAAGCATTTCTTTTCATCACAACAAATTCTTTGCTGTCAGAATTGTTTTCCATTTTGCTTTTAAGTTTTTCTAAAGAACCAATTATTATTGTTAACGGAGTTCTGAACTCGTGAGAAATATTTGCAAAGAATCTTGATTTAATTTCATCAACTTCCTGCAGCTTTTGTGATTCAAATTCCTTGAGCTTTAAATCATTTTTAAGTTTAACCCTGTTAAGTTCGTATCGTCTTATAGCAACGAATCCAGCACTTGCCAAAACAAAGTAAATCAAATAAGCCCACCATGTTTTCCAGAAAGGCGGTGTAATAACAAAACTAAGTTTAGCAGATTCACTCCAATACCCAAATTCATTCATTGCTTTTACCTCAAAAGTGTAACTGCCACTTCCAAGATTTGTATATTGTACCGAATTAAATTTACTTTCAATCCATTCATCATCAATCCCAGCAAGGCGATATTTATATTTGATTTTATGTGGAGCCGATAAATTTATACCCGTAAAACCAAATGTTAAATAGTTTTGATTGTATTCTAATTCCGTTGATTTGATGAAGTCCTGTAATGAGATATCTTCATTATAAATCTGTAAGGAAGTAATATAAATCCTGGGAGGCTTTTTATTTTCAATATCTTTGTGTGGATTATATTTTACAAGTCCATTGGCAGTTCCGACCCAAACAAAGCCGCTGATATCAAGATACAATGCTTTATCAAGACACAAATTTGAAGGCAATCCGGATTCAGAGTCTATTACCAAAACTATTGGTGTAGCTTGAGAAAAATCAATTATGTTCAGGCCATTGTTAGTTGATGCATAAACTTTTCCATCATCTGAAACAGTTAATGCCTGAATTGAGTTGCTTGATAGACCGGAGTTAATATCGAGTACACTTATTTTTCCATTCTTTAAAATATTTAATCCTCCCTCATCGGTACCAAAATACAAAGAGCCATTTTTGTCTTCTGCCATCACATTTATTGTAAGATCAGATAATCCATCTTTTTTTGTAATGGTTTTAAACGCGAAGTTTTTGTAAGTAGATATCCCCTGCCCATTAGTTCCGAAATATATTGTGCTATCTTTACCAACAAGTACGGATAGGATATGATCGTCTAAAAGTCCATCTGCCTTAGTTAAGTTTGCAACATTTTCGTTATCTAAAATAATTACACCAAATCTTGTTGCTGCCAATATTTTTCCATCTGCTGTTTCAGCTAAATCCATAATATATGTATCAACTAATCCATCAGACTTGGTTAACTTTTTATTAGTCTTACCGGATAAAATATTTATGCCGTATGTTGTTCCAATATATATTTTACCATTTTTGGATTTTTGAATATCCTTAACGACATTTCCGTAATTGTAATCAGCCATGCTTAATACTTTTCTCTCACCATCAGCAAAAATTGCCAAACCATTCTGTGTTCCAAAGTAAAAATCAGAATTTTCTTCTTGATATATTGACCAAACTTTATCAGCCGGCAACCCGGTTGCTGAATTAAAAATCTCAATTTTGCCAGGACTAAGAATATCTATACCGTTTCCAAAAGTGCCAATATAAACGACACCATATTCATCTATGAACAGACTACTAATTTCATTGAATGACAAACCATTCTCGGTTCCAATTAATTCTATTTTATTTTTGTTTAGTATAATTAGCCCCTCATCGGTTGTAAAATAAATATTACCACTGCTGTCACTAAGAATTGTTTTGCAGCTTGATGCTTTGCGGCCCCATAATTTATTGATGTATTCAATTTTATCATCCTTAAGTAAATGGACACCAAGATTAGTTGATAAGTAAATTGAGCCATCAGGATTTTCTAAAAAAGAATATACATTTTCATTAATCAATCCATCCTTTGCAGAATAATTTTTGAGTTCACCATTTTTGAATGTAAAAAATCCGCCTTGAAAAGTTCCGATGTAGATGGTTCCATCTCTGCTTTCAAAAACTTCGTATACATCTTTATAGTTTAATTTTTCTGGTTCGATCCATCGGGTTAATTTATTTTTTGAAAGAAGTGTGATGCTGCCTTTTTCTCCACCGACTAATATATCACCATTTGAAAGGGTAGTTACACAGAGTAACCAGTTCGTTAAAATCCCGTTACTTTCGTTTAAAATAGAAATTACATTGTCTTCAATAATGTTTAATCCACCGCCGAAAGTTGCAACATATATCAAATTATTATTATCAACAGCAAGATCTTTTATTCTTGAAGAAGATAATCCATTGTGTTTTTGATAATTAAAAAACTTGTTACCATCCCATCGAGAAAGACCGTCATCCGTTCCAATCCACAAATAGCCTTTTTTGTCTTGCTCAATTACTTCAATCCGATCATTGACCAAACCATCTTTGCTTGTTAAATGCTTGTGAATTTTAATTTGCCCAAACAGTCCATTTGTTTGGATCAAAAAGATAAATAAGCAAAAGAAAACGATTATTTTTTTCATCAAATTTGGGTTGATTAAATTGTAAAGAAATTACTGAGCTCAAAATAAATTTATATCAATAAATAAAAAACCCCTGGCAATTTTAGCGACAGGGGTTTAATCAAACAAAACTAAATTAAATTATTTTAATATAAGGTTACCCGCACATTATTAGCGAAGCAAAATCATCTTCTTAGTCTCAGT
>Ga0105090_10002373_pt1 | contig 10499 bp, 8 predicted proteins | sample PPLLak3March2015_FD_79110 | JGI IMG/M metagenome (GOLD analysis project Ga0105090, IMG submission 79110) | Freshwater sediment microbial communities from Prairie Pothole Lake near Jamestown, North Dakota, USA - PPLs Lake P7 Core (1) Depth... | ecosystem: Environmental > Aquatic > Freshwater >... | reverse complement strand
AGGACAAAGCATCATAGGTATATGTGGCGATAAGCGTCTTTTTTTCCTTCACACAACGATGAATCAACGGGGCTACTTCGGGATCTTCAGCTTCAACAGGCGCCCGACCACGGTTTAAGTAATGGATTTTCCAGAACGACCTGGGTGATGGGCGCTGCATCCCAATAACATACTTTGTCGGATTTCCCGAATCCGGATCAACCGAGTCGGCAATCACACCCGCCATCACCGACCCGACGAATCCAACCCCCATAACCACAACGATTTCATGCCCCAGCAAACGCTGCTCTTTGACAATTTGCGTCAACCGGGTAAATTCTTCTTCAAAATCCTTTTCCGAAGGCAACCCAAAAGTCTCACCGTTCGGGCAAACAGATTTTTCTTCACCATTTTGAAGACTCACATCACATGCAGGTTTAATTTCTTTGTTCATGTTTTTCCATTCGTTGTTGTTTATTTTAATAACCATATCGGCAGTCAGTCTGATGCCTGAATCACCCATGGCGTGATATCCCGAAAGTAAACTTTTTGTCAATCCGGAATTTTTAAAAGACAGGATCGTTGATATAAATGATCATTTGACGGGTGTTGTTTTTGTTTGAAAAATGATCTCATCTTTTGTGATAAAGCCAAGATCTTTGCGAGCCACACTTTCAACATAAACCAAATCGGTTTTCAACCGATTGATTTCAATTAATAACGATTTGTTTTCACGCGCGATTTCCTTGTTTGTTTCACTTAATTCCGCATGTTCTTTCTTGAGCCTGTAAAGATCGAGCAAGCCTTTTTCACCAAAAACAGCCATTACAAAGATTGAAAAAAGGACAACAAAGACTATGGAGAAGAATATCTTGTCTTTTAGATTCACCGTTAAGCCCTCCGAATCTGTCTGATAGCCCCTAACAACATTTGTATCTCCCGAGACTTCAATAGAATTGAAAAAATTAAATATATAACAATTCCAACAAATATACACCCCAAAAGTCCTGATAGCCTCAATATCAGGGAAGCATTTGAAGTCGGAAGTATCAACCGGCTTACGACCACTACCCCAAAACTCATCACGATAGTCCCTGTGACGGTGTTCCTTAAAGATAAGGCCGTATTTTCCCAATTGACATGACCTAATTTCATCTGGAGTGCTGGAACCAAAAAAATCAGATTCAGCACGGAGGCCAGCGATGTCGACAAAGCCAGACCTTTGTAATCTATAAATTGCATGAAAACAAGCGACATGATCACTTTTAGCGCTATACAGACCAGGGCGATACGAAGGGGAGTACCGGCATCTTGAAGTGCATAAAAAGTGGAAACAACAATTCTTACCGATGTAAATGCCCATAGACCCAAACCATAATATAGAAGCGCTCCAGCCGTTAATTGAACACTTTGAGCATCAAATGCGCCTCTTTCAAATAACAGTGAGATGATCGGCTCTCTTAAAATCACCAGACCCGCCATGGCCGGAACAGTGACGAACAAGACCATTTTTAGGCTGGAATTTATAGTTTCGGACACTGCAGCGTAATTTTTCAAGGAAGCTTCCTTTGACAGGTTTGGAAGCAATACCATGGCTGCCGCTATGCCAAAAATGCCGAGAGGAAACTGAACGAGCCGATCGGCATAATAAAGATGAGAAATACTTCCTTCACTCAAAAAAGAGGCGATCAAAGTGTCCAATAACATGTTGATCTGAAAAACAGAGGCACCCATGGCAGCAGGCAAGGTCATAGACCCGACCTTTTTTAGTCCGCGATGAAATAAATTCGCTTTTTTCCTGAAAAAAATACCCGTTTTTACTAAAAATGGAGTCTGAAGCGCCATTTGCAAAATTCCACCAATAATGACACCAATGGCCAAACCTTTTACCGGTTCCGTCATGTGAGGAGAAATATGCCAGATAGCCCCAATCATGCTGAGATTGATGACCAAGGGAGCCAAAGAGGGCGCCGCAAAATGGCCGAAAGTGTTCAAAACCCCCATGGATATAGCGGAAAGACCGATAAAAATAACAAATGGAAACATCATCCTGGTCAATGAAACGGTCAGGGCAAATTTTTCAGGAAAGGGAATAAAACCCGGCGCAAACAAGGTCACCAGGACAGGCGCAAAAAAAAAGCCGGCAATGGTAAACGCGGATAAGACCAAAAAAGATGTTAAAAAAACCGACCGGGCCAGATAAAATGCCTCTTCCTTTCCTCTCACCGATATATATTCAATAAAAACCGGAATAAATGCGAGGCTTAAAATGCCCTCTGAAAAAAGCCGTCGTAAAAGGTTGGGTATTCGAAAAGCGACAAAAAAAGCATCCGATATGAACCCGGTTCCAAAAAGCCAAGCCATGGCGGCATCCCGCACAAACCCAAAAATTCGACCCAACAATGTCAATCCACCAACAAGGCCGGCATTTTTTGTTACTTGCACTTTTTCAGTCTGTTCCATTTCAATCAACCCGTAAAGAATTTAACTTGACACAACTTTAGTCTTTTTGCTAAAAATACGTCTTATCATTTTAATAAAAGTTCTTATTTTATGAATTTAATGAAGAAAGGAGTTTAAACAAAGTTGGCAAACCATAAATCAGCATTAAAGCGTGCTCGTCAAAATACCGTAAGGCGATTGCGGAATAAATCCGTCAGAACGCGAGTAAAATCCGTTGTTAAAGATGTTCGGGAAGCAGTAGCGGACAATTTGCAAGACAAGGTCGCCCAGGAATTGAATCTGGCTCAATCCGTTCTTGACAAAGCGGCAAAAAAAGGAACCATTCACAAAAAAACAGCCTCCAGAAAAATTTCAAGACTCACCAAACTTGTCAATTCCATTTCCGCCTAAAGGTTTGCCGGTATCAACCGGCAAACCGATTATTCATTCTATATCCGTTAACTGATATTGAATCATTTCGGCCATTCTTTTTGAAAGAGTCTTGATGGCATTTGCTTTATTTTTTTCCGTCGTGAATTTATCCCTTACCACCTCATAGGTTTCATCATCGGAAAATCCCCGGGTTGCCCATAACACCTTTCCTTGCTGGTTGGTCAATCTCAAGTCCAACAACATTTTCACCCTACGTTCCAGGGGAGTTTGTCTTCCACTTCTGGATATGGTCTGGGTGCTCACTGAAGTTATCACACCCCAAAGAAAGGCATCTGCCGTCTCTTTTTCAACAACATCGACTTTGCTGCTGCGGGTCAATTCAAAAATAAAATCGTTGGTGATCATAGTTTCGATACCGGTTTCCGAAGTCTTGTTTTCAAAAACAGGTACGAATATACTCTTAATATTGAATGGAAAATCGCCCCCGCCGGTGAAACGATAGCCGCAGCCCCATATCATCATCACCAAAACCGGGAAAAAAAAACACGCCTTATATTTCATCATTACCTCATTAGTTTACAAGTCACTAGGTGTCAGATAACAATATTTACCAGCTTATTTTTAACAACAATCACTTTTTTTATGGGGTTGTTTTCGATAAACTTTCCAACCTTTTCATCCTTAAGAGCAAGTTCCTTAACGATCTCATCACCGGCATCGGCGGGAACCGTAAAGCGGCTTCTCAATTTTCCGTTGACTTGAATAACAATGGTAAGCTCCTCCTTGACAAGCACATCCTTACGATATGACGGCCACGGCGCCAAAAGCACACTGGTTTTATTACCCAATGTTTCCCAAAGTTCTTCGGAAAAGTGGGGCACAATGGGAGACAGCAAGATAGTGATGGTATCCATGGCAAAACGGAGCACCGAAGCCCTTGCCGGCTGTTTGATATCGGTCCTGCCGCTTGATTCACGTTCGGCCTCCATGGCATAAAGCAAATTGACCAGTTCCATGACGGCACTGATGGCCGTATTGAAATGAAACCGCTCTTCAATGTCATCGGTGACCCTGTGGATGGTTTCATGGGTTTTTATAAAGATCGGTTTAAGCTTTTCATCCAGGTCTTGAAGGTTCCCGTCAAAAGCTGCGACATTTTTTATTTCATCCATGTACGCTTTAGCAAAACGCCACACCCGGTTTAAAAAACGAAAACCGCCCTCAACACCCTGTTCACTCCATTCCAGATCCCTTTCCGGCGGTGCGGCAAATAGGCAAAAAAGCCTGGTGGTGTCAGCTCCGTATTTTTCAAGAAGTACATTGGGATCGATGACATTTTTTTTGGATTTGGACATTTTTTCAACCCGGCCGATGGAGACAAGATTGCCGCACTTGGCACATTGGGAGTTTTCTCCAACGGTTTTAACCTCCTCGGGGAAAAGATAGCCATGTTCGGGACAGGATGCGGTTTCCTTACAAACCATGCCCTGGGTCAGCAACCTGGTAAAAGGCTCTTTATATTTAATGAATCCCATCTTGTGCAGCACACGCGTATAATATCTGGAATAAAGAAGGTGCAGTATGGCATGTTCCACACCGCCGATATATTGATCCACAGGCATCCAGTAATCCACGGCATCCCCATCAAAAATGGCGTTACGGCAGTCGGGACTGCAATATCGTTCAAAATACCATGACGACTCCACAAAAGTATCCATGGTGTCGGTTTCTCTTCGGGCATCCGACTTGCCGCAAGTCGGACAGGAAGTTTTAATAAAAGAATCAAGGGTCGGAAGCGGGGATTTTCCGCCTTCCAGCAAGTCGGCATTTTCCGGAAGGATCACGGGAAGATCTTTTTCCGAAACGGGCACAATACCGCAATCCTTACAGTGCACCATTGGAATCGGAGCCCCCCAATATCTCTGTCGTGAAATCCCCCAGTCTCTTAAGCGGTAGCTGACTGTTTTTCGGCCAAGACCTTTTTGTTTGAGCCATAGGGTGATTTCATTGATGGCATCCTTATTGCCCATACCGTTAAACATACCGGAATTGACCATGATGCCGTCTCCCGCATAAGCCTCTTTCATTGACTTCGCGTCTAAATCATACTTTTCGGGCTTGACAACGACGATCATATCCAAACCATATTTTTCAGCAAATTCAAAATCTCTTTGATCGTGAGCAGGAACAGACATTACCGCACCGGTGCCATATTCCATAAGTGCGAAATTGGCCGTATAAACGGGCATTTTTCTATCCGACAAAGGATTGGTGCAATAAGCGCCTATAAAAACCCCCTCCTTTTCGTAACTTTCCAGGGCTTTTGCGGATCTGTCCTGAGATGCCATTCGGTCAACAAAATCAAGCACGACGGATTCTTTGTCGGTTCCTTTTGACAGTTCCAGGACCATCGGATGTTCAGGCGCAAGCACCATGAAAGTTGCCCCAAAGATGGTATCGGGACGTGTGGTAAAAACCGGGATCTCTTTTTGTACGTTTTCAGGAGGATTTTGAACGGCAAATTTGATCTCGGAGCCGGTACTTTTTCCAATCCAGTTTTTCTGCATGGTGATGACCTTCTCGGGCCAGCCCGGAAGTTTATCACAATAATCCAACAGGTCCTGGGCATAGTCCGTGATCCGAAAAAACCATTGTTGGAGCTTTTTCTGGCGAACCGCCTCTGAACAACGCCAACACATGCCGGCTTCTACCTGTTCATTGGCCAGTACCGTTTGGCAGTGCTCACACCAGTTGACCAAAGCTTCTTTGCGATAGACCATTCCCTTTTCATACATTTTTATAAAAAGCCACTGTTCCCACCGGTAGTAATCAGGACGGCAAGTCGCAATCTCACGATCCCAGTCATAACTAAACCCCATACGTTTTAACTGGCTTCGCATGTTATCGATATTTTCATAGGTCCATTTGGCGGGATGAGTATTGTTTGCAATGGCGGCATTTTCAGCAGGCATTCCAAATGCATCCCAACCCATCGGGTGAAGCACATTAAAGCCTCTCATCCTTTTATATCTTGCAACGACATCCCCTATGGTATAATTGCGAACATGTCCCATATGGATTTTACCCGATGGATATGGAAACATTTCCAGAAGATAATATTTTTGCCTGTCGGGATCTTCATCAACTTTCATTAATGCCTTCCGGTCCCAGTAGGTTTGCCATTTTTTCTCAATTAGTTTTGGATCATATTTTTCATCCATCGCCAAATCTTTACCTCCGAAAAAACCGATTTTTTATGAATCACTCCACTTTTTTGGTCCGAAAAACCATGATGTTATACACAGATGTTTCTTGTGCCACAACAATATAAAAATATCAAGACTGAGAAAATATTTGACTTGTTTAATGCAATTTCATATGCAGCAAAAGATATCTTTGATAACATTTGTGTTGTTAGAACGTAAATCTTAGTTTAATGTTTTCTAAATTATATGTCTGAAATCTTTTTACATAGAGGAAGGAGGTTAAAAAAAAAGCATCCTATATGACGACAAAAATTCTAATAAACGCAGTCGATCCCGAGGAATGTCGAATTGCAAACGTAAAAGACAGCAAGCTTGAAGAATTTCAGATTGAAAGCGCTGCCAGGGAAATCATGCGGGGCAACATATACAAAGGCATTATCACAAGAATTGAACCCGCGCTTCAAGCTGCCTTTATCGATTACGGCGCAGAACGACATGGTTTTCTTCAAAAACATGAAATCCATAGCGACTACTTTCAAGACAACCCCACGGGTGATCATTCTTTAAAAAGCATTCTCAAAAAAGGACAAGAAATCATTGTTCAAGTAGCTAAAGACCCTATCATGGAAAAAGGCGCCATGCTGACAACTTATATTTCTTTGGCGGGAAGATACGCTGTGCTTATGCCTGGGAGCAAAAATTTTGGGGTGTCCAGAAAAATCGAAGATGAAAAAGAGCGAAAACGACAGAAAGAACTCCTGAACAGTTTGAAAATACCCGAGGAATTCGGAGTGATTATCCGCACCGCAGGCATGGACCGATCCAAGACGATCATTGCCAATGATTTGCGCTACCTGATGAGACTTTGGAAAAATATCAAACAAAAAGCCATTGAACTTTCCGCCCCATCTATCCTTTACAAGGAACGAAACCTGGTGGTTCGTGCCATACGCGATTATTTCACATCGGATGTCACAAGCATCTTGGTCGATGACGAAGCCGTTTACCAGGAGGTCAGAGATTTCGTAAAAATTACATCACCCAAACATACCAAAATCGTCAAGTTTCATAAGGGGCCGAAACCCATCTTCACCAAGTACCAGTTGGAAAATCAGATCGCTTCTATTTTTGAAAACCGTGTGGAGCTCAAATCCGGCGGCTCCATTGTCATACAGCAAACAGAAGCCCTTGTGGCCATCGATGTGAATTCCGGCAAAGGTACACACAAATCCTCGATTGAACAGACAGCATTGATGACCAATGTTGAGGCTGCTGAAGAAGTGGCGCGCCAGCTACGATTAAGGGATCTTGGAGGGCTTGTTGTCATCGATTTTATCGATATGAAAGATACCAAGCACCGCAATGAGGTGGAAAGGGCCTTGAAAATCCATGTCAAAAACGACAAGGCGAGAACCAAGGTCGGGCGAATATCTCAATTCGGATTAATGGAAATGTCACGCCAGCGCATAAGACCTTCCATTGAATTCGGAAGCTATGGTTCATGTAAATACTGCCAAGGCAAAGGGCTTACGGCTTCCACTGAAACCCTCGGGGTTAGGTTTCTTCGTAAACTTCGGCTTGAAACTTTAAAAGACGAAATTAATACTGTTAAAGGAATTGTTCCTGTTGAGGTGGCCGATTATCTACTCAACAAAAAAAGAACTGAGATCCTTGATCTAGAGCTTCGAAGAGGACTCGCCATTACCATTGAATCGGATGCCGGCATGATTCCCGGCGACAGCAAGATCATCTGTGAATAACTTCACGCGTGCAAGCCTTGACACCTTAATAGGGTTACTGTAATAATATCACATTATTTGAAAACCTTGCACGGCTGATTAATAAAAATGCCTGAAAAAAATCTGAAAAATGCAAAAAAACGATTATGGATTCCGGTGGTTTGTTTCATTTCATTGGCTGCCATCGGAGTAGTCTATTTTTGGTTCCAATTGGATAAAAAAAAATCTAAACAAGACGCCGGCCATCATGAAACGCAAGTGTTACCAGGTCAGCCGGTGAAAATATTCCAGCCTGTCCCCCGCGAGAAGGTGATTGACTTTAATCGGGTAAATGAGGATGAAAACCTTCAGGCACTCATTCAAAAACGTAAAGAACAATTCGGGTTGGATAAAGGAGTGGATGGTATTGTCCAAGCCGACGAAAGCTTTAAGGTCGGTGATTTGGTCATTCCCATGAAAGAAATTCTTGAAAAAATACGAATAAAACGAGGAGATGTTACAGAGGAAGGCTTGACTGATAAACCTCATGGAAAAATATCGGAAAACCGGGATTTAGGCGAAAAAAGTGATGATTCCTTTGGTATCTATGTTGTAAAACCCAATGATAATCTTTGGAATATCCACCTCAGGTTTCTGCAGGATTATTTTGACAATAAAAATATCCGCCTTTCTCCTTTGGCCGACAAACCAAATAGTCGAGGGTTTAGTTCAGGTGTAGGAAAAATTTTGAAGTTTTCTGAAAATGTGGTTTATATCTTTAATGTTCGCGAACGTAAACTGGATGTTAATTTAAATCTTCTTTATCCGGAGAGTGAAATTGTGTTGTTTCATATGGCGGAAATTCTGACTCTCCTTGACCAAATTGATTTAGAAAATGTAAATAAGATCCGGTTTGATGGTGAAAGCCTCTGGATTTCGGTAGAATCTTAAAAATCATGAGAATTTTCGGCATTTGCTCCCGGCGGTTTTACCTCGCTAAAAATGGTTGTTATTTCAAATTTTTTAATAAAAGTTTGACGAAAAAGGCCATTTAAAGTATATGGGCGCAAATTTTTTGTATTTTTGATTCTTTAGCAAATTCATTCATAATACATTGTAAATAATAACTTTAAGGAGGTTTTATCTTGGTTGATATCGTTTATGCAATGGGTCAAAGCGGCGCGGCAGGGGAAGGTGCACAGGGTGGATTTACAGCTTTTATCCCCCTCATACTTATGTTCGTCATATTTTATTTCCTATTGATCAGACCCCAGCAGAAAAAAACCAAAGAGCACCGTGAAATGATCAACAACCTTAGAAAGGGTGATCGCATTATCACCGCAGGCGGTATTTATGGCCGTATTACCGGTATTGATGATACAACGGTAACTTTGGAAATTGCAGATAAGGTCCGAATAAAACTGGCAAGGCAAAATGTTGGGGCTTTGCTTCAGGCATCGGCTCAGACAATGCCGAAGAACAGTAAATCCGAAACCGAATAATCAGATTAGCACGAATCTAAAGACAAAAAGCCCCATTGAAAAAGGAATCTTTTGCTTTGAACGGCATTTTTCTTTTTCTGGGGCTTTAATATGGTTTGTGCAAACCGGTAAAAAATATTAAAATTTGTTCCACTAACATGGAAACATCAAAGATTGATCTTTGTTGAAAGGAAAAGAACCGTTGAAAAAGATCTCATGGCGGCTGGTTTTTATCCTGGCGGTTTTCACCATTGCAGTCATATACGTGCTACCCACTTTAAAACCGTCTTTTTGGCCATATAGCAAAATAAACCTCGGCCTGGACCTTCAGGGCGGCATGCATTTGGCACTCGAAGTGGAAACGGACAAGGCTGTCGAAACCACCATAGAGCGTTTCAGCCAGGAAATCGGTGAGATGGTCAAAAAGGAAAACCTTAGAAATATTTCCGTGGCAATGGCCGATGGAATGAGACTTTCGGTCAAGATAACGGATTTGACTCAGGAAAAAACCTTCCAAGAGCTAATGGATAAAGAATTCCGGGATCTTCGCATGGTTTCGCGAACACAGGATAAGGATTCGGTGACGATGATTTTGGACCTTCCGGATGAAGAGACCAGTCGAATTAAAACTCTTGCTGTCGATCAAGCCCTTGAAACCATCCGTAACCGGATCGATCAATTCGGAGTAAGTGAACCTGATATTCGCCAACAGGGAACCAATCGGATTCTTATACAGCTTCCGGGTGTCACGGATACCCAGAGAGCCAAAGAACTCATCGGAAAAACCGCCATTTTGGAATTTAAGCTTGTCAATGAAAGCATCGACCCTGAAGTGGCCGAAAAAAGCGGTGTGCCTGCCGGAAGTGCCCTTTATTATCAAGTTCGTAATGATCCGGCGACCAATCGTGAAATCAGAACACCTTTTGTCCTGATGGATCGAACACTGTTAACAGGTGCATATCTGACCGATGCCAGGGTCCAGATCGATTCACAATTCAATGAACCTTATGTCAGTATCAATTTCGATAGCAAGGGCGCCAGAATTTTCGAAAGAATCACGGGTGAAAATGTCAAAAAGCGGTTAGCGATCGTTTTGGATAATAAAGTTTATTCAGCACCGGTTATTCAGGAAAAAATTGCCGGAGGAGAGGCCAGGATTACAGGATATTTTACCACCAATGAAGCTCGCGACCTGGCGATTGTTTTGCGTGCAGGCGCCTTGCCGGCACCTGTTAAAATCCTCGAAGAAAGAACCGTCGGCCCGTCACTGGGCGCCGATT